>CAFBND010000185.1_pt1 | contig 3475 bp, 4 predicted proteins | sample 7269171 | NCBI WGS metagenome assembly CAFBND01 (sample SAMEA6814083, study PRJEB35770) | uncultured Actinomycetes bacterium | biome: Freshwater; feature: Freshwater reservoir; material: water | place: Czech Republic | collected 2017-05-23 | depth 30m m | reverse complement strand
CGGATTGGCGCCGACGCTCTCGAGCGCGGTGTCAACGGCGAACGGATTCACCACGAGCATCACCAACTACGACCCCCTCTATACCTTCACCTGCACGAGCACGTCGGGGTCGTGCGCGCTCGGAACTGTGTCGGGTGCGACGCGACCGCTCACCATCACTGGGCTCAGCGCGGGGCAGTCCGCCACGATCACGGTCACGACGACCCGCACGGGCTACGCCAACGGTGTCACGACATTGCTCGGCACTGCCGCCGCGCTCAACCCGACGTTCTCCACACCGGTGGGGACAACAACCGGGTTCACGGTGAACGTGACTAACTACAACGCCTCCTATACCTTCACGTGCACGACGACAGCGGGAGCGTGCGCACTAGGGACGGCGTCGGGCTCGACGAGGCCCCTCACCGTCACGGGGCTCACCGCCGGGCAGTCGGCGACCATCACGGTGGGAACCACTCGGACTGGCTACGCCGCCGGGTCCGCACAGGTGACGGCGGCGGCGGTGTTCGCTGCGCGAATCACAACCCGCTCCACACCGGTGCGTGCCAGCACTTCTCTCACGGTCAACATCACCAACTACGACGCGACCTTCACCTACACGATCACCGCGTCGAGCGGGACGGTGACGCGCGGCACGGCCGTCGGGTCCACGCTTCCCATCTCGGTGACGGGCCTCACCCGCAATCGCACCACGACGGTGACGATCGTGACCAGTAAGACTGGCTACGCGTCGAGCACCATCTCGTTCACGGCGTAACGCGACATGCACCAGCCGGTGCGGCTAGTGCATCGGATGTGACGCGCACAGGGCCGTGAGGATGAGGTCGTCCTTGGGCTCGATGAGCTCGACCGTCACGCCGTCGGGGTCACGCACGTAGACCATCTTCGTGTCACCCACGAGCTTGGTCTGCCGGGTGTGGAACACCACCCCGCGTGCGGTCATATCCGCGACCGTGCGGTCAAGGTCGTCGACGGTGACGCAGATGTGGGCGGCCCCGGCATCACAGTTGCGCAGTTGGTAGCGCTCGCCGACTGGATTGCGGTAGCACAGCAGCTCGATGAGGATGTTCGAGCCGACGAGCAGGGCGACGTCGAGCTCGGTCTCGGGAAGGTCGGTCTGCAGCGAGATCCTCTCCCCGTCGAGGGAGGAACGGCCGATCTCCCGCAGACCAAGGTTGGTGGAGTACCACGCGGCCGAGCGGTCCAGGTCGGATACGGTCAGGCCGATGTGGTGGACTTCGTTGCTCATGGGGCAGTGCCTCTCGTAGAGGTGGTGCCGGGATGTTTCGCTACATCATGGCGCGCAGTCGCCGGTCGCGTAAGGGCCTGTGGCGTGGGGCAGAGGGCCCGAGGATGCCTCCGCGACCGCGACGGTGGTGGCCGCGAGGAGATGATCAGCGGCGCTGAGTCAGCCGCTGGAGGCTGGTATGTCGTCGCTCTTGGGGGTGCAGGTAGGTTTGCGGCTCGAGCTACGTGCCGCTAGTACAGAGATGAGTGGAGTTCTTCATGTCCGTCATGGTTGCCCGTTACACCGGGGTCACAGACATCGTCGCCTATCAGGCCGCCGTTGCGCGGCACGAGGCGGCACATGCGGTCATCTGTCCGCCGCGAAGCCCCTGCCGGATTGAGTCCACAGTGCGACGCCTGCAGAGCGTGGAAGACCCCACCGTGGTCCTCATGATCATCGATGGTGGCACGCCCGAGGCGTGGGCCGCCTACATGGCCTGCCAACACGCCGAGGCTCACCGCAAGGTCGATCAAGGGCTCGATGAGCATTCCGACCCGGCGACTGTCGAGACCTACACCGAGGTGTCGTCCGGCACCTACACGTAGCCGCCCTTGGCCCTCGCCTTGGAGGGAGCCATCAAGTGGAACGTCACGTACGGCCGGAGCCCCGCTCTCAGGGGCCCCGGCTCGTTGACGCGTGAACGAGACCTAGGAGCCTTCGCCGCGGAACAGGTGGAGCACCCGGTGCTCGACCCGCTCGAGCGGGCTGGTGATCAACGGCTCGACGGCTGCGGCGAACGCCGCCGAGGCCGGCAGGCTCATCACGGAGTCGGCGGTGGCCTTGTCGGAGTAGAGCCCGAAACCGCGCACCAGGCCTGATCCGCGATCGACACTCGAGAGCAGCACCCAGGTGCCGGAGACGTTGGTCTTCACGTACTCGAGGAAGTCGTCGTAGGCGGCGAGGACCTCGTCGACCTCGCCGAAGCGTGCGTGCAGCGTGATCTCGGCGACGGTGAGCTGGGCGCCTTCGACCTTGGCTCCGTCGCCGAAGAAGATGTGGTGGACATCGAACTCGAGCCGCTCAGTCGGGCCCGTGAGGTGGGGTTCTGCGGCAGTCATGAAGTTCGAGAAGAACGGGACGTTGGTGAAGCCCTCGGGCACGTTGGCGTGTTCGTAGAGCCCGATACCGCGCAGCATTCCGGTGGTGGGATCTGAGACGACCAGGATCATCCGGGTGTCGGCGACATCGTGCTCGATCGTCTCCACCATGGTGGTGTAGGCATCGTTCAACTGATCGAAGTGGCCCGGCTTGGCGTGCATGGTGAGCTCGAGAATGGTGGACACGGAATCCCCTGAAGATTGAATCGGCGCAAGTCGCAGAGCGATTCTGCCTGATGGCGAGATGACCGGATGCGCGGGGCTCGATCCCTGGCCTTCGTCGGGATGGGCCCCGACACCCCTGACCCTCACAAGTCGCGCTCTGGCCAGCGGGGGTGCCGGTACGTCATCATGGCGGCATGAGCCTCACTGACACCGGCGTATCACACGAGCAGACCGCCAGCCGTGCCTCCCGCCGCACCCGCCGCATGGTGATCGTGGGCGCGCTCGCGATCGTTTTGGTTGCCGGGTTGGTGCTCGTGGGCGCCAAGACCAACGGCGCGAGGTCGGGTGCGCTTGTTGCCGGGAGCCTGACGTGCAAGATCTCTGGTACGGGTAACACTAAGAAAGCTTCCGTCCAGTGGAATGACAATGAGGACAGAACAACTGGAACAACTGCCGGTAATTACACCGTCACGCCCACCGGGAGTTCTTCGCCTAAGACGGTCTCGGGGCTGGGCGCGGACGCTCTATACACCAGCACGTTCACTGGTTCTTTGGCGAAAGTCGGCACTGTGGTCACAGTTGCATTCGCGCTATCAACGCCGGGCCGCGGCACGTCGACTGTCCCCCCGACGGTGACCTGCAGCTAGCGGGGCCCATCGCCTTGATCGGGACGACACCACCATTTGCCAGGTCCTGACAGTCTGATCCGCGCCACGCTGGCGGCCGCGGCCCCAGGCGTGCCGTACCGACTCTGCCCTTCCACGAAGCGTGCCCGGATTGCCGCGGGCCACCGTCGGATCTCACCGCGGAAAGCAACGAACCCCGAGGTCTCGGGAACCTCGGGGTTCGTTGCGGACCGGCGCCCTCTCCGGGAGGTGAGCGCGACGGGGTCGGGTGCGGTGGCTGGGCAACCGCGTCGGTGCTG
>CAFBND010000172.1_pt1 | contig 4209 bp, 4 predicted proteins | sample 7269171 | NCBI WGS metagenome assembly CAFBND01 (sample SAMEA6814083, study PRJEB35770) | uncultured Actinomycetes bacterium | biome: Freshwater; feature: Freshwater reservoir; material: water | place: Czech Republic | collected 2017-05-23 | depth 30m m | reverse complement strand
GCAGGTAACACGGCGGCGAGCGCCTACGCCTGGGCCTATCCAGGGGGCGGTGCGACCATCGCCAACGGCATGGTCTTCGGATTCCGAGCGGGCCGTCATCTCGCGGCCCAACCCGCCCGCGACATCTGACTCCTACCCTGACAACGCGTGGGCCTGTTCGAGGCCACGGAAGTGGGGGCAGACCCCAGGTCTTGGGCCGGCCGACTGACGGGTACGTCTAGCTCGCTGGTATCGAACGGGCAGGCTCGAGTCGCATTGGATCACTCAAGATGGGAATGCGTACGCTCGCGACGGTCCCGCTGCCGATGAGCGAGGAAAGCCGGATCGACCCTGCGTGGTGGTGCACGATGGCCTTAACAATGGCGAGACCGAGTCCGGTGCCAGGAATGGATGTCTCCATCGCGTTGGATGCCCGGTAGAAGCGCTTGAGAACGTGTTCATCTTCCCCTGCGGGGATCCCGATGCCGGTATCCGCCACAGACAGCACGAGCTCGGTCCCTGAGCTCCGTGTGGAGATCGTGATTCGCCCGCCGCTCGGTGTGAACTTGACGGCGTTCGAGAGCAGGTTGAATAACATCCGCTCGAGCTGGCTTTCGTTGCCGAGTACCGAGGTGTGTCCAGCTGCCGTTTTAATCTCGAACTCAATCTGCTTGTTGTTCGCCTCGGCCGCGATGGACTTGCACACCGATTCGACGAGAAGGTCGAACGTGAGAGGCATCATGCGGACATCGGACGTGTCCGAGATGTGGGTAAGCGTGAGTACATCGTCGACGAGGCTGGTGAGTCGGGCGACGTTGCGTTCGATCACTTCGATCATGTGAGCCGCTCCCCCGAGTGCCTCCGTGTGTCCTTCGCGGAGCAGCTCCGCATAGGCCTTGATGCACGCCAGAGGCGTGCGCAGCTCGTGGGAGAACGTCGAGATGATGTCGTTCTTGACGCGGTCGAGGTCCCTGAGTTCAACGACGAGCTGCTGCTGGGCCTCGCGGTGGAGAGAGTCGGCCAGAGCTCGACTGAGGTATTGTCCCGTCGCCTCGACGAGCGTCACGTCGTCCTCTGTCCACGAGGTGCTGGTGTCCCATCGACCGAGGATTATGGCGCCGCGAACTATCGAGTCGCTGCCCGAGAACGGACAGACGATGGCGCTGCGGAAGCCCAAGCTGTCGATGAAAGCCGTTAGCCCATCCGAAGCGACGTTGTTCCACCGGTTCCCCACGCGGGGAACACTGAATATTCGGGGATGGATCGCCAGTTCCTGGAGGAGACGAACGACCGTTCCCGGGATCTGCTCCCGCTGAGCGATATCGCCTTCTTCGGGAGTGACGCGTACGTCGGGCTCGAAGCCCATGCCACCGGTGCTGTCCGTCGTGCAGACAATGACCTTGTCGACGCGCATGATTTGGCCGAAAGCGTCCATCTCACTCAAAATCGTCCCGACGCTACGATCCGTCGCGTGGTGGCCGCCGAGTTGGCCGGACATGGTGCGCAGCCGCTTCAGCAGGATTCTGCGCTGTTCCTGGGCGTCTACGAGGGCCTCATGGGCAAGGGTCAACTCGGCGATGTACGCGATGTTCGCGCGGACAGCCTCCTCGGCTTCCTCTTTCGATCTCGCGAAATCTTCCGTACGGCTCTTCACCCGAAATTCAAGCAACTTCTGGTTATTGGCGATTTCCTGCGTGTGCCGCCGTTGATCCGTGGTGTCGGTTTGGATAGAGACGAAGCGCGACCAGCGACCCCCGTCAGCGGTGACCGGCGTTATCTGCACGTCACTCCAGTAGGGATCACCGGCCTTGGTGTAGTTCAGAATCTCTTCGCGAATCGCGAGTCTCTCCCTGCGGGCGTAGCGAAAACGCTCGATGGTGGCGGGATCCGTCCCGGGTCCCTGGAGAAATGAACCCGGCGAGCGCCCCACCACTTCTGGCAGTGTCCATCCGGTACGCACCTCGAAGGCTGGGTTCACCCACAAGATCTGCCCGACCTCATCGGTGATCACCACGAGGCTGTTCGTCGAATGGATGGCGATGGAGAGCAACGAGACGCTCTTCTCCGCCGCCGTCGTGCTGGCGACTACCTGGAGAACCCCGACGGTTCCTCCCCGCGAGGTCGGGGCTGCCGTCAAGAGTACGCAGGTGCGCTGATCATCGCTTTGGTTGATCGTGGTCAGGATCTGGCGTGCGGGACCGTCGCGGGATGCGAGCAGTTCCGCGACATGAATACGACCGGTCAAATTTACGTAGTCGAGCGCGGGCTGACCCAGGGAATCCTCGATCGACTGACCGAGGAGATGGGTCCAGGCGCTGTTCACGAAGACGAGCCGCCCGTCGGGGTCCGTCTCGAAGGCAGCGTCGTCCAGAAGGTCAGCACTAACGCTCATCGGGACTTCGGACTTCGCAAGCATCTCGATCAGTTGGAGCGCCGCTTCAACCTGCTGGCCGATGGACACCGAAGAATGGATATCAGCCAGGTGCCTAATCACGACCGTGTTCCCGACGTTCGCGCCATGGCGTGAGTCAATTTTCCCAGCACCGCCGTCGAGGTGGCGGTCCGCCTGCGGAGAGGGAAGACGTTCCGGCAGAAGAACTCGCTTTGCGTTCTCGTTCGTGCCGAGCAGCAGTCCGACGGGATCGGATCGTCGACGAGATCTCGCAGCAGGCCATCGTTTGCGGAGCGGTCGTTCTGGTAGCCGATCTGCATCGCTGCACCCTTCTCTGGATCTGCGAGCGCATTTTCAGCAGGGAGCGAGACCGCCGATACCAACTTGGGGTGCTCCGGTTGTTATCGGGGTCACCATCGGTTGCAGTACGGGTGCAAGCAATCGGGCCCAGTTCGTGGGCTCGAAACACGAGGTAAGGACCTCCGGAACGCTCCAAATGATCTAAAGGTCAACCGTGGGTTGGTTTTATGTCGATTAGGGACCGCCAGCCTGGGACCACAGCCCTTGTGCTGATCGTCGAGGATGACGAAGACATCGCTCGGCTCGTGGAAGCTCTCGTGAACGACCTGGGCGCTATCGCAGTCAGGTCGTCCAACGGTCGGGACGCAATCCGAGCATTTTTTGAGCAACGGCCGGACCTGGTGATCCTGGATGTCGGGCTGCCCGTCATGGACGGCTGGCAGGTTCTCGGTCGGATTCGCGAGGTTTCGGATGTGCCAGTCCTCATGTTGACCGCGCTCGACAACGAACAGGACACGGTCTTTGGCCTGAAGAGCGGCGCCGACGACTACATGGTCAAGCCGTTCGGAGCGCGCGAACTCGAAGCCCGAATAGAAGTGCTGTTGCGCCGGCCCCGGCCCGCCGCTGAGATCCACCATGAACAGGATCGCGAGTACTCCGACGGAGATCTCACGGTCAATTGGCATGCGCGCGAAGTGCAGGTGCTCGGGAAGCGGATCCATCTCACCACTCTGGAGTTCAACCTGCTCGAAGCGTTTATCCGCCACCCCGATCAAGCGCTGTCCCACGGGCAGCTGCTGGAGTTGGCGTGGAGAGATCCCTTCGGCGTCGGCCCGGACCGGGTCAAGTTCACCGTTCTGCGCCTGCGACGCAAGCTGGGCTGGAACGACATCGGTTCCGGTCCGATCGAGGCGATCCGTAGCCACGGGTACCGCTACCGCTCAGCCGCCGCGCGATGAACTGAATCGTCCGGTGCTTTGCGTCAGCTCCTGAAGGGATCTGACGCAAAGCACCGCCTGTGGGCGATCGGCACCGCTGTCTCACCTCCGCGGCGCGTCGTCACACGGCGGGTTCATCAGCCGGACGGCGTTTCGTCCACGAGACCGGCGCGCTCCGCGCCGCTAAGCGCGGCGCGCTGGATCTGATGCACGTTCAACATGGTTTCGGGTGCGAGCGGGCCGCCGTGGCGGCTTCCGCTGCGGCGGGGGTTGGCGTAGAGGTCTTCGAGGTGGGCGATCATCAGGATGCGCAAAGGCACGCTCTGACGGCGAACGCAACGAACCGAACAGTGTCTGATGGTGGACAGAGTCCAAACATCGTGATTAGATGGTGCTCGTGTCCAAACCATCAGCAGAACTCCTGCGCGAGCACGGCGTCCAGGTCACCGCTCAACGGCTCGCGATCATGCGCGTCGTTGCGGAGCTCCCACATGCCACAGCCGACGAGCTAGGCGATGTCGTGCGCTCCCAACTCGGCGCCATCTCACGGCAGGCGGTCTATGACTCGCTCAGCGTTCTGGTCGACAAGAACCTGATTCG
>CAFBND010000168.1_pt1 | contig 4398 bp, 4 predicted proteins | sample 7269171 | NCBI WGS metagenome assembly CAFBND01 (sample SAMEA6814083, study PRJEB35770) | uncultured Actinomycetes bacterium | biome: Freshwater; feature: Freshwater reservoir; material: water | place: Czech Republic | collected 2017-05-23 | depth 30m m | reverse complement strand
CGTGCTTCGCAAGCGGTGGGTGTCGATCACCCTGATCACCCTGCTCGCGATCCTTGGCGCCACCGGGGCTTCCCTTCTCGCCCCCAATGTTTACCAGGCGCAGACCCAGACATTCGTCGCGATCACGAGCCAGGACTCCGGTGCTGGCCAAATCCTCTCCGGCTCGCAGTTCACCCTCCAGCGGGTGAAGTCCTATACCCAGATCGTCGGCAGCCCGAGGGTGCTCGACCCAGTCATCGCCGAACTGGGTCTGACGATGACCTCGACCGAACTCGCCAAGCGCGTCTCCGCCGACAGCCCCCTCGACACAGTGCTCATCAACATCAGCGTCACCGACGCATCGGGAGTGATCGCGGCCCGGATCTGCAACGCGGTGGCCGTGCAGTTCGGCAAGACAGTCGAACTGCTGGAGACCCCCAATTCCGGCGGCGTCTCACCTGTGAAGCTCAGCGTGGTCGACCCGGCGTCTGTCCCCCTGAGCCCGATCTCGCCCAGGATCAAGCTCAATCTGGCCCTCGGCGCGCTTCTCGGCCTCTTCCTCGGAATCGGCTTCGCTCTGCTGCGCGAGAGCCTCGACACGTCGGTACGAAGCCCGGACGACCTTCGCGACGCCACCGAAGCTCCCCTGCTTGGGCTTATCAACTTCGACCCCGATGCCCCGGATGCTCCGCTCGCAGCGCTCGACTCGAAATCGCGACGGTCCGAGGCATTCCGCATGATCCGCACCAACTTGCAGTACGTCGATGTCGACAACCCGCCGCGCAGCGTTGTGATCACTTCCGCCGTGCCGGGCGAGGGCAAGAGCACGACCGCCTGCAACCTGGCGATCACCCTGGGCCAAGCGGGAGTGAGGGTCTGCCTCGTCGAAGCCGACCTGCGCCGGCCGCGGATGGCCGACTATCTCGGTATCGAGAGTGCTGTCGGTCTGACCAACTGGCTCGCGGGCCAGAACGATCTCGATGACCTCCTCGTCTCATGGAATCGCGGGCTGATCGCCGTGCTGCCGTCAGGCCCGATCCCGCCGAACCCGTCCGAGCTGCTCGGCTCCCACAACATGTTGCTGCTGCTCGAGGAACTGCACCGGCGGTTCGACGTCGTGCTCTTCGACGCAGCGCCGCTGCTGCCCGTGACCGACGCCGCCGTACTCGCCCGGGCGACAGACGGCGCGATCCTCGTCGCGCGCCATGGCCGTACCACGCGATTCCAAGCAGCGGGCGCGGTCGAGGCGCTCGGCTCGGTCAACGCCCGACTGCTGGGCACCGTGCTGAACTTCGTGCCCACCGGGTCGGGATCCTCGGCGTACGGCTACCAGTACGGCTATCAGTACGGCTACGCAGGGCCGGCCGAGCCCACAGCGCTTGGCACAGGTCGTCGTGGCGCGCGGCGCAAACGTGCGTCGGGGGCCGCCGCCGATGCCCACAGGAACTCACCTCCTGCAAGCGACACGTCGCCGGGGCGTAGTGCCGGAGGGCCGTTCGTCAGGCAGGCACAAGCACCGGTGCGGCCGGCCGCGTCGGGTGGGGTCGTGAGGGCCGACTTCGCTGACCAACCGACAAGCGAGCAAGCGACGGACCACGACAACACGGGTGAACGCTAGGCCGTGGGTGAGCAGGTTCTGGCTACGCTACCGAGCCGGGGTTCGATGGCGACGGCGGCGGGCCCTCCGCGCCGGACATATGCGAGATGGCTTCCTCCGGGCACAGGGCTCAGCATCGGGGCTTCATGCGTGGCGGCGCACGGATGCGCATTAGGTTGAGGGCGTCGTCGGTTCGGAATGGTTGCCTTTCCCCTTTCTTCTGAGGGATCGCGCGGACGTCAACATCCGCGCACTGGCGTGTTCCGCCGTCCACTAGCGGAAGCGGAATTAGGCTCATGCCATGCGGGCCATCGGACTCACCGAATACGGCGGCCCAGAAGTACTCCGGCTACTCGATATTTCGGAGCCCACCCCGGGGCCGCGCGAGGTACGCATCCGGGTACACGCAGCGGCCATCACGCCGAGCGACACGCTGATTCGCTCTGGTGCGCTGGCGCATCGCATTGTCGAAGAGGGCGTCGAGCCACCTTATGTGCCCGGCTGGGACGTGGCCGGGGTCATTGAATCGCTCGGGTCGGGGACGGATGGTCGGCTCGCGGTGGGGGATGATGTCGTTGCCTTCGTCCTTCCCATCCATCAGAACAAGGGCTCTTACGCCGATCTCATCGTGCGGCCCGCCGCCTCGGTTGTTCGCGCCCCGAGGGATGTGTCTGCCTTCGAGGCATCGACCTTGATCGTGAACGGCGTCACGGCTCACCTCGCCTTGCAGATGCTGGCTCTCGAGCCTGGTCAGACCGTCGTCGTGACCGGCGCAGCAGGGTCGTATGGGGGGTTCGTTGTACAACTTGCTGTCCAACAAGGACTCACGGTGGTGGCCGACGCTTCTCCCGCGGACGTCGACCTAGTCCGCAATCTGGGCGCACATGTCATCGTGGCTCGTGGCGTCGACATCGCCGCCCACGTGCGCGCCGTCCTTCCGCAGGGCGCGGCTGGTCTGGTGGACGCGGCGCTTCAGGATGCGCTCGTTCTCGGGGCCGTGTCCGACGGCGGGCGGGTCGTGTCATCGCGCGGCTGGGCCGGGCCTGCGTTGCGTGGCATTGAGGTGATGCCGGTGTCCGCCCCTCCTTCGGCGCAGGACACGGCGTTGCTCACGTCGCTTGTTGCGCTTGCCGATGCCGGCGTGCTCTCGCTGCGCGTTGCGGACGTCTACCCAGCCGAGGCCGCGGCCGAGGCGCACCGCCGGCTCGAGGCCGGCGGCGCACGCGGCCGACTGGTTCTCGACTTCGGCTGAGCCCGTTCGATCACCTCTCGAGGGTGAACTTCCGGCGCGCCACCATGACCAGCGTGAGGGCTGTGAGCAAGTGGCCAACCCCGTAGCACAGAAAGAGGTAGGTGTACCAGGACGAGAGCGGCCCCGCAGAGGGATCGATCGCCTCGAGCAAGTAGCCCACCGACCAGATCGCGCCGCTGGCGATTCCTATGACGATCGCAGCACGTCCGAATCTCTTGCCCAGGTGCTGGAAATGGGCTCCTAGCCCTGTCGTGACAAGTGCGGATCCGATGACCGCGAGCACCCAGGCGAACCGGGTGCCCTCAGGCTGGACGACATGACCGGCGAAGCCGATACCCCAGATCAGCAGTCCCGAGGCCACCAGTGACACAACACCGAATGAGGCGTGAATGACAGGGGCACAGGGGCATCCCGCCGGGCACACGGGATATGTGTGATCAAGCTGTGCCTTGAGGTGGGACTCCTTGCGCCGGTGCACCAGCATGAGCGTGAGGCTGCCGATGAGTAGTGCGCCTGCAGTGCCTCCGTACCCGAAGCGAACGCCGTTGCTCGTCTCAAGGTTCGCCGGGTTGATCGCGAAGAAGAAGGTCGCCACCCCCCCCGGACAGCGCAGCAATTGTCGCCAGGATGACCGGTGCCAAGCCGACGCGCGTCCGGAGACCTTCGACGAACATGACGATCGCAATGGCGATCAACAAGGGGCCGACGAACTCCAAGATCCACCCGACGTGCGCCTGGTGATCGGGGATGAGGATGAACCAGCCAAGAGCCCAGAGGAAGAACCCTGCCGCCGCTGTCGTCAACACCGCATAACTGATCTGAGGCGGCACCGTGGTGGAGGCGATCGGGGCTGTTGCTTTGCTAGTCATGGATCAATCCTGCATCGTTGGGATGGCATGGGGGAGAGGCGCGGCGACCATCTCGTTGTTGGTCATGGTTGACGAATGTAGTCCCATCAATGGAGTCGCTCTCGTCCGCCGCGCTGAAGCGGCGCAACTGAAGGGCGCCAAGCCATGGCAAGTGCTGCGATCGTGAGTGACGTGGATCGGACGAGGATTCACGCATCCTTCTTCGCTTTGGCGTGTGGCGCTGTGGGGATTCTGGCGGTGGGGATCGGCACCTTGATCTCACCGGGAGATGGGAGCACTTTCGGTTGGGCTCTTCACGCTGGCGGATGGGTGCTGGTCGCGATTGCGATCATCGCTCACATAGAGCACCTGTCCAATCGTCTGGGCCGGGCTGCTGTGGTGTGAGGGATTCTCGGGTCGGCTGCGCAGGCCTGTGCCGATGTGCCATTCGCATTCGATCCTGCCCGGACGGGCGAGCAGTTCTGGGCCCACTACGCCAACGACATGTGGGGTGCGGCAGCGCTCCTTGCCGCGTCGACCATCGGTTTGGTGGCGATCCGCAGGGGGAGGCGCGTGGAGGCCTACGTGCGCCTGAGTACGTCGGGGGCCTATGGCGATGGGGACTACGACAGCACGCTCCACGCCTCGTTCCTCACCCTGGTGACGGCAGCCGTGGGTTTCCTGCTGAGCGCGATCAGCAATCTCATCTTGATCGGTGGTGG
>CAFBND010000164.1_pt1 | contig 4746 bp, 5 predicted proteins | sample 7269171 | NCBI WGS metagenome assembly CAFBND01 (sample SAMEA6814083, study PRJEB35770) | uncultured Actinomycetes bacterium | biome: Freshwater; feature: Freshwater reservoir; material: water | place: Czech Republic | collected 2017-05-23 | depth 30m m | reverse complement strand
GAGTCGGAGTCGTCAGAGTCGGCAGCGTGAGACTCGCTCGAGGAGCTCTCGCTCTCGGCTGCGTTGGCGGTGGCCAGGCCGGGTGCAGCCATGACCAGAAGGCCCAGGGCAGTCAGCATGGACGCTGCCACAGCGCCTCGAGCGGAGGTGACGTGGAACTTGCGTGATCGTGATGCGCTCATAGGATTTCCTTCGCCTTGATCGTGGGGGGAGCCAACAGTGGAAGTTGCTGTACCGCACGATCGAGGCCGGTCTCACCACTGGCTCTCCGCGACCGTCCCCCTAGGGGATACCGGTGACCGTCTTAGACGATCGCGGGTCAACGCCTCCTCGATCTGCGAATCCTCCGAGGAGGAGCCGCAGGCACATCTTGCACCTTTGGTCCAGACCATACAACAATCGCCACCTTTAATGCGCCGAATGGGTGTCGCTAGAGGGGCTATATCAACCGAACCGCTGATAGGGCATCAACCCAACGCCCACACGCTTGAGACTCTCTGTATCTGAACCATCACTCATCGCGACAACGGGGCCGTGGCTCCTCCGCGCCCGTCGGGCGTGTCGTGGCCATAGGTCACAGGATTTGCCCCTAGCGACATTCACCACGTGGCCGCTGTGTTGTATGAGCCGACCACTGCGAGATCTGGCGGACGGGCTGGCGCGGGCCGACGCCCAGGTGCCCGCAGCGCAGGCGCCTAAGGCAGCTCGCACCCGAATGGGCGATTTCGCAAGAGCAGGGATGGGTGAATTCCGGCGTTATTGGAGTAAACTCTTGGAGCCGCAGCGCAGCTGAGGCCAGCCCGATACCCGACGTGACCGCTCCATGCCGCCCCAGGAGGACGACATCATCAACTGGCTGCGCCACCTCACCCGCGCCGACCGCGGCGCGTCTGCTGTCGAGTACGCCCTGATCGTTGTCGGTATGGCCGCGGCACTCGTGCTCGTGGTCATCGCGCTGGGCAAGTCGGCGGGAACCGCCCTCCAGACTGCGTCTACGTGTCAGGGCGACAGTTGTGCCACGCCGACGGGCGTCACCTCCACGTCGACGTCGAGCTCTTCTTCGACCCCGTCGTCCACCCCGTCGTCAACCCCGTCGTCAACCCCGTCGTCAACCCCGTCGTCAACCCCGTCGTCAACACCGACGCCCACACCGACACCGACACCGACACCCACACCCACGCCCACGCCCACGCCGACACCGACACCGACACCCACGCTCAAGACGGCCTTGACGCCGACAGCGTCGACCGGGTCCGGGGCACCAAGCCGAATCGACGGGGGTCGCGGGCTCGACACCATCAACATAGAAATCAGCAACTACAATTCGAGCTACACCTACACCGTGACCGTGTCTCCGAGCAACTGCTTGAGCGGAAGCGTTTCGGCATCGACGGATAACAATGGGGACCGCGACTTCTCCTTCTCCGTGAGTTCAACTTCCGGGTGTAATAGCGGTGTGAAGGTGACCATCACAACAACTCGGACGGGCTACGCCACGGGCACGTACACGACGTCCGGACTCTGAACGCTGCTCGCTGGACCTTATGTCGCCTGTCAGTGAAACCAATGGCACTGGCCGCTCGGGCTAGGGGGTTCGGCCGAAAAGGCTGAGCAGCGTGCTCTGGTCGTCACCGCCTAGGCGGAAGTCAGCCTCATCTTCGGCACACTTGGCGACGAGAGTCTCTCGCACGAGTCGGTCATCCAGGCGCTCATCGTCGCCTATAGCCCGCGCCAGATCCCAGGTGTGGATCAACGTGTCGACGGTGACCTCAGCGAGGTAGTCGGCGGCGCTCCTGGCACCTGAGGACAAGTTCACGATGCGCTCGAGTGCACCGTCGATCGCGATGGTCTTCACCACGTCGGCCTGAGCCCTGCGCCAGGCACCGAGGGCATCGCCACCAAGCTGATCCCCGTCGAGGCGATCGCCCACATCGAAGATCGTGTATCCGTTCACGAGTGGCGGGATCCACAGCTGCTCATAGAGCACATGCGCCACGAGATCGCGCACCGACCATTCAGTGCATGGCGTCGAACCACCCCACTGCTCTCCGGTGATCAGCGCAACGCGACGGCCGAATGCGTCGGTGGCCCTTCGGTAGTCGTCGACGACGTCCGGCACTGTGATCTCCTGGCTCTCTCTCGACGCAGCGGTGGGGTCGGGCGAACAAGCACGCTCGGCCCCGTTCTCACTGAGGCCGCGGGCTGAGGTACGCCCTCTCTCGACGTGCCAGAGCATATGCGGCCCGGTGGGTCAGCGCTCATCTTCGCCAGGAGGAGTCGCCCACATCGTCGCCATCCGATGCGCCTGCGCAGCGGGAGGGCTTGACGAGGCCTGACGCCACTGAGCGATATGAGGATGGCCCCGCCAAAGCGGGGCCATCCTCATGTCATACATCCTTGGGCACCCGAGGGCGCCGAGGATCACGCCGGTACGGACTCGGTTTCCGGTGCGGTCGACGGCGTTGCGTGCGGGAGACCCCGCGCGTGAACGAACCCCACGACGGCCAGAAGAAGTAGACCAACTGCGGCCACCAAGGCCACCAGCCCACCGATGTAGGCCACGGTGCCGAAGATCGAGAAGGCGTAGGTGTTCAAGAGCAGTCCTCGTAAGGTCTCGCCCATGAACAGTGTCTGGCGCTGGGCACCAAGAGCGACATCGCGCTTTACGGGATCGGCGCTGGAGGCGATCCATTCGCCACTGACCTCCGCGTAGGTTTTGCCCCCGGCGACCGCGTCAACATGTTCAGCGATCATGTCCGAATAGGACTTCGCGAGGGCTCCCGTGGTGACCTGCTGGCCACCGAACTGCTGCAATTCTGGGCTGAGTTGGGCTGCGGGTGGGAAGAAGATCTGCTGGGCGGATAATTCGCTGCTCACCGTGTCGCTCGCGAAGTTTGCTGCGAACAAGAGCAGCCCTCCGGCGATTGCCATGACGAGCGCGACGACGAGACCAACTGTGGCGAGTGTCAGATCGAGAGTTCGGCGTTTCATGATGTGTCCCTTGGCTGGTTCTGGTGTCGAGATCCAACAACAAGGACGCTACGCGCATTTGATCAACGTTGAATTGTTGGTTCGAGTGACGTGGCACACCTCGGAGACCCCCTGCCTCAACGCCTTCGAAAGCTTTCTCTTCGCCTGGGAAAACCGGGATTCGATTGCGCTACTTGGATGCGATTCGGACTCACTGGCCAACCACTGGTTCAGAACCCGTGCCGCCGGGTTTCGCACAGCGACTTAACGTCGGTTCGGGGTCGCTTTGGCCGCATCCAGTGCGTGATGCTGAACCCCGCGGCCCTGCCACGGCCGATGTACGTTCGATGCCTGCCCGGCCCAAGCCCCCCTGGTAGGACACCAATCTGCGCTGCGACGACGGCGGTCAGTCCTGGCAGCGGCGAAGATAGGCATCCCAGCAGCGGTCGGCCTTTACCCGGGCCTTGTTGATCGCCAGAGTTGCCATCCGGTCGAGGGAGGCGGTTCCCTTGTCGAGGAAGTACGGCTCGCACACCTTGCGGTAGTCATCTTCTGCCTCGTGCCACGCGGTGCGCGCCTCGTTCTTCGTCTTCGCCATGCCCTGACGCTATCTCGCGCTATGCCCGCCGCCCGGATCGGCTCTCCCCCCCACGCAGGCCGGCCGCCGTGAACCCCTGAGGTAGATTTGTCGCAGTCGTTTGGCATGGACGCACATCGCATCCTTCACACGTCATCCACCTATCGAGAGTGGCTTCCCGAGATGAGCGAGAGTTCGCAAGGCATCCGTTCCCTGGACTCCCAGCCAGCCACCAGGCCCGAGCCGCTTCAGATCAGCTATTCGGTTCTGGTCGTGTCTGCTCTGGGGTTCGCGCTGTGGGGCCTTGGCTGGCTCGTACTCATCCCCAATCACGAGTCTCAACTGGGCTGGGCCCTGGAATTCGTTGGCCCGTTCCTGATCGCAGTCTCTCTCGTCATGTTCGAGAAGAGTCTGTCGCCGCGAATCGGCAGGCCGGCCGCCATCCTTGCTTCGTTGGGTGCGTTCCTGGCCGCGCTCTCCACCTCAATTTTCGCTCTGAACCCCACCAATCTCGAGACGACCGCGGGCGTCAGCTTCGGATATGGCGCATACGGCGCAGGCCTGGTTCTCGGGGCTCTGTCCTTGGGCGCCGTGCTCGCACGCAAGGAATCGCATCTGGGCGACGTCTCCCGGCACGAATACCCGATGTGCCGCGTCGGATGTCACTGCGACACGGTCGTTCACTCATCCTTCTCCTCGATTGCGCTGGGCGGCGCCGGACTCCTCATCTGGGGAATCGGTTTCCTGGCACTTGGCGCACAGCCGGCGGGCAGCGAACTCGGCTGGATTCTTGCCGTCATCGGGTCGACGACCGTTACTGGTGCGTTGGCCGCCCACTTCGCACATCTCAGTACTCGATTCGGCCGAGCAGCCCTCGTCTGCGGGATGCTCAGTGCCGTCATCTGGTCCGTCGGCTACCTACTTCAAGCCATTAACCCCAACGCAGGGGTGCTCTCGTCCTGGTACACGATGCTCTTCATCTGCTACGGCGTAGGTCACATCCTCACCGCGGTCAGCCTGCTGATCATCGCCCGCCGGAAGGCCCAACTGGAGCAGTGACATCGCGATCCGCCACGCGATGGAGTCGGTTCTGTCCCCGGAGATTCGCGGCGATCCCACGACCGGAAACGCTGCAGGAGGCTGGCACCAGAAGGCGAGATGTCCGAACCCGCTGCACTGCAATGGGTTTCGTTGTGCGT
>CAFBND010000162.1_pt1 | contig 4853 bp, 4 predicted proteins | sample 7269171 | NCBI WGS metagenome assembly CAFBND01 (sample SAMEA6814083, study PRJEB35770) | uncultured Actinomycetes bacterium | biome: Freshwater; feature: Freshwater reservoir; material: water | place: Czech Republic | collected 2017-05-23 | depth 30m m | reverse complement strand
TGGTGGACGAGATGTCGACGGATGTCGAACCTCCGGCGTCGTGCTCTCAGATGGTGATTACGGGGTCAGGGCGTCGCGCTGGAGCGGACCGGTGACCGTCGGGTCGAGTGCGATCGGAGTTGACTGGAAGACGAACTCGGGCACTGCGCCGATGTTGTTGTTCATGGTCGAGAAGACGCCGCCGCGCTCGATGGAGACCTCGTACTGGAGGTCGTCGGCCGCGCCATTGGCGGCCGCACCCGTGGGAACCTCGAAGGAGAAGGTGCCGGTGGTGCAGTCGATGTAGTAGGGCTCGTAGTTGCTGCCTGTGATCACCTGGGTGTCCAGGTAGGTGTGCGTGACGTCAGTCCAGGTGCCACCGTTGTCGAGGGAGGACCAGAGGCGAATCGGGATGAGGCAGGACGCGTAGGTCTGGCGCAGGGCGGGAATGTTGCTGATATTGCCCTGGACGAAGATCGCCTGGACTGCGTTGACGTTGTTGGCACCGCCCTGGGTGTTGTTTCGGGCCGAGCCCGTGGTGGTGGAGGCGGCGTTGATGAACAGAAGGTCGCCGGGCTCCTGGATTCCGGTGGGCACGGCGCCGGCGCCGGTGTCGACCTGGAACCACTGGGGCATCTCGCCGTACTTCGGGGTGTTCGTCGTGGTGTACGAGCATGTGCCGCTCGCCCCAGTGCGGCTGCCGTCGGTCTCAGTTGTGTCGATCGCACATTCGCCGGCCCCGTTGGTCTTGGCGACGTATTCATCCACCAAGGTGTTGGCCTGCGTGGCGGGGATGAGGTAGTCGGTGCGCTCCTGCGTGGCGGTGATCGTGTTGATGTCCTGCCCGAAGGTGAACGCCGCCGTGCCGGCCATGGCCAGCAGCAACAGTGGGCCTACGCCGAAGATCGCGAACTTCTTCTGAAGTGAGAGTGTCATTCGGGAAGGCCCTTTCGAGGGGGGTCGAGTGCGGCTGGAACTGCCGAGATAAGGGAACCCTCTGGAAGATCCATTTGCAAAGCGGACTCCGTGCGCGATGCTCGGTTTTCACTCATTCTGGGCCAATAGCCCAGGATTGGCCAACTCCCTCCAGATGGCCGGGGTTCTCAGCCGGCGCTGCGGGCAGGAGAATGGTCAGACTCGTGGGCACCGAGCGCCTGGGCGGTTCCACGCCATCGCCACATAGGGCAGGGTGGGTGCGTGGGACTCTTCGACGCGATCCTGGGCCGCAGCCGCCCCGCGCGTCCCGACTTCGACCAGCTGTTCTCTCTCCCGTCAGCGGCGATCACGCTGGAGGCCTCGATGGGCCTGCGCTCCACCGGCACGGGTTCGGTGGCCTTTCGTGCGCCAGAGGGCCGGGCCTTCGCCGATGTCGAGTCCGATATTCGGAGCCTGCTCGATATCGATGCCGGGCCCAAGGTCGACGTGTCCATTGACTCCTACGGCTACACCTGGTTGGTCTGCCACAGCGACCCGCCGGACATCTCCGCACTCGTGACCGACCTGCATGCGGTCAACACCACGCTCGCGGACTCCGGGTTCGGGTCGGCACTGCTGTGTGCGCTCACCTCATTCACCGACGACTCTGGCAGGCGGGTGGGCCTGGTCTACCTCGTCAAGCAGGGCACTTTCTACCCATTTGTCCCGGCTCTGGGCTCGGGCACCACCATCGACGGCACCACCCCTCAGAAACGTGACAACGTCCTGGAAATGCAGTTGCGCGACCTGCTGAGGGACGAGTTGCGGATCGAGCCGGACCTGTCGCGATGGTTCGCTGTCTGGGGCGCCCCCGGGTTGTGATCGTGTCTGTGAGCCTGGGGCTCTGAACCCGTGATCCGGCAGCTCAGTCCTTCGCCACCGCGGAGACGCCGGGCAGGGCGAGCATCCGGTCGAGGGCGATGCGAGCCCACCGTGCCACCTCGGGATCGACCTCGATCCGATTGACGACCCGGCCCTCGAGCAGGTTCTCCAGAGTCCAGACGAGGTGCGGCAGGTCGATCCGGTTCATCGTCGAGCAGAAGCACACGCTCTTGTCGAGGAAGACGATCGTCTTGTCGGGGTGGGCCAGGGCCAGGCGCTTGACGAGATTGAGTTCGGTGCCGATCGCCCATGAGCTGCCCGGGGGCGCGGCGTCGATCGTCCTGATGATGAACTCGGTGGAGCCCACAAGATCGGCAGCCAGCACGACCTCGTGTTGACACTCGGGGTGCACCAGGACGGTGACCCCTGGCACCCGCTCGCGCACCTCGGCCACGGTGGTGGCGGTGAACCGACCGTGCACCGAGCAGTGGCCCTTCCACAGGATCATGGTGGCCGCGCGCAACTGGTCGGCGGTGAGACCACCCCCAGGCTTGTGGGGGTCGAAGACGACGCAGTCGCCTAGGGCGAGGCCGCGTTCGAGTACCGCGGTATTGCGCCCGAGGTGCTGGTCGGGGAGGAAGAACACCTTCTGCCCCATGGTAAAAGCCCATTCGAGTGCACGTGCCGCGTTAGATGACGTGCACACCGCGCCACCGTGTCGGCCGGTGAAGGCCTTGATCGCGGCGGTGGAGTTCATGTACGTGATCGGCACCGTGACGTCGGCGATACCGGCGTCGAGAAGAACATCCCAGGCATCCTCGACCTGGGCGATCGCGGCCATGTCGGCCATCGAGCACCCGGCCGCGAGGTCGGGGAGGATCACGGCCTGCGAGCTGTCGGTGAGGATGTCGGCGCTCTCGGCCATGAAGTGCACACCGCAGAAGACGATGAACTCGGCATCGGGGCGGGCGGCAGCGTCGCGTGCGAGCTTGAAACTGTCGCCGGTGACGTCGGCGAACTCGATGACCTCATCGCGCTGGTAGTGGTGGCCAAGCACGAACACGCGATCACCGAGTGCGGCCTTGGCCGCGCGCGCACGGGCCACCAGGCCGGGATCACTCGCAACGGGCAGGTCTCCGGGACACTCGACCCCGCGCTCGGAGTCGGGGTCGGCCCCGCGGCCCAGCAGCAGCAGGGCAAGCGGGGTGGGTGCGGGGTCGACGAAACCCTCGGTCGTCATGGGGCGATCATTCCACGGGGCGACGGGCGCGCGATGCCCAGGCGCTAGCGTCGTGCCTCGTGCGCATCCTCATTGCCCCGGACAAGTTCGCTGGCACCCTCAGCGCACCCGAGGCGTCGGCCGCGATCGCGCGGGGGTGGCGACGCACTGCCCCGGACGATGTCATCGTCGAGATCCCGCTGGCCGACGGCGGTCCGGGCTTCCTCGACGTGCTGCGTGCCTGCCTCGGGGGCGAACTCCTCTCGCTTACGGTCACGGGCCCGACAGGCGCACCCGTCGAGGCCGCGGTGCTGATGGCGACCGGGGCGGACGACGTGCCCACGGCGTATCTCGAGAGCGCCCAGGCCTGTGGGCTGCACCTGACCGAGCCCGCGGATCGCGACCCTCGGGTGACGACCTCACGCGGGGTGGGCGAACTGCTCGTGGCCGCGATCGAGGCAGGGGCGCGTCGCGTGGTTGTCGGGCTCGGGGGATCGGGCACCAACGACGCGGGCGCCGGAATGCTCGCGGCTCTCGGGGCGCGCGCCGTCGATTCGGGTGGCGCGGACGTCTCCGAACTGCTCTCGCTCGGCGGCGCCGGCCTGCGGGGGATCGCCCACGTCGACCTCGAGGCCGCGCGCGCGCGGGTGGGTGGCGGTGGGGATCTTGACGGCGGCGCTGGGATATCGAGTGGCCCGGGTCTAACGGGTGGCTCAGGTGCCCTCGAGATCATCATCGCCACCGACGTCGACAATCCCTTGCTCGGACTTCGCGGCGCCACCAACGGCTTTGGGCCGCAGAAGGGTGCCGACCAAGCGAGTGTGATGGTTCTCGAGGGATCGCTCGAGGCATTCGTCTCGGCGGTGGGACGCCGACCGGACGGTAAGGAGCCTGCCGTCGCGCTCGGGGCCGGCGCCGCGGGGGGCCTGGGCTATGCGTTCCTGCACCTCGGTGCCACGCGGGTGCCAGGGATTGCGACGGTGCTCGAGATCGTCTCGCTCGCACGTCGAGTTGGCGAGTGTGATCTCGTGATCACTGGCGAGGGTGCCTTTGATTGGCAGAGCCTGCGCGGCAAGGTCGTCGCCGGGGTGGCCGAGGCAGCGCTCAGCCAGGGAAGGCCCTGCCTTGTCCTCGCGGGCCGCTCCGAGCTCGGCAGGCGTGAGTTCGCGGCGTCAGGGGTCAGTGCGGCATTCTCCGTCGTTGATCACCTGAGCCAGCAGGGCCACCCCTCCGAGGACGCCTTCGAGGATCCGGCCGGGAAGCTCGCGGACCTCGCCGAGCGGGCCGCGCGCACGTGGTCGAGGTGACTCGCCGCGCTCTGGGGCAGACGTACTGACCCGCACATGGCACCATGGGTACAGCGCTCACCGCGTCGGTCGGGGAATACCGCCTACGACAGCGCGGTTGGCACCGATGATCCAGGTCGATGCACGCCCGTTTGATGTACTCACGATTGATCCACGCCAGATAGATCCCCGCCAGATAGATCCCCGCCAGTTCGATTCACGCCCGCACGGGAGGACACCCGCATGACTGCCGACGTCACCATTGAGACCTCGACCCCCGTCAGCGACTCGATCGCGCTGACCGACGCCGCCGCTTCCAAGGTGGCAGCCCTGCTCGAGCAGGAGGGTCGCGACGACCTCGCCCTCCGCGTTGCCGTCCAGCCCGGTGGCTGCTCGGGCCTTCGCTACCAGCTTTTCTTCGACGACCGTTCGCTCGACGGCGATGTCGTGCACTCCTACGGAAGTGTTCGCGTTGTCACCGACCGCATGAGCGCGCCGTACCTCGGTGGCGCCAGCATCGACTTCGTCGACACGATCGAGAAGCAGGGCTTCACGATCGACAACCCCAACGC
>CAFBND010000124.1_pt1 | contig 7675 bp, 5 predicted proteins | sample 7269171 | NCBI WGS metagenome assembly CAFBND01 (sample SAMEA6814083, study PRJEB35770) | uncultured Actinomycetes bacterium | biome: Freshwater; feature: Freshwater reservoir; material: water | place: Czech Republic | collected 2017-05-23 | depth 30m m | reverse complement strand
TCGGGCGATTGGGCCGCCCTGAAGAAATTGCTGCGGCAGTGCTGTGGTTGGCGGCAGACGCCTCATTCGTCACAGGCTCGGAAATCACCGTGGATGGCGGGTTCACCGCACGCTAATCGGTCTGAACAATCATTTCAATATACAATATTGCGGACATTTCGGCGCCTGCAAATTATGTGAGTGAGATTTCATCCATGGCGGCAAGGGCTGCAGAATATTCGCAATGTGACGACCTCGCGGTGTTTGGATTCCTACTGGCCCATCCATTGACAGAGAATGTGGCGGCGCCTACGTTGCGAATTAGAAATGTGGCATTTGCGTTCACGGCCGCGTTTCGAAGCGTTCTCTCGGTATGACTCAACCGAATGACGCCTGCCTCAAGCATGAGCGCAGTGTGTGCGTTCACAATCTGTGAGGTAAATGTGTTCCGTCGACTATCCAGAGGGACCCGCAATCGGCTATTCGTCGGTGCTGCGGTCGCGACCGTCATGACTCTCGCTGCCTGCGGCTCGTCCGCGACCCCTGGCTCTGAGGTGTCGTCGACTGGTGCCGAGACCTCCAGTGCAGCGGCCAGCGCCAAGCCGTACACCGTCGGCATCATCGACTTCAGCGCCGCCGACACAAGTTCCATGAGTATCGTCAACACCTTCATTAAGGCCGCCGAGGCTGCGGGAAACACCGTTCTCCAGGTTGACGCCGCCGGCGATCCGGGTGCCGCGATCTCTGCGATTCAGAACTTCATCACCAAGAAGGTCGACGTCATCTTTACGCCGGTCTTCGGCCCCGATCAGCTTGCCGCAGGGCTCACCGCTGCCAAGGCCGCGGGAATCGTCGTTGTCGGCATGGTGCCGACGACTGGCAACGGCATGCCCGTGACCTGGGACAACTCGACCCTCCCCGGCAAGCTCCTGGGTGAGCAGTTCATCAAGGACACCGGCGGCACTGGCCGCCTCCTGGAGATCACGTACAGCCCCGGCCTGCCGTGTCAGGCGCGCCTGCAGGGTTTCAAGGATGCCCTTGGTACCGCGTCCGTGCAGTTCGACCTCGGCGAGCTTCAGGTTCCGGACATCATCGGCTCTGCCGAAAAGATCACGAGCGCGTGGCTCACGAAGAACCCCGCGGGCGGTAGCGAGAAGCTCTACGTCTACTCGTGTGCTGACTCGATCCTGCCGGGAATCCTCACCGCTTTGAAGTCGGCAAACCGGACCGACGTGAAGGTGTACACGATGGACGGCGACAAGGCCGGCGTTGATTCGCTCAAGGCGGGCGGTGCAGTGGCCGCAGAGGTCTACGTGGCGATGGGTCCGGCCGGAACGGAGATTGCCGCGCAGATGCCGGGAATCATCGCAGCCGGTGTCGACCAGTCGGCACACCAGATCGACGTCACGTCGGTGTTGATCACGGCTGCCACGGTTGATCAGTTCCTGACCGATCACCCCACGCTCTAGAAGCTAGAGGTTGGCTGGTCCTCACCGCTGTGCTCAGTGGTGGGGGCCAGCCAACGACGTTTCGTCAGAAGTTGGGGTGGGAACGTGGAAAGAAGCACTGGCACGGCAGCTCTCGAGGTAGTTGGCCTGTCCAAGGCCTTCGGGGGAGTCCCCGCCGTGGACTCGATGTCGCTCAGGGTCTTCGCAGGGCAGGTGCACGCCCTGGCTGGCGCGAACGGAGCGGGCAAGTCGACCCTGTTGAAGATGCTCGCGGGTCATGTTCGCCCAGACTCCGGTTTGGTTCGCATTGCGGGTGATGATGCGTCGATCTTGCGCCCCACGGACGCAACCCGACTAGGACTGAACTTCATTCACCAGGAGTTGAATCTCGTCCCCAAGTTCACTGTGCTCGACAACTTGATCCTTGGACACCCTGACGCCGGCCACAGGGGACTTCTCACCCGTTCCTCACTGCGTCAGCGAGCGCGATCCGTCATCGACAGGCTCGGCGTCGATCTCGACCTCTCGGCCACCGTCGAGCAGCTCACGACTCATCAGCAGTGGACCGTCGCCCTGGGGCACGCGCTGATGCGCGATGCCAAGGTGTTGGCAATGGACGAGCCGACCGCGAGCCTGGCCGAGGCGGAAGTTGATCACTTGCTCCGCATCGTCAAGGAGCTCGCGGCATCGGGATGCGCCATCATCTACGTCTCACACCGACTCGAAGAGATTCTCGAGATCACCGATCAAGTCACGGTCATGCGTGACGGCCGCCTCGTCGGGAGTTGGCCGACCCACACAATCGACCGTGGGCAGTTGACCCGGCACATCGTGGGGCGCGACGTCCCGGAGATCCGCCCCCCGGAGGTGGTCTTCTCTGCCGCGCGTCCCATCCTCGAACTATCCGGAATTAAGGCCTTTCCGCGCCTCGTGAACGTGGACCTCGAGATATTCCCCGGCGAGATCCTTGGCTTGGCCGGACTCGTGGGATCGGGCCGGACCGAGATAGCCCGGATCATCTTCGGGGCGGATCGGCCAACTGCCGGAACGATGACGCTCGAAGGCCAGCCGTATCGGCCGAGGCATCCTTCCGACGCGATCCGCCACGGGGTCGCTCTAGTCCCAGAGCAGCGCCGAGCACAAGGTCTCGTGTTCGGTGAGTCGCTGACATTCAACGTCAATCTCGCCACCAACTCGAGCAACCGCATCAGGCGCTGGTGGCCCTTTGTAAGCATGTCAAAGAAGCGAATCGTCGCTCGCGACATGATGCAGCGACTTGCGATCAAGGCGAGGTCCTCCGAGAGTCCGGTAGACCGACTCAGCGGTGGAAATCAGCAGAAGGTCGTGGTCGCCAAATGGCTGCGTGTGCGGCCCAAGTTGCTCATTCTCGACGAACCCACTGTCGGCGTGGATGTCGGTGCGCGAGAAGAGATTTACGGCCTCATCAGGTCGTGGGCGGAGAACGGAACGGCTCTCCTGCTCATCTCGAGTGACTTCGATGAGCTCAGCCTGTGCCATCGCGTGGCAGTAGTCCGCGAGGGGTCGATCACGAAGATCGTTGATGGGGCGTCCGTGACCAAAGAGGAACTGACTCGCATGTGCTACGAAGCCGTCGGAGCGCACGCGTGAACTCGCCACGCTCCACAGAGAAGGAGATCGACGCAATGGCCACCAGTGTGAGTGTGCCCGCGAGCAGGAGCGCGCATGTATGGCGCCTGCTGGGTCGGTATGGCGCCATCATCGTCCTCGTCGCTATGTGCGGAGTGTTTGCGGCACTCCAGCCGACGACCTTCCTCACGGTAGACAACTTCGTCAACATCATCAGCCAGAGCGCGATCATCGCGATCATCGCGATTGGTCTGACTTTCCCTCTGGTTGGGGGTGATTTCGACCTGAGCATCGGCTACGTGGCCACCCTGGGCGGCGTTCTGGTGGCCATGCTCATGGCCAACTACGGCATGCCCTACCTCCTGGCGATCGTCCTGGTCATCGTCGTGGGTGGTGTTGTCGGCGTCGTGAACGGAGTCTTGGTCACGCGCGTAGGAATCAATGCACTCGTGGCAACGCTCGGCATGGGAACCATCGTTCTGGGAATCGTGTACGCGCTCACGGGCGGCGTTCCAGTTCAACTGAACAACGAGGCCTTTACCGCGATCACCTTCAACCGGCTTCTTGGTCTTCCGTGGCCAGTGTGGGTGATGGCCGCTGTCGCTCTGCTTGCATGGTTCCTGCTCAACAGAACCGTTGCAGGACATGGCCTTCAGGCCACCGGGGGAAACCCTGTGGCGGCGGCCCTTTCAGGGTTGCGCGTCGGGAGACTTCGTACCGGGGCCTTCGTGATGGCCGGCGCAGCCTCGGCGCTCGCTGGTGTCTTGATTACATCGAGAAGCGGGAGCGCGACCGCGGAGGCGGGTACCCCGTTGCTGCTTGGCGCGTTTACCGCATGCTTCCTGGGAGCTGCGGTGTTGACGCATGGGAAGTTTCATATCGTCGGCACGCTCATCGGAGTGTTGACCGTGGCTGTTGGTTTCAACGGCATCGTTCTGATTGGCCTTGGTTCGTATTTGCAGTACCTGCTTCAGGGAACGCTGCTGATCTTCGCCGTCGGCGTGGGCACGCTCTCGTCGCGAATGTCGTCTGCCAGCTAGCTCTCATCCCACTACCGCATGAGGAGTCACCATGGATCGTGAACTCGAGAACAAGGTTGCGGTTGTCACTGGCGGAGCCGGCGGAATCGGACGAGAGGCGTGCCGCGTTCTCGCGCGGGAAGGGGCTTCGATTGTCGCGGTTGACCTTTCGGACAGCGTGAGCGAGACGGTTGCCATGGTGAGCGCCATGGGAGGGCGGGCCAAGGCAGTCAAGGCGGACGTGAGCGACCCAGCGGATGTCGAGCGGTACCTCGATGCGGCGGAGGAGTTCGGCGGGATTGACCTCCTGTTCAACAACGCAGGGATTTTCGCCCAGCCGCATCCGCTCGATGCTGACTACCCCGTGGATGTGTTCGATCAGGTCTTGAAGGTCAATGTTCGTGGCGTCTGGCTCGGAATGCGAGGCGCGTTCCCTCGGATGGCAGCCAAAGGCGGTGGCGTGGTGGTCAACACTTCGTCGGTCGCGGGTCTCCGAGGTTATGCCGGTGTCGGCCCCTACGTCACGAGTAAGCATGCAGTGATCGGCCTGACGCGCCACGCGGCCGCAGAGGGCGGTCCGCTTGGGATCCGTGTGGTTGCGGTGTGTCCGGCCACGGTCGAGACAACTATGGGTGACGAGGTGCGCGCGATGTTCGGCGGCGACGAGGCCTTCGCCGAGTACATCCAACGCACGGTTCCCATGGGCCGGTTGGTCAAGCCACATGAAGTGGCGGAGGTCGTCGCATTTCTCATGTCCGACCGTGCGAGTTCGATCACTGGCTCCGCGATTCCGATTGACGGCGGAGTGGCCGCAACAGGCTGACCCGAAGACCACATCGCACCATCAATTGCCGGCATCGCTGGCCAAGGAAGGGACGCGCCATGCTCAAGATCGTTGGATACTGGACAGAGCCGAACGACATCGAAGGATTTGAGAAGCATTACCGCGAAATCCACCTGCCCAAGGCGGCGGCTCTTCCGGGGCTCCGGCGTTTGGTGGTCACTCGTCCTGTGTCTGGGTTCGAGGGCGGCAAGCCGGAGCACTACCGCGTCGCCGAGTTGGTCTTCGACGATGCAGAGGCGTTGGCATTGTGCGCTGATACACCCGAGTACCGGGCGATGCGCGACGATGCCGAAGACATCCACTCCAAGTTCGGAACCGCAGTGACCGGCGAATTGGGCGAAGAGGTCATCGTCGATCTGGGGTGACACGCGCAGTGGACGGCTTGCGGTCTGCGAGGGGGGCCTCGCGTGCTTCCCTGGGGCCGGCTCGCGGACGCGCCACGACCCCGAGCCCCGGGGAAGCCCTAGAGGTCTGCGAGCTGGTCGAGCACGGAGTGGGCCCTTGCTCGCCGTCGCATCGGGATGGAGAGCCGGCCCGCATCATCGGACCGCACCTTCCCCGCCTCGATCAGCTCTGTGGCAATAGCGATCACTTCGTCGACGCCGAGGCCGTAGACCAGATGGGAAAGTTTCTCGATGGTGGGATGGTCGTTGCGCAAGATCGCGGACATCACCATGCGTTCTGCGGGGTCGGAGTCGAGCAGCCCCATCACGCCTGCCGACCAGGCCTCCACGCTGAGCGTGCGCACCATGGTGTCGTTGACCGCCCGCACGGTTTCGGTGCGCCGAGCGTCGGCCTTCCCCACGTCGCCGCAGAAGTTTCCCGCACCAATCTCGGCGATGAGGTGTTCTTGGCCGTCCGAGTCGTCGGTGAAGACGCCCACTCGACCACTGACGATGAACATGACTCGGTCGGCGGGCGCTCCGGCTCGGTACAGGATCTCGCCTGCGCGGAAGTGTTCGTTGAGCAGACGCGTGCGCAGGCTCTCGCGCTGTGCCTCGGGTATCGACTCGAGGATGCGGGCGTCCACGCCCCCGGGGATCTGCCGCTCCCACGCCGCGATGTATTCGGGCAGTTCCATGAGCATCTGATGCGGGCCCACGAAGATCTCGTTGCCGATGGCAGCCATGACGGACGTGGCGCGCGCAGCCAACTCGACGTTCGCGGTGGCGAACACCACGGTGTGCTCGCCATGTCTGGTTAGGGCGGCGAGGGCCGGTGCCGCGCTGTCGGGATCGGCGAGAATGGGAAGGTCTTGCAGCACAACGACATCCGCGTCCCCGAGGGCAGCGATCCCGATCATGAGACGCTGACGCTCGTGCATGCTCAGCCGCTCTGCCTGTGGCCCGAGCGGTGCGTCGAGGCCACCTCCGGCGAGGTCGCGCAGATGGCTCAGGCCCACCATGTCGAGCACCTTGGCGATCTCCGCATCGCTCACCGTGACGCCGGGTGCTCGCAGGTGCGCGTTCACCGACGCGTCCATGAGCACGGGGTCGTCGGTGAGCAGCATGATGCGCCGCTTGATCGCGGGCTGACGCACATCAAGGCCGTCGAAGAGCACGCAGCCTGAGGCGGGATCAGAGTCACCGCTGAGGACCTCGAGTAGCGCGTTCGTGGACACCCCCAAGTCGGTGACAACGGCAATGGTGCCGCGTCGTGGCACGGAAACGTCGCCGAACATGAGCGGGGCGCCTGGGTTCAGAGCTAGGTCTCGCAGGACGAGGGACGCCTCGTGCGTCAGTTCCACGGCACCGCCGGGCCGGGTCACTCGCGGATTGGCACGGGTGATCTGCTCGATTCGGCGCTTACTCGTCACGCCGAGGCGGATGTCGCGTAACCACGGGGGAAGTGACTCGAGCCCGCGCACCACCGCTTCGATGTAGAGCAGGGAGGCGGCGATGGCGCCCACGTCGCTGCCACCGCTGGCGATGCTGATGATCAGGACAGCGAGCAGCGCGGAGTAGCCGGTGAACCGTGCGGCGCTGGTGAGCCGGCTTGCCTCCCGTTTCTGCTCCTGGGTCGCAAGCCGAAGGCTCGATGCCCGCTCGGAGAACCGGTCGCGCATCCAGCCATTGAGGTTCATGCCGGTGAGGTTTCGGCCGGCTGTGATGGACTCGTCGACCACTGCGCCGATCTCGCTACTGGTATCTAGACGGGCCTTGTTCCGGGCGAGCATCCCGCGGCTGATGCGGCCATTGAGGATGAGGAAGACCACCGTGGCTGCGAGCGTGACGAGCCCGGCCTTCGGCTCGATCCACAGCAGAAGTGCGAGGCTCACGACAATGCGACCGGCGCCGGGCAGCCCCTCCGTGACGGTGACATCGACCGCGTTCTCGATTCGGTCCACATCGCTGGTGTGTCGGCTGATGACGCTCGGGCGGCGCATTCCCTGCTGGCGCAGCATTGGGCTCTCGAGGGTGCGGCCGAATACATGCTCGGACAGACTTTGGGATATTTCGGCGGCGGATCGGTAGGAGAGCCAGCGCGAGACATTCGACAGAAGCAGGCTCGTCGCCATGAGCGCCACGATGCCCAGCGCGACGACGACCGAATTTCCCTCGCCCGCCAGGACCGCGTCGACCCGCAACGGGATCACGGCGTTGGCGAAGACGGAAATCCCCGCCAAAGCCAGGGCCACGACCAGTCGCCTGCGAACCGGACGCACGAAGGGTGCCAAGAATCCGATGAGTTCGCCCGTGCCTGCCCCGGACCTGTGGGAATGGGCGGCTGGCGGCATGTCTGCGCTCATGGGCCTAGTTCTCTCGAGGGCACGTTCT
>CAFBND010000117.1_pt1 | contig 7969 bp, 7 predicted proteins | sample 7269171 | NCBI WGS metagenome assembly CAFBND01 (sample SAMEA6814083, study PRJEB35770) | uncultured Actinomycetes bacterium | biome: Freshwater; feature: Freshwater reservoir; material: water | place: Czech Republic | collected 2017-05-23 | depth 30m m | reverse complement strand
TCCCCGCTGTCACGTAAGCCTCCGCAGTTCGCGATGGCAGGTGAACTCGTGGAGACATCCCGCCTGTTCGGTCGCGTGGTTGCCCGGGTCGATCCAGAGTCGATCGAGTCGGTGGCGGGCGATCTGTTGCAGCGCAGCTATTCCGAGCCCAGATGGTCGGCCAAGCGCATATCCGTGGTCGCCGACGAGCGGGTCACGCTCTATGGAGTGCCGCTGGTGGTGGCCAGACGGGTGCAGTACGGCCGGATCGATCCTGTGGTCTCGCGCGAGTTGTTCATCCGTCATGCACTCGTCGCGGGGGAGTGGGTCAGCCACCATCACTTCGTGCGGGATAACGCGGCACTCGTCGCTGAGGTCGCAGAGCTCGAGGACCGGGTCCGTCGCCGCGACCTGCTGACCGAGGATGAGGCGCTGGTCGAGTTCTTCGAGGCTCGGATCCCTGCTGAGATCTGCGACGGCCGATCCTTTGACCGCTGGTGGAAGACCGCGCGCCGCGACACCCCGGATCTGCTGACCTACTCGCGCGAGTTGTTGGTGGGCGAGACGTCCGACGAACTCGAGGGGGAGTTCCCACGCCGATGGTCATTCGGGGCGTTCGACGTCGAACTCCCCCTCTCCTATGCGTTCGAGCCGGGCGCCGACAACGATGGGGTCACCGTCGACCTTCCCCTGGCCCTCTTGCCGCAGGCCCATCCGGACGACTTCCTCTGGCAGGTCCCGGGTCGACGAGAGGAGGTCGTGACCGCTCTGATCCGGCTCCTACCCAAGGGCATACGCACTGCCTTCGTTCCTGTGCCCGACACCGCGCGCGCGGTTTTGCCCGACCTGGATCCAGGTAGCCAAGGGCTGCTGGAATCCCTCGGGGCCGCGTTGACGGGCCGTACCGGCGTCGTGATCCCCTACGAGGCTTGGTCTCCGGCCTCCCTGCCTGATCACCTACGCGTCACGATTCGGGTCGTCGACGAGGCTGGCGCCGTTCTCGACGAGGGCAAGGACCTGGCCGCCCTCCAGTCCGCACTGGCACCGGCCGTGCAGGCATCCATCTCGCACGCATCCCGATCCCTCGAGCGGGTCGGGCTTGTTGAGTTTCCTCGCGAGGGGGTGCCTCGCGTCGTGGAGGAGTCGCACGGTGAGCACGTCGTGCGGGGCTGGCCTGCCCTGGTTGCACGTGGCGATTCGGTGGATCTCCGCGTTCTCGTCGGCGGGGCTGAGCAGGATCTGGAGATGCGCTCCGGCGTTCGCGCGCTGATGCGTCGTGACATCGCTGTGCCGCTCCGATACGTCGTGGGTGTGCTCGATATGCGGGAGAAGTTGGCCTTGGCACACACCCCCCACGGATCCGTCCCCGCACTGGTCGATGACGCGTTCGCGGCCTGCTTGGACTCTGCCGTGGTGCGAGCCGGCGGTGTGCCCTGGGATCGTCGGGCCTATGACGCGATCGTGGCTGATGCGCGTGCCAGGATCGGCGATGATCTCCTTCGGACAGTTCGTCAGTCGGCGCAGATCCTCGAGCTCGCGAACGAGTCGCGACTCAGGCTGGCGTCCGTGACGTCTCCGAAGCTCCTCGAGATGCGCATGGACATTACTGCGCAACTCGATGCGATCGTGGCCGACGGATTCATCTGTGATGCGGGGGCCGAGCGCCTGCCGGACTTGCTGCGGTATCTCCGCGCTGTGGCGCGACGGCTCGAGACCGCGCCGGAGGATCCCGCCCGCGACCAGTCACGTCAACGACAGATCGAGGCGGTCAGTGGCGAGGAGCGTGCGACGCTCGCGATCCTCTCGCCCGCGGAAGCACAATCGAACGCGGCCCGAGAGATCCGTTGGTTGATCGAGGAACTTCGCGTCAACCTCTTCGCCCAATCCCTCGGCACCCGTGCGCCGATCAGCGACAAGCGCATCCTCAAAGCACTCGACGCACTCCCCCCCATTCGGCGGTGAATGTGCCCTGGGCGGCCTTAGAGGCCGTTCAACTTCCCCAATGGGCAAAGAGGACGCGGAGTTCGGACGTCTAGCTGAGGCCAGTCACGGAGGCGTCAGTCGACGCGGACGATCTCACCCGAGGCGGTGCGGAAGTCGACAGCAACCAGTGAGGGCTCGTCTGCGTCGACCCATGCGATGTTGGAGCCGACGAACGGCGACTCGATGGAGCCGCCGAGCCACTCGCGGATGCGGTCGCGGTCGCCGGACAATTCGCACGCGACGGCAGCGACGTGCGCGGGACCTGCAAGTGAGGGGTGTTCTGATGGGTCGCTCGTCCACTGGATGAAGAACGGCAGTGAACCATCGGCGATGAGGTCGGTCACGCCGATCTGCTTCCACGTGAGGTCGAACCCGTCGGGACGTACGCGATGCCCATCAACGGACTCGCGGCCCAAACGAGCCTCGATCGCCGCGATGTCGTCGACAGCGACGACCCAACCGAGCCAACCGCCCCCAGCTTCGGCCCGAGCCTTGACGGCCTGACCGAAGGGCGCCTTGTCGGACGCGGGGTGATCGAGCGCGGCCACGACCTCGACGTAGGTACCGCCCTCAAGGGGGAGGACGAAGTTGCGGGTGCCGAAACGGGGGTGTCGTCCGCCATCGACGAACGAACCGCCGAGCTGCTGGCCGATCCGCTGCACGGTGTCGAGGAGTTCATTGCTGCTCACGGCGTACGAGACGTGGTCGAGGCGCATAGTCGTATCGTGTCCCACCCTGCTGTGGGGATCTCGAGGGGGGTGGGTCTAAGGGAAATGGGCCACGTGGATCCGATGCGGGCTCCGGTAGGAACCTTTGTGGCTCAAGGGGTCTTGCGGCGAGCGCGCTCCAGGAGTTCGAGCCGGTCGAGGCGTGTGGCCTCCGACGGAGTGGGTGCCGTCCCACCCCGGCTTGCGGGGATCCACCAGGTGTCATCGGGGCCGTGGGGTGCTTGTGGATAGCGGTCCATGGTCTCGGCGAGCAGCGCCCGCATATCTTCCTGGAGTCGACGGGTGACTTCGTCGAGGTCGGCGCCTGCAGGAACGTCGATGGGCTCGCCGATGGTGATCAGCACAGCCTTCCCTCGCGAGAAGTCGCGGGGACGTCCCTTCGTCATGAACCGCTGTGTGCCCCACACCACCGTCGGCAAAATCGGAACTCCGGAGTCTTGTGCGAGTCGTGCCACCCCGGACTTGAATTCCTTGAGTTCGAATGAGCGCGAGATGGTGGCCTCGGGAAATATCCCGACGATCTCCCCGCGTCGCAGGGCCTCTCGCGCGACGAGGAAGGAATCGGCGCCTGCGTCGCGATCGACCGGGATGTGCTTCATGCCCCGCATCAAAGGCCCCCCAACCGGGTGCTTCCAGATCGAGTCCTTGGCCATGAACCGGACGTGGCGCCCCGAAGGATCGGCTCCGAGCCCGGCGAAGATGAAATCGAGGTAGCCGACGTGGTTGCTTGCCAAGACCGCGCCGCCTTGCCGCGGTACGTATCCGGTGCCTTGCATCGTGACGTCGATGCCCAAACATGTGAACAACGTCTTGGCAGCGACGATCACGGGTCCGTAGACGGGTTCAGCCATGGCGCAGACGGTACGGCCCCTCACGTGTCCGTGTCACCATCGCAAGGGTCGGGCGCCGGTAGCCTGAGGAGCATGGCTGATCAGTTGCACGTCACCGTGTTCGCCGATGATCCCCGTATTGAGTCTTTGTCGAAGTATGCCGACGGTATCGAGGAGATCGTCTCGGTCTTCGCCGATGCGAACGACGGCGACGGCGAGCTTCTCGACCACCGCCCGGCACCGGGGGCTTGGTCTGTCGCTGAGATCCTGCACCACCTCGCGGACGCCGAGCTTCACCAGAGCGTCCGACTGCGCGCGATGCTCGTCGAGGACCGGCCGCTCTGGGTGCAGTGGGACGAGCAGGCCTACGCCTCCACTCTCGGTTACGACACGCGTCCTGCCGCAGACGCGCTTACTCTCCTGCTTTCGTTGCGCCACATGAACGGACGCCTCCTCGCATCGCTCTCGCCTGATCAGTGGGCGCGTACCGCGACCCACCCCCAGACGGGCTCGTCTGATGTGGCTCGCTGGGTCGACGTCGCGGTCGACCATCTCGCCGCGCATGTCCTGCAGGCGAGGCGTGCGGTGGTGGGGATGACCTGAGGATGGTCGGGGTGGTTGTCCCGTCTCTTCCCGTGTCCCGAAGTTCTGTGACGAGCAGGCGACGAGGCTCAGGCCACGGCATAATTACCACCATGAACCGGGCTGTCGTGGAACTTGTCGTCGAAGGTCTCCAGGGTCGCCACGTCTTCGCCCACGCACATAGCGCTGGCGTCGGTCACCACGGCGTGAGGGTCGTGCTCTCGGACGGCCGCGAAGCGCTGTGGGATGTCGACGGTGCAGCTGGCCTTGAGGCACAGGTGATGCGCGACGGCGTGCTCGTCGGTTACGTGCCCAAGATCATCGGTTCGGAAGCCTTCTCCCTCGAAGAGACGGTTGAGGCCATCGCGACCGCGAAATACACCTGATCGCTCGCACTGCCGCCTTTATCCCCAGGCCATCGAGGCCCGTGTCGTCCCCAGGTTCGAGGTGCAGGCTGAGTGGCCTGTTGAGGTGCCGCCGATCCTTCCCACATGACGCCTACCTACTCGTCCACACCGCTGGTGGTGCGCGGGCCTGACTCCCTACCAGCTCTCATACCTCACCTGGTGGGATTCCATCCCCGCGAATCTCTCGTGCTCGTCGGACTCGACTCGCGAGAGAGGACTGTGCTCGTCACGCTGCGCGTCGATCTTCCTGGTGTCGACAGGGTGGTCGGCGTGGCTATGGAGGGCTGGGCCCCCCTGATCACGGCGCTGCAAGCGGCCGGTGCGATCGACGTGCTCGCGGTCGTCTACCCGGGAGTGGGCGAGAATCCCTGGCGCGATCATCCCTGCGAGGACCTTCCACGCCGGTCTCTGCTCGCGGCTCTCGCCGACCGGTTGAGCGGATCGGGGCTCGTCGTCCTTGACGCGTTGTGTGTCGTGGGGGATCGACTCCGCTCATATTGGTGCGCGGACCCCGACTGCTGCCCAAGGGAAGGCCGCCTCGTTGACGGCGCGGAGACACTCCGCGTGCAGGCGCATTTGATCGCGGAGGGAAGCGCCCCTCTGGCCTCTCGGGACATGCTCGTGTCGGCGTTGGCACCCCGAGCACAGGATGATCCTGTCGCGGACCGAATCGCGAGATCGCGAGACGGGGTGGTGCTGAGGCTGCCGGTCGGCACCGTGGCCCGCGTGGGGATCTTCGTTTCCGGCATGCGCGATTGGGGGAACGAGAGGCGCAACCCCGCGACCATGACTCGTCTCGTAATCCTCGCCGAGTTTCTCGCAGGATCGATCAGGTCGCGTGATCTCCTTCTTCACGCGCTCACCGTCGACGGCGACCGAAACCTGCTCGCGGCCGCCCGCGAGGTTTTTGGTGAGGCAGTGCGTTGTGCCCACGGTGACACACTGGCTCCGGTCGCCTCAGTGCTTGCAGTCTGCTGTTGGATCGACGGCGACGGCGCTGCGGCCAGGGTGGCACTGGATCGGGCCACGTCGGCCGACGTGGACTATCCGCTTGCGACGCTGGTGTCAGCCGCCCTCGATCGCGGGATGCCCCCCCGGACCTGGATCTCGCTCATGGGCGAGATGTGCGTGGCCGACATCCTGGGAGATGAGGCAGACGGTCCCACGAACTCCTGCGCGTCGTGATCAGGGGCTTCCGAGACAACGTGAGATCGCGCGATCGCACCTCTGTCTGGGATGGGATCACCAACTCAGCAGGGGTCTGGCCGAGGCTGCCCAAGCCGACAGTGCACCGTCGCACCACTCGAAGTCCTGGTTCAGGGGGGATCGAGGTGGCTCCTGAGGGTGAACGAAACTCTGGAGTTGCTCACCGCTGGCCCACAGGCGTGACATCGCCCTGGCGTGAAGGGTTTGCGAATGCTTACCGTCAGCCGATGCACCTGAACCCGCGTATGCCCCGAGCGTCCGTCAAGTCCATCGCGTCCCTCGTGATCGCCGCAGCCATCATGGGGCTGGTGTGTAGCCTGCCCCCGGCGTCAGGCGCGGAGAACCGAGAGGTCGCCCCTGCCTCGAGTTCAGGGCTGAACGCGGTGGAACGCGCCCAGGAAATCCCCCCAAGTGCCGTACTTGCGACCACGTGGTCGGGGCCGTCGGGCCCCGCTGCCGTGGTCGGCGACGACCAGAACGATCTCTATATCGGGACGGGATCTCTGGTGATTCCGAGCCGAGGTTGGCAGGGCGATTCCGGCGGGCGTCAGCGCGCGGCGTCCTGCGTCGACTGTTCGTGGAAGATCACCCGCTACTGCCCCAAAGCCGATTTTGCGGCGGGGAAGTGTCGACTCATTCGACTCGGATGCCCGACCGGGACGATGCGGGTCAGGGTCTGGCTCCAGCGCCCTGGCGAGTCGTGGACCTTCGTGGGCGTGACCTGTCAGGGCGCCAGTCGCCCTCACACGGTGGCCGAGGTGGGTGAGGTGGTGCGCGGCCGAGCCGTCGCACTGCTCCCGGCCCTTCGCGCAGCGGTTCAGCCCGCCAACGGGGCTCTGCTCGGCATTCCGGCGGTGTTTCGCACCGGTCAACCGGCGGCAGGAATCAGAGGCGCCAACCTCTCGGTTCTCGATCTCGCCGTGCGACTGGACTCTCGTGTGCGGTGGAGATGGTCCTACGGCGACGATTCGGCAGAGTGGTCAGCGGCCCCGGGGGGGCCTTGGCCCGACACGTCCGTCAGTCACCGATACACCCGGGCCGGGATGGTGATCGCACAGGTCAGGGCCGTCTGGCGCGGGCGCTACATGGTCGACGGCCTGGGGCCCTTTGTGGTCCCGGGTCCTGCACTGACCCAGGATGCGGCAATCCCGATACTGGTTCAGCCGGCGCGGTCCCACCTCGTCGGCTGACCACGTGTAGCGCTGTCGAGTCCGCCGCGGAACTCTGGAGGTGTATCGGGCTTCCTCAGCATCGCGCTTGCGGAGGCGCTAGGTTCCTGACGAGAGTCTTCGATCTTCGACGCAGGTCGACGTCAGGAGGAACGATGGGTTCGATAGGCAGCCCGATCGTGGTGGGCTACGTGGACACTCCCGAGGGTCGCGCCGCTCTCGACCGCGCCATCGTGGAGGCGCAGCAGCGAAGTGCCCGTCTCGTGGTGATCAGCTCCCAGAAGGGTGGCGCCGCGTCGAACGCAGACACCCTTGCCGAGATCGACGCGTCTCTGGGCGAGGTCCAGGCGCTCCTGCATCAGGCGGGCGTCGAGCACGAAGTCAGACAACTCGTGCGCGGATCAGAGCCAGCCACAGACCTGATAGCGGTAGCCGAAGAAGTTGACGCGGACCTCATCGTCATCGGACTTCGCCGACGCAGTCCCGTGGGAAAGCTGATCCTGGGTAGCAACGCGCAGTCGGTCTTGCTGGAGGCGTCGTGTCCGGTGCTGGCGGTCAAGAGTTCGTGATCCGTGTTCGGGCGTGACGCGGCCGATTGTGGGCCACGCACCCGGTTTCCACGAGGTGAGGCTCGCATGAGCGAACCGTTCGGTTCCGATGTACCTGGCTGAGGGAATGCACCCCACGTGTGAGAGTGTTGTCCCCGGTGCGCCTCTTGCGCGCCGCCTCACCCTGCACGTCCAGGCGAGCCCTGGTGCGAGCCGCCCGACTGACGAGAGGTTCGTACGTGCCCTCGAAGCCGACCAAGACCCCGGCCAGCAAGACTCCCGTCGCGGTAGCTCTGCCTAAGGCCAGTAAGGCCGCGCCCGCGAAGGCCGCGCCTGCGAAGGCTTCTCCCGCGAAGGCCGCGCCTGCGAAGGCTTCTCCCGCGAAGGTTGTGGCGAAGAAGGCCGCCCCCGTGAAGGCCGCTCCCGCGAAGGTTGTGGCGAAGAAGGCCGCGCCTGCGAAGGCCGCTCCCGCGAAGGTTGTGGCGAAGAAGGCCGCCCCCGTGAAGGCCGCTCCCGCGAAGGCCGCTCCCGCGAAGG
>CAFBND010000115.1_pt1 | contig 8042 bp, 4 predicted proteins | sample 7269171 | NCBI WGS metagenome assembly CAFBND01 (sample SAMEA6814083, study PRJEB35770) | uncultured Actinomycetes bacterium | biome: Freshwater; feature: Freshwater reservoir; material: water | place: Czech Republic | collected 2017-05-23 | depth 30m m | reverse complement strand
CATGCCGAGGCGTACGCGATGGGCGATGTCCTGGCGCGCTACTGGGTGCAGCACGGGTACAACGTCCTCCACCCCATTGGCTGGGACTCCTTCGGACTCCCCGCGGAGAACGCGGCGATCAAGCGTGGGGTCGACCCTGCGGGCTGGACCGATGACAACATCGCCCAGCAGAAGGCCTCGATGCGCCGCTACGCGTGCTCCTTCGACTGGGACCGCGTCCTGCAGACCAGCGACCCTGCCTACTACCGCTGGAATCAGTGGCTCTTCCTGCAGATGTTCGAGCGAGGTCTCGCGTACCGCAAGGACTCCGCCGTCAATTGGTGCCCGGATGACCAAACAGTGTTGGCCAACGAGCAGGTGGTGGGCGGACGTTGTGAGAGGTGCGATGCCGTCGTCACCAAGAAGAAGCTCACCCAGTGGTACCTGCGCATCACCGACTACGCCGATCGCCTGCTCGAGGACATGTCGCAGCTCGAAGGGAACTGGCCCGAGAAGGTGCTGCTCATGCAGCGCAACTGGATCGGTCGCTCCACCGGGGCCGAGGTTCGCTTCGAGGTCGAGGGTCGCGCGGAGCCCGTCACCGTCTACACGACCAGGCCCGACACCCTGTTCGGAGCGACATTCTTCGTCGTCGCGGCCGATTCTGCACTGGCCGCCGAACTCGCGTCAGGAACACCTGCGGAGGCGGACTTCACCGAGTACCTCGAGAAGATCAAGGCAGACAGCGATATCGATCGCCTGGCCACGGATCGACCCAAGACGGGGGTGTTCCTCCAGCGCCACGCGGTCAACCCCGTCAACGGTGAGCGCATCCCGATCTACGCCGCCGACTACGTTCTCGCCGACTACGGCACCGGCGCGATTATGGCCGTGCCCGCCCAGGACCAGCGCGACTACGAGTTCGCGAAGGTCTTTGACCTGCCGATCGTCCGCACAGTCCGCCCACCCGACGACTGGGAGGGCGAGGCCTACGTCGGTGACGGCCCGGCGATGAACTCCGGGTTCCTCGACGGCATGCGCAAGGCTGAGGCCGTGGCGCGGATGATCACCTGGCTTGAGGACAAGCAGCTCGGGTCCGGGGCGGTCAACTACCGTCTCCGCGACTGGCTCATCTCACGTCAGCGCTACTGGGGAACGCCGATCCCGATCATCCACTGCACCTCCTGCGGTGAGGTCCCGGTTCCGCTCGACCAGCTGCCAGTGGAGCTCCCCTCGACCGTCGGACTCGACCTCACCCCGAAGGGGACCTCACCCTTGGGCGGGGCCCACGACTGGGTCAACGTCGCATGTCCGTCGTGCGGGCAGCCAGCGCTTCGCGACACCGACACGATGGACACCTTCTTCGACTCCTCGTGGTACTTCCTGCGCTACCTCGACCCGAGCAAGTCCGACGGACCCTTCGACAGCGCGGCCGCGCGCGAGTGGCTGCCCGTTGACCAGTACGTCGGCGGCGTCACCCACGCGATCCTCCACCTGCTCTATGCCCGCTTCTTCACCAAGGTCTTGCACGACCTGGGCTTGGTCGAGGTCACCGAGCCGTTCACGAGACTGCTCAACCAGGGCATGGTCGGGATGAATGGCGCCGCCATGAGCAAGTCGCGCGGGAACATCGTCAGGCTCAGCGACGAGCTCGCCGTGCATGGTGTCGATGCTGTGCGGCTCACGATGGTGTTCGCCGGCCCGCCAGAGGACGACATCGACTGGGCCGACGTCTCACCGGCCGGTGCGAAGAAGTTCCTCGCGCGCGCGTGGCGCCTCGCCAACGACGTCACCAGCGACCCGGGTGTCGATGCCACGACCGGCGACCTCGCACTCCGTCGTGCTACCGCTCGAGCGGTCGAGGATGCGTCGAAGGCCGTCGAGACCTATCGCTTCAACGTGGCAGTCGCCAAGACGATGGAACTGGTCAACGCCGCGCGCAAGGCCATCGACTCTGGCCCTGGCGGCGCCGATCCCGCTGTTCGCGAAGCCGCCGAAGCCGTCGCGATCCTGCTCTCACTCGTCGCGCCCTACACGGCCGAGGAGATCTGGGAACTGCTCGGACACGAGCCCACTGTCGCCCTCGCCGGCTGGCCCGCAGTGGATCCGGCGCTGCTGGTCGAGGAGTCCGTCACCTGCGTCGTGCAGGTGGCGGGCAAGGTGCGCGACCGGATCGAGGTGCCTCCGACGATCGGCGAGGACGAGTTGCGTGCTTTGGCCTTGGCGGCGCCTGGTGTCGTGAAGGCACTCGAGGGTGTCGAAGTTCGTACCGTGGTCGTCCGCCCGCCGAAACTCGTCAACATCGTGCTCACATGATCGCGGCCGTGGTCTCGTACGTGAGTCGATAGGTCTGACGGCATGGGGCACCGCGTCGCGATCGTCACTGACTCCACCGCGTACCTGCCCGCGGATCTCGTTCTCGCCCATGGCATCTGGATTGTGCCCGTCCAAGTTGTCGTCGACGGTCGACCCTTCGACGAGGGAGTCGAGATCACTCCGGCGGAGGTGGCCACGGCACTGCGTGCGTGGAGTGTCGTGACGACATCGCGTCCCTCGCCGGACCGCTTCGCCCGTGCCTACGCCGAAGCAGCCGCATCGGGCGCCACCGCCGTGGTCTCCGCCCATCTATCGGGCGATATGTCCGGCACCTATGACTCCGCGGTGCTTGCGGCGCGAGATGCGTCGATCGACGTGATCGTTCTCGATACCCGTGTTGTCGCGATGGCCATGGGATTCGGTGTTCTCGACGGGGCCGACGTGGCCGCGTCCGGCGCGGACGCGACGACGGTTGCCGCGGCGATCATGGCGCGATGCCAGGCGAGCCACGCCCTGTTCTACGTCGACACCCTCGACTACCTGCGCCGTGGCGGGCGCATCGGTGCGGCACAGGCGCTGGTGGGTCAGGCCCTCGCCGTGAAGCCCATCCTCGAGCTCGTGGGTGGGCGGGTATCACCTCTCGAGAAGGTGCGCACGGGTGCTCGCGCCCTCGCCCGCATCGAGGAACTCGTGATGGAGCGCGCTGCGGGGCGCATCTGCGATGTGGCAGTGCACCACCTTGATTCGCCCGAGCGCGCAGAGGCGCTCGCGCACCATCTGCGCTCGCGGCTCACTGGCTCGAACGTCCTGGTCGGCGAGGTGGGTGCGGTAGTCGGTGCCCACGTTGGTCCGGGGATGGTGGCGGTGGCCCTGTCACCGAGGCTGGATCACGAGGCGGGCGCGGGGGCTTCGGCGTGATTCTCGACTGGTTGCACCGCATCCCGGCGCCGCTGGTGCAGGTGTGGCTGACGATCTCAGCGGCGGCGATCGGCTACCTGATCGGCTCGGTCAATCCGGCGGCGCTGGTCGCGCGCGTGCGCGGCACAGACCTGCGTCTCGTGGGATCGGGAAACCCCGGCGCCACGAACGCCGCACGTGCTTTCGGTTGGCGCACTGGAGTTTTCGTCGGTGCCCTGGATGTCGTGAAGGGCTACGTCCCGGTATTAGTGTTCATGCACTTCGGTGCCCACCTGCCGGCCCTGGTTGCCGGAGTCTGCGCGGTGCTGGGCCACATCTCCTCGCCATTTCTGCGTGGCCGGGGGGGCAAGGGGGTCGCGACATCGCTGGGCGCGGTTCTCGCACTGCAGCCGTGGTGCGCAATCCCTGTGCTCGCCGTTTTCGCGTTGGGCATGCTCGCCACTCGTCGGGTCGGGCTGGCGTCGGTGACTGCGGCGGTGGTTCTCGCACCTGCGGTGTTCGCGCTTGGGGGCGATATCCTGGACGTCCTGTTCGCCGCGATCCTGTCGGCGATCGTGGTGTTGCGCCACTGGCGCAATATCCGCGAGGTCGCGGCCATCTCTCGATAACGGTCAGGCGGCTGTCCCCAGGCATAAGCGGGCCTTCCGGGGTCATCCCCAGCCGCAGCATGACGCTGACGCACCGACGCGTGCTCGTCCCTAGCGTCACCCCGTGCTCCCTCGTCCTCACCGCCGGATCGATCCCGACCTCGTCATGTCCCGACTCCGCGCGCTGTCGGGCGGGTCGCCCGGTCCGGCGCTTGGCATTGCTGACGACGGCGGTGGGATGGAGGAGTTGTCGGGTCACCATGTGAGCGGGCCGGAACCGGTGGGCATGGGCCCGGCCGTGGTGCGCCGCGTGCCCGTGCGGCAACTGCTCGTGGGGATCGCCGCTGCGGGCATCGCTGCGTGGGCACTAGTGCACACGGTCTCGGGGTTGGGGTCCTCGCCCGCACCCGTTGAACTCGTGTCAGGAACCGCGATGCGGGCGCCATCCGGTTCTGCGGGGTCCTCGCCGCTCCCGGGAGTCGGGTCGGTCGCGCCGGTGCCTTCCCCGACCCTCGTGGTGGTTCACGTCGTCGGCGAGGTGCGCCACCCTGGCCTTGTCCGGCTTGCCGCCGGATCGCGTGTCGCCGATGCGATCCGAGCGGCAGGCGGGCTCGTGGCCGGGGGCGGCAGCGGCGCCCTTAACCTGGCCAGAACGGTAGGTGACGGCGAGCAGATCGTCGTGTCGCATGACGCGCCCGTCGCACCCCCCGTGTCATCGAACACAGGCAGCGGCGGTGCTGCGGTAGTCGACGTCGTAGATCTCAACACTGCCACCGCGTCAGATCTCGACGCCCTCCCTGGGGTCGGGCCCGTGATGGCCGCGCGGATTCTGCAGTGGCGAGCCGCGCACGGGCGATTCGCGGCGATCGACCAGTTGCGCGAGGTGTCCGGCATTGGGGCTGTGACATTCGAGCGGCTTAAAACCCACGTGAGGGTCTGAGGTGGGCGCGTTCATCGGCGGGGCGCTCTGGGCGGCCACTGCCGCAGCCCTCGCCTTCGGTGTCCACGTCGGTCTCGCCCGATGGTGGATGCTCCTCGTCGCCGCTGCTTCGCTGGGCGTGGCGATCGTGGTGTTGGGCCAACTCCGATCGTGGCCGCAGCTTCGCGATCACCGCTGGAGGCGGGCTGCTGTGATCGCGCTGCTCACGATCATCGCCGCAAGTCTCGTCGTCACCTGGCGGCTCACACCCTTGGTCGATGGACCACTGACCCCACTCTCGGTCGGCCGAACGATCATCGAGGCGGACGTGAGCGTCACCTCTGACCCCCAGACGCGCCAGGGTCGAACCAGCGGATCACGTCGCACCGACGACGAGTGGCAGATCGACGGTGTGGCGCTCTCCTGGCGATCGCCCGGATCCCTTCTCGTAAAGGGCGATCTGCCGATTCGCATGCTCACTGCAGCAGATATCTCGCGCGTACTTCCAGGAACGTTGCTGCACGTGAGGGCGCGCGTCCTCTCGGCCGATCCCATGCGGGGAAGGGCGGCGACCCTCGTCGCCGAGGAATTGACGATCCTCTTCTCACCCCCGGCCGTGCAACGCGCAGCCGGAGCGATCAGGGAGTCGCTTCGTGAGAGCGTGAGGAATCGCCCACCCGATGCTGCGGGGTTGCTCCCCGGTTTGGTCGTGGGTGATACCTCGGCCATCACTGAAGATCTGGATCGTGCGATGCGCGATTCCGGCCTCGCGCACCTCACCGCAGTGTCGGGCGGCAATGTTGCGGTCGTCGTTCTGGTGGCCCTCGGTGCCATCCGGCTCGCGGGTGTGCGCCGAGGGCCGGCGCAGATCATTCTCGTCGCAGCCGCCGTCGGGTCCTACGTTGTCCTCGCCCGGCCGCAGCCCTCCGTGGTCAGGGCTGCGGCGATGGCTGCGGTCGTGCTGTTCGCGCTGCTGATCGACGCGCGCATAAGACCTTTACAGGCGCTGGGCTGGTCGGTCGGCGCGCTGGTGCTGCTCGATCCCTTCCTATCGCTGTCGATCGGCTTCACGATGTCGGTGGCGGCCACCTTCGCGCTCCTGCTGGTGGCATCTCGCTGGCGGCAGGACGTGGAAGGGTCCTCCTGGCCTCGACGCTGCGCACGGGCGGTCTCAGGTCTCGTCCTGGTGAGTGCCGTTGCCCAAGTCGCGGTCGCGCCGCTGGTGGCGGGCATCGGTGGCGGCCTACCCCTCGGCGGTGTCCTGGCGAACCTGCTGACAGCGCCCGCCGTCGCTCCGGCGACGGCCTTCGGCCTGATCGCGTCGCTACTCGGGCTGTTATGGGCCCCCTTGGCCGCGGTGGTCGCGATGCCCGCGAGTTGGGCGGTGGGCTGGATCGCGACAGTCGCGAGATGGACGGCCGAGTCAGCCGGGGTGCTGCCCTGGCCGTCGGGGTGGTCGGGCGCGATCGGACTCGCCGGGGTGATCGCGCTCGGCGCGGTCGCGCTCGTGCTCGCCCGTCGGCGCGGCGGGGTGCTGGCGAAGGCGGTGGTGGCGATCGGCGTCGCAGCGGGCGTCCTGGTCGTTGCCCCGCCTACGAGCATTCCCTTCGGATCGTCCTGGCCGCCGGAGGGCTGGCGCATCGCGATGTGTGATGTCGGACAGGGTGATGCAGTCGTTCTGAACGCAGGTGCCGGTCAGGCGGTGATCGTCGACGTTGGCCCCGACCCGGCGGCAGTCGACCGATGTCTGCGCCGTCTCGGCGTCACGAGTGCGCCGCTGCTCGTCCTGACCCACTTCCATGCCGACCACGTCGAGGGTTTACCCGGAGTCCTGCGGGGTCGACCGGTCGGGACGCTCGTGGTCTCTCCGCTCACCGAACCCCCGGGGGAGCAGAGACGGGTGCTTCGCTGGGCCCATGACGACGGGCTCGTGATCCACACTGCCGCGGCTGGCGACACATGGCGCGTCGGAGCGGTGTCGCTGCTGGCCCTCTGGCCGACTCGCATCCTTCGGGGGCAGGGTTCGGACCCGAACAATGCCAGCGTCACATTCGTGGCTGAGGTCGACGGCGTCTCGATCCTGCTCTCGGGAGATCTTGAGCCGGCGGCCCAGGATGCGGTGCTCGCGTCCGGGGTGTTGGGCCCGGTCGACGTCGTCAAGGTTCCCCATCATGGGTCGGCGAAGCAGTCGCCGGGATGGGTCGCCGCCACACATCCGCAGATCGCGCTCGTTGGGGTAGGGCTCGGCAACGACTACGGGCACCCGTCGCCGGTCACGGTCATGGCCTACCGGGCGGCGGGGGCGATTCTCGGGCGCACCGATCTCGACGGCGATCTCGCGGTGATCCTCGACGGGAATGGAGTCCTCGGCCTTGTCCGTCGAGGCGCCTGACACCCGGGGGGTGCTTCTGGTCGCGCCACCGTGGTGGCGCGAAGCCATGTCGACACGGTCGAGGGCCGCTTGGTTTGTGGCGCCGAGCGCCTAGTCTGACGCTCCTAAGTCGCAACCTGGCGGCGTCCGCGAGAGATGTGAACCCCATGGCCACTGCCGTTGTCGTAAGTGATGCTGATCGGACGACGATTCACGCGTCGTTCTTCGCGCTGACCTGTGGCGCGCTGGGCATGTTGGGCGTTGGGGTGGGCACATTCATCTCCCCCGGTTCTGGAAGTTGGCTGGGCTGGGCCCTGCACGTGGCGGGCTGGATTCTGGTGTCGGTGGCGATCGTCGCTCACATCGAGCACCTGTCCAATCGGCTGGGGAGGGTTGCGGTGGTCTGCGGAATCCTCGCCGCCGTGGCACAGGGTCTGGCGGATCTGCCCTTCGCGATTAACTCGGACTGGGTCAGCGATTCAGGATGGTTGGCCTATTACAACGCTATGTGGGCCGTCGCCTGGCTCCTTGCCGCGGCGAGTATCGCGTTGGCAGCGGTCCGCAAGGAGAAGCGGATGGAGGCGCACCTCGCCTCGGGTCGGCCCGGGATGTACGCGGCCGAGGACTTCGCCACCACTGTGCATGCCTCATTCCTGAGCCTGGTGACGGGCGCGATCGGATTCCTCCTTGCCGGTATCGCCTCGCTGATCCTGGCGACGGGTGTTGGCCCAGCGAGCCGCCTGGCCTGGATCCTGGTGACGATCGGTTCTGGGCTGCTCGCGGTGGCCATTGCCTCGCACATCCAGCACCTGTCGCACTCGATGGGGCGGCCCGCAGTCGTCGTGGGCATCGTCGCGCTGATCCTGGGCGCCTTGAACTTCCTCCCCGCCGTCTTTGACCCCACCGGTGCCGGTGCTTTTGCCGCGCAGCTCAGCTGGCTCTTGTGGGCCGT
>CAFBND010000114.1_pt1 | contig 8135 bp, 7 predicted proteins | sample 7269171 | NCBI WGS metagenome assembly CAFBND01 (sample SAMEA6814083, study PRJEB35770) | uncultured Actinomycetes bacterium | biome: Freshwater; feature: Freshwater reservoir; material: water | place: Czech Republic | collected 2017-05-23 | depth 30m m | reverse complement strand
GGCCAGCACCGGAGTCCTGGCTCGTGATCGCGACGAATGTCTGGGTCTGCGCCTGGTAAACATTGGGGGCGAGAAGGGAAGCCCCGGTGGCGCCAAGGATCGCGAGCAGGGTGATCAGGGTGATCGACACCCACCGCTTGCGAAGCACGCGGACGAAATCCTGCAGTGTCACGAGAATCCCCTGGCCATTGACCCCCCGGTGGTCACTCAACGCGTCGAAATAAACGTGACAGCGAAGAACGGTGCTGATACCTGCGTATACGCCGCAGTGGACCCAGCATACCTCGCCATGTGGTCCTCAGAAGGACCTCAGGTGACGAAATCCTCGATGGGTCCCACGGTCAGCCGGCAGCGAGGCCCGCCATTTCGATCATCTGCGCCACCCTCTGATCAAGGGTGTGATCCCGTGCAGCGCGTGCCGCTACAGCGAGTCGGATCGCGTTCATGTCCTCGGGCGAATCCAGGCAGCGGCGGAGGAGGATCAACAGTTCTTCGTAGGTCCTATAGGCCAAGACTTCCGACCCATTCGCAAACAATTCGTCCAGCAGTGGCCTCCACTCAGCGACGACGACCGCTCCGGCCGCGGCCGCCTCGAACACCCTGCAGTTGACCGCGTCGAGCACGGCTGGATGAAGGGTGTTGAGGACGGCGGCTGACTCATGGAACACGCGGGATTTGTCCAAGCCGGTGACCCATTTGCCGGTGTGGAGTCGCTCTAGTTCGGGGCTCCTCGCCCACTCCGGGAGGGCACGTCCGTACAAAGTCAACGGAATCCCATCGCGGTGAAGTTGCCGGAGCAGCGCGATCCTTTCGGCCCGGTAGTTGCCGACCACCACGATCGTCCGCTGTTCGCCGGCAATCCCGACGGGCCGGTGTTGGCGCGGATCATGGCCTTCGGGGAGAAGGTGCACAGGGAGACGCAGTCCGTCGCGGACTTGCCTCACCAGCATGCGGTCTGTGAGGAATACAGCGTCATAGGGAGAGTCCAAGAACCGAGCCGGGCCGAGATTGGAAACGGCGTCCACATACCAAACGACGACACGACGGACCCGTCGCTTGAGTTCAGCGACCACCCATGGAAATAGTTGCGTTGCCGTTGACGTCGTGACGATAAGAAGGTCAAGATCCTGCGGTAGGTGATCGACAAGACGCTGCTGCATTCGTGCAGCCACCTGGGGGATCTTCAACCCGGCCGACGATGCGCGACTGCCCCATTTCGACGTTTGGCCTCCGCCCAACGAGCCAGCCTTGACTCCTTCATGCCCCAGGCGTGCAACAGATCGCAGCACATTGTCCTCAAGAGAATCCGCATAGACTGGACCCAAAACCCCCACACGCAACGGCATGGCGCTCGCTCCATCTTCTCGTCGATCTTGTGGAAGTCCGAAGCCCGGGACTCATGTTGTCTCTTGTGGCTCCCGCCTGTCATTTGCGGTCACCGAAGCCTGGTTCGCGCGAAGGCCAAGCAGGCCAATGGAACGTTTGCCCCGCGAAGCGTAGAGGGGTGCGTGAAATCGACGCAACCTTCGCAGCCGGTTGACCCAGTGTCGAATACGCAGGTTCGCGGGGCTCGGAGTTGAGACTGGCCTTGCGAGCGAGAAGCCCCCGGGCAGCCCACATTCAGGCTCCTTGCGCGAAGGGCGACTACGATTGGAACGGCAGAGCGGACTGAGCAATCGGCGCTCGATCGCCCCGCAGACGACGGGAGTGTACTTCGGCATGGGCGACGTGATCATCAGCGAGTGGCTCGGAGACACGGGTGGTGCCGAACAGGTCCTGATCACGGCCGCTGCCATTCTTCCTCGCACACCCATCCACGCATTTTCCGCCACACCCACCTGGCACTCGCGATACTCCGGTGGGCGATTGACCACAACCTTTGCTGGGCGACACACTCCCCCATCGGCCCGCAAGTTCCTTGCTCCCGCGATGCCCGCACTTTGGCGAGTGCCTAGAGTTAAGGCAAGGCGGGCCCTGATACTTCATCACGCCTTCGCAAGTTCGGCCGTCACCTCTCAGATTGACCTAGCTGTTGCCTACGTTCATTCACCTGCCCGGTACATCTGGGATCCGACACTTGACGCCCGCGGTTCGGGTCCCCTAGCCCGGATAGTCGCAGCCCCACTCAAGAAGATCGACCGGTTGGCGGCACAACGGCTGTCCCAGGTCGTGTGCAACAGCGAAGCAACGCGCGCGAGGATCGAAGCCCATTGGGAGGTCCCTGCGACGGTGATCTACCCTCCCGTGCGAACCGAACTATTCGGCCGACGTGCTCCCGAGACCTCGGTCGCCTCGTCAACACCGCATTTCTCGCAGGGCTACCTCCTCAGCTACGGAAGGTGGGTCGGCTACAAGCGCTTCGACCACGCCGTCAGGGTTGCCGCGTCGGCTGGTATCCCGCTAGTGGTGTGCGGGGGTGGCCCAGAAGGCGGTCGCCTCCGGGCCCTCGCTGCCCAATCCGGTCATGGGCGCTATGTCACTTTCCTCGACCAATTGCCGACTGCTGCGCTGGTCCGGCTCGTCCAGGGTGCTCGATGCCTACTCTTCCCGGGAGTCGAAGACTTCGGCATCGTCCCGCTAGAGGCGCAGGCCGCAGGCGTCCCGGTGATCGCCCTCGCGGCCGGAGGCGCGCTTGAGACGGTGACAGATGGGGCTACAGGGTTTCTCATCCCCACGCTAGAAGTCGCAGACTGGGTTGACGCCCTTGAGCGACTAGACGAGATCGACCCAGATGCCTGCAGGCTGAACGCAGCCCGATTCTCAGAGGCGAGATTCACCTCAGAAGCCTTTGACTGGCTCTCCGCCTGGGGCTTCGACACTGACCCCGCCATGTCAGCGGAGCTGACGGCATGAGCGCTCGTGACGTCGAGAGGCTCCATGTAGCCGGCCTCGGAGAAATTTCCACGCCGGGGGGCCTCAATTCTGTGGTGCTGAACCTCTCAGCAGCGCAACTGTCATTGGGGCTTGCAAGCGTCGTACTCGATTCTCCGGCCACGCGAGCCAAGGGTGAGTTGCGATTGGTCGGCCAGGGTCCTGCATCGCCGCCCGCCACCATGTCGGACGGCTGGGTGGCCGAATACCACTTCGCTCAGGGGTTCCGGGCACTTAGGCGACTGCTCCCACCGACCGAGCGAACGGTCTTCCACTTCCATGGCCCCTGGTTCTCGGAGGGACGCGCGATGGGGCAGAGCCGAGCACGTGTGGTTGGAAAGTGGCTCACGGAGGTTCTGACTTACAGGGCAATGCCCGTGCTGACGACGCACTCGGCAGCGTTTGCGGTCGTGCTCCACGAGTCATTTCGGGTGTCCACAGACCGGATCCATCTTGTCTATCCGGGTGTGGACTGCATCCAGTTCCAGCCGGGACCCTCAGAATCGGCGAGGCAGCGACTAGGACTGCCGGCAGGCGCGAGGTTGGTGGGGTCGCTTCGACGTCTCATTCCCCGAATGGGGTTGGATCTGGCAATCGAAGCGATAGCGAGTCGGCCAGACGACATCCTGGTTATTGCTGGCGACGGACCAGAGCGAGTGCCGCTGGCTGGCCTCGCCGCCAATATCGGAGTCAGCGATCGCGTTAAGTTCCTCGGGCGGTTGGACCAGGACCAAGTCCCGGACTTCTACCGTGCCATGGACATCGTCGTCGTTCCAAGCCGAAGCCTCGAAGGCTTTGGCCTCGTCGTGCTCGAGGCAATGGCTTGCGGCACGCCCGTGATCGCTGCACGGTGTGGTGGCCTCCCCGAGGCACTCGGCCCCTGGGCCGACACCATGAGCTTTCCCGTGGGGGATGTTCTCGCCCTGGCCTCGCTCTTGGCCGAGTCGGAGAACTCCGGACCCACTCGCACCGAGGTCAGGGCCCACGCAGAATCGATGTCGTGGTCGCGCACAGCCGCCGAAATGGAGGCGGTCATCGCCCACAAGTACTCTGTCTGAGCACACTGAGGACGATGGGGGAACCGGACGTCACGGGGGCCGATCTGACACGGCAACGCCATCTGCCGTGACAAGCCGTTCAACTGAGGGGGGGCGATGGCCGCGCTGCTGGTGCTAGTTGAAGGCATCCTCCTTGCGCTCCAGTGGGCCGCTGCTGGGCGCACCTCACAGCCGCTCGCGTCGATCTTTCGCAGCCAGGCCATCTTCTGGGGTCTGGCCTTCGTGGTCGTACCCACGGCCATGCTCCTGGTCACGCCTCCGGCCTCCTTCGGAGATGCATTCGTCGATGAGCGCATCGTGGCCATTGGATACGAAGCGGGCCTGACTACCGTCATGTGGATCGTCCTCGCCGGGCAGGCGACATTTACCGCTCTCACCTGGGCATACGTCCGATTTCGCGGGACCGCCGACATCGCGACCCCTCAGAACGTCACAGCCGCAGGCCTGTTCCTTGCGTTCCTCGTCGGCGTGGCCCTCAGGGCTTCCTGGCTTGCCGGAATAGACAGCGCACTCCTCGAGGCTCTACTCCCTCTCGGCACGGTGGTTTCCACGATCGTGCTCATCTACGAGCGGCAGGCAGGGTGGCCGTTCCGTTTCCTGCGCGTCGCGGTCGTGGTTGGGGAGATTGTCTGGAGTATCGAGTTCGCCAGCAAGACTCCAGTCATTGCAGTGGCAGTTGCACTGGTGATCCGGTTCTCTTGGAACGCCAACCATCGGCTCAAGTGGTGGAGAATCACAGCCCTGGGCGTTCTCTCCCTTGTCGGCTTCTTCGCCATCCAAACCGTCAAGACTGAAGTCTCCACTCGCATCGAGGTAGCAAAGGCTGCTGACACATACCCAGCCGTGGTGGGCCCGGCAATGCCGCTGTTGATCCGCTTCGATCTCGCACACGCGGTAGCCGATGTCGCGTTCCTCGCCCCAGGTAGTTGGATCGACGCACCCGAGTATCTGTCTAGGCTCTGGAGCGAAGTGGTTCCTCGCACCGTGGGGAGTGGAAAGGACGACCTCACCCCGGGTCAGAGGTGGGCGAGGGAAGTCCGCGCCCAAACGCTCGGACAGCCCAAGACCACCGTTGCACTGGCCGAGGGCCCGATCGCAGAAGGGTACGCGGTCGCCGGGCTCGTCGGCGTCATAACCCTTGTGAGCGCCGTCTTTACCGCCACCATCTTCACTGGCTTTCTGCTCAAGCGCCGATCTCCCTTCCTTCTAGCATGGGGTGCCTCGATCATTAGCCAACCCATTCTTTTCGAGCGCGGGATTCTGGGCCTTGCCGGAGGGCTGGTCCGAGGCTGTGAAATCGCCGCAGTGTTGTTGGTGATTTTCTGGCTAGCCCACTCGCTGACTCGGTCCCAGTCTGTGCACCGGGGAAGCCACGTAGAACGCACAAGCAGGGTCGCCGAGAGCGCAGGCGCCTGATGGCCAAGATCGCGGCGATTGCTGACTGGTGGTGGCCCGACACAGTGGGTGGAGCCGAGTTGACTGCTCGGCAAACTCTTAAGACTCTGGCCGATTCGGGGCACGAAGTCGTAGTCTTCACGCCGGGTCCAACTAGCAGCACTCTTGACGATTCTGTCAGGGTCGAACGAATCTTCTGCCGCACTCCTAGACAGACCTACCAAGCATCCGGAGCGGTCAAGAGCGCTGACCTGCTAGTGGCTTGGCTGGCACCGAGGCAGAGAAGCCCGTTGCTCGACGCGGTGGTGGAATTTGGGCCAGAGGTGATCGTGCTGCACAACGTCGCTCGCTTCGGACAGATTCCCGCCGCTCATCTCAAGGCGCGAATCCCGGATGCGAAGATCGTGCACGTCCACCATGATCTTTCGGACGCCTGCTGGCGTAGATCGATGTACAAGCGCGGCGAGACGTGCGCGTCGGTCTGCATCACATGTCGGCCGAAGGCCTACCTCCAGAGCAGGGCTCACGTCAGCGTCGACTCGTGCGTGGCGGTCTCCGAGTACGTGCGATCGACTCTCGTGGAAGCCAGAGTCATGAGGCCGGAACGCTCATCGGTCGGATATCCGCTTGGGGGCGAAGGTCCGCCAGCGGCTCCAACTCAGTCAGCAGCGGCTGACGATGCTGTAGATGCCTCGCTCCGAGTCGGCTTCATCGGGCGCATTCTCGATGTCAAAGGCCTTAACCGTCTCATCGAAGCCCTGGCTATCGCTCAGCAGGACGGAGTGGCCATCACTCTTGTGGTCGCTGGCGAGGGAGACCCCGCTTTAGTCGCCCGCTACGTGCGCCTGGCATCGGCCCTAGGGGTTCACATGTCGATGCTTGGACACCTAGCGGTCAGCGATTTTGCAGACTGCGTTGATGTCTGCGTCGTTCCCTCACAGTGGCCAGAGCCGTTCGGCCGTGTCCCCGTGGAACTCGCGATCCATGGAGTCCCCACAATCGTAACTCCTGTGGGTGGCCTCCCCGAGGCTGCGAGAATTGCGGGAGGTTTGTCGTGCGTGGCTTCTGGACGAGATTCGAAGGCATTGGCGGAAGCGATCCTCCGCTTCACCCGTCTGGGAAACCGACGCAACGCAATCGGCGATAACGAGATGAGCGAGGTTCCCCTCCTGACTGAAGTCCTTCTCCACGAGATTGGGCGACTCACCGAAGGCCTCGCCACACGCAACGAGAGCGGGCATTCGGCTCCTCTGGACGACTCGAGGCCGGAACGGACATGAAGGTAGACGAACCGGCGGGTAGTCCCGTCCCTGACGACGCACACAACGCAACCACAGGTGTGCGCCATGCATTTCACGTGGGCCGGTTCGCACTCCTCTCAGGATCCACCTACGCCCAGCTGGCCATTGCATTCATCACGCTTGCGGTGGTGGCCCGCACTCTTGGGCTTGCTGGCCTTGGCTTTGTCTCACTAGCCCTGGCAGGGAATCTCTACGGAACGGCATTGGTCGACTTCACACTAGGCACCGCCGTCGGAGCCGACGCGTTGAGACCACAGGGAGGGAGGGCGCTCAGAAGGAAGTTCATAGGGTTTCGATTCACAACGATGGCTTGCTTGTCAGCGCTACTCACCCCATGCGTCCTTCAGACTGGGTCTCTGGCACTGCGCATGGTGGCTCTAGGACTTCTGGCTGGAGGGCTCTATGGGCTGGGCGACGGGTGGCTCCTCCTAGCCGGCTCGCGAATGGGCTCCTACTCCGTCTCTGAGGTTTCAGGCAGACTCTTGTATTTCGGCGCCGCCCTCGCACTCGTGCGACCCGGGGCACCTGTAGAGACAGTCCCCATCGCCATGGGTTTGGGATCAATCACGACCGTCGCTCTCTCCTATTTTCTCTCCCGTGGAATCCGATCCCAACTAGAGCCGGGCAGCAGTCATTCCATGCGCGCGCTCGCCCGGCTAGGTGGACCCATGCTCGTGGCTCGGCTCATGGCATACGCGTATGGACAAGGTGCCCCTGTGGTCTTCGCGTCGTTTGTGTCGCCGGTGCAGTTGGGTCTTTACGCCGCCAGCGACCGCATCGTGCGCGGGCTGCAATCACTGCTTTATCCGCTGGCGACCAGCATGTACCCGAGGTTCGTCGAGGCGCGATGGGGTACGAGAGAGCACCTAAGAAAGGCAGTCACCCAGGGGACACGGGCCTCGATCGCAGTGGCGCTGGCCCTTCTAGCGTGCACGCTACTGCTGGCTCCGATCGGAATGCAGATTCTCTATGGCCAGGGGTTTGGCGACGGCGTCCCCGTCCTCCGCACCGAGGCTGCACTCTTAGTCTTCTTCGCGGCCTCAAACCTGCTAGTCGCCAACGTCCTTGTGGTCCACCACGACTCCCGAGGGGTCCTGTTGGTCAGCCTCGTTGGACTCTGCGGCCTGGCTGTCGGTCTGCTCGCTCTCAGGATCGCCCCAAATGCCGAGACGATCGCCTTCACTGTCGTTGGGGTTGAGGCTTGCGCGCTCCTCGCGGCTCTCGGGCGATACGCCCGACTTCTCAGGCGCAGGGGCTCGCAGCCTTCTTCTCCACTCGACTCGGTTACCGGTTTCGTGTAGCGCTCCCAGATGGTCATGTTGCGGTATCCCCGCAATCACGTGCACCTGTGCTCCCAGGCTCGCCAGATGCCGGGCCATTGCCGTCGTATACGGCGCATTCCCCGTGGTTTCAGGGGCGTAGTGCATCCCGACGATGCACACGGACCTACCTGAGAAGGTCACTGCGGCCGACCGTCGTGGAGGTGCATAACCGCCATCGTTCACCACGC
>CAFBND010000110.1_pt1 | contig 8193 bp, 8 predicted proteins | sample 7269171 | NCBI WGS metagenome assembly CAFBND01 (sample SAMEA6814083, study PRJEB35770) | uncultured Actinomycetes bacterium | biome: Freshwater; feature: Freshwater reservoir; material: water | place: Czech Republic | collected 2017-05-23 | depth 30m m | reverse complement strand
TCCTTGCCTAACGGACCGGACTATGAGCGGTTCAACTCAGGCGCGGAAGGCGACACCTGCGGGGCGTCCAATCAGGAGACTGGGCCACGCACGCAATATCGGGCATTGTGAGACGCGGGTCGGCCCGTGATGGAACGCTCGTCGCTCGGACTCTGGAAGGGGAATCATGTCGGGGAACAGCACGACCTTCATCGGATCGGTCATCGGGTTCATCATCTGGATTCTTTGCATTGCATGGTCCGCAGCGATCGCACGCAGGAAGGGGCGCTCCGTGTTCGGGTGGACCCTTCTCGCCTTCTTCTTCTCATTTATCGCACTGATCGTTGTCGCGCTAATGCCCTCACGTCGAACGGTTTAGACTGGCCAACTTGGGTTGCCACGCGGCGGGTTAGCGACGCCGTTCTGGCTTTCCCGAGCCACGACCCGAATCGGCCGCGTCCGCGATGACGGCCATCTCCATGGTGAATATCTATGCCAGCCCTTGCGGCCGGTCGGGGTCCGTCCGATTTGTAGGCCTCTCTGATGACATGTGACACCCAGGGCGGGGGTCTGAACCGATCGCTCGGTGCAGCTGACGTGAGCAGATCAATATTCACCATTGCCAAAACTTTGATCGAGGGTCCATGCTGCGTTCACATTGACCTTTGCCATGTCTTCTCGGGGGACATTCGCGGGGGGCAGTCCGCAGGGCACGTCGGCCCCTCAAGCGCCGTGCGCTGGACGTGCTTGTCGGCGATCTTCGTGCCTTTCCACCCCTGGGAGCCCAGAGATGATTCATATCTCCGCAATGGTCGACGGAATTCATCGCGCGGGCGAGGTGGAGCCACGGCTCCTACTAGTCCATTGGCTTCGAGAGAACCTCGGCCTCGTAGGTACGCCTATTGGCTGCGATACATCCAACTGCGGCTCATGCACCGTTCTCGTCGACGGCCAGAGCGTGAAGTCGTGCAACGTGCTCGCCGTCCAGGCCGACGGCTCGAGCATCACCACGATTCAGGGCCTCGGGCCTGAGGGTGAGATGGGCACGCTACAGAAGGCTTTCAAGGAGTGCCACGGTCTCCAATGTGGTTACTGCACGCCGGGGATGGTCACGGCTGCCGCGGATCTTCTTGCCGAGAATCCGGATCCGACCGAGGAAGAGATCCGTGATGCGCTGCACGGCAACCTGTGTCGATGCACCGGCTATCACAACATCGTGAAGTCCGTTCAGCTGGCAGCGGCGCAGATGCGGGGTGCAGAATGACGAGCACAGTCGAGGCTTCCCCCGCCGACATCGGCCAGCCGCGTCGGCGCAAGGAAGATGCCCGTCTCCTCATGGGCGAGACGGAGTGGACCGACAACATCCAACTTCCGGGAACCCTGCACATGGCGTTCCTGCGCAGTTCCATCGCCCACGCGAAGATCCTTCGAATCGACACGAGCGCCGCCAAGCTTGCCGAGGGCGTCGTTCACGTATACACGGGCGCGGACTTCCCCGGGCAAGCCGGATCAACCTGTGTCTGGCCGGTCACCGCTGACATTGTCATGACCCATTACCCCGCGATCTGTACCGATGAGGTTCGCTACGGTGGCGATGTCGTGGCGGTTGTCCTGGCCACTGAGCGCTACTTGGCCGCCGATGCACTCGACCTCATTGACGTCGACTACGAGACCCTCCCTGCCGTTGTCGACATGGAGGAGGCGCTGAAGGAGGGCTCGCCGCTCGTCCACGAGAGTGCGGGCACCAATCGCTGCTACACGCACAAGATGCCGTGCGGCGACTACGAAGCGGCCAAAGCCAAGGCCGATGTCGTGGTGTCGCGCCGCTTCATCAACCAGCGGCTGATCCCCAGCCCCATGGAACCGCGCGCCGTGGTCGCTGCACCCCAGGGCATGGCCGATGAAATCACGTTGTGGACCTCGACCCAGATCCCTCACATCCTGCGCGTTCTCCTGGCCTTGCTCACCGGTATCCCGGAGAACCAGATCCGAGTCGTCGCCCCTGACGTCGGCGGTGGGTTCGGGGGCAAGTTGCAGATCTCGCGTGAGGAGGTCCTGGCCGTGATCTTGGCCAAGCGGCTCGGACGTCCGATCAAGTGGAGTGAGACGCGCAGCGAGAACATGGTGGCGATGCACCACGGCCGCGACCAGATCCAGGACATCGAGATCGCGGCCACCAAGGACGGCAAGCTTCTCGGCATGAAGGTCGACCTGCTGGCCGACATGGGTGCCTACCTGCAGATCATCACTCCGGGCACGCCACTTCTCGGCATGTTCATGTACTCGGGTATCTACAAGATGGACGCCCTCGACTTCACGTGCACCGGTGTCTACACGAACAAGACCACCACGGACGCCTACCGCGGAGCTGGCCGGCCCGAGTCCACCTTCGCGATCGAGCGCATCATGGACGAGCTCGCAGCTGAACTCGGTATGGAACCGATGGAACTGCGCAAGCTCAACTGGGTCAACCACGAGGATTTCCCTTACACCAACGTTGCCGGCCTCACCTACGACACCGGCAACTACGAGGCGGCGACCGAACGCGCACTTGAGCTCTTCGGCTACGACGAACTGCGCGCAGAGCAAGCAGCTCGACGAGCCTCCGGCGACACCGTCCAACTCGGTATCGGGATCTCGACTTTCACCGAGATGTGCGGGCTCGCACCCTCTCGGACCTTGGGCGCGTTGAACTACGTCGCTGGTGGTTGGGAGCACTGCACGCTGCGGGTGCTTCCCACCGGAAAGGTCGAGCTCATCACCGGGACCTCGCCGCATGGTCAGGGCCACGCCACCGCATGGAGTCAGATCGCTGCGGACGTCATCGGTGTTCCCTTCGAGGACATCGAAGTCATCTACGGCGACACCGGTCGTTCGCCCTACGGAATGGACACATACGGGTCCCGATCTCTCGCGGTCGGTGGGCAGGCCATCAAGGTGGCCGGTGAGCGGTTAGTCGAGAAGGCACGCATCATCGCGGCGCACCAACTTGAGGTGAGCCCGGACGACATCGAGTTCAACAAGGGCGTCTATTCCGTCAAGGGTGATCCGGAGAAGTCGAACACGATCCAAGGGATCGCGTTCGCCGCCTTCACCGCTCACAACCTTCCACCGGATGTCGAGCCGATGCTCCACGGAGAGGCAACCGTCGACCCACTCGACTTCTCCTACCCGCACGGCACGCACCTCGCGGCCATGGAGGTTGATACCGAAACCGGCAAGGTCACGCTGCGCAAGTACGTCGCAGTCGACGACTGTGGCGTTCAGATCAACCCCATGATCGTCGAAGGCCAGGTGCACGGCGGTTTGGCCCAGGGCATCGCTCAGGCCATGTACGAGGGGGCGCTCTATGACAACGAAGGCAACCTGCTGACCGCGTCCATGGGCGACTACCTCCTTCCAAGCTCGGCGGACCTCCCCTCGTTCATCACCGATCGCACCATCACACCCTCGACCACGCATCCCCTGGGTACCAAGGGAATTGGTGAGGCCGGTGCGATTGCATCTACTCCCGCAATCATCAATGGCGTTGTCGACGCCATCCGTCATCTCGGTGTCAACGATGTGCTTATGCCCGCAAGCCCACAGAACGTGTGGCGTGCGATTCAGGCGGCGCAGAATGGTGGTGCGGCATGATTCCGTCCGCATTTGACTACGTGCGAGCCACGACCGTCGACGAGGCGGTGGCTGCTCTCGTAGCCGGTGGCGACGACGTCAAAGTTATCTCCGGTGGCCAGTCGCTGATTCCGGTTCTCCGGCTTCGGCTGAGCCACCCGTCGCTCATCGTCGACGTCAGCAAGATCGATGAGATGCGCACGATTGTCGACGAGGGCTCGTCCTTGCTCATTGGTGCCGCCGTCACGACCGATGCCCTTATCAAGGATGCGCGTGTTCAGGCCGATGTCCCTCTGCTCGCCATGACAGCGGCGACAGTGGCCGATCCCGCGATCCGACACCGAGGCACCTTCGGTGGCTCATGTGCCCATGCAGACCCCGCCGGGGATCTTCCGACGGTGGCGCAGGCACTTGATGCGGAGTTCGTCATCGCGGGCTCCGGTGGTCGACGTACCGTCGCGGCTCGGGACTTCTTCGTTGACTACTTCACCACTGCGGTGGGACCTGATGAGGTCCTCGTCGCCGTTCGCGTGCCGAAACTCGGTGCTGGCTGGGGTGCCAACTACCAGAAGTTCCAGCGCACCGCGCAGGCGTGGGCGATCGTCGGCGTGGCAGCGTCGGTGAAGACCGAAGGCGGAATCATCACGGGCGCTCGGATCGCACTCACCAACATGGGGGCCACGCCGATCCGAGCCTCGTCAGTGGAGACTGCGCTCACCGGCGGGCCCGCCACCACCGAGGCGATCAAGGCGGCGTCCGCGTCAGCGGCCGACGGCACCAGGCCGACGAGCGACACCCACGCGCAGGCGGAATTCCGTTCTCACCTCGCGCGCGTGCACACCGCTCGCGCGGTGGCAAAGGCAGCCGGAATCTGAGTCACCGCGCAGGGTGCGGTCGCGGGGATGGATCCCGCGACCGCGGTGACTACCCGACCGGCTTGACGTCGGCGAGGAACTCCAGGAGCAACTCGTTGAAGTCGTCCCGACGCTCCTGTGGGATCCAGTGTCCGCAGTTGTCGAAGATCACCGTCTTGCGGAGCAAGGGAACTGATTCCTTCATGCGCTCGAGAGCCTCGGCGGCCCAGAGCATCGGGCCGTCGCGGTCGGCCGTGACGAACAGGGCGGGCACCTCGACCGGCTTGCCCTCCCACGGCCCGAGCACCTCCCAGTTGAGGTCAAGGGAGCGGTAGTAGTTGTTCAGCGAGCCAGTGAAGCCCGTGCGCTCAAACTCAGCGACGTAGTAGTCGAGGTCTTCCTGGGGCAGCCACTCGGGGAGAACGTCCGGGCTCACGCACCGGTCGCGGAAATTCGTTCCGGGAACCATGCATAGGCCCGAGTTGCGCAGATTTTCGAAGGTCGACTCCAGGTCGGTCGCCGCCGGCTTCACCGGAGCGTCAGGGTCGACGGGCGGGAGCGGTGCGCTACCCGAGAAGCTGTAGTAGACATCCGTGAGCCAACCGCGAACGTCCTGCTCCATCTCGCGCTCGGGGACGCCTGGCTGGCGGAAGTATTCCTGATAGAACATCAGATCGGGGCCCGCGATCTTGCGCTCGATGTCGCGCGGCTTCATCTCACCCAGGACGCTCCCCGGGAAGGCCATCTGGCCGCGCCCGCCGAATGGCACACCCACCGCCACCACTGCCGTGAAGATCTCGGGGCGCATCCAGGCCGCGCTCCACGCGACCGGGGCACCCCAGTCGTGTCCGACGATCACGGCAGTCTTCTCGCCCAGCGCCTCGATGACGCCCTCGAGTGTCGCGACGATTTCGGTCATGCGGTAGCCCTCGAGCAGCGCCGGCTTGGATGAGCGTCCGTAGCCGAGCTGATCCACCGCCACGGCGCGATAGCCAGCGGCGGCCAATACCGGAAGCTGGTAGCGCCACGAGTAAGACACCTCGGGGAAGCCATGCACCAGAAGTACCAGCGGGCCGTTTCCAGCCTCGAGTAGGTGCACGCGGTTGCCGTGAGCAGCAACGACGCGCGAGGTGATGGAGGGATGAATGGTGCTCATCGACGAGGCCTCTCAAGTTGCTGGTGAGTGATGCGCCGGGCCCGGAACGGGGTGTGGGAGTGCCGTGACGCGGCCGCCCGAATCTAGGGGTGCGGACGGCCGCTGGCAAGAGGCCTGGCCGTCACGGGCCCCCGAATCGCAGGTGGGATGCCGCTGCGCGCTTCTCAGCCCGCGAACTCGAGCTCGGGACGACCCTTCACCCCGGGACGGATCCGGAAGATCGATCCGGCGACGCGCTGCTCGGCGATCTGCTCGGGTGTCAGGAACAGGGTGGCTGAGGTGAGGTAGAGATCGCCGAGGTCCGGGCCCCCGAACTCCGGGCAAGTGATACCCGTGACGGGCATCTCGTACCGGGCGAGGATCGAACCGTCGGGGGCATAGCGACGAAGCTCGGAGCCGTGGAAGAGCGCGACCCACACGCCGTCCTCGTCGTCGATCGTCATACCGTCGGGGATACCGTGCTCGCGGTCGATCTCGGCCCAGACTTCGCCGTCGTGCAGAGTGCCCTTCTCCACATCGACCCGGAAGCGCTTGATGATCTGCGTCTCGGTGTCGGTGTGCAGCAGGGTGCGGCCCTCGTCGAGCCAGCCGAGGCCGTTGGACACCGTCAGGCCGTCGAGGACGATCTCGCTCGAGCCGTCCGGCTCGATGCGGTAGAGCGAGGCGACCCCCTGGAGCCGCGGGGCGCCGATGATCTCCGGCACCGAGATGCTCCCGGCCCAGAGACGGCCCTGGGCATCGCAGCGCGCATCGTTGAAGCGGTTTCCTGACGGTTGTCCGGTGATCTCCAGCAGGGTGCGACGTGTGCCATCCGGGTCGATCAGGACGATGGTCATCCCGATGCCGACCACGAGCCCGCCGTTGCGCCGGGGCAGTACGAAGCCAAGGGGTGTCGGGAACTCCTCGCGTGAGCGCTCGCCCGTCACGGGGTCCATCGTGTGCAGGAGCCCGTTGCGGATGTCGACCCACACCAGCTTGTTCTGGCCGCCGAGCCAGATCGGGGACTCACCGAGCAGATCGTCGCCCTCGAACACGTCGTACGCGATGGGGATCTTGGGCGGCATGGCGTTCAACGGGTGCTCCTGCGGTGTGGGTCTTCGGTGTGAGGCACGACGTTAGCGTCTCGGCTCACCAGCCCGAGTGGCGACTCTCGTGCCCGGGTACGACCAGCCTCGCGCGGAGCTGGCCAAGATCGTGCTCTCAGGCCTCGGCCTGCATGAGGAAGCAGTCGTCCGCGTAACACCAGGCCCAGTCCTCGCCGGGCTGGAACGACACGACGACGGCATGATCGGTCGCCTTCCAGTGCCCGCTCGCGTGGCGACGGGGCGAGTTCTCGCAGCACCCCACGTGTCCGCAAGCCAGGCACTCGCGAAGGTGTACCCATTGCGTGCCCTCGCGAAGGCAGCCCTCGCAGCCCTCGAGAGTGGACGGCGTGACGGGCTCGAGGTCGAGGATATGGGCGCACTCCTGGTCGAGTGCTCGTCCGGTGTCGGGGTCGATAACTCGCCAGGCCATCAGCACGCCGAGGCGTACGGCGAGAGTGCGATCGCGGCCGACCTGCCGGTGCCGGATGACGCCGATGCTCCGATACTGATCGAGACGGAGGAGAGAGTGACGATCTTCACGGTGCTCGCCACACCAATGTTGATTGTCGCGTTGGGTGCGAGTTGGCTCTGGTAGTACCAGTACGCACCTCCGGACAGGATCACCTTGTAGTTGTGCTGGAAGCGCCCCCCGCTCAGGGCCGTGCACCCCACGAACAGCACGTCGACGACGCTAGGTGCGACATAGGTGGGAGTCGGGGTTGGGCTGGGGCTCGTGGTCGGCGTCGTGGTCGGCGTCGGCGTCGGAGTGGGCGTGGGAGTCGGTGTCGGTGTCGGAGTGGGCGTGGGAGTCGGTGTCGGCGTCGGGGTTACTGGCGTTTCAGGGATCGGCACGGTGAAGGTGGTGGTCTGGAAGGGGCCTTCACCTAGCGATGAGTAAGCGGCAACGCGGACCGTGTGCTTCGTGCCGACGACCAGCCCGGTCATGGTGACCGAGGCGTTGTCAAGATCTCGTGAAATGGCGGCGTCTGAGTCGATGACCACGTGGTAGCCCTGCAAGGGGGCGGATCCTCGAAGTTGCGGTGCATCCCAGGTGACTTCGGCGGAGGACGCGGCGAGGGTGACCGTGAGGTTGAGAGGGGGGGTCAGCGGGGCGGCGTCTGTCTGCGACTCCGACGCTGACTCAGGATCAGACGGTGCGCCGCCACCGCAGCCAGTGATGAGCACGAGAGACATGGCGATGACCCCGATGCCGATCCAGTTACGGACAGCGCGGCCGGGGGTGCTGGTGCGTGGCGACATCACGGGAACTCCTCTTCTCCGGGGCTATCATCCCCGTTCCCGCAGCAATTGTGCACCAGGGCCGTCGTCGCGATTTATGGGGATTCATCCGATCGGGTGCATTCGGTAGTCCCGATGTCGCGGAGTGCTGGTTGCAAACCCCCTCGGTCGAGGCCGATCATCTGCGAACCCGCCCCCTCCTGGGCCCGTCCGGCGTACCGTCGAGGAGAGAGAGGCGATTGGGCTGCGGCGCCTTTTATCAGTG
>CAFBND010000104.1_pt1 | contig 8589 bp, 7 predicted proteins | sample 7269171 | NCBI WGS metagenome assembly CAFBND01 (sample SAMEA6814083, study PRJEB35770) | uncultured Actinomycetes bacterium | biome: Freshwater; feature: Freshwater reservoir; material: water | place: Czech Republic | collected 2017-05-23 | depth 30m m | reverse complement strand
GGTGAGATCGACGTCGCCGGCCTCACCTGTCGGGCCTGTCCGTCCCTTCAGATGCCCGGGCGTGATCTTCACGAGAAGAGCGCGTGACACGTCGGCGTAGTTGAGCTTTCCCTCTCGGTAGCGCAACGAAGGCACGAGGTGCTTCGCACCGTCGACCTTGGCGATGTTCGTCAGATCGGGTGGCTGCTCGGCAGCCCATGTCAGCGCCCTCACGAGAAGGGACTCGGCCATCTCGGCGTCCTGGCGGGTCGAGAACGGGACGCTGGTCACCCACACCTCACCGCTACGCAACACCTCATCGGCTGCTTGATTGTGCGAGCCATAGGGGCGCGTGGTTCCGCCGATGCCCACGTACCCGATCTCGCCGGAGACCCGCTTGCCAACGTAGAGGTAGTTGTTGCTCTCGTCTTTGGCCATTGGCCCGGTGCGCTGTACTACTCGGTGATCTTGCCGTTGTAGTCGCCGCGCATGAGCTTCTCCAGGGTCGACCTGGCATCAGCCTTGTTCGAGTATCCCTGCCCTCCGTCGGTTGCAACCACTTCACCGTTGCTCGCCTTGACCCGGAACGCGAACTTGCCATCCGCCCGCTTGTAGACCTCACCAGAACCTGGCATCGCAGCTCCCTTCGTCGACCTGCCACGTACGGCTACGAGAGTACTAGACCTGCCAACAAGGTCGAACGAAGCCAGATGTCGGGGCCACTACAGTCCCGAGCGTGGTAAACACCATCGGCGGGCTCAAAGGATTCATCCGCGGATACGGAATGTTCTGGGATAGGACCGAGGTCGACTGGGCGCCCGGAGCCGGCAATGCTGATCAGTATCGGCTCCTGGGGCGGATCGGCGAGAGAAGACCGAGGCTTCAGGTCTGCGACTTTCGGGCGCAGCGTAGTATCTATGTGCTCTACGACGACCACGGCCCTTACTACGTCGGGTTGGCCCGCGACCAGGACATCGGCAACCGGCTCCGGGACCATACCCGTAATCATCACAGCGACAGGTGGGACAGGTTTTCGTGGTTCGGCTTCCGGCGCGTCTTGAGTGGGCAAATGGCCGACGGCACTCAACGTCTCGGCATCGTTCCGGCGCGACTGCTCGCCAACTCCGATCACACCATCGGTGACATCGAAGCCCTCCTAATCCAGACGCTTGGGACGTACCGGACCGGCAACCGACAACAGATGCGCTTCGCGTCTGCCCAGCGGTGGGAGCAGGTACGGAAGGACCAAAGGGGGACCTATCTCGACCGGGTCGCCCCCTAGCACCGCTTCGGTGCCTCCGGATGCCTCAACTCGGCGGCCAGCATGCGGATGACGTCGAGGCATCCGCTCTGTCATGCTCACTGGGTGCGAGTGCTGGGAATCGACCTCGCGGCCCAAGCCGCTTCTACCGGGGTCGTGGTGTTGGAGCGGGCTGAAGGCAATCAATGGATGGCGGCTGAGATCGAGGGCCGCGCAGACGACGAGGGGCTTGTTCGAGCAGTGCGTGGTTGTGCCGTGGTCGGGGTCGACTCGCCGCTCGGCTGGCCAGTCGCGTTCGTCAAGGCAGTCCAGGCTCACACCGATCACATGCCGTGGACCGGTACGGGTAACCGGTCAACCTTGACCCATCGGGACACCGACCGTGCGATCCGCGAGCACGGCATTCGGGCCCCGCTTTCAGTCTCCGCCGACAACCTCGGCTCTGTCGCGATGCGATGCGCGTTGCTACAGCGCCGCTGGGCTGAGGAAGTCTGGGCAGGCTCGGCACCGCGCGACGGAAGCGGAACACTCGTCGAGACCTATCCGGCCGCTGCACTCGCCGCATGGGGTATCGAATGCGTCGGCTACAAGCGTGGTAGCCGGAAGGACAGCGCGACCGAGGTGCGCGAACGAATCACCAATACGATCCATGAAGCCACACGGGACTGGTTGGACCTTGACGGCATTCGCAAACGCTGCGTGATGTCGGATCACGTGCTTGATGCCCTCATCTGCGCGCTTGTCGCGATCGCAGCGAAGTCGTCGGCCACTCACCCACCTTCAGGGGAACAGCGTTCAGTAGCGCTAATCGAGGGATGGATCCACGTGCCGTCGCAGTCGCTGACGGCTACCTCACCCACAACCCTTGTCCGAGGCTGACTACCCGTGGACCGCGCTGCACTCGATGACTGCCCACCTAATCCCGGGGCGGTTCGCGCTGGTGAGCCGAAGCCCACGTGGGGATCGACATAGTCATAGAGGCGGGCAGACCCTGCCGCGAATGACAGGATGCCTTGCGTGAGTTCAACTCCTGCAGGCTGGTATCCGGATCCTTGGAAGCAGGCGACGCTCCGTTACTGGGACGGCACGAACTGGACCAGCTCGACCAACGCCACCCAAGCACCGACGCCGACAGCGGTCCAGCCAGCCTCGTCCGGATTCAAACCCCCGACGACTCACAAGGAGAAAGGGAACGAACTTGAACAACAGATCGCGCGTTTCCTGCGCACACTGGGCTACGAGGCGCGCACCAATGTGGTGCTGACCGGTCGTTCGGGCGCGACCCACGAGATCGACGTCCTCGGAGAGAAGTCCGACCAGCTCACCACCTTCCGAGTCGCCGTCGAATGCAAGGCGTGGGAGCAACCCATCGAGAAAGACGTCGTAGCGAAGCTCCATTACGTGCTCGGCGACCTCGGACTCCGCGAAGGCATCATCGCCTGCCTCTCCGGATACAGGAGCGGCGCAGAGACGGCCGCCCGCGAGATGGGCATCACCCTGTGGGGCCCCGACGAGCTCCGCTCACGGCTAGGCCAGGTCGCCCTGAGCGACATCTCAACCGGCGCTCCAAAGAAGCTCGCCACCGGTCTGCCGTTCACCCTGACCATCGAGCAGGCACGCCCACTCTTCGAAAAGGAGACAAAGGGCAAGCTCGGCATCGGCGCCGAGGAGATCGTCTGGGTGTCACCGGCCTGGCTCCCCGTCGCGGTTGTCCAGGTTGCACTCACCTCTGTAGAGGGCCGCCTCAAGAAGGTCGCACAGACCCGCCGAATCTGGAACGCATATGAGCTTCTCGACGGCGGACTCGTCGCTTCGTTCCCTGGCCCTCCCCAGTTCGTTGAGGTCGACATCAGGAACACATCCCTCCGCCCCAAGCAAAAGGACGCAGCCGCGGCGCGAGCCATCGAGGACGCGGTAGGCAAGTACAAGAGCGTGAGCACAGAGGCCGCACAGCTTCGCCACGCTCAACGGCTCGGTGCACTCGGCATTCCGGCACCATTCCGCGCCGTGCCAGAGAGCACCACAACCGCGTTCATGCCCATTTACATTGCGATTGCCCGACGCCGCGAGGGCGAACGACTCATCGCCGTCGACGGTCACCACCAGAGGGTCCATCCCCGCCTCAACGCCGTGCTGACTCAACACAGCCACTGGGTGCGAGAGTCGTTCTCATCAACGTAGCCACATCCTCACGATCGATTCGGGTCGATCGATCGGCCCGGAAGTGCTGAGGAATGCAACCGTCGATTGCGGCCGGCAAGTCGAGAGACATGGCCTCGTGAGACCGCGACCTCGCTGTCCAGAAGTTCTGTGGTTCAAGGATGAGGGCGAAAGCCGGGCGGGTGAACAGCGGACGAGTAGCGTCCAGAACGCAATACCTTTGGGATGAGCTGAGATGCCTCCGTTTGGAAACGAATGCGAATTGCGTGGACCGCATCCATGTATGGACGTGCAACAGCGCCCTATATCAGGGGCCAGGTTGTCCCCATAGACCCAGGCGAGAGCCCACATAATGCGAGATAATTCGCGTAAGGCGGAAGTTGCCCGTCATTGCTCCGACGACACGACTGAAGCCGGTGAATTCGTCGGCGCAGAGACTGCCTTGGTGAGCAAGCGCGACGCCGTCGGAGGAGTCGCTGATGCTCCGGCACCGATCGCTCGTGCCATCTCTGCAGTCTCACCAGGTCGATCTGGGTGGCGAGCGTCATAATCCCGAAGGAAGTTGAGCTGACGACACTTGAAGATCAGCCAGCAGAGACACCAGATGCTGACTGCGGCTGCTGGGCCTAGTGTCGATAGGCCCGAGGTCGTAACGTGCATCACGGCCCCCTTTCTGGGCCGCGAATGCCCGGCGTTGAAGACGTTTCCTGATTCACATTTGCCATGCTGTGATCCATATCCATGAGGGCCGGATAGCCACTGATTGCCGTTCCATAGTGAGATTTCATTTCATTCCTAGATCCTGTTGGGATACTCGTTTGAGATTCGCTGGGAGCTCAAGCACCCGTTTTCGGATATGGGGCCATTTCCCCTCGAAAACAAGGCCAGGAACGCAAAAGGGGCCGTCCTCGCTCAGCGAAGACTGGCCCCATAAACGCGAAAGACCCCAGCACCGAAATCGGGCTGAGGCGACAAGAGCAGATTGGCGGAAGAGGACCGCCGTCTCAATTGGTCACATGAAAGGCCAACATTGGCCAACCTCCTTCAGACGAAGCCGCAACAGGGCTACCAGGCCCACAGTCTGCAGGAGACACGCGTGACCGTCAAGACCTTGTCTGCCGAACTCGCACGAAGTCGGCCCGTCGGTCGCCGATTACTCTCGTCCTGAGAGGTCGTACGCATGCCGCGCTCGCTGCGAACGTTGCGAACGCTGTATTCACATCGTCAATCGCGCATCCTCCGACGAAAGGCAGCAACCTCTGAGGGTGCTTCCGCCCAGGCGCTCCTCGCGACACCTGCAACGCGAGACCTCCGCCAGACCTTCCCGGACTCACCCGGCCTGACCACTCTGGACCTCACGGCGGAGAACGAAGTCCGCCAGACGCTGGTAGTACGTCGAGAATGCCCAGGTCAGCGAGGTGGTTCGGCCGCGTTAGGAAACCGTTGCTCTATCCACTGAGCTACGGAGGCGGGGATGGAACGGAACGTGGCACGTAATTGGTGCCGCGGGCCTCTCGATCCGCCAAGAGGCTACCGACTGGCGACTTTGCCCGCTGTTTGATCTAACGGGCCGCTCTGTTGCGTTGGCGGATCGCGAGGCGCGCTCAGCGACCTGCGGTGGCTCCGTAGAGTTCAGACCGCTCTGAGCAGCTCGTCGAACGCTGCCGCGACGATCACCTTCGGTTGGGCGTGAACGCCGAGTTCGTAGTGGCCGCGTCGCAGGTTCTGAATGAACGCGTGACCGCGGATCACCACCGTCGTCGTGAAGAACCGCTTCGCAGCCTGGGTGTCGCGCCTGGATGACACCAACACGTCGATGACCAAGGGCGGGAACCGGAACCCGACGAACGACACACTCGCCTGACGACACACTGGGCAACGACGACGCCTCGTCCCCGCAGACTCCCCCAGGTGTGGGTGCCACAGCCAACGCAACAGAGCCGTGCGGTTCCCAGGAACCGCCTCCGGCGAGTGCCAGGGCTCCTGCCCGAGTGGCAGGGCCCCGGCCCGAGTGGCACGAGTGCACCCGAGTGGCAGACGACACCAAGGGTGCAACGTCCCACTCGGGAATGGTGCGACACGGCACCGAGTGCGGTTCCTGGGAACCGCAGACACTGCGTCAGCCTGGCGCCGCCCCGACATGGGCGAACAGCTCAAGGAACGCGCCGGTCGTGATGCGCTCGCGTACGTCGACATCGACTCCGTCGAACAGCTGGCGCAAGGTCTCCTGCGTGTGACCGTACGTGCCTTCGAGGTGCGGGTAGTCACTCCCGAACATCACGTTCCGGTAGCCCATCGCCGTCATCGTTGGAATGGCCGTCTCGTCGTGTTGGAACGACGCGTACACGTTCTGATTCATGTACTCCTTCGGCAGCATCTTCAACTTCGGCCACACGAAAAATGGCTGCTGCCGCACGATCTCGTTCATACGGTCGCCGAGGAACGGAACCCATGTCGCTCCACCCTCGGACACCAACACCTTCAGGTCGGGGTGCCGGTCGAACGCGCCCGAAGAGATCAGCTGGGCGACAGCCCGCTGGCCGCCGTACGTCGTTTCGGCGAAGTTCAGGATCGCCCCACCGCGACCACGGAACATGATGTTCTCACCGTCTGTGCCGATGTGGAAGGCGATGCGCATGTTCGCCTCGTCCGCCGCGGCCCACAGCGGATCCCACTCCTCGTCGTTCCACAACGGACGACCCTTCGGCGGCACCGTCGGGAGGAAGACGGCGCGAAAGCCCACAGCTGCGCATCGCTGGAGCTCCGCGATCGCATCGTCGATGACCAGGAGTGGCAGTGACGCTGTGGGTACCAGGCGACCGCCGGCCGACGCCACCTCGTTCCATGACCAATCATTGAGGGCCATGCACGCCTCACGCACGAGCACAGGGTCGAAGAGCAATGCCGCCCACATGCCGAGCGAGGGATAGACGACCTCCGCCCAGATCCCCTCCTGGTCAAGATCGATGAGGCGCTTCGCCATGTCTCGTGAGCCGGGCGCTCGGAAGCTCGCATCGGCGAGAGCCATCCCCTTCAGCTCACCCTCTCTGATCGGCTTGGGCAATGTTCGGCGGATGATCTCGCCGTCGACATGCACCAGCTCGTACCCCTCGAACTTCTCGGAGCGTGGCATCCGCTGCGCGAGCGCAGCGGGCATGGAACTGGTGAACACGTCCTCCGACTCGAGCAGATGAGAGTCACCCGAGTTTGCCCACAGCTTCGTCGTCATCGTGGCCTCCAGCCTTCCAATCAGGTAGACGATATACCTCTTGCGCACCGCGCGACTCGGCGCTGCACGTTGCCCTGGCACGGAGACCACGTTCCATCGTTCGCTGTCTCGCGTTCAAAGATCCTCGAACGGCAACGCTCTGACCGGAGGCGGGGAAGGCGCCCGCTGAGTAGCCACTGACGCGCTTGAGTAGCGCGTAGGCGGTGCGGTAGGTGACGGTCACCTGCCGGTCGACGGACTCCACCAGTTGCCGTCGCGACCGGTCGAAGTGGGCCAGCGATGCGCGCTTGCCGGGCACGTGCCACTCCAGACCGGGCCCGAACAGCGGGTCGTCCGAGTGCATCGCGGCCGCGGTCGGCTGGTACGGCCGGGCAGCGCCGACCGGTCCCTGTCATGTGTCGGGTATGCCATGTCGGTTTCCCCTGCTCAGCCGGTTGTGGCCAGGCTCCTCCGCAGTACTAAGGACATCTCCTTGGTTCGTCAAGCGGTTCCTGGGAACCGCCCCAGTCCATCCACGTGATGCCCAATTCCACCTCTTTCAGACTCGGGGCTCAGGTCGGGTTCAACTCGATGGCGGCGTCCAGTCGTGCTGGACGACCACTCGCTCACCGATGACCTTGGACGCGTGGTCACGGACGTAGGCCTGGTGCAGCGGATGCTGCACGTACGTGCGCGCCGAGTCGAAGTCGGCGAAGTCCATCACCGTGACGAAATCGAAGTTGCCCTCGAAGTGGCGGGCGTCGTCGCCCCACGTCATGGAGAGCAACTCCGGGATCTGCCGCAACGCTTCCAGCGCATGGCGATACGAGTCCTTGGCATCGGCCGAGACACCCTCAGCCCAGCGGATGGCGATGACTTGTCGGAACACGGCGTTACCTCCACAGCCGGCGCGCACGTGAGGCGCGAACTCGGGTTCCGCTCAGTGTTCCACGATTGGGCGCTGGCCCGCACCCGTAGCCTGGCTCGGATGAGCACTCGTGCGGGCCAGGCCGCGAACAAGGCGCTCCGATCGGCGCTGGGCTTCGCTGCGGCCCGAGTCGCATCCAGCGATCGGCTGATGAGCGTCATCTACGACCTGATGAACGAGACCAACTTCGCCGGTCTGGCGGAGCACGAGGAGATGCTCAGCGACTCCGTCCGCGTGCAGGCGTACCACCGTGGAATCCGGCGCAACGTGCGGCCGGGCGACGTCGTGGTCGACCTCGGTACCGGCACGGGCCTGCTCGCTTTCATGGCCAGCCGCGCCGGCGCGAAGAAGGTGTACGCAGTCGAGCACTCCGACGTCATCGACATCGCCCGCGAGATCGGCCGCCACAACGGCTTCACCAACATCGAGTTCGTGCAGGCGAACAGCCGCGAGTTCACCCCGCCGGAACCGGTCGACGTGGTCCTCCACGAACAGATGGGCGACGAGTTGTTCAACGAGAACATGGTCCAGAACCTGCTCGATGTGCGCGACCGTTTCCTGCGGCCGCACGGTCGCATCCTGCCAGCGAAGTTCCGCCTCTTCGTCGAGCCGGTCACCCTGCACGAATCGATGCGCGTTCGCCGATTCTGGAACATCGAGCTCCCCGACGGCATCGATCTCGGCCCGATGCGCGAGTCACCATTCGCCGGTCGCAACGACACCGGTCGCAACGAGCAGATCTGGCTGCGGCACGGATCGGTGGCGGCCAGCTTCGGGACGCCGACCCCGATCCTCGAGTTCGACCTCGACACGCTCGCAGGTGCCGATGCACTGCCGACCGACTTCGTCGTCGAGCGCACGGCGTCGGCGGACATGATCGTCGACGGCACGTGCATTTGGTTCGAGGCACTGTTCGACGACGACACCGTGCTGTCCACGTCGCCGCTCGGCCCCATCACCAGCTGGGGCAACCGCCTGTACCGCCTCGATCGGGAGTTCGCCAAGGGCGAGCAGCTCCGCATCGACGTGCACATGGATCGCCTGGTCGACCCC
>CAFBND010000103.1_pt1 | contig 8797 bp, 5 predicted proteins | sample 7269171 | NCBI WGS metagenome assembly CAFBND01 (sample SAMEA6814083, study PRJEB35770) | uncultured Actinomycetes bacterium | biome: Freshwater; feature: Freshwater reservoir; material: water | place: Czech Republic | collected 2017-05-23 | depth 30m m | reverse complement strand
GCCTTCTTCGCGGGAGCGGCCTTCTTGGCAACGACGCGCTTCTTGCCCGCGACGATGGCCTTGAACTCGGCGCCCGCGCGGAACTTCGGCACCGAGGTTGCCTTGATCTTCACGGTTGCACCGGTCTGCGGATTGCGGCCCACGCGCGCTGCGCGGTCGGCCTTCTCGAAGACGCCGAAGCCGCTGATGGCGACCTTGTCGCCCTTGGCGACACTCTTGGTGATCTCGTCGACGATCGCCTCGACGGCCTCGCCTGCGAGCTTCTTGGTGACGTCCAGGCGACTCGCGAGACGGTCGACGAGTTCTGCCTTGTTGACGCTTTCAGCCACGATGATCCTCCGAAGAACTGTCGGACCCACCGCCCGACTCATAGCGAAACCTAGCCCCGTTATCGACGGGAGACAAAGGCGACGCGCCGCCCCGATCCGGTGTGTCGCAACGAATCCGGGGTGACCTAGGTCAAACTCACCGAACGGGCATCACAGAGATTGACAGCTTTCAGGCCGTGGTGGGCATGTACGAGGGTCGCTTGGCCTCGAATTCGCCGATCAAATCGGCCGATTGCAGGGTGATCCCAATGTCGTCCAGGCCCTCGATCAGGCGCCAGCGGACGTAGTCATCGACCTCGAATGGCGCCTCAAGATCGCCCATGCGCACCACCCGGTCGACGAGGTCGACGGTGATCTCGGTGCTGGGATCTGCCTCGATCATGTCCCAGATCTGCTCGACGACATCGTGGGCCACGACCGCCGTGAGAAACCCGATCTTGCCGCTGTTGCCCCGGAAGATGTCGGCGAAGCGTGAGGACAGCACCACCTTGAAGCCGTAGTCCTGAAGCGCCCACACCGCGTGTTCGCGCGAGGATCCGGTGCCAAAATCGGGACCGGCCACGAGAACGCTGACCTCGGAGTACCGAGGATCGTTGAGGATGAAGTCTGGATTCTTGCGCCAGGCCGAGAACAAGGCGTCCTCGTACCCGTGGCGGGTGATCCGCTTGAGGTACTCGGCCGGGATGATCTGGTCGGTGTCGACGTTGCTGCGACGCAAGGGCAGCGCGCGCCCGGTGTGAACGGTGAACTTCTCCATGACAGGACTCCTCGGAGGCAGTGCGTCAGACGCCCGCGGGGGCGGGCAGGTCGGCGGGCGAGGCGAGGTGGCCCAAGACAGCCGTGGCTGCCGCGACCTGGGGCGAGACGAGGTGGGTGCGCGAGCCTGGGCCTTGCCGGCCCTCGAAGTTGCGGTTTGACGTGGATGCACTGCGCTGACCTGGTGCCACCTTGTCGGCGTTCATGGCCAGACACATGGAGCACCCGGCATTGCGCCATTCGGCGCCCGATGCGGTGAAGATCTTGTCCAGACCCTCCGCCTCCGCCTCGAGTCGGACGCGGACCGATCCGGGCACTACGAGTGCGGTGACTCCGGCGGCAACGGTGCGCCCCTGGAATACCTCCGCCGCGGCCCTGAGGTCCTCGATACGACCGTTGGTGCACGATCCAATGAAGACGGTGTCGACGGTGATGTCCTTCATCGCGGTGCCCGCGACAAGCCCCATGTACTCGAGCGCACTGGCGGCCGCGACGCGGTCGCCCTCGTCGGCGTAGTCGCTGGGTGAGGGGACGTTCGAGGACAGCGGAACTCCCTGGCCGGGGTTGGTACCCCAGGTGACGAACGGCGAGAGACTCGCCGCGTCGATCGTCACGATCTGGTCGAAGCTCGCGTCGGCGTCGGTGACCAGCGTGCGCCAGTAGGCGACCGCGGTATCCCAGTCGGCGCCGCTCGGTGCGCGGTCGCGGCCCTTGAGGTAGTCGAATGTGATGTCGTCGGGGGCGATGAGCCCAGCGCGCGCGCCGGCCTCGATCGACATGTTGCACACGGTCATGCGTGCTTCCATCGACAATGCGCGCACGGCCTTGCCGCGGTACTCCAGGACGTAGCCCTGGCCGCCTCCGGTGCCGATCTTGGCGATGACGGCGAGGATGAGGTCCTTCGCCGTGACGCCCTCAGGCAGATCACCCTCGACCTCGACAGCCATCGTCTTGAAACGCTTGAGGGGCAAGGTCTGCGTGGCGAGAACATGCTCGACCTCGCTCGTGCCGATGCCGAATGCCAGCGCGCCGAATGCGCCGTGCGTGGAGGTGTGAGAGTCGCCGCAGACGACGGTCATACCCGGCTGGGTGAGGCCGAGTTGCGGGCCGACGACATGCACGATGCCCTGCTCGATATCACCGAGGGAGTAGATGCTGACGCCGAACTCGGCCGCATTAGTCCGAAGGGCCTGCACCTGGGCCCGGGAGATCGGGTCCGCGATGGGCTTATCGATGTCGAAAGTCGGGACGTTGTGATCCTCGGTGGCGAGCGTGAGGTCTGGGCGTCGCACTCGGCGGCCCGCGTCGCGGAGTCCGTCGAAGGCCTGCGGACTGGTCACCTCGTGGATGAGGTGGAGGTCGATGAAGAGTAGGTCGGGCTCGCCTTCGGCGCTGCGCACGACGTGCGCATCCCAAACCTTCTCGGCCAGTGTCTTTCCCATGGACCCACTCCCTGCTTGCCATCTCGGATGTTGAGACGGCAGTATCAAGACATGGACAACAGTAGCGGAGTCGGTGTCCTCGACAAAGCAGCGATAGTGCTCGGGGCCCTCGAGGCGGGCCCCCTCACACTTGCCGGCCTCGTGCTGGCGACGGGTCTCGCCCGGCCGACGGCCCACCGCCTCGCAACGGCTCTCGAGCACCATCGGCTGGTAGCCCGCGACCTCCAGGGCCGGTTCGTCCTCGGGCCTCGCCTCGCCGAACTGGCCACGGCCGCAGGCGAGGACCGCCTGCTCGCGGCGGCAGGGCCCATCCTGGCGGCTCTGCGCGATGCGACGAGTGAGTCCTGCCAGCTCTACCGACGCCAAGGGGAGCAGCGAATCTGCGTAGCGGCCGCTGAGCGCCTCTCCGGACTGCGCGACACCGTCCCGCTCGGCTCGGTCCTGACCATGCACGCGGGATCGGCGGCTCAGGTGCTCCTCGCGTGGGAGGAACCCGAGCGCATGCACCGCGGGCTCATGGGCGCGAAGTTCACGGCGACAGCGCTGGCCGGCGTTCGGCGACGGGGTTGGGCCCAGAGTGTCAGTGAGCGAGAGGTCGGCGTGGCCTCGGTATCGGCCCCTGTACGCGGCCCCGGCGGCCGAGTGGTGGCCGCGGTATCGGTCAGTGGGCCTCTCGAACGACTGGGCCGGGCACCGGGGAGACTGCACGCACAGGCCGTCATGATCGCAGCGGCTCGACTCACCGAGGCGCTGCGCCGCAACGCCGGTTGAGCGCCGCACGCAGACCCGCTCATGGGACGCGCTACACGGCGAAGGCCCGTCACCTGAGGTGACGGGCCTTCGATCCACGTAGCCCCGACGGGATTCGAACCCGCGCTACCGCCTTGAGAGGGCAGCGTGCTAGGCCGCTACACAACGGGGCCGTGGGTGCTGGCCCGACGCCAGAGTCCTGGCGAGAGGATGTCGGGCTGTCGAACCAGCGAGATCGGACGGTACCCGAGGCGGGACGTGTGCGACAACATGAGAGTCGGCGCACACCACGCACTCGAGCAACAAAACGATCAGCTGGGGTACCAGGACTCGAACCTAGACTAACTGAACCAGAATCAGTTGGGCTGCCAATTACCCCATACCCCAAGGCATTCAGCCTTTCCAGGCCTACAACGTCGTGAATGATAGCCCGTGACGGCACCGACTCCCAAACCGCGCCCTGCCCGAACCAGCGCGACCCATCTCACATCCGCGAAGTCCCCAAGCCCGGTGACCGGCGCCGCGAGCGATCAGCCCAGTGCGGCGTCGATCCGGGAGATCGTGCGGCCACGGCCAAGCAGTTCGATCGACTCGAACAGCGGCGGCGAGATACGGCTGCCGGTGACCGCGACGCGCACCGGACCGAACGCCACCTTCGGCTTGAGCCCAAGACCTTCCACGACAGCCTCGCGGAGCGCCGCCTCGATCCCGACGTGATCAAAGGGATCGAGCTCGAACAGGGCCTCGCGCGCCGCAAGGAGCACGGGGCGGGCATCAGGGCCCAGAACCCGCTCAGCGTCCTCGGGGTCGACCCTGAAGCTCTCCTCGGCGACGAGAAGGAACCGCAGGGATTCCGCGCCGGCGCTGAGGGTCTCCATGCGCTCCTGGACGAAAGGCACCGCGCTGGCGATCACCGCGCACTGCTCCTCAGTGGGGTCGCCGGCGATGGCCCCGGCCGAGACGAGGTAGGGCACAAGTCGTTCAGCCAAATCATCAGGCTCGATATGTCTGATCCAGTCCCCGTTGATCGACAGGCACTTCTTGGAGTCGAAGCGCGCGGGGTTGGGCTGCACCCGTCGAAGATCGAAGAGCTGAGCGAGTTCAGTCGGGGAGAAGAACTCGAGGTCGTCGCCCGCAGACCATCCCAGCAGCGCCAGATAGTTGAGCAGCCCCTCGGGAAGGTAGCCCTGCTCTCGGTAGAGGTTCAGCGAGCTCTGGGGGTCGCGCTTGGAGAGCTTCTTGTTGCCCTCCCCCATGACGAATGGCAGGTGGCCAAATTGCGGCGTGGAGCCGTCGCCCACTCCGATCGCCGCGAGTGCGTCGTACATCGCGAGTTGGCGAGGCGTGCTCGAGAGGAGGTCCTCGCCGCGCAGCACGTGAGTGATCGCCATCAGAGCATCGTCGACGGGGTTTACCAGGGTGTAGAGCGGCTCCCCGTTGCCACGCACGATGACGAAGTCGGGTACATGCTCGGCGGCGAAGGACACCTCACCGCGCACGAGATCAACCCACGCCCAGGCACGATCGGGCATCCGCAGGCGCAACACTGGCAGGCGGCCCTCGGCGCGCAGCGCGGCCTTCTGCTCATCGGTCAGATCGCGATCGGCGTTGTCATAGCCGAGTTTCGGGTCCTGGCCCGCGGCGCGGCGGCGATCCTCGACCTCATCTGGGGTGCTGAATGACTCATAGGCCCACCCCGCGGCGAGGAGCCTGGCAGCCACGTCGGCGTAGATGTCCAGACGTTGACTCTGCCGGTAGGGCGCGTGGGGGCCACCCGTCTCGGGGCCCTCGTCCCAGTCAAGACCCAACCAGCGCAGGGCACCCAGCAGGTCGTCGTAGGACTGCTCGGAGTCGCGCGCGGAGTCGGTGTCCTCGATGCGGAAGACGAACGTGCCACCGGTGTGCCGAGCGAAGGCCCAGTTGAACAATGCGGTGCGCACCATACCGACGTGCGGATTGCCCGTGGGAGAAGGGCAGAAGCGCACGCGGATGGGCGAGGACCCTGTGGGCGGCAGCGGTGCGCGCACTGTCGTGGCGACCTCCTGTGACGGCGTGGCGTCGATGCTGTCAGTCACGAAGTGCCACCCGGTTGGTGAGAGTGCCGATGGAACCGATCGAGACAGACACGGAGTCACCCTCGACGATCGGGCCTACCCCCGCCGGAGTGCCAGTGAGGATGATGTCGCCGGGCAGCAAGGTCATGACATTGCTGATCCAGCTCACGAGCTCAGGGACCGTCCGCACCATCTGCGAGGTGCGACCACTCTGACGGACCTCGCCCCCCACCGTGCAGGTGACGGCGAGGTCGGATGGATCGATGTCGGTGACGATCCACGGGCCGAGCGGACAGAAGGTGTCGAAGCCCTTCGCGCGTCCCCACTGCCCGTCGAGGCGCTGCAGATCGCGCGCGGAAACGTCATTCGCGCAGGTGTATCCCAGGATCACTTCGGGCACGCGACGCAGCGGAACCTCTCGGCACATCCGCCCAATGACGATCGCGAGCTCGGCCTCGTGCTCGACCTGCTCGGACTGCGGCGGGAGGTCGATGCGGTCCCCCGGGCCGACGACCGAGGTCGACGGCTTCAGAAAGATCATGGGCTCGCTCGGGACGTCGGTGCCCATCTCTGCTGCGTGCGCGGCATAGTTTCGCGCGACCGCGATGATCTTGCTCGGCAACACGGGAGCCAGGAGCCTTGTGTCGCTGAACGCGATTGGTGGACCAGACACCTCCAACGATCCGAAGGGGTGGCCGGCTATCGGGGTGATGGTCGTGTCGGGCTCAACCTCGCCGTCAGGGCCCACCCCCTCGACGACACCGAAACCAACGATCCCGTCCGGACCTGCATATCTGGCAATGCGCACGCGCCGAGCCTAGTTGCTCGGCGCGCTACCCTCCGCCACGCGTCCCGCTTTGAGCAGGCCATAGGCGACAGCGTCCTCAAGTGCGATCCACGACGCGGCGATCACGTTCTCGTGCACCCCGACAGTGGTCCACTCATGCTTGCCATCAGTCGTGCCGACGAGCACCCGGGTGACGGCATCGGTTCCGGTCCCACCGTCGAGGATGCGCACCTTGTAGTCGATGAGCTCCAGGCTCGCTAGCTCGGGAAACGCCGACATCAGACCGGCGCGCAAGGCGTTGTCCAGGGCATTCACCGGGCCGTTGCCCTCACCTGTGGTGACAATGCGCTCGGCACCCGCGTGCATCTTCACCGTCGCCTCGCTGACGACCTGCCCGTCGGGTCGCTGCTCGACGATCGTGCGCCAGGACTCCACCCAGAAGTGACGTCGCCGCTCACCGGCCATCTCATCGCGCAGCAGGAGCTCGAATGACGCGTCAGCCGCCTCGAACGTCCAGCCCTGGCTCTCAAGATCCTTGACCCGGTCGACCACCCGGCCAAGCATCTCGCTCTCCCCCGAGAGATCGATCCCGAACTCGCGGCCCTTGAGCTCGACAGACGCGCGGCCGGCCATCTCCGTGACCAGGACGCGCATGTCGTTGCCGACCAGCTCGGGGTCCATGTGGTTGTAGAGGTCGGCATTGACCCGCAGGGCGCTCGCGTGAAGTCCCGCCTTGTGCGCGAACGCGGAGACGCCGACGTAGGCCTGGTGGGTGTTCGGCGGAAGGTTCGCGATGTCGGCAAGGGCATGTGACACGCGCACCATCTCCACGAGCTTGCCCTCGGGTAGCACACGCATGTCGAGCTTCATCTCCAGATTGCCGATGACCGCGAAGAGGTCCGCGTTGCCCGTGCGCTCGCCGTAGCCATTAGCCGTGCACTGGACATGCGTTGCACCGGCCTCCACCGCCGCGATGGTGTTGGCCACCGCGCACGCGGTGTCGTCCTGACAGTGGATACCGATGCGGACGCCACTGCGTTCGAGGACGTCAGCCACGATCGCCCCGATGCGGCTGGGCAGAGTGCCGCCATTCGTGTCGCACAGCACCCCGACCGAGGCCCCGACCGAGAAGGCGACCTTGAGCAGCTCGACGCCGTAGTCACGGTCATGGGCGTAGCCGTCGAAGAAGTGCTCGCAGTCGACGAAAACCCGGCGACCCTCGCCGACCAAGAACTCCACGGTGTCGCGCACCATCGCGAGGTTCTCCTCGGGGGTGGTGCGCAGCGCGAGGTCAACATGCCTCACATCAGACTTGGCGACCAGGGTGATCACGGGCGCCCCGGAGTCGAGGAGTGCGCGCACTTGTGCGTCGTCCTCTACCCGCACACCCGCCTTACGGGTGGCCCCGAAAGCGACGAGCTCGGCATTCTTCAGGTCAAGTTCGGTGCGCGCCCGCTCGAAGAACTCGGTGTCCTTGGGCATAGCGCCAGGCCAGCCACCCTCGATGAAGGCGACCCCAAGATCGTCGAGCAACCGGGCGACCGCGAGCTTGTCGTTGACCGAGTAGGAGATCCCCTCGCGCTGGGCCCCGTCGCGCAGCGTCGTGTCGTAGACGTGGAAGGCGTCGGTCGTCATGGGATGTCCTTGTCGTCGTCACGTGCTCGGGCTGGCGGGCTGGCGGGCTGGCGGGCTGGCGGGCTGGCGGGCTGGCTGGCTGGCTGCAGGGGGCTAGCAGTTCGCCGTCGGGCAACGAAAAAGCCCCCCGCATGGGTGCGAGAGGCTGCGCGTCGGCGACGAGGTCGCGAACGCGCTAGGTAATGATCACCTGGGATGTCATGAGCCCAGAGTGCCACACTCACCGCGTTCTGGACAGCCTCGTCTCACCGATCGGACACTGAGGAAGCACAGGCGACCCGGGTGACCGTACCCTCGTAGCGTGGAACTCACTCGGAACCCGGCGCCGGCCGACGCCGGTCCCCCGTCCGACCACGAGCCCGCGCCCGGCCACCACGTGGCAACCCCGGCGACCCACATCCCCCTCGACAATCGCTCCCGGCCACGTCACGCACTCGATCCGCGGCGGAACAAGGCCGCGAGCCTGGGGGCACTCGGGATCATCGCCGTGATCGCCGTGATCGCCGGACTCGCCGCGCTCGCCGTCGACCGCGGCCTCGCCCCTTCGCAGGCGGCTGGCGCGGTCCAGCCCGGAGCCCCGGGGTTCGGTATGCGGGTCCAGGCGGCCAGGGCTGCGATGGCAGACGTGGCGCCAGGTGCACGCACGTCCGCGATGCTGCCCGCAGGTGAGCGCACCCTGGTCGTCGGCGACTCTTTGGGCCTGGTGGTCTACCCCTGGCTGGCCGATCTGCTGCCCGACCGCTATGTCTCCTACGCGGCCCTCGTCGGACGATCCACACCGTCATCTGCCAACACGCTCGCTCAGCTCGATGCCATCCCCTCAGTCGTGCTGGTGAGTTCGGGCACCAATGATGCCTCCGCGTCCACCGTCGAAGCATCCGCCCGCAAGATTCTCGACGCACTCGGCGCCGAGAGATGCGTGGTCTGGGTCGATGTCGTCCGACCCGATCGTGTCGGGGATCCGCAGGCCGAGATCAATGCGGCGATCGGTCGGGCCGTCGAAGGTCGTTCCAATGTCAGTGTGCTGCGATGGTCGGAGATGAT
>CAFBND010000099.1_pt1 | contig 9314 bp, 9 predicted proteins | sample 7269171 | NCBI WGS metagenome assembly CAFBND01 (sample SAMEA6814083, study PRJEB35770) | uncultured Actinomycetes bacterium | biome: Freshwater; feature: Freshwater reservoir; material: water | place: Czech Republic | collected 2017-05-23 | depth 30m m | reverse complement strand
GTGCCCTGGTTGCGCTCACAACTCACCGCTGCCGTGGAGGCCTACGCGGCAGGCATCCATGTCGATCGCGAGCGCATCGAGGAAGCCGCCCGCGACCTCGACCCCAGCGATCCTGCGAGGATGGCCGAGGTGATGGCGTCAGGGGTGTTTGTGCCCGACGACAGTCCGGCACAGGTCGCGGCGCTCGCTCGCCTTGAGGTGCTGCTCGCACTCGTCGAGGGCTGGGTCGACGACGTCGTCACCGAGGCCTCCGCAGGCCGGCTCCCCTCGGCGATCGCACTGCGCGAGACGATGCGCCGCCGCCGGGCAAGTGGCGGTCCAGCAGAGCACACCTTCGCCACGCTCGTGGGCCTCGAATTGCGACCACGTCGTCTGCGCGAGGCAGCGGCACTGTGGGAGGCCGTGAGGCTCAGTTCGGGCACCGACGCCCGCGACGGCCTCTGGGACCACCCCGACCTGCTCGCTTCAGCCGAGGATCTCGAGAGTCCCGAGGCGATCGAGGCCTATGTTCGACGCTCGGCACCCCTGGATCTCTCGGGGCTCGGAGATCTGCCCGACGCACCGTCCGGTGACGCACCGTCCGGTGGCGGCCAGCCCGGGAGCCCGAGCGCGTGAGCCTGCACAAGGACGCCCGGAAAGTGATCGAAGCGTGGGAACCCCCGGGCGCCGATTCCCAGCAGATGTCCCTCCGCGTGGACTATCTCGCGTTCCTCGACGAGAACCCTGATGCGATGTGGCGCAGTTGTGTTCCGGGACATCTCACCGGGAGCGCCCTCGTGCTCTCACATGATCGAACCGAGGTGTTGCTCACCCTGCACCCCAAGTTCGACCTATGGCTCCAGATGGGCGGCCACTGTGAGCCCGGCGATCACACCTTGCGCGCTGCCGCGGCCCGCGAGGCTCGCGAGGAGAGCGGAATCGACGGGCTGGAGATGTCACTAGCGCCGATTCAGCTGGACAGGCACCGGGTCGGATGTCACGGCGGCGCATGGCATTTCGATGTTCAATACCTCGCGCTGGCACCTGCTGGCGCCGTCGAAGTGATCAGCGATGAGTCGCTCGACCTTCGCTGGTGGCCGGTCGGCGCACTACCGGCCGCCACGGACGATGCGGTTCGTCGGCTCGTTGCGGCAGCTGCGCCCTGATCCATCCTCACCAGAGCGGATCGGCACCGACGTGCAACTCGGTTCGGCGCCCGCGCCCAGCGGGCCTGGTGGGTACCTCATGGGCGCTCGCGACGTGACTGACGCCTTGGGCATCACCGACATCGATACCGCTCTCATCGTCGAGCTCCCGCGCCGCGTGGTCGCCACCGTCGACGTCCAGACCGTGTCCCGTGGCGTGGTCGACACCGGCCAGGAATGCCCGTGCCTCAAGCAGACGCGGATAGGGCCGCATCCAGGCCTCGAAGTCCGGACCATGCCCCGCTACGAGCAGGTGCACGAGTTCGTGAAGCAAGACGTAGTCAACGACGTGCGCCGGCATCGACGCGAGGCGATCACTGAGCCGGATTGTGGCGTCGGCCGGTGTGCACGAACCCCATCGTCGACGCTGATTGCTGACCCAGCGGACGGAAGCCGGAGTGGCGCGGCCCTCGAGGAATCGAGTGGACAGTTCGGCCGCGCGGGCGTGAAGTTCGTCATCGGTTCGATGGGCGCGACGATCGCGGGTGGCGAGTCGCGCGACGAGATCCTCGACGAAGGGCATGATCTCCGCACGCGACATTCGCTGCGGCACGACCACGATCGTGCGACCGGCCTCACGGTAGGCCGTGACGCTGCGGCGACGACGGGTGCTACGACGCACCTCGACGCCGTCGGGCAGCCCCGGGATCTCCACGACGCTCTGGCTCATGCCCAGGAACTTAGCCCGCGCTGGTGACAGCGTCACCAACCCCCGCGACACACCGACCTCCGCACCTCCTCGTCACAAAGCGCGAGAACTATTTTCCATCCACAGGCAGTGGACAACGTCTGCGCAGGCCATGAGCGGTGAACCCTCGGAGACTCGTGACTTGTCCCCCGGCCGTCCACCATCGGTCCACAGCGACGCGCCGCATAGTCCCCAGGTAGTCCCCAGGTCTGTCAACAAGGTGGGGGTGACGCCCATTGACCACCGATCATCTGCGGGCCTAGGTTCCTCACCGAAGGAGCCCTCGGGATAACGGGTCGCCGTCAGCAAGGGGAAGGCGGACGGCGACTGTGAGCCCCGAGGGCTCCTCCCATCTCTGCCAGGGCCAGGCAGCACAGCGTCACGCCCGCGCCATCGCGTGCCCTCGCCCCGCAACGAACTCCACGTGGGACCCCTCCTCAGACCCCTCGAGATATCCCGATATGCGGCATTCATCACCAATCTTCGTCCGCCCAGGGGCGCGCCGCGCGTGGATCTGGGGCATCGAGCGCGTAGTGTCGAGCCAGCCCCAGGCCACCCCGGTGGCCCGTGCTGTCCTCGGGCCAGAATCCCGGCAACGGGTTCGGTGACCGGGGCGGCATGTATCCACACCAGGAGGAGACCCCATGGCGGACGAGAGTTACACAGGCGAGGCGTACTGCGTGAAGTGCAAGGAGAAGCGTCCGTTCACCGGCGTCGTCGTCGAGAAGAACGGCCGTCGCATGGCGCAGGGCATCTGCCCCGTCTGCAACACCAAGGTCAACAGGATCCTCGGCAACAAGGCCTGAGCTCGACCCTGACGGCGTCCCGTCCCGCGAACGTGCGGGTGGGGCGCCGTCGTCGTTGGCACAGCGTCGCGGTTGGCACAGCGTCGCCGACCGATCGGCCGAGGTCTAGCCGATCCGCGCTGTGGATCGCGCCGACGATGCACAGAATCTCCCGCCGACAGTTGCGCCCATGAGCCGACACCTCCCCCTTGCCCGACCCGGCCGACCCGTTCTGCGCCGCGGCGCCGATCAAGTTCAGATCGGGATCGATCCCGAACGCGCGGTGATCGTCGATCGACTTTCGGACGTCGCAAGCTCCGCCCTCGTGCACCTCGACGGCACCACGGCCCGGCACGAGGTACTGCGCCTAGCACCCGAGCTCGACGCCGTGCTCGACCAGCTCCACGAGCGTGGCCTCCTCGACGACGATCCGGGCCCCACCCCCACACTCGGCGCCACACGGCGTGAGCGGCTCGCCCCCGACATCGCGAGCCTGTCGATCGGCTCTGCCAGCAGCTCCGTCGCGGTGCAGACCATGGCACGGAGAGCGCGCTCGGCCGTGGTCGTCCGCGGCCACGACCGAGTGGCCGCGCACATCGCGCTCGGCCTTGCCTCGGCAGGCGTAGGAACCGTGGCACTCCAGGGCGGAGACCATCTCGTCTCGAGCGCCGATTTCACCACTGTGGGCCCGCACGAACCCCACCTGTCCTGGCGTGAGGAGGTGTCCGAGGCTGTGCGGCGACAAGGCGCCCACCCCACGACCCTGGCGATGCGCACGAGGCGCCCGGTGCTCACGATCGTGTGCTCTGCAGCCGACATCGACGTTCCTTGGACCGACCCCGAGCTCGCCGACGATCTGCTCGGCGACTCGATCCCGCACCTCGCCGTCGCGGTCGCTGGCGAAGCTGCGCGGGTCGGGCCACTCGTGATCCCGGGGCATACTGCGTGCCTGTGGTGCCTCGACCACAGATCCCGCGACCTCGACCAGGCCTGGCCCGCCCTCGCGGACCAGATCCGGCTCCGGCATAGCGTCGCGCGCGCGCACAGCGGCGTCCTCGCGACCGTAGCCGCAGGGTTCGCCGTCGCTCAGTCGTTGCACCTGATCGACGGCCCCGACTCTCTCGCGCCGGTGACAACCCGGGCCCAGGTCGAGTTCCGCGCTCCGGATGCACTCGGTGTCGTGCTCCCGGTCGTGCCTCACCCCGTCTGCGGGTGCGGGTGGGGCGGAACCACCCTCACAATGGTGGTGTGACCGACCTTCCCCGCCGTGCCGTGAGCCGTGGTGCCCGCTTGGCCGCGCTCCCGCTCGGGTACGCAGGACGCACGGCACTCGGGCTCGGTAAGCGGGTCGGCGGCAAGAACGCCGAGCTCGTCGCGAGTGAGATCCAGCAGCGGACGGCCGAGCAGGTCTTCAAGACCCTCGGTGAACTCAAGGGCGGCGCGATGAAGTTCGGCCAGGCCATGAGCATTTTCGAGGTGGCACTGCCCGAAGAACTGCTCGCCCCTTACCGGGCCACGCTGACCAAGCTTCAGGACGCCGCACCCCCGATGCCTGCCACCACGGTGCGCGCCTGCATGGCCGAAGGACTCGGCGAGGACTGGCTCTCCCGTTTCTCCGAGTTCGACGACATCCCTGCCGCGGCGGCGTCGATCGGCCAGGTGCACCGAGCGAGGTGGCACGACGGTCGCGAGGTGGCAGTCAAGATCCAGTACCCCGGTGCGGGGAAGGCCCTGATGGGCGACCTCAACCAGGTCTCACGCATGGCGCGGATGTTCGCCTCACTCGCCCCCGGACTCGACATCAAGCCGCTGCTAGCCGAACTCAAGGACCGCGCCGCCGAGGAGCTGGACTACCTCACCGAGTCGCAATCGCAGCGCCAGTTCGCCGCTGCCTACGAAGGGGATGAGGATTTCGTGGTGCCTCACGTGCTCGCGGCATCTCCCACCGTGGTGGTCTCCGAGTGGCTCGAGGGGTACTCCCTGGCTCAAGTGATCACCGACGGCACTCCCGAGGAACGCAATCACTTCGGCACGCTCTACCTCCGGTTCCTGATGTCCGGGCCGATGCGCGCGGGCCTGCTGCATGCCGATCCACACCCGGGCAACTACCGAGTGCTGCCCGATGGCCGCCTCGGGGTGCTCGACTTCGGGGCCGTCGCCCGACTGCCCGAGGGCCCTCCCGCAGCGATGGGCCAGCTACTCCGTATCGCCATGCTCGGCGATGGCGACGCAATCGTCGAGGGACTGAGGTCCGAGGGCTTCCTCAAGCCCGGGATCGACGTCGACCCTTCACTGCTGCTCGACTATCTCGGCCCATTCGCCGAACCGGCCCGGCACGAGTACTTCCACTTCAACCGAGGGTGGATGCGCGATCACTTCACGCGGATCAACGACCCTCGTCGCCCGGATTTCACGATCGGATTCAAGATCAACCTGCCACCGTCGTACATGCTGATCCACCGTGTGTGGCTCGGAGGTATCGGGGTGCTCTCGCAGATGGACGCCACGGTGCCGATGCGCGGAGAGCTCCAGCGCTGGCTCCCCTCGTTCGTGGCCTGAGGCGTCAGCGCACCGCGAGCCCGAGATGGCACTCGATGTCGCTGAGCGCCGCGCGGGTGCACGACGAGCAATAGCGCACGTCGGTGGTGCCCGCCCGCACGGTCATGCCGCCGAGCGCACGCAAGGCCGAGACGTCGTCGCCCTCGATATCGGCCCCGAACGGATAGCCGCAGCCTGCACAGTTCGGACCGCCCATAGTCCTTCTCCCGCAATGAGATTGTCCGGATACACCTGCACGTGCAAAGGCTCGACCAGGACGACCACACGCACCGATCAGCCCTGGTCACAGCGCGATCCTGCACCCACCTAGGCCATTGGTGTGCCACCTTTGCGGCGCGGCGCGGCGCATGCAATCATTGCCCCGCAAAATTGTCACCGGTAGATGCCCCCTGGGTACACGAGGGTCACCCAGGATCGCCGAGGTGGCCATGAGACGGAGTTGGAGAGATGAGCCGCTACGACGACCCCCGGGTACCACTGCCAGGCAGCCGGGGTGAACACGAGGCCCAGCAGGAGTACGACACCACGCACCGAGCGCTGGCCTTCTACGACCACCAGGTGCTCACCTATCTCAACCCGCTGATGCAGCAGTTCATCGCCCAGCAGGAGATGGTGTTCGTCGCCTCGGCCGATGCTGGGGGCGAGTGCGACTCAAGCTTCCGGGCAGGAGCACCCGGGTTTGTTCATGTCCTGGATGAGAACACGTTGGCACTTCCGGAGTATCGCGGCAATGGTGTGATGGCCACCATCGGCAATATTCGCGAGAACGCGCACATCGGGCTCATGTTCATCGACTTCTATCGCACCACCGTGGGCCTCCATGTCAACGGCAAGGTTCGTGACATGGGAAGTGGTGAACTCCTCGCCCGGGGCGGCCTATCACCCGCGCTCGAGGCGGCGGCGACAGCCACCGGTCCACTGACAGCCCTCATATGGCATGTCGTGGAGGTCGAGGAAGCTTTCATCCACTGCGCCAAGCACATTCCGCATCTGCAGAAGCTCGAGAAGCCGATCCACTGGAGCACCGACGACCCCGTGTTCAAGGGCGGCGACGCGTTCCATGCCAAGTCCGGCGAACGGCCGTGGCTCGCGGCATCGCCGCCAGTGGAGAGCTGACCTCGGAGCTGTTGAGAGTCAGAGCGAGTCGCCGGCGACAACCGGGGGGTCCTCACCACGCACCAGTGCCAGCACGGCGTCGGAGTAGGCCTCGAGCTTGCGGGCCCCGATACCCGGAATCGCCACGAGCGCGCGGGTATCGGAGGGAAGGTCAGTGGCGATTCCCTCGAGGGTGGCGTCGGTGAAGACGACGTAGGCCGGCACCGAGCGTCGCTCGGACTCCTCCTTGCGCCAGGCCTTGAGACGGTCGAAGAGATCTTCGTCGTAGGACGCGGGGCACTCGCGACACCGACTACGCGCAGACTCGGCCCCGGTGACGAGCGACTTACCGCACACCTTGCACGCAGCCGGGCCACGGCGTCGGCCGCGCTCAGTGCTGCGCGACCCGCTGCCGCGCACAACACCACCCGCGGCACCCGAGGCCTCGACAGCGGCGCCAAAGGCCGCGTCGAGGAACGGGGAACGCTCACGTCGACCACGCCCTGCTCGACTGCGGGCCCACGACAAGCCCAGGTGCACACGAGCGCGGGTACAGGCGACGTAGAAAAGCCGCCGCTCCTCTTCGAGCCGGGCGGGGGTATCGGCGTATTGGATCGGAAAGGTGCCCTGCACCAGACCGACGACGAACACGGCATCCCACTCGAGCCCCTTGGCCGCGTGCACAGTGGAAAGGGTGACACCGTCAGCGGTCGGCGCCGCTTGCGTGGCCGCCCGGAGATCGAGATCGGCCACGAGATCGGCGAGGCCCGCCTCCGGATTAGCGGCGGCAAGATCGTCAGCGAGGGTGACGAGGCGCAGCAGGTTCTCCCAACGCTCACGGACGGCACCCGTGCCGCTCGGGGGCTCCTGGGCCCAGCCCATCGCGGACAGCACCGAGCGGACGTCGTCGGAGAGCAGGCTCGACACCTCGCCCCCGCGGGCCGCACCGCGCAGCCGGGTGACGGCCTCGCGTACCTCGCCACGCTGGAAGAACGCGGATTCTCCCCGCAGCACATAAGGAATCGAGGCCTCGGCCAGTGCCTCTTCGAACACCTCGGACTGCGCATTGATGCGGTAGAGGATGGCGATCTCTCGTGCCGGAGTGCCTGCGGCGATGAGAGCGGAGATCGCCTTCGCGACGGCGGACGCCTCACCCGGCTCATCGTCGTGGGCGCGCACCACGGGCTCGGGCCCATCGGCGCGGGTTGCGCGCAGCTCGAGCCGCAGCTTGGCCTCGGGGCCCGTCGCACTGGCCAGAACACGATTCGCCAGCGCCACCACCTGCGGGGTAGAGCGGTAGGACCGCACCAGGCGTACCTCGGTGGCATGGGGGAAACGCGAGCGAAAGTCGACGAGATAGGACGAGCTCGCACCCGTGAAGGTGTAGATGGTCTGGCTGGCATCGCCGACAACACAGAGGTCGTCGCGGTCGCCGAGCCAGAGCTCGAGGAGCCGCTGCTGCAAGGGGTTGACGTCTTGGTACTCATCGACGGTGAACCAGCGATAGGCCGAGCGGATCTCATCGACGATATCGGGGCGGGTGTCGAGCATCCCGACGGTGAGCAGCAGGACATCCTCGAAGTCGATGAGCCCCTCGGCGGTCTTGCGGTCGTCGTAGGCCGCGTAGATCGTCGCGATATCGGCGTGGGTGAGGTTGCCGGGTGGTTCGCGTCGCGCCCGGAGCGCTGCCGCGGGGTAGTCCGGTGCCACCACCTGGCTGGCCTTGGCCCACTCGATCTCGCCGGCGACGTCGCGGGCCAGTGACGGGTCGGAGAATCCGGCACGTCGCAGGACGGGCGCAAGGATGCGGGCCTTACTCGGGAGGATCTCGGGAACCGCGCCGCCGATCACACGGGGCCAGAAGAAGCGGAGCTGGCGAAGCGCCGCCGCGTGGAAGGTGCGGGCCTGGACTCCCTCGACTCCGAGCTCGGCGAGCCGCTGGCGCATCTCGCCCGCGGCTCGCGCGGTGAAGGTAACCGCGAGGGTGCGGCGGGGGTCGTGCTGGCCGGTGAGGGTGGCGTAGGCGATGCGGTGGGTGATCGCGCGTGTCTTGCCGGTGCCAGCACCCGCCAGCACGACGACCGGGCCCGACACTGCCAGCGCGACCTCGCGCTGCTCGGGATCGAGGGCCTCGAGGACGGCGTCGGGACCACTCGGGCGGACGGGGCTGACCCGGCCGGGCCGCCGCGAACCCGCAGCAGCACTGGCAGGCGGGTCGAGGTTGTCGGTCACGTTCGACATCCTCGCAGTCGGGTCGGACGGGGTTGGCGATCCGGTCCCCGCTGTCCACATGACGCGCCCGGATACCCGCTCAGGTGACGGTGAAAGGCCTGGGCAGACCTGGCTCGAGCACCCCGGCCGGGCCGTGACAGGGTTGCCGGGAACAACCGCGCGGCTCTGGTGCGTTGACGCCACTGCCGGGCGGATGCCCGGGCCGCGCCCCTACTCTCGCGGCGACCACGTACCACAATGTCGAGGAGCACGATCGGCCATGTCGTTCACGATGTACAGCACGCCCTGGTGCGGCTACTGCAGCCGATTGAAGTCACAGCTCACGCGCGAGGGCATCACCTTCACCGAGGTCGACATCGAGCAGGACCCCACGGCTGCCGACTACGTCATGAGCGTCAACGGGGGCAACCAGACCGTGCCGACCGTGGTCTTCGCCGACGGCAGTGCCGCGACGAACCCGAGCCTGAAGGATATCCAGGCCAAGCTGGCCTCGCTCTAGATCATCGGGCGAGGCGTCCGCACATGCTGGCCTCGCCCGTCGCGACGACGTGCAGGCGAGCCCGCGTCACGAGAGCCCGTGCGATGTCCTTCTGACGGGCCAGAACACCGACGTGGTCTGCCTGGTGGCTTACTCCCACTCAATCGTGCCCGGCGGCTTGCTCGTGATGTCGAGCACCACCCGGTTGACCTCGCGCACCTCATTGGTGATGCGGGTGGAGATCTTCGCGAGCAGGTCGTACGGCAGGCGCGACCAGTCCGCCGTCATGGCGT
>CAFBND010000092.1_pt1 | contig 10059 bp, 10 predicted proteins | sample 7269171 | NCBI WGS metagenome assembly CAFBND01 (sample SAMEA6814083, study PRJEB35770) | uncultured Actinomycetes bacterium | biome: Freshwater; feature: Freshwater reservoir; material: water | place: Czech Republic | collected 2017-05-23 | depth 30m m | reverse complement strand
GAAACACCACTCACCCGTGCATCACAGCACGATCTCGATCAGTCGGGGTGCTTGCACGCGACCATGGACTTATACAAATGGTCGGCGAAATTCGTCGCGCTTGTGGGTAGCGACCTCGTCGCCGACGCATTCTCACTGGCCCGCGAGGTTAGAGCGCTCGACATGGAGGCCGCGCCCTATGACCTGAGCGCACTCGGCTACGAACCCGTCAGGGTCGAGACCCCCGAGGGCCGGGCAGAGTACGTCCGACGCCAGCGCGAGTTCAGCGATCGAGGTGCACCTCTGCGCGCGACACTGCTCGAGGCGCTCGCCGCTGCACTCGATCGGATTGATCACGGACCGTCGCCCTATCGCCTCGCATCCGAGATGACGCCCTAACCTGAGCCCCGCGGCGACAACTGGCCGCTGCCGGCGGGGGCCACGCCCGCGAACTGATCCCCACCGCCCATCGCACGTGACGAAGGTGCGTGCGGCGCCACCAAGACCGTCGAGGCCAACCTGGGTGGCGACACCTGGGGAATGATGAACGAGGCCGGGAGATGGCCTGGCCAGACCTGGCTCGCGTTCGCGTCGGTCTGGTACCAGCCCCCGGTGGAGCCCGGTTCACCGGATCTTCTGGAAGCAGTACTACAAGGAGAACCGCCGCGAAGCAAAGTCGATCCACCTATGCTCGGTCCCATGCGGGAGTAGCGTGGACGACATGGGCACCCGGACGATGCGATACCGGTCAGTGCTTTCCCTTGTCGCACTGGCTTTCTCAGCTGTGACGTGCACTGTGAGTTGCGGGCAGACCTCGCAAGGGCCCTCCGGCTCCAGCAGCCTGGTCACATCCTCGACGAGTGCGTCGGCGCCAGAGCCGGAGTCGACGTCAACGTCGACTGTCGCGCCAAGCGTCTCCCTGAGCGGCGCCTCCCTCTCGCCCGTGTCGAGGCCGGCGGCAGGAAGCGAAACGAGCCTTCTACGAGCGGCACGGCTCGCGGGCCAGCCCGGCTACGACCGGTTTGTCTTGGAGTTCAATGGAACTCTTCCCGGCTACGACATTGGCTATGTCGAGGGGCCGATCCGCGCCGACCCGTCCGGTCAGGTGCTCGCAGTCGATGGCAGTGCATTCCTTCTCATCAGGCTCGAACCCTCATCGGGCGTTGATCTGACGGCCGATGGCGCACCACGCAGTTTCACCGGATCCGGTGAGATTCGAAGTGACACAGTCGTCGTCCGCGAAGCTGCGTTGGCTGGTGACTTTGAGGCAGTGATGACCTGGGTGCTCGGAGTCGAGGGGCGTCACGCGTTCCGGGTCACCGAGTTCGCCGGGCCACCGCGCCTCGTGATCGACGTCTCTACGAGTGCGCTCAACTAGATCCGGAAATCCATGCGGCACAAGCACTCTTGTCGACAGCGAACCCTAGCCTCCCAGCAGCGGCACGAAGTGAACAGCGCCGAGAGTGCGTAGCCAGTAAGTGCCACCGTTTGCATCCGTCGTGAGGACGACACACTCCTCGCTACCCGCCGGGCCCAGCGGCATCACGAGTCGACCACCCACCGCAAGCTGCGCGATGAGCGCAGGCGGGATATCGGCGGACTGCGCAGCAACCACGATGGCGTCGTAGGGCGCCTGCTCGGGGAGCCCGAGACGCCCATCACCCGTGACCACGTGCACGTGGTCCGCCCCGAAGCCCGCCAGGTTCGCAGCGGCCACCTCGGCCAATGCGGGCCACCACTCGACCGACCAGACTTCGGCCGCAAGACGCGAGAGCACCGCGGCCTCGTAGCCGTAACCCGTGCCTATCTCGAGGACGCGCGAACTGGGCCTGAGGTCGAGTGCCTCCACCATGAGCGCGATCGTCGAGGGCTGGCTCGTTGTCTGCCCGAAGGGAATCGGCACGGGGGTGTCGATGTCGACGAGCGAGTCACCGCCATCGGGCGCGAACAGGCGGCGCGGCACGTCGCCGATCGCGCGCAACACGCTGGGGTCGCGAACGCCGGCCGCACGTGCGGCTTGGACGAATGCCTGAGCATGGTGAATGGGCGAACCCCCTCTCCTACCATCGGGCGTATGACGCCATGCGTCACATTGATTGTTGTCCCACGACGTGGGAGCGAGCGAGCGGGCTCAGGAACGCATACCGCTCCGGCTGACCGTGGCGCCGGCGGTGACGAGGTCACGAGGTCCCTGTTCCTGCCGCGCCGCGACTGATAGCGTCGCGCAATCCGGACCACTGCTGCACACGATTCGCCATCTCGTACCCGGAGTTATCGGCCTACCGGAGGTGAGGAGCGTTCGGTGACTGAACTCTCCCCGCTCGAGATCTTGCGCTCCGGAGTCGCCATCTGGAACCAGTGGGTCAACGATCAGCCCGCCGGATTCTCGGCCGATCTGCGCTCTGCTGATCTGGCTCACGCGCAACTAGCCGGTGCACAACTCGCGGGCGCCGACCTCGCCGGGGCCCGCCTCTTTCAAGCCTTGCTGACGTTGGCGGACTTGCGCGACGCGGACCTCTCCGGGGCCAACATGTCGGCGACTGACATGCGGGGTGCGAATCTTGCGAATGCCAACCTGTCCGGAGCCAACATGTCGGCGGCGGACCTCTCCGGCGCGAACCTCAGCGGCGCGAACCTGTCCGGGGCCGATATGTCGGAGACTCAGGCGAACCAGGCGACCTTTCGCGGGGCGACGATGACGCACATGATGGGCTACGGCCTCAACCTGTCCGAGGCGGATCTCAGCGGGGTCGACCTCACGGGAACGAAGTTACCAATGGCGATCTTGGCGGACTGCATCGTCGACCTCGGAACGATCTGGCCGGTGAAGCACGGCACTGGTTAGACTCGCGCGAGACTCACACCCCCCTTGAGAGGATTCCACGATGAACCACGTTCGCGTTGCCACCTACGACGTGCGGCAGGGCCTCGCAGCCCAGGTCGCCGAACTCGTACAGAGCCCCGGCGGCATGGTCGAGGAATTCCGCGCGCAGCCTGGATTCCGCGCCTATTCCATGCTCGAGATCGACCCGGTCACCTACATCTCCCTGTCCATCTGGGAGACCCACGAGGAAGCTGAGAATGCGGTCGGCGCCGCGGCCACATGGGCCGCCACGCACCTGGGAAGCCGCATCCACCGCACCGAGAACCTCGTCGGTGACGCACTCTTCTGGGACGGTGCCGCTGCCGATTCCGACACCGCCACCTCCTCCAGCGACGCGGGCTCCGCGAAGGTCAACCACGTCCGCTACGCCACCTTCGAGGTCACCGACGGTGTCGTCGCCCAGGTCGCCGAGGCCGTGAGCACCCCCGGTGGGATGCGCGAGATCTGGCGCAACCAGCCTGGATTCCGCGCCTACTCGCTGATCGAGGTCGACCCGATCACCTTCATCTCCCTGTCGGTGTGGGACAGCCATGACGCTGCCGAGCTGGCCGTGCGCCAGGGAGCCGAGTGGGTGGCCACCCACCTGAACGACCGCATCCACCGCACCTCGAACTTCGTCGGCGACGCGGTGTTCTGGGAAGGCGTCGGGGCGGCCTCGGCGTCCTGATGTCACAGGACCGACTGAACGCTGGTCGAGACTGACGCACCACGAGTACGAAAGGCCCGGCCCCCAACGGGGGCCGGGCCTTTCGCTGTGACACGTGGGCACATCAGCGCGCGGTGTAGCCGCCATCTGCCAGGTGCAGTGACCCCGTCACGAACGATGCGGCAGGCGATGCCAGGAACAGCACCATCGCGGCGATCTCCTCCGGGCGGCCGATGCGCGCGATTGGGTGTCGCGACCCGATTTCAGCGCGCTGCTCCTCATTGCGACGAGCGAGCATCGGGGTGTCGACGTAGCCGGGGCCGACGGCATTGACTCGGATTCCGTCGGCGGCGTGATCGATCGCGGCGGCCTTGGTCAGGCCCACTACGGCGTGCTTGGCGGCGACGTACGCCCCCGCGCCCTCAGTGGCCACCGTGCCCATGACCGACGCGATATTGACGATGCTCCCGCCCCGGCCCGTGCGGATCATGGCCGGGATTTGAGCCTTCATGGAGAGGAAGACCCCGTCGATATTCACCGAGAACATCCGGCGCCACTCCGCGTAGCTGATGTCGGCAATGTGCGAGGCGTCGGGGTTTCCGACTCCCGCACAGTTGACCCCGATATCGAGGCCACCGAACGCGAGCACGGCCTGTTCGACCATTCGCTCACAGCTGGCCTGGTCGGCAACATCGACCTCGACCGCGATCGCGGAGTCCCCGAGTTCCTGGGCGAGGGCCGTCGCGGCCTCGACGAGACGATCTGCGATCGCGACGCGGGCACCCGCGTCCACGAGCGCGCGAACACATGCCTCGCCGATGCCTGATCCGCCGCCCGTGACGACCGCGACGAGCCCGTCGAGCGCACCTGAGGACGTCACGCGCCTACCTCGTTCCTCTGTGTCAGCGTCACGGCGCGAGCGTCGCGAGGTACTCGGCGGACACCTCGTCGATAAACGTGCGGCACGCGGAGTTCACGATGTCGACGTGGGTGAGGTTGCAGACGTGCGGCCCATTCTCGACGAGCGTGAGCCCGCGGCAGTCCGGGGCGCGCTCCGAGACCAGGATCGCGCGCTCGAGCGGGGTCGAGACGTCGACGAGACCGTGGATCACGATGAGCGGGGCCGTGACCTCGCCCAGGCGGTCCTCGACGCTCTTGGCGTCGTAGAGGGCGTAAGTCGCGTCGTTGATCTGCTGGGGCGTGAGGGTTGACCAGTAGTCGCGCCAGAACTTGGAGTCGGCGCCGGGGCCGAGGATGAGCCAATCGAGGAAGTCGAGCTTCTCGGGGGTGGGGCCGAGCTCAGTCCATTCGGCGATGATCGCGCGGAAGGCCTGCTCCTCCTCGCCGGCCAGGCCACCGGCCTGGGTGGAGAGCTGGACCATGCCGATGAAGCGGGTGGGGTCGAGCATGGCGGCCCGAAGGGCGAGCAGACCGCCCTGACTGAATCCGACATGGATGAACCGGTCAATGCCGAGGTGGTCGGCGAGAGCGAACAGGTCGCGGGCTGAATCCCAGTAGGTGAAGTCGCCCTCCCACACAGTGTCGCCGTGGGCGCGCTCGTCCCACACGATGCAGCGGTGGTCGCGGGAGAACTCCTCGAGCTGCGGCCCGAACATGTGCCGGCTCATGAACAGCCCGTGGCTGAAGATGATCGGGACGCGGCTGGGGTCGCCGTTGTCGCCGGTGTCCTCGTATGAGATTACGGGGCCGTCAGGGATCGAGAACGTGGGCATCGCTCATCCATTCCGTCGTCCGTCCGCCCGCACAGAAGCGAACGAACGATTGGTTGGGTTGATGGATGCTACGCAAGGCCGGCGAGGAGAGTCAACGGCTGGAGATGTCACCTACCAAACGCTTGACCGGTGAGTGACCCGGCGTCAGGCCGCCGACTGTGGTTGGGTAACGTGCCAGTCGGTCACGTGCGACTCGGCGCAGCCACCACCTAGCTGACAGGGACGACATGAAGTTCTTCGGTGACACCACGCCCATGCGCTTTGGCCTCTTCATGGGTCCGTACCACAGGCCACACCTGAACCCCTCGATCGCGTTCGAGTACGACATGCAGACGATCATGGAACTCGACCGTCTCGGCTTCCACGAGGTCTGGATCGGCGAACACCACTCCGGTGGCGTCGAGACCATCGGAAACCCCGAGTTGATGATCGCCGCGGCCGCGCAGGTCACGAAGCACATCAAGCTCGGCACCGGCGTCAACTCGCTTCCATACCACAACCCCTTCATGGCGGCTGACCGCATCGCGCAGTTGAGCCACATGACCCGCGGTCGCGCCATGCTCGGTGTCGGCCCCGGCCAGCTTCTGCAGGACTGCGAGATGATCGGGCTCGACCCACTCAACAACCGCGAGCGTCTCGACGACGCCCTCGGCATCGTGATCCGGCTCCTCAAGGGTGAGACCGTCACCCAGAAGTCCGACTGGTACGACCTGCGCGAGGCTCGCCTGCAGATGCTCCCCTATGACGACTTCGCCGTCGCAGTTGTGAGCGCCATCTCGCCCTCGGGCGCGATGACCGCCGGCAAGCACGGCGCAGGCCTCATCTCGGTCGCGGCAACCCACCCTCTCGGCATCGAGAAGCTCAACGAACACTGGGGAATCGTCGAGGAGCTCGCCGGCAAGAACGGTAAGTCGGTCGACCGCTCCGAGTGGCGTCTGATGGGCCCGATGCACATCGCCGAGACGGCTGCTCAGGCCAAGAAGGACGTCGAGTACGGCCTGTCCGAGCTCGAGGACTACCGCGCCCACATCAACCCCGGTGGCGACGGCGCCGTGGACTACTTTGCCGACGACATCGTCGACATGTTCAACGAGTCAGGGGCTGCCGTCATCGGCACACCGGAGATGGCGATCGCCCAGATCCAGCGCCTTCTCGACAAGACCGGCGGCTTTGGCACCTACATGCTCATGGGTGTCGACTGGGCGCCGCAGCCGGCCCAGTTGCGCAGCCTCCAGCTGTTCGCCGAGGAGGTCATGCCGCACTTCAACGGGCAGGGCAAGGTCATGCGCAAGTCGTTCGACGACGTCATGGGCACTGGCTTCGTCGGTGCGCAGACCACAGCGCGTGGCCAGGCCGAGGCGCGTCAGCGCTACCTCGACCAGCGCGACAAGCCCGCCGTCTGAACCGATGCTCGGGTTAACGCCCGAGAGTCAGCACGCGGCGCGACGGAAGATCTGAAGACCCGAAGGCCAGCTCCTGCACAGGTACCGCGCTCCGATCAGGCGGTGTGCAGTGAGCTGGCCTTTGGGCTGAGGTGCCACCTGGGAAACGTCGGGGTCGTCGCTGATCATCCGGGACGACTGCACCGGTTGCCTCATCGTGGACCGCATCGGCACCGCGATCGAGTAGGTCGCGAATGTCGTCAATGGCTTGGGCGTCCGGCGACGGCGGGTTACAAATACCTCCTCGCCGCCACCTGGCGCAACGGACAAAGCCCCCCGACCCACGCGGCCGGGGGGCTTTGTCGCGCTCGCGTGTCAGAGCTTGGTGACGTCGACGTCCGCGGGCACGAGCACCTTGTCAATGACGTGGATGACGCCATTGCTCGCGGCGATGTCGGTCTTGACGACCTTCGCGTCGTTGACCTTGACTCCGCCCATCGTGTCAATGGTGATGGTGCCCCCTTCGACGGTCGCGACGTCGCCGTCCTTGACGTCGGCGGCCATGACCTTCGACGCGAGCACGTGGTAGGTGAGGATTTTCGCGAGAACGGCCTTGTTCTCCGGCTTGAGCAACTTGTCGACGAGACCGGCAGGCAGTGCTGCAAACGCCTCGTTGGTGGGCGCGAAGACGGTGAACGGGCCAGGTCCGCTCAGCGTGCCGGCCAGATCGGCGGCCTTGATGGCTGCCACGAGCGTCGTGAAGTCAGGGTTCGCCGCGGCGACGTCCACCACGGTGCCGGCTGTGGCTGGAGCTGAGGATGCGGGAGCGCTGGTGTCGGCCGGCGTGCTCGAGCTGCCGCACGCGCCCAGGGTCAGTGCTGCGAATGCTGCCACGGCAGCGATGGCGATCTTGGGGTGGCGCATGTGTAGTCTCCTCGATCTGCGTCGCCCCGGTTGGGCGCGTCGATGGTTCTTCTTGGCCCGCCTGCATCGCGGATGCACCACAGGTGGATGAGTCCTGTGAGCCCCCTCACACCCAAAAGGCACGAAAATCAACGACATCGGCGGCGCCTGCGCAAGCCATGGCGGCGGCCTCTGAGCCACACCCGAGCGACAGGGTGACCAATCCGCCGCGCCGAGGTCGCCCCAAGTTCGACAATGGTGCAGAGGGACAGAGCCCACCCCAGCAGCGGGGAACTGGGGAAACACCGTCGGCGTGGGTTGTGCCCTCGGCGCGAATCGAACGCGCGACACACGGTTTAGGAAACCGATGCTCTATCCCCTGAGCTACGAGGGCGGGAGGTGAGTGAATCCTGCGGCACACCCTCGATGGGCTCGCCTAGGAGTTGCATCCAGCCTGGCGCCGAGTCTAGACGGTCGCCTCGAAGGCATCTCGCGCCCAGTCGCTCGCGAGGACATGTCCTGAACCGCGGGGAATGCGGGGCTCGAAGTGCGCCCGCTACGATCGCCCTCGACCCCACCCGACCTGCGACAGGGACGTCCATGGAGCGAGCGACCGACCTGCAACGCGCACAAGAGGCGCTCGCCGCAGGCCAGCACAAATCAGCGTTGCGCGAAGGCTGGCGCGCGGTGGGCGTGGGGCTGCGACAGCGCGACTCCGCCACCATCAACGCCACCCTTGAGATTGCACTCATGGTCGCGGCAGCCTCAGAGGGCAAAGTACACGGCGACGCCGAGATGCTCGCGATCTACTGCCGGAACTGCCTCGACAGCACCGGCCGAGTGATCGAGAGCCAGTCGATCCTTGATCGCCTCTCCTTTCGGCGCAAGAGTTCTCGCCGCCAATGCCCCGACTGCGCGGAAGAGATCGCTGCGGAGGCACGGCTGTGCCGCTTCTGCGGCTATCGGTTCGACTCCGTGTGATGATCGAGGTGGCGCCCGATCGGCTTCGCTCCCCGCTCTCGGACACGACGAGGTCACGATGACGGTGGGCGTGGTGCGACGTGGTCCGGTCGCCATCCTCACGATCGACCGACCCGAGCGACGCAATGCGTTCGACGGGGCCACCACACTCGCCCTCGACACAGCACTCAATGAGTTCGAGGACGACATCACCGCCCACGTCGCCGTTCTCACCGGGGGCCCACTCGTGTTCTCGGCGGGAACCGATGTTGTCGCATGGGCCGGGCCGCCGACCGAGCGTGGGGGGCCCTACGGCATCGCGGGGCGACGCCAACGCAAGCCAGTGATCGCGGCTGTCGAAGGAGTCGCCGCGGGGGGTGGCTTCGAGATCGCCCTTGCCGCAACCCTGATCGTGGCCTCGAGCAGCGCGTCGTTCTCGCTCCCCGAGGTGTCGCTTGGTCTCATCGCCGAATGTGGCGGGCTCTTCCGCACCCCGCGCGCGCTACCTCTGAACGTGGCCCGCGAGATGCTCCTCACCGGGGCGCCACTCACCGCCCAACGCGGATACGACCTTGGGCTGGTGAACCAGATCACCGAGCCCGGCGGGGCCCTGGCCGCCGCGATGACCATCGCCGAACGAATCGCATCTCTCGCGCCCCTCGCCGTTCGGGAGTCGCTGGCCGTCCTCGAGGCGATCTACGACAGCGCCGATACTCACGGCTGGGCGGCCACCTCCGCCGCGAGCGCAGTAGTTCGCGGGTCCCAGGACGCCGTCGAAGGCGTGGCGGCATTCAAGGAGAAGCGTCCGGCAACGTGGCGCGGCCGATAGCACTGCAGACGAGATCATCCACATCAGGCGTACTTTCTGAACCCGCTGACAGAGCGCGTCTCCGTCGATACGGACAATTCATCGTCATCCGCCGATCCGCGCATCACCACCACGACCGCGTGACACCCTGAAACACATGGACCCGTGGGCATCGACGAGCCAGGGCCGCCGGTTCGGCACGTGGCGGCCCACCTCGGTGTCGGCCCCGATCGTGCTCGGCGCAATCCTTCTCGTCCTCGTGGCTTCGGTGACGTTCGTCGAGAGCCTCACAACGCGGCGGCTCCTCGCCGACCACTGGCTAGAGGTGACTGCCCTAGTGGCGTTCGGCAGCGTCGCCGTCGCACTCGCCTGGCAGTCGCAGCGCCACCTCGAGGAGCTCCTCTCGTCCGAGGCTCGCTATCGCCTCCTGGCCGAGAATTCCTCGGACTTCGTGTCGATGTGCGACGAGGAAGCGGTCGTGACCTGGATCTCCCCCACCGTCACCTCCGCCACGGGATGGCCCACCGAGACCCTCCTCGGGCACAGCCTTATGGACTTCATTCACCCTGGCGACAAGGAGGTTCTGCGCGACAGCTTCGGGCCACACGCAGAAGACGAAGTGGTCCACACCCGGGTCAGATTCCGTCTTCCTGACGGCACCTTTCGGTGGCTAGCCCGCAGCGCACGCGACATCGTGGCCGACGACGGTTCGGTGCGCCGCCGAGTCTCGGGATGGCGTGACATCGACGACGTGGTCACAGCCG
>CAFBND010000089.1_pt1 | contig 10185 bp, 9 predicted proteins | sample 7269171 | NCBI WGS metagenome assembly CAFBND01 (sample SAMEA6814083, study PRJEB35770) | uncultured Actinomycetes bacterium | biome: Freshwater; feature: Freshwater reservoir; material: water | place: Czech Republic | collected 2017-05-23 | depth 30m m | reverse complement strand
GGTACCGGATCGATGACCCAGACATCCAGTGGACTCAGATTGGGATTGTCCTCGCGCAGCGTGTAGACGTACCAGGTGTCGCGGGTCTGGACGAAGACCTTGTCGCCCACCCGCAGATCGTCGATATGGGCGAACGGTTCGTTGTGCGTGGAGCGGTGCGCGGCGATCGCGAAATTGCCGATCGCTCCGACCATGGCCGTGGTGCGGTAGTGCCCGGCGCCCTGGGCCAGGATCGCCTTGCTGGTGCCCTCGAGGATGGGGAGCCCCCACACCTTGTCGCGCATACGCGGGATGTAGAGCAGCGCGAACCCTGAGCCGTAGTCAGGCTGGGCAAACCCCTGAGGCTCGGACCCCGGGTCCGACGTGTTCGCGGGATCTGGGCCAGGAATTGGCCGTGCCCAATCAGCCAGGATCTGCGAGCGAACCGTAGCGATGGTGCGAGCACTCTCAACGTTCGTCCACCACAAGTCGTAGACGCACAGCAGCAGCAGGAGAACACCCAAGGTCATGAGCAACTGGCCAAAGCCCCGCGCGATCAGGCGCAACACGTCCCCGGGGTACTCCTGGTCGGGCACCGCGCTCGAGGGGTCGGACTTGCCGCTCACGTCGACATGCTCCCTGTTCATCATGATGGGCTCACCGGGCGCGCGTGAACCGGTGCCAGTGACCCAGTGTAAGCCGGGATCATCACAGACTTCTCAACGCGAACGAGGTAGCCGAGTCCAAAGACGTTCACGTACTCACGGTAGATGGTCACCTGCGGATCGTCATCAAGCGAACGGGTCAATTTCTCCGAGTCGCCCACGGCGATGACGGTGAACGGCGGCGAATAGACCCGGCCCTGCAAGAGCAGCGTGTTACCGACACAACGAACCGCCGAGGTGGCGACGATCCTTTGGTCCATGACCTGCACCGCCGTTGCCCCTCCCCTCCACAGGGCATTCACCACGGCCTGCACATCCTGCTGGTGAACGACAAGATCATCTACCGTGGGATTTCCCGGGCCGCCCCGTGCACTCTTAGGGGCATCGTCGAGCACAACACGTAACCCCGGACCAGTCACCGCCCCGAGCCCAGCCGGCATCACCAACTCTCCACTGAGTCGCTGGGATGCGGCCAGAGCAGTTCCGGTTCCACCCACCGCGATCAGGTCAGCCACCTCTCGTTGGAGCGCCTCCACGACCGCCTCCTGCTCGGCCACACGTTGGGCGGCCCTTGCCGCAAGATCACGTGTCTGGACCGCACGGCCCCCTCGGAGGTCCGTGCCCTGCGCGGTGTGCGAACTGGCCGCGAAGAGCACCCCCGCAAGCATGAAGACAAGTGCCGCCACCAGGGATGCGCCGCGGCGATGGAGCCCACGGGGGCGTCGCGAGGGCGCAGCGGGCCCCGGCGGGGGAAGGGCCGACGGGCCGATCGCCTCCTGCGCTGCCCCCATGTTGTCCATGCTCGGTACGCTAGGGCAGTCGGGCGATTCCGGCAGCAGTCACCCGGTGATCAGTCACCGAACATCCACGCGGTGCTCACACCGCGAGTGCCCCGAGGGAGACCACCATGCCCGAGTCCCCGGTTCGCCGTAAGAAGAGCTTCACACCGCCCCCGACCGCACCGAAGGCAGCCGTCTTCGGGTCGGCTTCCTGGTGGGCCCCGGCGATGGTCGCCTTCTTCGTCCTGGGCCTGCTCTGGATCGTCGTGTACTACATCGCCGGCGCGGACCTTCCCGTGATGAAGACCCTCGGCTGGTGGAATGTCGTGGTCGGCTTCGGTCTGATCGGGGTTGGCTTCGGGATGTCGACGCGCTGGCGCTGACCTCCCACCTGGCCCACCTGGCCCACCTGGGCATTCCTGTGGTCAGTGTTACTCAAGTGACACACCTCATAGGGGCGTCCACAGTGTCCACAGCCAGCCTGGGGACATCCGGCTGACTAGTTACACGGTTGTGATTCATCCCCAGGTGTGGACGGGTCTGTGGATAAGCGCCTTCCGCCCCCATGATCACCCTGTGGGTAACGAGAGCCGAACGAGAGCCTGCCCCGTTGTCTATCGCGCCCCTGCGGCCCGAGGATCAGGCATATTGACCCGTATCCACGCCCACGGAGACCAGGTCGCGCGTCACTGCCGCATCTCTGGTCACGATCAGAACGACCAAGACGACAAGGACAACCACAGTCCCGAGGACCTGCAGCGGTATCCGACCGCGGGCCGGTGCGTACGCCATGATCGCGCCCACGACCGCTCCGGTGAGGAGACCGCCGAGGTGGGCCCGCCAGTCCGTGCTCGGGATCACGAATCCCAGCACCACGTTGATCGCAATCAGCCCTACGACCTGCGAGATGTCCGTACGCAGCGCCTTGCCCACCACGACGTAGGCGCCCATGAGCCCAAAGACTGCTCCGCTCGCACCCACGGACACCCCGTTGGGGGAGCTGAACCAGAACGAGGCAACGGATCCGCCGAGACCGGCGACGAGGTACAGGGCGGCAAACCTCACGTGCCCCAGGATGTTCTCCAATTGGGGGCCGAGCATCCACAGCACCAACATGTTGAACCCGATATGAAGCAGGCTGACGTGCAAGAACATCGCGGTGACCAACCGGTAGTACTCATCCAAGCCGGCCACCCCCACCGGCCACAGCCCCCAGTCCTCCACGACTGGCTGGGTGCCCGCCATGAATTCCCAGGCGAACGCGACCACGCAGAGCCCCACGAGTACGAAAGTGACGTAGGGCCGAGTCGGCACACGAGCCCCGAGCCTGCTCCGCTTGGGGCGGACGGACGCACGGCCCTCGGCCACACATTCGGGGCACTGGAAGCCCACCGAGGCGTTGGTCATGCAGTCAGGGCAGATCGGCCTGACACAGCGATTGCAGGCGATGTAGGTCTCTCGGTCGGGGTGCCGATAACAGACCGGCACCCCGCGTCCCACTACACCGGAGGTGTCAGGCGTCGACACTCTCGACCGAGACTCGTTCGATGACGACGTCGGCCTTGGGCCTGTCCTGCGCGCCTGTGGGCACCGCGCCGATCGCGTCGACCACCGCGCGGCTCTCCGCGTCAGCGACCTCACCGAAGATCGTGTGCTTGAAGTTCAGCCAGGTCGTCGGAGCGAGAGTGATGAAGAACTGCGAACCGTTCGTGGCCGGGCCCGAGTTCGCCATGGCGAGCAGGTAGGGACGGTCGAAGGTGAGCTCGGGGTGGAACTCGTCGGCGAACTTGTAGCCCGGGCCACCGGTACCGGTGCCGAGCGGATCTCCGCCCTGAATCATGAAGCCGGAAATGATGCGGTGGAACACGGTGCCGTCGTACAGGGGCGTGTTCTTGACCGCGCGGGTCCGGGGATCGGTCCATTCGCGTGACCCGTCAGCAAGGGTGACGAAGTTCGTCACGGTCTTGGGAGACTGGTCGGCGAAGAGCTCGATGCGGATGTCGCCGTGGTTGGTGTGGAGAGTCGCGTATGTCGTCACGCGGGCATCCTCCCACGCCGTCCACCGCGGCGCCCGCCCGGTGTCGATCAGGTGGGTACGTTGAAGTTCGCGTACGTCGCAATCTGCCAGCGCGCACCGGTCCAGTGGAATCCCGTGAGCCGAGCGGCCTCTCCCTTGTGGAAGGGCTTGCCGTTGATGATCTCGTCGACCTCCACCGACCAGCGAACGGTCAAGCTGTCACCGTCCTGAATCCCGACCATCTCCGGCCCCAAAGTGAAGGTGCCCACCTTGGGCGGATTCAGGAGGTACTGATCACGGTTGCTCGTGGAACCGTCTGCACGCTGGATCAGGAAATTCGGCGCAAGGAAACCGGCGATCTCGGCCTTGTCGCCGCGCTGAAGGGCGGTGAGCCACGCAGTCACGAGCGCCGTGGCCTCGCGGCTCGGGTCGGCAAGCTGGGGAGCCGAACTCCTGCTGCCGGTCGTGGAACTCGCTGAGCAGGCCGCCGATCCCAGAGCCAGTGTGCCCACGAGAGCCACGACCACGGCGACACGACGCAGAACGCCGCGTGAGAAGCGGATGCTGTCCATGGACGAAAGTCTTCCACATGGACCCGGCGAGGCAGGCTCGGCGTGGTCGGACAGTCTGTGGAGGCTAGGGGACTCGAACCCCTGACTTCTGCCTTGCAAAGGCAGCGCTCTACCAGCTGAGCTAAGCCCCCGGTGGTGGCCCCGAAGGGCCGGTCACGCGGCTATCTGAGATCGGGCGCCGACGTGGCCTCGGTCCAGAGGTCTTGTTCGGCCGTGGTGGCCGCCACTTGTCGATAGATGAAGTACCCGGTCGCGGCGAGCGCGGCGAGCAACAGCAACTTCTTCATGGTCTCTGCCTCCCGGGGGTGTGGCGGTGGTGGGCCTAGGAGGACTTGAACCTCCGACCTCTTCCTTATCAGGGAAGCGCTCTAACCGTCTGAGCTATAGGCCCTCATGTGCTGCCGCAGAAGGCTACCCCAGGCGTGGCAGGCCACCCAAACTGCGGGCCAAACCTCGGGCATCGCGATCACCGCGCCGTCGGTTCAGGAGTCCTCAGACAACGTGACCTCGAGACCCCCGGTCAATCCGACCGAGAGGTTGTAGAGGAACGCAAACAAGGTGGAGAGCGCGGAGGCGAGCACGATCTCGACCGCGGCCAACACGAGGGAAACCCCCATGACGCGGCTGAAACCCACGAGGGCGAGGAAGTCGAACGAGGTGGTCGCCGAACCGGCGACATCGTCGACGGTTCGTCCGATCGCGGCAAACACGCCGGTGACATCGAGGGTCCACCACAAGAGAGCGAGCGCGATCAGCGAGACGATCGCCACCGAGAGAGAGAGCATGAACGAGGTCTTCATCACCGACCAGGGGTCGAGCCGGGTGACCATGAGTCGAGCCCGCCGCGGCCCAGTGGAGCGCGTTATTGCGGTCGCTTTCGGCTGTGCCGCAACGGCTGCGACCCGTGGGTCGGGGGCTGGTGGGCGAACAGTGGGCCAGTCATCCATCTCGTTCGGAGAATCCGGCTGCGGCCGCCGAACAGCCTTGTCGCCCGCTACACCGATCTTCTCGCCCACACCGGTACCACGGCCGGGGGCCGAGCCGGGGGCCGAGTCGGGGGCCGGCTGCTTGGTGGGACGCGCCTCCTTCACGACAGCGGCGTCCCTGACCGGAGCGGCGGGTCGGGCCGGGGCCTCGTCGGGCGCCTGGATCGGCGGGCGAGCCGGGGGTCGCTGGGTTACCGGGGGTCGCTGAGTCACCGGGGGTCGTTCGTCCCTCGGGCGTCCGGGCGGGGTGGCGCCGGGTCGGGCGGGCGGAACCGCAGGACGGTTCTTCTCAGGTCCAGAGGGCGAGTCGCCGGTGTCCACGGGTGTCGCTCCTTAGCCCTCTGCTCCGGGTTCCACGGCGAGGTCGGCCGCGGGGTCGTCGGCGATCACGGTAACGGACCCGGAACCATCGACATCGTCAGAGGGGTCGGGTGAGCCGTCCACAACATCGCCCTCAGCCACTGCCTCGACATCATCGTCGTCGCTGGCCTCACCTCGGGCGACGGCCACGATCGTGGAGTCACCGCTGACGTCCATCAACGAGACGCCCATAGTGTCGCGGCTCGTGGATCGGATCCCCGACACCCGAGTGCGGATGACGACGCCATCGGAGGCGATGGCGTAGATCTCGTCGTCCTCGGTCGCCACGAGGGCCCCCACGAGTGATCCGCGCTCCTCAACGAGCTTCATCGCGCGGACGCCGTAGATCCCTCGTCCCTTGGTCGCCCACTCCGAGACCGGTGTGCGCTTGCCGAACCCGCCATCGGTGACGGTGACCACATAGGAGTCAGGGGTGACCTGCTCCATCGCGAGCAACTGATCACCCTCACGGAATCTCATCCCGATAACGCCAGAGGTAGCGCGCCCCATCGGACGCAGGGTGTCGTCGTCGGCCGTGAACCGGACGGACATACCCTTCCTGCTCACGAGCAGGAGATCAGCGCCCTCATCGACGAGCTGCGCGCTGATGAGCTCGTCACCCTCCCGCAAGTTCAGCGCGATGACACCGCCACTGCGGTTGGAGTCGAACTCGTCAAGACGGGTCTTTTTGACCATGCCGTCGCGCGTCGCGAGGACGAGGTACGGCGCCTGCGCGTAATCGCGCACATCGAGCACCTGGGCGATCAGCTCATCGGGTTGGAAGGCGAGCAGGTTGGCCACGTGCTGGCCGCGCGCATCGCGCTGAGTGTCGGGCAGTTCATATGCCTTGGCGCGGTAGACACGCCCCTTGTTGGTGAAGAACAGGAGGTAGTGATGAGTTGTCGTGACGAAGAAGTGCTCGACGACATCGTCACCCCGCAGCGCCGCACCTCGAACACCCTTGCCGCCGCGGCGCTGCGCGCGGTACAGGTCGGTGCGGGTTCGCTTGGCGTAACCACCGTGCGTGATCGTGACGACGACGTCCTCCTCGGCGATGAGGTCCTCGTCGGTGACCTCTCCGTCCCAGGGGATGATCGCGGTTCGGCGCTCGTCACCGTGCTTATCGACGATCTCGGTGAGCTCCTCGCCGATGATCCGGCGCTGTCGCTCGGCGTCGGCGAGGATGTCCTCGAGGTCGGCGATGAGTGTCATCAGTTCGTCGAACTCATCGATGATCTTCTGGCGCTCGAGGGCCGCGAGGCGCCGCAGCTGCATGTCGAGGATGGCGGTGGCCTGCACCTCGTCGATGTCGAGCAGTGCCATCAAGCCTTCACGGGCATCGTCAACCGTCGCGCTCGCGCGAATCAACGCGATCACAGCGTCGAGAGCGTCGAGCGCCTTGAGGTAGCCCGTCAGGATGTGCGCGCGTTCCTGAGCCTTGCGAAGCCGGAACCTCGTACGGCGCTGGATAACCTCAACCTGGTGGGTGATCCAGTGCTTGACGAACAAGTCGAGTGTGAGGGTGCGAGGCACACCGTCGACAAGTGCGAGCATGTTCGCGCCGAAGGTGTCCTGCAACTGCGTGTGCTTGTAGAGGTTATTGAGTACCACCTTGCCGACGGCGTCGCGCTTGAGCACCACCACGAGCCGCTGACCAGTACGGCCTGAGGACTCGTTGCGGAGGTCGGCGATGCCGCTGATCTTGCCGGCATCGACGAGCTCGGCGATACGCGACGCGAGATTGTCGGGGTTGACCTGGTAGGGCAACTCGGTGATGACGAGAGTCTGGCGACCTCGGTTGTCTTCTTCGAGTTCGACCACGGCGCGCATCGTGATCGAGCCACGACCGGTGCGGTAGGCATCCTCGATCCCCTTGCGGCCGACAATGGCTGCGCCCGTGGGAAAGTCCGGGCCCTTGATGCGCTCGAGAAGCGCCTCAAGGAGTTCTTCACGCGAGGCCTCGGGGTGGGCGAGTGCCCACTGCACGCCATCGGCGACCTCGCGCAGATTGTGCGGCGGGATGTTGGTGGCCATGCCGACCGCGATACCCGCGCTGCCGTTGACCAGCAGGTTGGGGAAGCGAGCCGGCAGGACGAGAGGCTCGGCGGTCTTGCCGTCGTAATTCGGTTGGAAGTCGACGGTTTCCTGCTCGATATCGCGCACCATCTCCATGGCGAGAAGAGCCATGCGGCATTCGGTGTAACGCATCGCGGCCGCGGGGTCGTTACCCGGAGAACCGAAGTTGCCCTGCCCCTGCACAAGCGGATAGCGCAGCGCCCAGGGCTGTGCGAGACGAACAAGAGCGTCGTAAATAGCGGAGTCACCGTGCGGGTGGTAGTTGCCCATCACCTCGCCGACGACGCGGGCACACTTGTTGTAACCACGGTCGGGGCGATAGCCGCCATCGAACATGGCGTAGAGAACCCGGCGGTGCACCGGCTTGAAACCGTCACGTACATCGGGCAGGGCGCGACCGACGATCACGCTCATCGCATAGTCGAGATACGAGCGCTGCATCTCGACCTGGAGGTCGACCGGCTCGACGCGCCCGCCCACAGGCACGATCTCGGCGCTCGTGCTGGGAGTCTCGATGTCGTCGGCCACTGGGGGTCCTCTCGGGTGGTACGTCAGCTCGGGTGGTGCGACGTCCGAACAGGACGGGGCGCAGAAGTACGTGGATCAGATGTCGAGGAACCGAACGTCACGAGCGTTGCGCTGGATGAAGTTTCGGCGGCTCTCGACGTCTTCGCCCATGAGAACGCTGAACATCTCGTCGGCCTGGGCAGCGTCGTCAAGGGTGATCTGGAGCAATACGCGGCGAGCAGGATCCATCGTCGTTTCCCAGAGCTCGTCGTGGTTCATCTCACCGAGACCCTTGTAGCGCTGCAAGCCGTCCTTCTGGACCTTGCGTCCTGCTTGCTGGCCCAGCGCGGTGATGCCGTCTCGCTCGCGGTCGGAGTAGGCGTATCCGGGTTCGCCCTGAGTCCATTTGATCTTGTACAAAGGTGGCTGCCCGAGGTACACGAAACCGTTCTCGATCAAAGGGCGCATGAAGCGGAACAGCAGGGTGAGCAGGAGTGTGCGGATGTGCTGGCCGTCGACGTCGGCGTCGGCCATCAATACGATCTTGTGATAACGAAGCTTCGCGATATCGAACTCATCGTGCACTCCAGTGCCGAGCGCCGAGATCAGTGCCTGCACCTCGGTGTTCTGCAGTACGCGGTCGATGCGCGCCTTCTCAACATTGAGGATCTTCCCGCGGATCGGCAGGATCGCTTGGATACGCGGGTCGCGACCCTGGCGCGCACTGCCGCCGGCGGAGTCACCCTCGACGATGAAGACCTCGCACTCCTCGGGGTTGGTCGAGGAGCAGTCCTGCAATTTGCCCGGCAGCCCGCCGCCGCCGAGCAGGCCCTTGCGCCCACGAGCGAGATCTCGGGCCTTGCGAGCGGCGATACGTGCGGTGGCGGCATTGACCGACTTACGCGCGATCTCCTTGCCCTCGGCCGGGTTCGCCTCGAACCACGCACCGAGCTGGTCGTTGACCACCTTTTGGACGAAAGTCTTGGCCTCGGTGTTGCCGAGCTTGCCCTTGGTCTGGCCTTCGAACTGTGGCTCTCCGAGCTTGACCGACACGATCGCGGTGAGCCCCTCGCGGATGTCCTCACCCGAGAGGTTGAGGTCTTTCTCCTTGAGCACGTTCCACTCACGCGCGAACTTATTGACCAATGAGGTGAGCGCCGACCGGAAGCCCTCCTCGTGGGTGCCGCCCTCCGTGGTGTTGATCGTGTTGGCGAAGGTGTAAACGGACTCGGAGTACCCCGAGTTCCATTGCATCGCCACCTCGGCCGATATACGTCGCTCGACGTCCTCACCCTCGACGTGGATCACGTGCGGGTGAGCCGGGCCCTTGGTGGTGTTGAGGTAGGTGACGAAGTCGGCGATGCCACCTTCGTAGTGGTAGGTGATCTCGCGCTGGATCGTCTCGTCGACCTCGTCGTCTCCTTCGGCCGACGGCGCAGGAACGCGCTCATCGACGAGCACCAGAGTGAGCCCCTTGTTGAGGAATGCCATCTCCTGGAACCGACGCGACAAGGTGGTGAAGTCATGGTGCGTTGTCTCGAAGATGCCGCCATCCGGCCAGTAGGTGACGGTGGTTCCGGTGTGGTCGGTGACCTCTTCTTGTGAGAGCTCAGCGGTGGGGACGCCGTAGCGGTAGGACTGGCGGTAGACGAAACCGTTGCGTCGGACCTCCACGTCAAGATCAGTGGAGAGGGCGTTGACCACAGAGACGCCGACACCGTGAAGGCCGCCGGACACGGCGTACCCGCTGCCACCGAACTTGCCCCCTGCGTGCAGGACGGTGAGAACCACCTCGACCGCGGGCTTGCCCTCGCTGGCCACGATGTCGACCGGGATACCGCGACCGTTGTCGATCACGCGCACCCCACCGTCAGCGAGCAGGGTGACGTTGATGGTGTCGCAGTGGCCCGCAAGTGCTTCATCGACGGCGTTATCGACCACTTCGTAGACAAGGTGGTGCAGACCGCGCTCACCCGTGGATCCGATGTACATGCCGGGACGCTTGCGTACTGCGTCGAGACCTTCGAGGACGGTGATGGCGCTCGCGTCGTAGGACACGGGTGGGTGACCCTCCTGCCGATGGCTCCGGGCGGGCGCCGGGCGGGAGGCGCCACACGGGCGGACTCCCCGGCGATGACCAACCGGTCCGGGGGACGTCCTCACGACCTGTGGGGGACCCCGGTGAACTGGGCTTCAGTCTAGCGCCAGGGGACCCACAAAGCCTCATCTACGGCACCCATTACT
>CAFBND010000076.1_pt1 | contig 11163 bp, 8 predicted proteins | sample 7269171 | NCBI WGS metagenome assembly CAFBND01 (sample SAMEA6814083, study PRJEB35770) | uncultured Actinomycetes bacterium | biome: Freshwater; feature: Freshwater reservoir; material: water | place: Czech Republic | collected 2017-05-23 | depth 30m m | reverse complement strand
GACTCCGGATCTTGCAACCCGGTTGCGCGAAACGTCCCGTGAGGTCCTCTGGCTCGGTGACTCGGTGCGGACCGCGTCGAAGAAGCAACGCATCGCCCTCGACGTCCGCGACAAGCACTGCGCGTTCCCCGAGTGCCGGGTCGACCCGAGCCGCTGCCAAGCCCACCACGTGATCCATTGGCAACACGGCGGCGCCACCGATCTCGACAACCTCGTGCTCCTCTGCAGCCCACACCATCAACAAGTTCATGAGGCCAACTGGGAAATTCGACCCGCCCCCGCCCGGGCTAGCGAGATCATCCGCCCCGGCCACCCGCACTACTGGCAATTCACCCCACCCACCCCGAGACGCTAGGTGCCCAGTCGTGTCAACTCAGTGCGGTAACGACAATGACCCGTGGTTGTCCTTGCCTTACGAAGCCCTTGTCTTAAGTCCCGGCTGGTGGGAATCTCACAATGTCAGCTGCTGACCTTGTCGCTGGCGTCCGGTTCACCCGACGCACGACGTGGGAGCCCTCGATGGAGAACAACCTTTCCCACCACTCACACCGCCCTGACCCTCAGCGCCGCAATCATCAGCACCGCGACCGTCAGCGCCTTGGTATTGCCGCAGGCGCCACAGTCGCCCTCATCGCCGGCGTGCTGAGCACGGGAGTCGCCAACGCCGCAGAGTCGCGTTCACCAACGACGTGTCTGGTCAAGGCCGGGGCTGGCCCCGTGTCGGTGGGCGCGGCCGGTGGCTCGACGGCATTGACCGATGCGCTCGCCGGTTCCGAGTCGACGATCTACGTCGGCGGGATCTGCAAGGGCACCTTCACCATCAACAGGAATGTCACGGTGATCGGTGGGCTACGTGCCAACGGATCCCGCAGCGGGGAAGACACAGCCATCCTCGATGGCCAAGCCACAGGGAGGGTCATCACCGTGAACTCCGGGACCGTGACCTTGTCCCGGCTCACCATCCGCAACGGCACCGCCACCTCAGGCGGCGGAATCATCACCTACTCCGAGGGCAACGTGGCGCTGACCAGCTCGACGGTCAGCGGCAACACCGCCTCTGATATCGACGGCGGCGGCGACGGTGACGGCGGCGGCGACGGTGACGGCGGCGGAATCTTCAACCTTGGCACTATGAGGCTGACAAACTCGACGGTCAGCGGCAACACGGCAACCACCTTTGGTGGCGGGATCTATAACGATCGCGGCACCATGACGCTGACAAACTCGACGGTCAGTCGCAACACCGCCACCTCGTTCGGGGGCGGGATCCACAACACCGATAGGGGCACCATGACGCTGACAAAATCGACGGTCAGCCGCAACGCCGCAACCAACGGTGGCGGGATCACGAACGATATTGATGGCACCATGACGCTGACAAACTCGACAGTCACCCTCAACACCGCCACCGCACTCGGTGGCGGTGTCCTCAACTTTGGCGCGGTGACGCTAGGTGGGAGCACGACGGTCAGCCGCAACACCGCAACCACCGGAGGCGGAATCTCGAACGCCTTCGACGTCGTCAGCGGGACTCTGACGACCACAGGATCGTGGAAGGGAACTACGTGCGGCAACACCGTGGATGACTTCAAAGCCGTCAAGGGCATCGCCTACACGGGTCAGACGGCTGGCAACTGCTGATTCCCACTCGACACAGGACGGTCCCGACATCCTTCACGGATTCCGGGACCGTTCGGCTTGTCACGGACGCAATCCTGCGCCGGATCGGTCGGCGGCCTCTCCATCACATCCCAGCTCGACGGCACGGCCGGGCTCGTCGAGCTGATGTAGTCGCACATTCGACAATGCCCCGGACCATCGGCCCTAGCAACCCGCAGCACTCGCAGTTCACGCGACAGGCCCCGAGACACTGAACTCGGTGGCACCCCCGTAGGGGCCCGGCGATGCCACGCGGCGGTCCTTGCCCTCAGTCATCTCATCTGGGACATGTCATCCTCAACTTTTTCACCTCCGCGCGGGCATCCGGGTCGCAAGCGAACGCGAACGCAATGGTGAACGCGAACTCGAGGCCACACCAGCACGACAGCGACTAGGGATTGCCTGGCCCAGCCCGAGGGAAGTCCTCGGTAACACTGCCTGCGACGCAGATGATGGCGTGCACTAGGTACTGGCCGACCTACGGCGTCAGAACTGCGTGAGCCGCCGCGAGGCGTGCGATCGGCACGCGGTGCGGTGAGCACGAGACGTAGTCCAGGCCCAGCCGTTCGCAGTATGCAACCGAGATGGCATCACCACCATGCTCACCGCAGATCCCGAGCTTGATATCCGGGCGCACCGACCGGGCGCGCTGAACAGCGATCTCCATCAGCGCACCGACGCCGTGCTCGTCGAGCTCGGTGAACGGGCTGACATCAAGCAGTCCGCGCTCGACGTAGGGCCCGAGCAGTCGACGCTCGACATCATCGCGCGAGAAGCCATAAGTGAGCTGGGTGAGGTCGTTCGTGCCGAAGGAGAGGAACTCCGCGTACTGGGCGAGCTTGTCGGCCATCAACGCGGCACGAGGTGTCTCGACCATGGTGCCGACCTTGAAGGGCACCAACGTTCCGGTGCGGGTCGCGACTTCCTGATTGACCCGTCGCATGGTGCGAAGAGTCATGATCAACTCGGCCGGGATGGACACGAGCGGGACCATAACCTCCAGCTGCGGCCTGACGCCGTCCGAGGCTGCGATGTCGGCCCATGCGGTGAACAGGGCCTCGACCTGCGCAGGGTAGAGCCCGTCATGCAGGAGTGCGAGGCGCACACCACGAACACCGAGCATGGGGTTGGACTCATGCATGTGCTCCACGAGCTTGGCCTGGTGCTCGTCCTCGGCCTCGGCGGCGGTAGCGGGCAGGAACTCGTGCATCGGAGCATCGAGGAGCCGCACGGTGACGGGCCTATCCCCGACCGCGCGCAGGAGATCGCGGAAGTCCTCACGCTGTGCGTCGGCGAGAGCTGCCAGCGCTCGGGCCTCGGTGTCAGCATCGTGCGCCAGAATCACGCGTCGGATCAGAGGAAGACGGTCACCCATGAACTGGTGCTCCGTGCGACAGAGCCCGATTCCCTCGGCACCGAGACTGATCGCGAGCGCGGCGTCTGCGCCGGTGTCGGCGTTGGCCCGCACCCCCAGACGGCGTGCGTCGTCTGCCCACTGCAAGACCGTGGTCAGAGCGAGAGAGGGATCAGGGACCCGAATCTCGATCTCACCTACGTAGACGCGACCGCTGTCGCCATCGACCGACACGACATCGCCGGCCGAGAGAGTGATCTCGCCGCTGGTGACGGTGCCGTTGACGATGTCCACGCGCAGCGCACTGGCACCACAGACTGCCGGGCGGCCCAGTCCTCGCGCCACGACGGCGGCATGGGACGCAGAACCGCCGGTGGAGGTCACGATCGCGGCTGCCGCCACCATCCCCGGAAGATCGGCCGGAGTCGTCTCGGACGCCATGAGCACCACGGTGTGGCCCTCGTCGGCGAGGTCGATGGCATCGTCACTGGTGAGCGCAATGCGCCCCACCGACGCGCCCGGCGAGGCAGGCAGGCCCGACACGAGCAACAGCTCGGACCCATTGAGCCGAGGCCTGGGGAACATCAGGTCCAGGACGTGGCCAGGGCGAACTGCCGCCACTGCGGTGGCCTCGTCGGTGATGCCACGCATCGCGAGGTCGACGGCGAGGCTCGTCAGCGCCCGCGCGGGTGCCCGCAGCATGGCCTCGACGCCCATCAGAACGATCTTCTCGCCTTGGAACTCGAAGTCGACGGTGACGACCTGGCGAAGCTGAGCCTCGAGCTCGGCCAGTACGCGGGTGAGCAGTGACACCCCACCCGGTAGCTCCTCGAGCGTCCGCTGGGCGCGCCCGGCTTCGTCGGCGCCCCTGATCCCCCGGCGGAAGGTGCCCGACGGGGTGAACAGGCCACTCTCGAGATCGCGTGAGGTCGCCGATCCGTAGCCCGAACTCTCGTGAGCCGTGGCGTGGACAGCCTCGAGGTGAAGGGCCAGGGGAAGGTCGTCGGGCAAGGACTGGTTACGGCGGGCCCGGGCCGCGCGCGGCGAGGCCCAACGCGCGGCGATCGCATTCGCGGCCAACGTGAGTTGATCGGCTGGGCCGGCGGGCCAAGGCCCGGAGCCCTCAGCGGCGCAGAGCACCAGGAGTGGCGCGACCCGGTCGCGCGCATCGGCATGATCGAAACCCAGGGCCGAAACAAGATCGCCCGGAACCCCGAGCGCGTACTCGGCGACGAAAGATGCCGTTTGCCACCAGACATGGTGTAGGTCGGCAGCGAGATGGGCCTCGAAATCGCTGGGAATTGAGGTGATGTCGAACCCGAGTCCGGTGAGGACCGGTGGCAAGCCTGCCGCCTCGAGGGGGGCGCTCGCACTCAACCGGAGGAGTAGCACGCCCGGAGCAGACCCAGTGAATGTGCCGATCGTCGAGCCCGCGAGCCCTTCGACGAGTTCGAGGGCCGCCAGGGTGCGGACCCCGCTGACAAGTCCGGGCACATTAGGCACGGGGACGGTGACCCCAGCCGGAACAGGAAGTCCGAGCCCGGCCAGAGTCTCGAGCTGGGTGCCTCTTGTCCCCAGAGTGCGCGCATCGAGACCGCGCTCACCGCCACGTCCGAAGGGGACGAGCCCCACATCATCGATGGGAGCGGAGAACTCCGAGGCGATCGGGGCTCCGTGATGCACGAACCTCTCCCTTACTAGACTGCCTCAGGCTGCTGCGGCTCGCTGCAGGGCCGGGGTTGGTCGGCCCGCCTTGCCGACTCCCCGTAAGGCGACGAAACCCGATGGTCGTACTTTGTCGGAACCCTGTCAAAAGCAGCACCACATCGCGCCACGATCTTGTCCGAGCCCCTGGCAGCCCCCGCCTCTCGGCGGGTCACACGCGAGAGCAATGAGGAGAGAACCATGGATTTCGAGTCGAGCGCACGCGTACGAGAACTCGGAAGCGAACTCTGGGACTTCCTACTCACACGCGTCCTGCCGGCCGAGGCCGAGTACGAGGCTTACCGTCACGCAGCCGGCCCGGACGACCACACGGTGCCGCCGGTCGTCGAGCGACTCAAGACCGAGGCCCGATCCCGAGGTCTCTGGAACCTTTTCCTCCCGTCTGAATCCGGACTCGCCCAGGTCGAGTACGCGGCACTAGCTGAGATCTCCGGCTGGTCGATGGAACTGCTGCCCGAGGCGATGAACTGCCAGGCGCCCGACACCGGCAATATGGAGACGCTGCACCTGTTCGCCACCGATGCGCAGAAGGATCAGTGGCTCGCGCCCCTTCTCGACGGCACCATCAGGTCGGCGTTCGCCATGACCGAGCCCGCGGTCGCGAGCAGTGACGCCACCAACATCGAGTGCCTCATCCGCCGTGAGGGGGACGAGTACGTGATCAATGGACACAAGTGGTGGGCCAGCGGAGCCAATGATCCCCGTTGCACCCTGCTGATCGTCATGGGCAAGACCGACCCCGACGCTCACGCTCACCGCCAGCAGTCGATGGTCATCGTGCCGAAGGACACCCCAGGAGTCACGGTTGTCCGCTCCACCACGGTGTTCGGCCGCCAGGACCAGCACGGACACGCAGAGATCCTGTTCGAGAACGTCCGCGTGCCGGTGGCCAACCTGCTGGGCGAGGAGGGCGGTGGCTTCACCATCGCCCAGGCGCGCCTGGGTCCTGGTCGGATCCACCACTGCATGCGAGCCATCGGTGCAGCCGAGCGCGCGCTCGCGATGATGGTCGACCGTGCGAAGTCTCGGGTGGCCTTCGGCAGTCCGCTCTCGGATCAGGGAATGGTCCAGGACGCGATCGCCCGCTCCCGCGTGGAGATCGAAGAGACCCGCCTTCTCACGCTTAAGGCCGCGTGGCTCATGGACACCAAGGGGGCAAAGGCCGCGGCACTCGAAGTGGCCGCCATCAAGATCTCGGCCCCGTCCATGGCGCTACGCGTGATCGATCGGGCCATCCAGGTGCACGGCGGCCTCGGGGTCAGTGACGACATCCCCCTGGCCCGCATGTGGGGATGGCACCGCGCCCTGCGCGTCTTTGACGGTCCGGACGAGGTTCACCTGCGCTCACTGGCACGTGCCGAGCTCAAGCGCGACCACATGGCGGGGCCTCGCTGGCTGAGTTGAGCGGGCCCGTGACCTCGCTGAGAACCTCAGGTGCGACACCATCCGGGCACGAGGGTCGCGGTCCGATCGGCCCCGTACGATGACGCCGCGGCGATCGCGCCCAGGATTGAACACGATGACAGAAGGCGGTCTGGTCCATGAGTGAGCCTGTCGAAGTCGTCTCCAGCGCGTCCACCGATGTGCTCGACCTGCAGGTGCGGGCCGTCCGACACGGGTTCTCACTGCGCGCCGCGGCCGTCCTGTCGTTCGCGACGATGCGCCCGATCTACGTGTTCACCTCGATGGCCGGGGTCGCCGTCGCCGCAGGTATCGGCTCATGGCTGGCCATCCCGATCTGCTACGCCTTGATGCTGCTCGTGGCCGCGGTGTTCGGCGAGATGGCCTCCCGCTGGCCCCTCGATGGTTCCGCGTATGAGTGGACCCGACAGCTCATCGGCCCTCGTACCGGCCTGCTCGTCGGCTGGGCATACCTGTGCTCGTACATCGTGTTCATGGCGGCCATCTCCTACCCCATGGCGGCCAAGTTCTACTCCCTGCTCTCGGTGAGCGCGAACTCCCAGCAGAAGGCCGTTACCGCGGCAGCGCTGGTGCTCATCGCCACCGCCATCAACCTCGCCGGCCGGGCCTATCTCAAGGTCGTTGCGTATGTCGCGGCCGCGATCTCACTCGTCGGCGCCCTGGTGTTCGGGACGATCCTTCTCGTGGGGCACCGCCAGCACCCCTTCAGTTCGCTGTGGCAATCACCCGAGGGCGGCGCCCACGGATGGTCGTGGCTCACCGGACCTTTCCTGATCGCCTTGATCGCCGTCACCTTCAGTGCCTTCCGAGGCACGGAGATCGCAGCCGAGGTCGCCGAGGAGGTCAAGGACCCCGAGCGCAGCGTCCCGAAGGCGATGATCTGGTCGCTGGTCGCCTCGGGAGCGGTCGTCCTCTACACCAGTGCGGCGCTGCTCCTCGCGATTCCTGAGGCGAGCACCAGTTCACTCGGCTCGGTCACCGACGCCGTGTGGACCTCGTCCCTCGTCGTGCAGGTGAACCTCGGAGTTGGCCCGGCCAAGGTGCTGTCGGGGTTGATCATTCTCGCGTTCTTCGCCGTACTCGTGATCTTCCAGATGGCGGCGTCGCGCACCTTGTGGACCACCACCCGCGACCGCGTCCTTCCCGCTCACAACTTCTTCGGCAAGCTCACGGCACGTGAGGGGCTCCCCCACCGCGCAATCATCGCCGTCGGCGTGGTGGCCGCGGTACTGCCGTTCCTCACCAGTACTGCCGCCGAGTACGTCCTCTGGGGCGTCGCGGGCGCGGCACTGTTGCTCGTCTACCTCGTCCCGATCATCGGGGCAGGGTTCTCGCGAGTGCGCGGCACGTGGCACTCGGGCCCCTGGTCGCTGGGCGGCTGGGGCCTGCCGGTCATTGTGGTCACTGCCATCGCCCTGCTCGGTCTGATCACCAACTTGCTCTGGCCGCGCAGTGTGTACTGGGGTCCCGGGAACTACGCGTGGGGGCCCATCGCGGGTGTCGCCGTCATCATCATCACCGGCCTGCTGATCAGCGTGTGGGCTTTCCGTGAGGGTGGCATCCACACCCGTCACTACGGTCACGTTGATCGGGACCTGCAGCGGATCCGCCTGACCGGCGCCAGCACGTGCGCGGTGTGTCTGGGCGAATTGCCCCAAGGATCCCAGGCGCAGTGGGACGAAGGCGCCCACGCCGTCGTCTGCCTCCCTTGCGACGAGATGGCCGACCTGTTCGCAGGGAAGGCGGGGGCCACCGACAACGAACTCACGGAGGTCTTCATGAAGACTCACCTGCGTGCCGCAGAGCCGAGCGCCAGCACCCTTCGTCGGATCCGGCAGCACGCGGCCCGCTGACCCGCGGCCCCGCCGCCCTCGGGGCGACAGGCCTGCCGGAGAAGCCCGTCGATGAGTGTCTAGGCCGTCGCGGCCTGCCCGGTCACGAATGTGCAGAAGATCAGTGAGTTGCCCCCTCACATAGGTCACGATGGAAGTCCGCTCTCGGCGGGAGTCCAGGCGATCTACACAGACGGAACCAGCCGGGCGACATAGCGTCGGCAGGATCTGGGCCGTCCCACAACGGGGGCACCATGACCAGACACGACGCAACTATCGCGATCATCACCGGCGGCTCGCGAGGCCTCGGCGCTGCCCAGGTGAGGCGGCTTCACCATGAAGGCGCTCGCGTGGTGATCGCTGATGTCCTCGATGACGCAGGCACCGCCCTTGCCGCCTCGCTGGGAGCAGGTGTGTTGTATTGCCATCTCGACGTCGCCAAGTCCGAGCAGTGGGCCGCCGCCGTCACGCTCGCCGAGACCTCGTTCGGTCCTGTGACGGCACTGTCGAACAATGCCGGCATCCTGAGCTTCTTCGGTCTCGACACCTGCACCGAGGCCGAGTACCGGCGGGTCATCGACGTGAACCAGATGGGCCCATTCCTGGGAATGAAGGCCGTGCTGCCGTCAATGCGCAGGGCCGGACGTGGGTCGATCGTGAACGTCTCCTCAACCGCGGGAATGCAGGGATACGAGCAACTCATGGCGTACGTGGCGAGCAAGTGGGCTGTACGGGGTATGACCAAGGCGGCTGCTCTCGAACTGTCCCGCGAGGGAATCAGAGTCAACTCCGTACACCCCGGAGCCTTCGATACCCCCATGACCTCAGGCATGGACGACGGAGGTGCAGCGTCAGCGGCGATCCCGCTCAAGAGGTTCGGCCACCCTGAGGAGGTCGCGGCTTTGGTCGCGTACCTGCTCTCAGACGAGTCGAGCTACACCACGGGTGCCGAGCACGTCATCGACGGCGGTGTGACGGCGGGCGCATTCAACGGCTGAGGCCGCACTGGCCGCGTCTGTCACATAAGTAGGTCGCACTGATCAGGTCCGCAAGCCCGCGTCCAGCCCCTGGCTGACCGAGCCGTCGCCGTCATCGTCGAAATCTCTGTGGAGAACGTCGGTGGTGGCATCGTCGTCGGAGAAGTCCTCTGGCGCGGTGCCCATCCACGCCAGGCACGTCCACGTGCCCGAATCGAAAGTGACCTCGACAGTGGCGCAATTGGCGACATGGCGGGTATCCAAATCGCGGAGTCTGACGTTGGCGCAGAGGGTGGACACCGTCAAGGCGATCGCACCACCGTGCGAAACAACGAGCACAGTCTCGCCCTCATGTCGCTCCGCGATGAGGTGCAGTGCCGCAGCCGTTCGCCGTGCTGCTTCGTAGCCAGTCTCGCCTCCGTCATAGCCATGACTGAGATCTTCATCGGCAAACCACCTGCGGAAGTCACTCTTGACGCGCAGCATCCAGGGCTCGCCCACCTCACCCGCGTGCCGCCCGACACGAACTTCCTCGAGACCCCACTCGATGGCGATGGGTAACCCAAGCTCGGCGGCCACGATCGACCCGGTCTCGCGAGCTCGCTGGGTGGGGCTGGTGTAGATCTTGCTGATCGGCTCACCGTGCACGCGCGCGGCTAGATCTGCCGCTTGCGAACTGCCGAGGTCGGTGAGCGGGTTGTTCTCGTGATCGTCGGTGGCGAGCATGATCACGTTGACGGTGCTCTCGCCGTGACGGGCCAAGATGATGCGCGTTGCCATGGGGTCCTCAGGTAGCACGTCATGCCGAGAGGGTGTCCCGGTCACTCCATGGTGTCGCACCCCATGAACCGACGACGATGGCGGGGCCAGACACCGGGTGTCATGAGGAGAACAGCATGTATGCCACGGTCCGGCGCTATGAGAACACCGAGAACACTGAGAACACCGCTGCCATCATTGCGAACACTACGGAGCGGTTCGTCCCCATGCTGAGAGCGCATGCGGGCTTCGTCTCCAACGACATCGTCGATGCCGGTGGCGGGGTACTGATCACGCGGAGCGTCTTCGACACCGAAGCAGACGCGCGCGTCCGACGCGGAAGCCATGAGATTCGACGCGGAGTACCAGACCTCGAACATTCACGGCGCACCACAGATCACCGAAGGGCCGGTCGTTCTGCACCGCTGAGGAGCGTCTGCATTCGTCCGTCAGAAATGTGCGAGAGCAAGTCGTCCACATCGTGAGCAACCGCAGTGTCAGAGCTGCCCAAGTCAAGGGAATACCCACGGCAACAGCCGTGATCATGAACGATCTGGATCGGTCAAGGATCCATGCGTCGTTCTTCTCGTTGACGTGTGGCGCCCTGGGCATACTGGCGGTGGGCGTCGGCAGTGTGATCTCCCCGGGGAAGGGCAGCGAGTTCGGGTGGGGGCGGTGTGGCGTGGGCTGGATCTTGGTCGCGATCGCGGTCATCGCCCGCGTCGAGCACCTGTCCCGACGCCTCGGCCGGGCTGCCGTGGTGTGCGCGATCATCGCCGCAGTGGCCATGGCCGTCTCCGATGTACCTTTCTCATTCGACGCCAACCGAACCGCTGACCAGGGCTGGATCAACTTTGTGGCCAACTGCTGGGCAGTCGCCATGATCCTGGCGTCGGCAAGCTTCGCCTTGGTCGCGATCCGCAAGGACCGGCAGATGGGGGCGTTCCTGCGTCTGGGCAAGCCGGGCATCTTTGCGGTCGAGGACTACAACAGCACCATCCACGCCTCGTTCCTGACCCTCGGAACGGCCACGCTCGGGTGGCTCGCCCTCCGGCGACGCGGACAAGTCGACGCCTGACCGATCAGGATGGCCCGGCGCGCCGGTGCTTCCGGTACGGCGGGCCATCCGTGACACGGCGCACGCATGGCTTCTCCTGCTCCTCGTTCAACTGCCCCCGACGTCGCGCCGGAGTTGGGGACTCGCGCTCGGTGGGGTGAATTGCCAGTACTGCGGGTGGCCGGGGTGGATGGTTTCGCCGTCCTGGGTGGGTGTGGGGCTCACGGTCCAGTCGCCTTCGTGCATGCTCTGGTGGTGTTGGTGGCAGAGCAGGACGAGGTTGTCGAGATCGGTGGCGCCGCCGTGTTGCCAATGGATCACATGGTGGGCTTGGCACCGGCTCGGGTCGACCCGGCATTCGGGGAACGCGCAGTGCTT
>CAFBND010000072.1_pt1 | contig 11965 bp, 10 predicted proteins | sample 7269171 | NCBI WGS metagenome assembly CAFBND01 (sample SAMEA6814083, study PRJEB35770) | uncultured Actinomycetes bacterium | biome: Freshwater; feature: Freshwater reservoir; material: water | place: Czech Republic | collected 2017-05-23 | depth 30m m | reverse complement strand
TGTGCACCCCGGCGAGCGCGACCTCGCGACTCCGGTGAGGCTGCGGCACGCGCTCAACCTTGCCGAGGAACAGGTCGAGGCCGACAGTGATGTGCGCGCCATCATGTTCGACCGGGTCGTGTCCGTGACACCGCTGAGTTGGTCCATGACGGCTGACACGACCTGGCGTCCCTGAGGGCTTCTCTCCGGTAGTGTCCTGCGGGCTGTGTCGCCAGCGTCAAAGTCGCTCATCTCGATGCCACACGCTGCCGTGGAATCACGTCGATCGCATCGCGTTCGTCTGGCCCGTGTGGTGCCCCCGGCAGGATTCGAACCTGCGCGCATGCCTCCGGAGGGCACCGCTCTATCCCCTGAGCTACGGGGGCCTAGGAGTGGCCCGACCTTATCAGCGCGGCCACCGCTGATCGAATCCGTCGAGACGCGACCAATGAGCTCAACGTGGCCTCGGTGACCCGGTCGGACGCGCGCAATCGATGGCCGCCCTCGCCGGTAGGCTCCCGACCATGACGCCCGACCAGCTCGCAGCAGCGATCCGCCATGCCGTGGTTTCCGCCATCGAGGCGGGCGTCCTTGCACTTGAGCCGCACCAGGTGCCATCCGAGGTGACCGTTGAGCGGCCGCGCAACCCCGACCATGGCGACTACGCCACCAACATCGCACTGCAGTTGGCCAAGCCGGCCGCGGTGAGCCCACGAGCAGTCGCCGAGATCATCGCCTCTCGGCTGCGCGAGGTCGACGGCATCGCCGCGGTCGACATAGCCGGTCCTGGCTTTCTCAACATCACTTTCGACGCCGCGACCTTGGGCGAGCTCGCCCGCAATGTGGTTCTGGCGGGAGAGACCTACGGCACCATCGACCGCTATGCCGGAACCAGTGTCAACATCGAGTTCATCTCGGCGAACCCCACGGGCCCGTTGCACCTCGGGCACACGAGATGGGCTGCGGTGGGTGATGCGATCGCACGTGTGCTCGAGGCCGCCGGGGCCACCGTGGCCCGTGAGTTCTACATCAACGACCGTGGCGTGCAGATGGACAAGTTCGGGATGTCCATCGCCGCCCGCGCCACGGGCACCGAGGTTCCCGAGGGCGGCTACCACGGCGAGTACGTTGCCGAGCTTGCCGCCCTGGTCGTGGCGGCAGAGCCCGCGATCGTCGATCTTCCCGTCGAGGAGCGCTGGGTCGCCTTCCGCGAGGCCGGCTACGCCATCCAGCTTCAACAGCACAGGGATGTCCTCGACGCCTTCAACACGCACTTCGACGTCTGGTATTCGGAGCGCACACTGCACTCGAGCGGCGCAGTCGAACGGGGCTTCGACCAACTGCGCGAGCAGGGGCACATGTACGACGCCGACGGCGCTGTGTGGCTGCGCACCACGGACTTCGACGACGACAAAGATCGCGTCCTCGTCAAGGCCGATGGCGAGCTCACGTATTTCGCGTCCGACACGGCCTACTACCTCGATAAGCGAAACCGCGGATTCGATGTGTGCATCTACCTTCTCGGCGCGGATCACCATGGCTATGTGAACCGACTGCGCGCGGTTGCTGCGTGCGCGGGCGATAACCCCGATACCCACATCGAGGTCCTCATCGGCCAACTCGTCAAGATGGTCAAGGCTGGCGAGGAGGTTCGTCTTTCCAAGCGAGCGGGCAACATGATTACGCTCGAGGACCTCGTCGATGAGGTGGGTGTCGATGCCGCGAGGTACTCGCTCATTCGCTACCCGGTCGACAGCCCGCTCACTCTCGATCTCGATCTTCTCGTCTCGCGCAGCAACGACAACCCGGTCTTCTACGTCCAGTACGCGCACGCTCGCATCGCCTCGGTCCTGCGCAACGGGGCCGAGCTGGGGATCGACTGGCGTTCCGGCGACGTCGACCTCGCACTGCTCACCCATGAGCGTGAGACAGCACTGCTGGGCCTCATCGGCGAGCTTCCGCGTGTGGTGGCCACCGCGGCCGAGTTGCGTGAGCCTCACCGCGTGGCCCGCTACCTCGAGGAACTGGCCAACGGCTACCACAAGTTCTATGACGTCTGCCGAGTCCTGCCCGGAACCGAGACCGACCTCGAGCCGATCACGATCTCGCGGCTCTGGCTCTGTGCCGCCGCCCGTCAGACGTTGGCGAACGGGCTTGCGATGCTCGGTGTGACGGCCCCCGACCGCATGTGACTGAGCGCTTGGCTGGCACGGAGTCAGGGAGATCGGCCCAGACTCGGTAGCCTTGCGCTATGCGCGCACACCCCGCCGGCCCGCGGCACGGCGAGATCTTGGCCCCCATCGGGGCGCCGCCGCAGCCAGAGAACGCTGAGGCCTTGCACGCCCTCGACGCGCAGGTGTGGCCCCTGGGGGCCAGCCGATCCGATGGCACCGGCCTCACCCAGCGCTCTGTGAGCATCGCGGGTGTCGATGTTCGGGATCTCGCTGCCGAATTCGGCACCCCCCTGTTCATCCTCGACGAGGCTGACTTCCGCACCCGCGCGGCGGCTTTCCGCTCCGCCTACGACCATCCCACGGTTCCCGCGGACGTCTTTTATGCAGGCAAGGCGTTCCTCTCAGCACACGTGGTGCGCTGGGTGCAGGAGGAGGGGCTCAATCTCGATGTGTGCTCCGGCGGTGAGCTTCTCACTGCCGTGCGCGCGGGCTTCCCCGGCGAGCGGATCGCATTCCACGGCAACAACAAGAGCATCTCCGAGCTCGAGTTGGCCCTTGAGTCGGGCGTTGGGCGTTTCGTGATCGACTCCTTCGAGGAGATCGTCCGCCTCGCCGAGGCGGCCGAGCGCTACGGCGTCGTGGCCAATGTCCTCGTTCGCGTGACAGTGGGAGTGGAAGCGCACACCCACGAGTTCATCGCGACTGCTCACGAGGACCAGAAGTTCGGGCTCTCCCTCGCCGGAGGTGCTGCGGAGGAAGCGGTTCGTCGCATCGTCAAGCTGCCATCTCTGCACCTCGCCGGGCTCCACTCACACATCGGTTCCCAGATCTTCGATACCGCAGGGTTCGAGATCTCGGCGCACCGGCTCGTCTCCCTCGCCGCGTCAATCCGTGATGAGCATGGCATCGAGGTCGCTGAGATCGATCTCGGGGGCGGCATGGGAATTGCCTACGGCCCTGACGATGACCCCATGAAGGCCTCTGACATGGCCGACCTGTTGCGCGGCATTGTCGTGAAGGAATGTGCCGCTCTCGGCCTCGCTCTTCCTCGCCTCGCGGTGGAGCCGGGCAGGGCCATCGTCGGCCCCTCGATGATCACCCTGTACGAGGTTGGCACGGTGAAGGTCGTCGATCTGGGCGCGGGCCACTCGCGGCACTATGTGAGCGTCGACGGGGGAATGAGCGACAACATTCGCACGGCGCTCTACGACGCGGAGTACACCGTCCGACTCGTCTCGCGCGTCTCTGACGCCCGGGCGGTGCTATCCCGCGTCGTCGGCCGGCACTGTGAGAGCGGCGATATCGTGGTTCGCGACTGCTGGCTCCCCGAAGACCTGAGCTCGGGTGATTTGCTGGCCGTCGCCGCCACGGGCGCTTACTGCCGCGCGATGGCCTCGAACTACAACCACGTCCCCAGGCCACCAGTGGTGGCGGTTCGCGAGGGCCGCACACAACTTGTGCTGCGCCGTGAAACGACGGACGACCTCCTCGCCCTGGACGCTGGCCTGTAGCGCCAACGTCGCCGGTCGACGCCACGACTCACCACTGCAGCGGCCCGGTGCCCCCATCGGCGCACTGCGGATGACACGCTAGGGCTTGCGCACGACGCCCTGGAAGGGAATGCGATGACTACGCCTGATGAGTTGCCCCGTGAGTTGACCGTCGCTCTCCTGGGCGGTGGCAATGTGGGTAGCCAGGTCTCCCGTCTGCTCGCGGAGTCGGCCGATGACCTCACTGCTCGCGCGGGCGCGACCCTGCGGCTCGTCGGGGTGGGTGTCCGCGACACGTCCCGACGGCGCGAAGGCGTCGACCCTGCGCTGATCACGGGCGATCTTGAGGCCCTTGCATCTTCCGGCGCGGATATCGTCGTCGAACTGCTCGGGGGAATCGAGCCGGCCCGCACCCTGATCTTGGCCGCGATGGCCGCGGGATCTTCGGTGGTCACCGCCAACAAGGCTCTGCTCGCGGAAGATGGCGCAACTCTGCACGCTGCCGCCGAGCGCCACGGGGTCGACCTCTACTACGAGGCGGCGGTCGCCGGTGCGATCCCGATTCTGCGTCCGATTCGAGAGAGCCTTGCCGGGGACAAGATCCGCCGCGTGCTCGGGATCGTCAACGGCACCACGAACTTCATCCTGTCCAAGATGGACGACGAGGGCGCCGACTACGCGGACGTCCTCGCCGAAGCGCAGGCCCTCGGTTACGCCGAAGCTGATCCGACGGCCGATGTTGAAGGCTATGACGCGGCGGCAAAGGCGGCCATCCTTGCCAGCCTCGCCTTCCATACCCGTGTGCGGCTCGAAGACGTCTATCGCGAAGGCATCACCTCGGTCTCGGCCCACGACGTGGCCGCCGCCCGTGAGATGGGCTTCGTGATCAAACTGCTCGCGGTCGCCGAACTGGTCGACGACGACAAGGGTCTTGTCGTGCGTGTTCATCCCGCGATGGTGCCGCGTACTCACCCCCTGGCGGGGGTGCGCGGAGCCTTCAACGCGGTATTCGTCGAGGCCGAGTCAGCTGGGCAGGTCATGTTCTACGGACGAGGTGCGGGCGGTGCGCCGACCGCCTCGGCAGTTCTCGGCGACATCGTCGCCGTGGCCCGTCACCGGGTGGCGGGCACCCACGGTCCGGGGGAGTCGGTCTACGCCGATATCGAACTGCGCCCTATCGGTGACTCCGTCACCCGTTACTACGTCAATCTCGACGTCGCGGATCGACCGGGTGTCCTCGCTGGCATCGCCCAGGCGTTCGCCGACAACGGCGTGAGCATCCAGAATGTCCGTCAAGACGGGCACGGTGACGATGCCGGCCTCGTGGTGCGCACGCACAAGGCCCACGACTCTGCGCTGGCGGCCACGATCGAGCGGCTGCGGTCCTCCGACGCCGTCGGACGTGTCGTCGGTGTCATGCGCGTTGAGGGAGAGGACGGTCGATGAGCGGCCTTACGAGCGTTGGCACGCACCAGTGGCGCGGTGTCATCGAGGAGTACCGCGATCGGCTCCCCGTCACGGCGGCGACCCCTGTGATCACTTTGCGCGAGGGGGGCACCCCCCTTGTAGCGGCCGGGCACCTGTCCGAGCTCACCGGATGTGATGTCTGGCTCAAGGTTGAGGGGCAGAACCCGACGGGCTCGTTCAAGGACCGCGGCATGACGATGGCGATCTCGAAGGCTGCGGAGTCCGGCGCCAAGGCGGTCATCTGCGCTTCCACTGGCAACACCTCGGCGTCAGCCGCTGCCTACGCGGTCAAGGCCGGCATGGTCTGTGCCGTCCTCGTGCCACAGGGCAAGATCGCACTCGGCAAACTGGCCCAGGCCCTCGTTCACGGGGCCAAGCTGCTGCAGGTCGATGGCAACTTCGACGACTGTCTTACCTTGGCCCGCAAGCTCTCGGAGCACTATCCCGTCGCGCTTGTGAACTCGGTGAACCCCGCACGTATCGAGGGCCAGAAGACCGCCGCGTTCGAGGTGGTCGACTTCCTCGGTGACGCCCCGGACATCCACTGCCTGCCCGTGGGAAACGCCGGCAACATCACGGCGTACTGGAAGGGCTTCAGCGAGTATGCGGCGGACGGTATGTCCACTAAACGCCCTCGCGAGTGGGGTTTCCAGGCTGCGGGCTCGGCACCGATCGTCAATGGCGCCCCGGTGACCCACCCCTCGACAATCGCGACAGCGATCCGGATTGGCAACCCCGCTTCGTGGGAGCAGGCGCTCGCCGCCCGCGACGAGTCAGGCGGGCGCATCGATGCGGTCACCGACCGCGCCATCCTCGCGGCCTATCGACTTCTCGCGTCGAAGGAGGGCGTGTTCGTCGAGCCCGCTTCGGCTGCATCGGTCGCCGGGCTCCTCCAGGTGCACCGCGCAGGTGAGCTCGATCCCGGACAGCGCATCGTGTGCACCGTCACGGGACACGGGCTCAAAGACCCTGAGTGGGCGATCGCCGGAGCCCCGAAGCCCACGATCGTGGCTGTCGACGCCGTCGCCGCCGCCACGGCCCTGGGTCTGGCGTGAGCGCCGCCCCGAGTGGCCGCCCGATGTTCAAGGCTGCACCGGCGAGGGTCAGGGTTCCGGCGACCTCGGCGAACGTCGGCCCCGGATTCGATTGCGTCGGCATCGCTCTGACCCTCTATGACGACGTTCTCGCCCAAGTCGTGGATGAGCCCGGAATTCGCGTGGATGTCCACGGCGAAGGGGCCGACACCGTTCCTCTCGATCATCGCCACCTCGTCGCGAAGTCGATGCTGCGCGGGTTCGACGCCCTCGGAGGTCGCCCACGCGGCGTGGAACTCGTCTGCGCCAACAGGATTCCGCACGGCCGGGGATTGGGATCGTCTGCGGCCGCGATCATCTCGGGCTTGCTGCTTGCGCGTGCCCTCGTGGTGGGCGGAGATGAGCGTCTCCCCGACTCTGCCCTGCTCGAACTGGCGGTGGCGATCGAGGGACACCCTGACAACGTTGCGGCGTGCCTCCATGGGGGTGTCGTGCTGGCCTGGACGGCTTCGGCCGGGGCGCCGCGTACCGGGGTGCTTGAGATGACTCCGGCCCCTGGAATCATCCCCGTGGTGTGTGTGCCGTCGACAGCGGTCGCGACCAAGAAGGCTCGCGCGCTCCTGCCTGAGACAGTCCCGCACTCGGACGCTGTCTACAACGCGGCTCGCTCAGCCCTCTTGGTGCAGGCACTCACGGGCCGCCCCGACCTGCTCCTCGAGGCAACGAATGATCGGCTCCATCAGCCCTACCGGCGATCGGCCTATCCGCGGACCGCGGACCTAGTGATCAAGCTTCGTGAGGCCGGTATCCCCGCCGCGGTCAGCGGCGCCGGGCCCACGGTGATTGCACTTGCCGACTCGCATACGGCGTCAATCGTCGAGGCGATGGCAGGGGCTCGTTTTCACACCTCGATCCTGGACTTCGACGTCCAGGGTGGCCGCGTCCTCGCCCTCGATACCTGACCTCCACGCGCGTCGTAGGGCCGATCTCGCGCTGTCCCGGCCGGTGGTGTTAAGGTGAGCACGCTCCTGGGCCCGCACCTCCCGATCATCTCGGGCAGGGATCCGTTCGGCGGGGGACTCCACACTCCATTCGGAGAAACCTCTTCTGCGCCGCCCCAGAGCGATTCCTGCTCCTCCTCGTCGAGATCATTTCTCACTGCGTCGAGCATGGTCGCGCACCCTCGTCCCGAGTGGCGCGCGAGTAGTCCCTTCGTCTCGGAAGGTTCTCTCGGTGACCGAGACAACCCAGAACACCAGCGCGACCTCATCCCGCAAGTCCGGTGGCCTGTCCTCGATGCTGCTGCCCGAGCTCAAGTCGCTCGCGGGTCAGCTCGGGATCGCCGGGGCGTCCGGGATGCGCAAGGCTGATCTTGTGTCAGCGATCGGATCCCGTCAGGTAGCCCCAGCTCGTGTGGAACGCTCTGCTGCCCCCGAGGGCACCGAGCGCAGCCAGCGTCCTGCTCGAGTCGAGCGCGGCGAGGGTCCCCCGCCTGCACAGGACACCGAGCGCGCGGAGCAGTCGACTGAGTCCGAGCGTGGTGAGCGTGGTGAGCGTGGTGAGCGTGGTGAGCGTCCTCCGCGTGGTGAGCGTGGTGAGCGTCCCCCGCGTGGTGAGCGTGCCGATCGTCCCGAGCGTGCCGATAGGGACTCCGAAGGTGATCGTGCTCAGGGTGATCGTCCCCAAGGTGATCGTGGTCAGGGTGATCGTGCTCAGGGTGATCGTGCTCAGGGTGATCGTGCTCAGGGTGATCGTCCCCAAGGTGATCGTGCTCAGGGTGATCGTCCCCCGGGTGACGGCGAGGGCGATGACCGCCTGGGTCGCAGTCGCCGTCGGCGCCGTGGCCGTGATCGGTTCGAGGGTGGCCGTGAGGGTGGCCGCGACGGTTCTCGCGACGGTTCTCGCGACGGTGCCCGCGACGGTGCCCGCGACAATGGCGGCCCTCGACGCTCACAGGAGCGTCGCCCCCGCGGTTTCGAGGGGGAGGTGGAGGTCTCCGAGGACGACGTCCTGCTCCCGGTCGCGGGAATTCTCGACATCCTTGACAGCTATGCGTTCGTGCGCACGAGCGGCTATCTGCCCGGCCACAATGATGTCTACGTCGCGTTGGCCATGGTCAAGCGCTTCGGATTGCGCAAGGGCGACGCGGTCACCGGTGTCGTGCGTCAGCCGCGCGATGGGGAGAAGGCCCAGAAGTTCAACCCGATGGTGCGTGTCGAGAGCATCAATGGTGCCGACCCCGAGCTTTCGCGCAACCGCGTCGAGTTCGGGAAGCTCACCCCGCTGTACCCGCAGGACCGCCTGCGGCTCGAAACGGAGCCGGGCAATCTGGTCACCCGCGTTATCGACCTCGTCGCGCCGATCGGAAAGGGCCAGCGCGGCTTGATCGTCTCGCCACCCAAGGCCGGCAAGACCATGGTGCTTCAGGCCATCGCCAACGCCATCTCCACCAACAACCCCGAGGTCCACCTCATGGTGGTTCTCGTCGACGAGCGGCCTGAAGAGGTCACCGACATGCAGCGCTCGGTCAAGGGTGAGGTCATCGCCTCGACCTTCGACCGACCCGCCGAGGATCACACCACGGTGGCCGAACTCGCCATCGAGCGAGCCAAGCGCCTCGTGGAGCTCGGCCATGACGTCGTCGTGCTGCTCGATTCCATGACCCGGCTCGGTCGCGCCTACAACCTGTCGGCACCCGCGTCGGGGCGCATCCTCTCCGGTGGTGTGGATTCTGCGGCGCTCTACCCGCCGAAGCGGTTCTTCGGGGCTGCTCGCAATATCGAGAACGGCGGTTCGCTGACGATCCTGGCGACGGCACTGGTCGAGACCGGATCCCGGATGGACGAGGTCATCTTCGAGGAGTTCAAGGGCACCGGGAACATGGAGCTCAAACTTGATCGCAAGCTCGCTGACAAGCGGATCTTCCCCGCCGTCGACGTCGACTCCTCCGGAACTCGTAAGGAGGAGATCCTCATGGCGCCCGACGAGCTCAAGACGGTCTGGAAGTTGCGCCGGGTGCTCCACGCCCTTGACTCCCAGCAGGCCATCGAGCTCCTTCTCGGGAAGTTGCGCGAGACCAAGAGCAACCTGGAGTTCCTGCTCCAGGTTCAGAAGACCACACCTCTCTCCGGTGGTGGTCCCTCGCGCGAGGACGACTGATCGCATCCAGCCCGTTTGGAGCCGGTGCGCACTAGATGGCAGACTGGGCCTTCTGGCTCGACCTTTCTGGTTGGGCTGCCGGTCCGGTTCACGTGCGCGATCCACGCGGCACGACCCGGCGCCTTGATCGAAGGAGTTCCTATGAAGGCCGATATCCACCCGACTTATGTCGAGACTCAGGTCAACTGCGCTTGTGGCAGCACGTTCACCACGCGCAGCACGGCCAAGAACGGCGTGATCCACGCCGAGGTATGCAGCCAGTGCCACCCGTTCTACACCGGCAAGCAGAAGATCCTCGACACCGGCGGCCGCGTCGCCAAGTGGGAGAAGCGCTTCGGCAAGCAGGCCGGCGCCTAGCTCTGCTCACGAGGGCGTCGCCCGACATCGTCCGCACCCGCGGCGCTGTCCGGGCGACGCCCTCGCCCCATTCCCACCCCCATTTCCGGTGAATGTGCCCTGAGCGGCGCTAGAGGCCGCTCACACTCCCCACTGGATCCACAGCCCGGCCCCGAGAACGCACGGACTCCGAGGAGAGCGCCATGTTCGAGTCCGTCGATGCGCTCGTCGCCGAATACGCCGATCTCGAGATCCGCCTCGCCGATCCCGCGGTGCACGGCGACCAGCAGCTCTCTCGTCGTCTCGGCCGTCGCTACTCGGAACTGCGGCCGGTGATCTCGACTTACCGAGCCTGGCTCACTGCGGGCGAGGACCTTGATGCCGCTCGTGAACTCGGCGCGGACGACCCGGCGTTCCGGGTCGAGGCTGAGACTTTGGTGTCCCAGCGCTCCGACCTCGCCGATCGCCTTCACAAGCTGCTCGTCCCGCGTGACCTGCTCGACGATTCGGACGTGATCCTGGAGATCAAGGCGGGGGAGGGCGGCCAGGAATCCGCGCTCTTCGCTGGAGATCTTCTGCGCATGTACCTCCGCTACGCCGAGCGCCGGGGCTGGAAGGCCGAGGTCCTCGAATCAGAGTCGTCCGACCTGGGCGGGTACAAGGACGTCACGGTCGCCGTCAAAGCACGGGGGAATCTGGAGCCGGGTGAGGCCCCGTACGCGAGGCTGAAATACGAGGGTGGCGTGCACCGTGTGCAGCGGGTCCCGGCGACGGAGTCCCAGGGGCGCATCCACACCAGCGCCGCAGGCGTGCTCGTACTGCCTGAGACCGAGGATGTCGAGGTCGAGATCGACCCGAGTGACCTTCGTATCGACGTCTACCGTTCGAGCGGGCCGGGTGGCCAGAGCGTCAACACCACCGACTCCGCCGTCCGTATCACCCACGTCCCGACGGGCACAGTGGCCAGCTGCCAGAACGAGAAGAGCCAGCTACAGAACAAGGAGTCGGCGATGCGCATCCTGCGCGCTCGACTCATCGCACTGGCCGACGAAGCGGCTGCGAAAGAGGCGTCCGACGCCAGGCGTTCGCAGGTTCGCACGGTCGATCGAAGCGAACGCATCCGCACCTACAACTTCGCGGAGAACCGCATCGCTGATCACCGCGTCGGATTCAAGGCTTATAACCTCGACGCTGTCCTCGATGGCGACATCGACGCTGTGATCACAGCCTGCGTGGACGCCGATCTCGCTGCCCGGATGGCCGCGATCGGTACCGGCTCGTGAGCGCTTGGAAGCCGACGGTTCGCACATTGCGGGACCTCCTCGTTGACGGCGAACGCCGCCTCAGCAAAGCCGGTGTGCCCAGCCCGAGGGTCGACGCCGAACTCCTCCTGGCACACGCGCTGGGTGTCCCGCGTGGACGCCTCTTCCTCTCCGACCCTGTGGAATCCTCTGATGGCGTGCGATTCGAGGCATTGCTGATTCGAAGGTTGGCTCGTGTCCCCCTGCAGCACATCCTGGGTGAGGCACCGTTTCGGCATCTCCTGCTTCAGGTCGGACGGGGTGTCTTCGTGCCACGGCCGGAGACCGAGATCGTCGCCGAGTTTGTGATCGCGGCTCTGGGGCGCGATGGGGGGAGCCGGGTCGTCGTCGACCTGTGCACCGGCTCGGGGGCTATCGCGTTGGCGATCGCGACCGAGGTGCAGGGGGTCGTGGTGCATGCGGTGGAACTCGAGACCGCGGCTCTCGAGTGGGCTGCCCGCAATGTGGAGGCCCATGCGGGTTCCGTCGACGGTGTCGGCTCGCAACTGCATCTGCACCAGGGGGATGCGACGATGGTGCACCTCGGCGTTCTTGCGTCCCTCGTGGGCAAGGTCGACGTCGTCGTCAGCAACCCGCCGTATATCCCGGACGACGCCGTGCCGCGCGATCCTGAGGTCCGCGATTACGACCCGCCGCGCGCTCTGTACGGTGGCCACGACGGCCTTGATGTCGTGCGCGGCCTGGCGATATCGGCAGCGTCGCTCCTGCGACCGGGCGGGCTCCTAGTCATCGAGCACGGCGACGCGCAGGGCGAGGATTCCGGTGCAGCGGGGGTCCCCTACGTGCTCAGGGAAAGCGGTTCGTTCTCCGAGGTCATCGACCACCCCGACCTTGGTGGACGCGATCGCATGACCTCCGCATCCCGTGTCGCGGAGACCGTTAGCCACGGCTAGTGGAGAATCCATCCTCGTGAGCCTCCACTTCGACATGGCAGACCCCGCAGAACGGGCGCGTGGCTTGGAGACCGCGGTCACCGCCGCGCGGCGTGGGGATCTTCTCGTGAT
>CAFBND010000069.1_pt1 | contig 12395 bp, 10 predicted proteins | sample 7269171 | NCBI WGS metagenome assembly CAFBND01 (sample SAMEA6814083, study PRJEB35770) | uncultured Actinomycetes bacterium | biome: Freshwater; feature: Freshwater reservoir; material: water | place: Czech Republic | collected 2017-05-23 | depth 30m m | reverse complement strand
GCTCTGCGCCTCCCTCAGATCTAGGACGAGGTCGCGAGGTGACAGCGGCATACCGGAGGCGCGAGCCGGACACACCTCGTGGCATCGTCCGCACTTAGCACAGGCGTCGAGGTCGAGGCGATGTGTCGCGGTGAGATCTGACAGCGACGCGTATCCCGACTCCGGCTCATCGGGCAGGCGTCGACTCACGTCCTTGTCGCGGGCGGCGACCCCCGCAGGACCGGTGAGCATGTGCATCGCCTTTGTCCAGGGGATCGCGGCGATGAACGCGAACGCTGCGAGGGCGTGGACCCACCACGCGCCGTGACGCAGGACGTCGGCCACTACACCCTGGATGCCGAGCGCCTGAATCGCCGTGCCCGCTGAGAACCCGATCGGCGACCAGACCTCAAAGCTGGGCCGGTCGATGGCGATCCTCAGTGCCTCGAGTAGGAACCCGGTTGCGCCGATGATCATGAGTGACCACAGGAAGACCCAGTCGTCAGCGGAGTACCGAGTTCGAGCGGTCGATTCTTCGCGACCATCGACCCGCGTGTAGTCGAGGCGGATCCCACCGCGGAATCTCCTGACGCCGAGTACGGCCAGACCGATCAGCATCGCGAAGCCGAACAGGTCAAGGAACAGGGAGTATCCGCGGTAGAAGCCGTCGTGCCAGAACGACCACCCCATGGGTTGAGCCACGTGCTCGTCGACGGTGAGGATCGATGTTCCCAGGAACAGAACGAGGAACCCGTAAAAGACGCCCGCATGTGCGAGGCCGACGACACCGGATCGGCGGCCAATCCACGAGTGGGTCAGCACGACTCGGAGCATCCGTCCGACGTGAAGCCGTCGTAAACCGCGGACGTTGAATTGGTAGCGGGCGAAGAGGCGATAGGCGCCCCAGAGGAACACGGCCACGGACACCAGGCTGATGGCGTAGAAAAGCCCGACCTCCCAGCCCGCCATCGACTGGAACAACGTGCGCGTCGGCGTGGCCTGGTTCACGGGAGTCCTCTCGCGTCACCCGGAGCGCTGGTGCTCTCCGGTGGTGGTCGGCCGCGAGGATCAGCTCTGGGGTGTGCTCGGTCCGCCCAAGAGGTGGCTGATATCCGCGTCGACGGGCACGAGTTCGACGACGGGTAGCAGACGCGTCGTGCGGCTCTGGTAGTCGGAAAAGACTTCTGCCTTCGCGCAGATCGCGGCGAAGACTCGCTCTCGATCTTCACCCGTTGTCGGAACGGCAGTGGCGGAGAACTCCTCGCCCAGTAGTTCAACGGTGACGTCAGCGTTGGCGACAATGTTGTGGTACCACTGCGGGTTGATATCGGCCCCGCCCATCGAGGCGATAATCAACAGGCGCCCCTCGACGACGAAGTAGCCGATCGGTGCGGGGCGGCGGATCCCGGACTTGCGTCCCGTGGAAGTCATGATGAGCAGGTCGATGGCTCCGAGTTCGCCCTCGATGCGTCCCTTACCCTCGCGCAGTGCCGCGATCATGACGTCGTTGAACGCCTTGGTGTGCGGAGCGTCGCCGGGGCCCTCGGGGCGGCGAACCTCTTCGGTCAGCATTCCCAGTTGCGCCACGGTGAGTTCGATGGGGCCTTGCGTCATGGGTTTCCTCCGTCTATTGATCTTGATAAGCGTACCGGGTGGCCGTACATCGGCGACGTCGGTGTCGTTAGGCCCCATCCGGCCTGGACCCTCGGTCACGAGTGGATCACATCGTTGCACAGCCACCAATCAGTCGGTAGATTTCGTCGCAGAGGCCGTGATCCACCGCGACGTCGTCCGACACCACAGTGTGCGCACCATCACGCTCCTGGGGTCGGAATCGAGAATGTGCACCGCCAGGCCTCGCGCCGTAGGGCGATGTCCGACACCGATCGGAGCCAGACGATGATCGTCGTCATTGGAGAGTTCACGCGAGCGCCGGGTTCGGCTTCGGCGTCGCTCCACGAGTACCTCGCGGGAGATTTCCCGAACGTGGTGCGTGCGGTCGCGGATCAGTTTCTGATCCAGCGACTGGTTGTCACCACCCGCGTACCAGACGAGGGTATCGATTCCTTCGGCGCTGAACGCGGCTGGTCCGAGGCTCCAGATGCAGTGGTCCAGTGGGCGTTCAGCGATGAGGCGGGTGCGCTTCGGGCCATGTCGGCCGGCCGTTCCGATGGGCCCTTCTCGACGCCCCAACTCGATGCCCTGGCGGACCCGGCGCGCAGGAGTTTGTTCGCGGCTCGCGAGGTACTGGTCTCAGATGCGATGCCTGATGACGAGCGATGGAGCGGTCGTCTGGGCGGCGAGGCTCCGGTCAAGCTGGTCGTCCAGAACTGGAAGCGGCCCGATCTCACGTTCGACCAGTTCACCGATCATTGGCGCGATGTGCACGGCGTGATGGTCGACCAACTCGGGGCGGCGATGGGTTACCGGCGCTATGTCCAGAGCCATCGCGTGGTGTCAACGTCGATCGACGAGGCCGCGCGTCGCGCCAGCACCCGACCTTCGCCTGACGGCGGCCTCACCGAGGTGTGGTTCACCAACCAGGCGACGATGCACAGTGAGATGGCGAGTGAGGCCGGCCGGGCTGCCAGCGTCCATTTCGCGAACGACGAGGGTAACTTCATCAACCCACCGTCGATGACCGTCTTCCTCGCCCGCGAAAGGCTTGAGTTCGATCGTTCGTAGGTCGCGGTCGTTATCCATATTTGTTGAGGAGTCTGAACGTGAGTAGTACCTATCCGCCCGTGAAGTTCGGCGCCTTCTTCGGTCCGTTCCACAAGGTCGGACTCGACCCGACCTTGGCGCTGAAGCAGGATCTCGAACTCATCGAGCACATGGACCGCCTCGGTTTTGCTGAGGCGTGGGTTGGTGAGCACCACTCTGGAGGGGTCGAGATCGTCGCGTCTCCCGAGATCATGGTTGCCGCCGCTGCTGCGCGGACCTCGCGGATCAAACTGGGTCTCGGGGTGATCTCGCTGCCGTACCACCATCCGTTCATGGTGGCCGACCGCGTCGTACTGCTCGACCACCTCACCGAAGGCCGAGTGATCTTCGGCGCCGGCCCGGGTCAGCTCACGGATGACTGCCGCATCATCGGGATCAACCCGATGGACAACAGGCGCAAGCTCGAGCAGGCCCTCGATGTGATCATCCGACTCTTCGACGGCCAGACGGTGCAAGAGACAACGGACTGGTACACGGTCGATGGGTACCTCCAGTTGGCGCCGTTCTCCGACATCGAGATCGCGGTCACGGGCGCCTGGTCGCCAACGGGCCCGAGCCTTGCTGGCCGCTACGGCACTGGCCTCCTCTCGCTCGGCGCGACCACTCCCGCGGGTCTTGAGTTGCTCGCGAGCCACTGGAAGGTCGTCGAAGAACAGGCGGCGATCAGTGGTCGTCCGGTGTCGCGCGACTCGTGGCGCCTCCTCCAACTCACCCATATCGCCGAGACCGAGGAACAGGCTCTCGCCGACGTCGCGGACCGTCTGCTCACAATGAACAACTACATGGCACAGATCAGCCCGGCGGCCGTCGAATACGAGAGCGTGGAGTCCCTCGTACGCGACACGAACGCGAGTGGCGGTGGCCTGATCGGCACGCCCGAGATGCTCGTGGCCCACATCAAGCGGCTCCAGGAGAAGTCCGGAGGCTTCGGGCGCTACCTGATGCTGCAGGGAGATTGGGCCACCCAGGAAGCAACTAAGCGCAGTTACCAGCTCATCGCCGAAGAGGTGGTTCCGTATTTCAATGGCTCGCTCCGATCGCGTGAGCGTGGCTACTCCGAGGTCTTGTCGAGCAACCTTGCTGGGGCTCAGGCCACCACCGCTGCAGTGAACGCGGCACGCGAACAGTTCGACGCTAAGCATGCGTCGACCTCCTAGTCCTCGGGTGCACAGGTGACGTTGGGCCGTCATCTCTCCGTGGCTACCGAAAGTGAGGGCTCCTTCCTCGGTGTGGTGGTGGCCGGGGGAGAAGGTGTGGCTTTCGGAGGTCACCTTGTCGCGCATTCGATCACCTCGGCCGCGCATGCCGTGTCGACCGGACGTCATCCCGACAGCGTGCACACGCGCTTCTTGCGCCCGGCTTCGCCGGATCTCGACGTCAGATATGACGTCGAGATCACTAAGTCCGGGCGATCTTTCGACAACCTTCGAGTCGACGCGTGGCAGTCCGGGCTGCTCGTCGCGGCGACGACCATTTCGTTCACGACGTTCGAGGAGGGCTTCGACTACCAGGAGGCGATGCCCGAGGTTGCGGGTCCGGATGACATTGAGCCGAGCACCTTCGTCCCACCGGGAACCGAGGCGAGTGTGCGTGCTCACTTCGATATTCGCTATGCCGAAAAGTCTTCCGGTACATCGACATCCGGGCCAACCCAGATCATGTGGCTTCGTGCGCGCGAGCCCCTGGGCGACGATCCGTCGGCCCATGCGGCGGCAGTCGCATGGTTCTCAGATCTGAGCCTGCCCTGGACCGCGGAGCTTCCCTACGAAGGTGCCGCACTCGCGCGTGCCGGGGCCTCGCTCGACCATGTGATGTGGTTCCATCGGCCATTCAGGGCTGACGGATGGCTGCTGTTCACTCAGCGAAACCCTGTCTACGCTCACTCGCGCGCTCTCACCTACGGGCACTTCTACTCCGCTGACGGCCTACTCGTGGCCACGGCGGCTCAGGAGACGCTGCTCCGCCGCACTCCCATCGGCCCTTGAAAGGACAGTCACATGGACTTCGCCCTGACACCCGAGCAGCAGACGTTCACCGACGATCTGCGTCGCTGGGTCGACTCCGAGATCCCGAAGGACTACCTGCGCGAGATCGAGGCGCGGGAGGACGAGTATCCGATCGAATTGTTCGACAAGCTCGGCGCGGCTGGCTATCACGCCGTCAGCGTTCCGGTGGAGTACGGCGGCCAGGGCGGCAGCCTCATGACCCAGTTGATGCTGGCCAGGGGGCTCTCGCGCTCGATGGCGGGGATGATCTGGGTTTGGGGCTCGACCTCGTTCGCCGGCGCGAACTCGGTGGGCCTCTATGGAACCGATGAGCAGAAGGCGAGCATCCTGCCCCGGATCGCAGCCGGGAAGGTGCGCGTCACGATCGGCTTCACCGAGCCTGGTGGCGGCACCGACCTCCTGGGTGCCCTGTCGACCAAGGCACGCAAGGTCGACGGTGGCTGGGTGATCAACGGAGCGAAGACGTGGTGTACCTCCGCTCACGTGTCCGACTACGTTCTCCTGCTCGCCCGCACGGACGACAGGGTCGATCGCAAGAGCAAGGGTGTCACCCTGTTCTTGATGCCAACAGACGCCGAGGGCATCACGCTCAAGCCCATACCCACATTGGGGATGCGTGCGCTCGGCACTTTCGACATGGCGCTCGATGATGTGTTCGTCCCCGACGATCTTGTCTTGGGAGAGCCGGGCGAGGCCTGGAAGATGCTGCTTCCCACACTCGCCAACGAGCGGATCATGCTCATGGGGACATGCTTGGGCATCCTCGACGGTGTGCTCGAGGACGCTCTCGCATACATGAATGAGCGCACCGCGTTCGGCAAGCACATTGGCGAATTCCAGGCCCTCCAGCACTTCGTGGCCGACATCGCGATGTGGCGCTACCAAACCGAGCTCGCGGCCCACCATGCGGCTTGGCTTGGCGATACGGGCCAGGACGTCTTCCTCGCGGTGACGATGGGCAAGGTAATCGCGTCAGAACACGCGGTGCGGGCCGCCGACCTCGGAATCCAGATCCTCGGAGGCCAGGGCTACTCGGGGCGCACCGACATGCAGCGGTATTGGCGAGACGCTCGGCTTATGCGCTTCAGTCCGGTCACCAATGAGATGGCGCGCAATCTCATCGCTGAACGACACGGGCTCCCTCGTTCGTTCTAGCAGCAGATATGCCATGCGACGTCCCGATCAAGCAGTCACGATGTGCGAGGTGAACGCCCGATGTTGATTACCGCGTGGGTCGACGTCAACGCGGCTCGAGATCCTGACGGCATCGCGCTTGCGCTGCCGACATCCGCTGTCACCCATGCTGAATTCCTCGAATCGACCATCCTCGCGGCGAGGCGGCTGAGGGCGGCCGGCGTCGGCGCGGGTGACCACGTCGGAATTCTTCTCGGTGCCGAGATCCCCGAGTACCTCGCGTACGCCTACGGCGCGGCAAGGCTTGGTGCTGTTGCCGTATGCCTCAACGCACGATTTCGGTCGCGCGAGTTGGAGTTCGCCGTCACGAATTCCGGGCTACGACTTCTGCTGACCTCTGAGTGGTTCGACTCCGTCCTGGCCACCACCCGCCTGCCCGCGACGTGTCGTGTGGTCGACATCGTCCATGATTCAGGGTTCCTCGACGGATCGACTTCGGTCACCGTCGACGAGGTATACGAGCAGACCGAGCGCGTGAGCGGCAGCGACGCCGTTCGGGTCGTCTACACCTCAGGCACCACGTCGATGCCCAAGGCCTGTCTTCACACGCATGACGCACTTGTTGCTCAGGGCGAGGCTGTTGCGACCGTCCTTGCCCTCACGGGCACCGACCGCTTCTGGGCTCCGTTGCCGATGTTTCACACCGGAGGGTGGACCCCTTTCCTGGCCGCGCAGTCACGAGGTGCCGCACTTCATCACTGTGTGCGATTCGAGGCCCCCTCTGCGCTGCGCCAGATCGTCGACGATCGCTGCACGGTGTTGTTTCCGGGGTTCGAGACCATCTGGATGGAGGTGCTCGACCAGCCTGGATTCTCCGCAGACCTGGTGAGTGCCGCACGACTGGTGATCATCGTGGGGGTGCCCGAGCGCCTGCGGGTCATGCAGAACAGACACCCCGACGTGCCGCAGATCTCCAACACCGGGTCGACCGAATGTGGCGGATTCCTCTGCATGGGTGAGGTGTCCGATCCGTTCGAGACCCGCATGACCACGGCCGGCCGACTTCTGGAGGGGATGGAGGCACGCATCGTCGATCCAGAGTCTGGCCTGGACCGTCCCGTCGGGGTCGTGGGTGAACTCCTCGTTCGGGGTCCGGCACTGTTTCGAGAGTACTTCGGGGACCCCCAGGCAACCGCCGAAGCCATCGACCACAGCGGTTGGTTCCATACCGGCGATCTACTGGCGAGGGACGCGGACGACCGCTTCGTGTTCGTGGGCCGCGTCAAGGACATGCTCAAGGTGGGCGGAGAGAACGTGGCCGCGGCCGAGATTGAGGATCACCTACTCACCCACCCGGCGGTGTATCTCGCGGCCGTGGTGTCCGCGCCAGACACGAAGTACGTCGAGGTGCCAGCGGCCTTCGTTCAGCTCAAGCCCGGCATGAGCGCGACGGAGAGCGAGATCGTCGCCCACTGCTCCGGAGTCATCGCCTCGTACAAGGTTCCCAGGTACGTGCGGTTCATCGACGAATGGCCCATGTCGGGCACGAAGATTCGCAAGGTCGAACTTCGAGAGCGGATTGCTCGCGAGCTCGCCTAGGATTCCACGGTGCCCGAGAAGCCTGTCGTGAGAACGAGTTTGCCCACGAGGTCGCGTGACTCCATCAACCGGTGCGCCTCCACGACATCCTCGAGGGGAAGGGTGGTCACCACTGGCCGAACATCCCCCGATCGCACCAGGTCGCACATCAGGGTCAACGCCGCCTGCGGCTCTGCCGGATCTGCATCGACCACATGCGCGACGATGAAGCCGACCACCGTCTGGTTGCGGACGAGTAGATGTCGGCTGTCGAGCATCCCGGGGGATTGGCTCGCGGATCCGACGACGACGTAGCGACCGCCCACCGCCATCGCTGCGAGGGACGGGCCGAAGACAGGACCGCCCACGCCATCGATGACGACGTCGCACCCCTTCCCCCCTGTCGCGGAACGGATCGCGTCCTTCAAGCCGTCGACATCGCGGGAATCGAGGGTGATCTCGGCACCGGCGTCTCTCGCGGCATCGCGCTTCGCCTGCGATGACGCGGTTCCGATCACGCGCGCGCCTGCGTGAACCGCGAGTTGGACGGACAGGATGCCGACGCCGCCGGCAGCGGCGTGCACCAGCACGGTGTCGCCCCGCCGCACCCGGCCGAAGAGGTGCAGTGCGTACATGGCCGTGATGCCCTGGAGGAACACCGCGGCAACCTGCGGCGCGGGTAAATCCTCTGGTACGTCGTACACCCGGTGCGAGGCGGCGAGGACATGCGTGGCGTAGCCGCCCCCGTCCTCGATCCACGCTGCCACGCGACGTCCGAGGAGGTGCTCGGCCCCCGCTCCCGTCATGACGACGCGGCCGACGGCCTCGGATCCGGGGGCGAGGGTGAGCGGCTGGTTGCGCAAGTACTCGCCGCGGCGGGTCATGGTGTCACCGAAGTTGACCCCTGAGACCTCGGTCTGCACAAGGACTTGACCGGGCCCTGGTTGGGGGGTGGGCCCGTCGGTGAATGCGAGGACCTCGGGGCCCCCGAATGCGCTCAAGATCACCGAGCGTGTGGTCATCAACCTTCTCCGTTCCCGTGGGGCGTCGCGGAGCAGTGTGCCAGCAGAGGGCGGCGCAGGGCCGCCCCGATCGAGGGACGTGCCTGTGGTCGGGCGTACGATCCGAGAGACGAGATCGGTCAACCCTGAGCCGGTGCCCCCATGTCAGGCGAGAGGTCCCACCGTGTCATGGAGTTCGTCCGTCGCAGTGGCGAGCGGCATCGTCGCCCTCGTGCTCACCCTGGTGATGACCCTTCCGCAGACCTGGATGATCTGGCGCGACCGCTCCTCTACCGGAGTCTCCGCCGGCACATGGGCGCTGTTCTTCCTGTCATTCTCGCTCTGGATCGGCTATGACTTCCGGATCGACGACTCTGTCAATCTCGTGGCGAATGTCCTGGCCGCCGCCTCAGCCGGACTCCTGACCGTCGTGATCGAGGGTGTGACGGTAGGGCGCACCAGACGGGGTGCGCTGCTGCTCCTGGGTCTGGTCGCTAGCGGCCTCCTGTTGATGGCATTCGGGCGTTTCGGCCCGATGTTCATCCTCTCGGTGCTTCTCCCGGCGGCGGCCTTGGGCCGGATGCCGCAGGTGCTGCGATCGTTGCGCACCTGGCGTGCGGTCGGCGCGAGCGAGGTGAGCGTCACGACCTGGTGGCTCGGGGTGGGCAGCGGCGTGGCCTGGATCGTGCACGGCGCCCTCCAGCCCGACGTGCTGATCATCTTGACCGCGGTTACGTCCACAGTCCTATCTGCGGCGGTGCTCACGTTCGAGTACTCGGCTCGACGCGCACGTGCTGTGTTGGCGCCGGCCTGAGTCCCGCCTCCGCGCGATATGACCGCACGACTGGTTGTATCGTTCCCCCACACGTGGCGACGTGGACGTCCGGGAGCCCCACCTTGGTAACGTGCCAAAAAGTGATTGCCGTATCCACGACGCGTCCAGCCCTGAGGAGACAGCATGTCCGTGAATACCTCCACGCCAATCGTCCCGGACGAGATTGCGCGAGCCATCGTGCTTCCCGGCGGCTATGGCGACCTCGATGGTGTCGTGTTCCCAGCGTGTGACTGGCTTCGGGCCAATGCCCCGATCTCTCAGGTGCAGGTCGAGGGCTACGACAAGGTCTGGCTGATCACCAAGCACCAGCACAACAAGGAGGTGCTGCGCGACGGAGACACCTTCGCGAGCGGCATCGAGAACTTCATGCTGACCACCACCGCGGGCGACGACTACCTGAAGTCCATCTACGACGGCACCACGAAGGTCATTGACAATCTGACCCCCATGGATTCCCAGGAGCACCGCGACCACCGTGCCGCGCAGGCCGATGCGTTCTCCATCGAGGCGACCAAGAAGTTCGTCCCGCGCTTCCAGGCGCTGGCGAAGGAGTCCGTCGACGCATTCCTCGCAACCGGTGGCGAGTGTGACGCGGTGGCCACACTCGCGCGTGACTTCCCGCTCAAGGTCGTCATGGAGATGATCTCCGTGCCGGAGTCCGACTTCCCGCTCATGCACAAGATGACGCAGGAGACCTTCGGCGGCGACGACCCCGACATCGTCAGCGAGAGTGACGCCGACATGTCTCCCGAGACCGCGGCACGCTTGTGGCAGGAGGCTGTTGACGGCTTCTACGACTACTTCGAGGAGATCCGCGTCGAGAGGCTCCGGTGCCCTATCGACGATCTCACGAGTGCGATCGTCAACGGCAAGCTTCCGGACGGCGAGCTGATGATGCCTCGCCGCCAGAACCACATGGTCTCCTCCATTGCGTTGGCGGGACACGACACCGTGTCGTCCTCGATCGCCGGTGGCATCCACGGGCTCGCGGCCTACCCCGAGCAGTTCGCGCTCGTGAAGAACGACCCCTCACTCATCGGCGGACTCGTCGACGAGGCACTCCGCTGGGCCACCCCGGCCAAGCACTTCATGCGCACGGCCTCTCGCGACGTCGACTTCCACGGACACCAGATCAAGGCGGGCGATCGGGTGATGTGCCTGTTCGTCTCGGCCAACCGCGACGAGGACGTCTTTCCCGAGCCTTACAAGTTCGATATCACCAGGCGCCCCAACCCGCAGCTGTCGTTCAGCTTCGGCCCCCACATCTGTCTGGGCCTGCATATCGCCAAGATCGAGATGAAGGCGCTCTACGAGGAGCTCATCTCCCGCGTCGACTCCATCGAACTCGCGGGCGAGCCCCGACTGAAGATCGGGAACTTCGTCACCGGATTCAAGACGCTGCCCGTCCGCTTCACCGCGAGCTGATGACCTTCATCGGGGCAGGGCGACACGGCGGAAGGGCTCGCGGGTGATGTTCGGATGAGCCAGACCATTGAGTTCGTCGACCAGACCTTGCGCGACGGTCAGCAGAGCCTGTGGGGCTGTCGAATGCGCAGCCACCAGGCCGAGGCTGCGCTACCGCACATCGACCGCACCGGCTTCGATGTCGTCGACCTCACCGGGCCGGGCATGTTCACTGTGCTGTTGCGTCAGTTCCGTGACAACCCATGGACCTCCACCGATTTCTTGGTCCAGCGCTTGCGCAACACCGAGTGCCGTGCCAGTTTCCGTTCGCGCAACATCATGGGGTTCGGGTTCACTCCCGACTCGATCATGGATCTGTGGATCCGCACTCAGGTCAAGCACGGGATCCAGAGCTTCTGGCTCTACGACTGTCTCTACGACCTGCCGACGATGCTCCGCGTCACGACCGTCGTGCACGAGGCGGGCGCGATCCCGGTTCCCTCGATCATGTACGGCCTCACTGATGTCCACGACGACGCCTTCTTCGTCGAACGAGCCGCGAAGATGGCCTTGTGGCCGGGGGTGAAGTCGCTCTACATCGAGGACGCGGCCGGGGTCCTCACTCCCGAGCGGGCAGCCACATTGCTGCCTGCAATCCGGGCCGCCACGGGATCGGTGAAACTCGAACTTCACTGCCATAACACCACTGGCCTGGCCCAGCACAACTACGTCGAGGGGCTCAAGGCCGGTTTCACCTCCCTCCATACGGCGTCGCGCCCCATGGCCAACGGCCCGTCACTGCCCTCGACCGAGGGCATGCTGCCGATCCTTGAGCGCATGGGTCTCGAGCACCGTCTCGACACGAACCAGTTCGAACCGGTGGCGCAGAACTTCATCTGGGCGGCGGGTGACGCGGGGTTCGCCCCCGGCCAGATGGCCGAGTTCGATCCGCGGATCTACGACCACCAGGTGCCCGGCGGCATGACGGGCACGCTGAAGAACCAGTTGGCGCAGCACGGTATGGGACATCGATTCGACGAGGTGCTCGCGGAGATCCCGCGTGTGCGTCGCGAACTCGGAGAGCCCATCATGGCGACGCCGTTCTCGCAGTTCGTCGGTGTGCAGGCCGTGTTGAACATGCTCGCGCGCGAGCGGTACGACCTCGTGCCAGATGAAGTCATCCAGTACGCCCTCGGCCACTACGGACCAGTGCCGCGTCCGATCGACCCCGAGGTCTACGACAAGATCATGGCCTCGCCGCGAGCCGAGCACTTCCGTTCATGGATACAGCCTCAACCCAGCCTCGCCGAGGTCCGCTCGCGCTTCAGGGCGGGAATCCCCGACGAAGAACTTCTGCTGCGGTTGATGACCTCCGATCGGGAGGTTGACGACATGCTCACGAAGGGCCCGATCCCCGTCGATCCCCGCAGACGGTCTGATGTGATCCTGCAGCATGTGAGTTCGCTCGTTGCCGATCCGGGGACGTCCTCGTCCATCTCGGTGTCGAGCCCGGGGATGAGCGTGTCGCTTTCGCGGCGCCCACCGGCGCCCGCAGCATCCCCAGCCGCGCCGAACGCCAGCTGAACCGACCCCGTACCGCTGACCAATCGGCGGGCGCTAGATTTTCCACATCCGGCCAGACGTCGGGGTGGCCGAACCACAGCAACCGGAGGCACACATGGCCGACTCAACCGAGAAGATCACGGGCGCGCACTTCCGTGACGTGATGGCCTC
>CAFBND010000068.1_pt1 | contig 12426 bp, 14 predicted proteins | sample 7269171 | NCBI WGS metagenome assembly CAFBND01 (sample SAMEA6814083, study PRJEB35770) | uncultured Actinomycetes bacterium | biome: Freshwater; feature: Freshwater reservoir; material: water | place: Czech Republic | collected 2017-05-23 | depth 30m m | reverse complement strand
GTGATCCATTGGCAACACGGCGGCGCCACCGATCTCGACAACCTCGTCCTGCTCTGCCACCAACACCACCAGGGCGTTCACGAAGGCGGCTGGACCGTGAGCCCCACACCCGCCCGCGACGGCGAACACATCCACCCCGGCCACCCCGCCTACTGGCAATTCACCCCACCGCCCCCGCGGCGCTAGCGCACCTGCCGGCGTGGGTGTGGGCCCACGCAGCATCGGCCCGCCCCCACCCGTCACACCCCAGACCCGGCCTCGACCCCTGTGGCCAAGGGACCCAGGGTGGCCTATCTCGGTGTCGGTGGGGCGGCTCCACATCTGGGTGGGTTCCCCGGCTGTTCCTATCCGCTGACCGGCTCTTGAACCACGGTGCGAGGCCGACGCGCGAACCGCTCGAACCGCCCCAGTGCAGTACCCGCGGACCCCTCGACGGGTTAGCGTCAGGGCGTGACGACTCCTGTGCCAAACCCCGACCCACGTCCACTGCCGAGGCCACCCTCGCGCACCAGAGGCCCGGTGACGCTGCGGCGCTCCCAGGTATCAGCCTCGACCGCAGACCAGCGCCTTCTCGACACGCGCGGCACCAGCGACTGGGTCCACACCGATCCTTGGCGCGTGTTGCGTATTCAGTCCGAGTTCGTCGAGGGCTTCGGGGCGCTCGCGAGTCTGGGGCCGGCCGTGAGCATCTTTGGATCGGCACGGACACGTCCCGACCACCCCCAGTACGCGACAGCCACCGATCTGGCGGGGCAGCTCGCTCGTGCGGGCTACGCCGTGATCACCGGGGGTGGCCCGGGGATCATGGAGGCCGCGAACAAGGGTGCCTGCGAGGCCGGCGGGATCTCGGTCGGCTTGGGCATCGAGTTGCCCTTCGAGCAGCGCATGAACGACTGGGTCGACATCGGCATCGACTTCCGCTACTTCTTCGCACGCAAGACGATGTTCGTGAAGTATGCGCAGGCTTTCGTCGTCTTCCCAGGCGGTTTCGGCACTTTCGACGAGCTCTTCGAGGCGTTGACCCTCGTGCAGACCGGCAAGGTCACCTCTTTCCCTGTCATCCTCGTGGGGACGTCCTACTGGGGCGGGCTCGTCGACTGGCTCCGACAGTCGGTGCTGGCCGAGGGCAAGCTCTCCGAACGCGATCTCGCCCTTCTCCACGTCACCGACGACATCAACGAGGTCGTGGGGATCGTCGACGAGGCCATCCGGGGACACAACGGGCATGGAGCTCACGATGAGCACCACGCAACCGCGAGCCCGCCTGAGTGGTACCCGCCCGTGGAGGCCTGACATGCCTTCGATCGGGGTGTTCTGCGCGTCGAGTGAGGACATCGACGAGCGATACTCCGTCCTCGCCGGAGAGGTGGGCTTCGCGCTCGCGAGGCGTGGCTGGACGTTGGTGAGCGGCGGTGGATCCGTGAGTTGCATGGGTGCTCTGGCGCGTGCGGCGCGGGCCGGGGGAGCGCACACCATCGGTGTGATACCTCGCGCCCTGGTTGATCTCGAGGTCGCCGACCACGGCGCGGACGAACTCATCGTCACTGACGACATGCGTGATCGCAAGGGTGAGATGGATCGTCGCAGCGATGCATTCCTCACCTTGCCCGGCGGCATAGGCACGCTCGAGGAACTCCTCGAGATCTGGGTCGCGCGCTCACTTCGCATGCACGACAAGCCGATCGTGGTTCTCGATCCCTGGGGTGATCTTGAGCCGCTGGCGCTGTTGGTGAGTGGGTTGGTCGAAGCCGGCTTTGTGCGTGATGTGGCGGCGGCACAGTTGGTGTGGACGTCCAGTGTTGACGACGCGTTCGCTGCGATCGAGCGCGGCTGGGCCGACGCCGGACGGGTACCCCCGGTCGAACCTACGGCTGGAGAACTGCTCGAGGCCGAGCCGTGAGGGCCTGAGGAAGTCAGGTTCGGCGACGGCAGCGGGTGCTTGCCGGTCAGGCCAGGCCCCGCCGAGCCACTGCTGGGGGTCGCTGCCCTGCGATGGCGGCCACCATGTCGAGAGTCTGACGGGTCGCCGCGACGTCGTGGGCCCGGTAGACCCGCGCGCCGAGCCATGCCGACACCGCTGTGGTCGCGAGGGTGCCGACCAGCCGGTCCACCGGGGCAGCGATGTCCAGCGCCTCGCCCACAAAGTCCTTGCGTGACAACGACACCAGCACGGGCCAGCCGGTGGCCACGAGTTCGGGTAGGCGCCGCGTCGCCTCGAGCGAGTGTCGGGTGTTCTTGCCGAAGTCATGTCCGGGATCGATCAGGATCGCGTCGCGACGCACGCCCAGCGCGACCGCCCGTTCGGCCTCGCCGACCGTGCGCGCGATGACGTCGGCCACGACGTCGTCGTACTCGACGCGATGCGGTCGTGTCCGTGGGGTTGCCCCACCGGTATGGGTGCACACAAGTCCGACGCCGAACTCGGCAGCGACCTCGGCGAGCCCCGGGTCGAAGCCGCCCCACGCGTCGTTGAGCAGGTCTGCGCCCTCCGCGCACACGATGCGCCCGACCTCGGCGCGCCAGGTGTCGACGCTGATCACCACGTCGTGACGGGCTCGCACGGCCGCCACCAGGGAGGCGGTGCGCCGGATCTCCTCAGCGGCGTCGACCTCGTCGCCCGGGCCGGCCTTGACCCCGCCGATGTCGATGATTCCCGCGCCCTCGGCCACGGCGCGTTCGACAGACTCGAGAGCGGCCGCGTCGGCGTAGTTCGCGCCCTTGTCGTAGAACGAGTCGGGCGTACGGTTCACGATCGCCATGACGACGGTGTCGCCGCCCGCGAAGATCTTGCTGCCCAGCCGCAACGCCACGAGTCTCGACCACCTTCCGCGCGACTCGGCGGGGGACCGAGTGCTGAGGTCGTTCAGCGTGGCATGCTCAGGTCGTCACCGCCTCCGCAGGGGCGATCCGAGGTGACCGGCCCGAGGGCCGGGTGCCGTCACGAAGGAGCCGAGGTCGTCATGTCCGTGGTGTTCGTACTCCTGGCCATCCTGCTCATCACGATCGTGGCGCTGCTGTCCTCCGGCCGCCTCGGCGAGCTTCCCGCTGTCTCCGTCGATCGTGCCCCGCTCGCGCTGCCGGAGAGTGGCGCGCTCGTCAGCGAGGACATCGACGCCATCCGCTTCGCCGTCGGCACTCGGGGCTATCGCATGGACGAGGTCGACGCCGTCCTCGACCGACTCGCGACTGAGGCCGACAACCGCGAGGTCCGCATTGCCGAACTGGAGACGCGGCTCATCGGACGTGGCGTCCCGCGTCCGGATCCGGCCGACTACGAGGTATGAGCGCGGAGCCCGAGCCCGGCGCCACCGTCGGCCCTGATGGACTCCGCCGCTGCCCTTGGGCTGGGTCGACCCCTGAGTACCGGGCTTATCACGACACCGAATGGGGCCGACCCGTCCACGGCGACTCCGCGATCTTCGAGCGGATCACCCTCGAGGCCTTCCAGTCCGGGCTCTCCTGGCTCACAATTCTTCGCAAGCGCGAGAACTTCCGTGCGGCGTTCGACCGGTTCGACATCGAGATCATCGCGACCTACCCCGACACCGCTCGCGAACGTCTCCTGGCCGACTCGGGGATTGTGCGCAACCGCGCGAAGATCGAGGCCACGCTCGCGAATGCGCGGGCGGTAGCCCGGCTCCTTGAGGCCGAGGGCCCGGGCGCATTCGACCGCCTCGTGTGGTCTTTCGCGCCCCAGACGAGCCGAGTTCGCCCGCTGCGGCTCGCGGATGTTCCCGCGATGAGCCCGGAGTCCCGGGCCATGGCCCGTGAGCTCAAGCGCCGGGGATTGTCCTTCGTGGGCCCCACGACGATGTATGCCGCGATGCAGGCCATGGGCGTCGTCGACGACCATCTGGCCGGCTGTCACGTCCTTGCCGGCAGTTGAGGGGTGTGCATGGGTGCGAGCAGCCCTCCGAACAGGGATAATGGCCCGCAGAGGGCGTCCCGGAACGATCAGTGGGGCGATGATGCGAAAAGGGGTGCAGCATGGCCGCCATGAAGCCGCGAACGGGCGATGGCCCGCTCGAGGTCACCAAGGAGGGTCGTGGCATCGTGATGCGCGTCCCGCTCGAGGGCGGTGGCCGACTCGTTGTCGAGCTCACCCCGGACGAAGCCCGCGACCTCGGTGCCCAGCTGACGACGGTCGCCGGCTGAGAGCCGCACCGACCCTTGCGTCCGCCCATCGGACGCATACCCAGCCAAGTGAACGACGGCTCCGCACCCACATCGGGTGCGGAGCCGTCGTCCTATGTCAGGGTCGTCACAGGCGAACGGCCGTGAGAAGTCCATCTCCCACAGGGAGAAGTGCGGGGAGCCACCGCTCGTCGTCGCGCAGGGAATTCAGGACGCCCCGAATGGTGACGGTCTCGGGGTCGCGTTGTGCGGGGTCTGCCACCTTGTCGTGCCAGAGGCTGCTGTCGAGGGCCAGGACGCCGCCGACGCGGAGCAGGCGCGCCGCCTGCTCGACACACTCGGGGTACTCATCCTTGGCACCGTCGATCAGGACGAGGTCGTATGTCGCGTCGGCGAGCCGGGGCAGAACCTCGAGTGCCCGGCCTGTGATCAGCCGCGTGCGCGAAGGCGCGATGCCCTCGGCGGCGAACGCCTCGCGCGCGTAGCGCTGGTGCTCGGCCTCGATGTCGACGGAGGTCAGGATGCCGTCCGAGCGCATCCCGCGCAGGAGCCATACGCCCGACACACCGGTACCCGTGCCGATCTCGACCACGTGTCCGGCGACGAGGACCGCGGCCAGCAGGCGCAGGGTTGCCCCGGCGCCCGGTTGGATCGGAATGCAGCCCACCTCCTCAGCGCGGGAGCGGGCGTCGGTGAGTACGGAGTCTTCGGCCACGTAGGCCTCGGAGTACTCCCAGCTGTTTCGGAAGGCGACTAGTGCCCTGGCATCGGTGTCCACGCCGTGAGGCTAGCGGTGCGATGGCTCTGTGGGTACTGGTAACCCGGCGAGGAGGCGATAGGGCCATATCGGCGGCGGTCGACTGCCGGAGGGACGTGTCGCGCCTGAAGCCGGAGCGAGGCACCATGGAGGGCATCCACTCATCCGAGGAGCTTCATGATCAAACCTGTCGTGATCACCGTTGGGCTGCTCGTGGTGATCGGTGGGGGCGCCTTCGGAGTTGACCGCACCGTCGCGGCGGCGGCCGAGGGAACTATCACGGGGCGCATCGAACAGCAGTTTGCTGGATCCTCGTCGGTCTCCACACGGATCCATGGGATTCCGGTGCTCACCCAGGTGGCGCGCGGATCACTCGATGACGTCACGGTCTCACTTGATCACGTGCCGACCTCCGCGGGTCTGGTGCTCGACGTCGTCGACGTCGAGTTGCGTGACGTCGCGACCGCGGCCCCGTATCTTGCGCGAACCGTCACCGCCCGGGCCTTGGTCACTATGGCGGCTCTTGAAACGCGGCTGGGCGTGGGCTGGGCCGTTCGTGCCTCAGGCCGCGACCTCATCGTGACGGGCACCGGATTGCTGCCCGTCACGGTGCGCGTGACTCCCAGGGTTCAGTCCGGCCGCCTCGTGCTCACCCTCGCCTCGGTCTCACTTCTCGGCGTCGAAGTCGAGGGCGCCAACATCCCCAGGGCCGTCACTGATCGAGTGGCGGCGCTTGCCGACTCGGTCGGCACGCTCCCCCTCGGCCTTGCCCTCGACTCGGTTGAGGTCGGCTCTCGTGGTGTCACGCTCACGGCCTCGGGGGCTGACATCAGTCTCGAGTCGGTGTGAGATGCGCCGGTACACGAGGATGACCGGTGAATGGGCGACCTGGGTGAGCGGAAGGTGTCATCGTTCTCAGCAGGTTCACATGCCGCACGCAGCACCAGCATCACAAGGGAGCACACGATGACGGAGTACCCCGACGGGCCGCACAGCACCCGCCGCGATCCTCAGTTTGGTGAGACGACTTCGGGAGATGCCATGAACGATCAAGTAGAAGCCCTGTACCCCACGACTTCCGCCACCTACCCTCCGCCAGTGCCCGGCACTCGGGTCGACGGACCTGCGGCTCCCTCCGCCGCGTCCGGCGAGGAGTACGACCCGTGGTCGATTGAGCAGTATCCGGACGCGCCGGATCGCTCCGCGCGACGCGGCGGTAAGGGCACCGGCAAGGTCGTCGCGATTGCTCTTGCGTCAGGGCTGCTCGCCGGTGCGGCAGGTGGAGTAGGCGCCTTCGCGATCGCTGATCACCGCTCGACCACCACCGCGGCCTCGACCTCCCCGGGTGCGGTGCTGCCGCAGACCGACGCAGAACTGTCCGCCCGTCCGAGCGGTTCCATTGCCGCTGTGGCGGCCGCAGTGCTCCCGACCGTGGTACAGATCGAGGAGAGGGGCTCGTCAGGGGGTGGCACGGGGTCCGGATTCGTGCTTCGCGAGGACGGTTACATCCTCACCAACAACCACGTGGTTGCCGGCGCGGTCGATGGCGGCACGCTCAGCGTTACCTTCCAGAACGGGGTCACCAAACCCGCCAAGATCATCGGGCGTGACACCTCCTACGACCTCGCTGTGATCAAGGTCGACATGACCGGTCTCGCGGTCTCGACCCTGGGCAACTCTGACGGCGTGGTCGTCGGCGACTCTGTCATTGCGATCGGATCACCGCTCGGGCTCGAAGGCACCGTGACCTCAGGCATCATCAGTTCCCTTAATCGGCCGGTCACTGCCGGCGGGTCGGGGGAATCGTCGTTCATCAGCGCGATTCAGACCGACGCGGCGATCAACCCGGGCAACTCCGGAGGGCCGCTGGTCGATGCACAAGGCAAGGTCATCGGGATCAACTCCGCGATCGCCTCGCTCGGCCAGGCCAGCAGCGGTTCCCAGGCCGGGTCGATCGGCCTCGGCTTCGCCATCCCGATCAACCAGGCCAAGCGGGTGGCTGAGGAGATCATCTCCACGGGGTCGTCGAGCCACCCGGTGATCGGTGTCCAGGTCGACACCGAGTACGGCGGCCCCGGTGCCAAGATCGCCGCGGTCACTGCGGGCGGGCCCGCCGACCAGGCCGGTCTCAAGGCCAACGACATCATCCTGACCGTCGATGGGCGACCGGTATCGGACTCCACCGAGTTGATCGTGGCGATCCGCTCGAACGCGCCGGGAGAGGTCATCACCCTCGGCGTCAAGGAGGGCTCAGGCACCCGAGAGGTCAAGGTCACTCTCGGGGCCGACAAGTCCAAGGGCTGATCAGGGGGTTCCGCTGCGGGGTGCTCATCCGGGACGATGGGCACCCCGCAGTACCCTCGGGGCACGTGATCGCGCGAAGGGACAGAACATGTTCGACATCGGCATGGGCGAGTTCCTCGTCATCGGGGTCGTCGCCGTCCTCATCCTGGGCCCGGACCGCCTGCCGCGTGCGATCTCCGAGGTCGTGAAATGGGCACGTGTGCTCCGCGAGCAGGCACTGAACGCTCGGCGCGAGATCGTCTCGGCGGCCAACCTCGATCCGGGTATGACCGACCAGATCAGGCGCTCGGTCAGTGACCTCGCCGATCTTCACCCGCGCCGCCTCGCATCAACGTTCCTCAGCGATGTCGCGACGGATGCGCCAGCCAAGCCCCCTGGCCCCTCTGGCGCGGCGACCCCGGTGACCCCGCCGACCCCGGCGACCCCGCCGACCGCCGCCCCCGTGTTCGACCCCGACGCCACGTAGCTCATGGCCCCGTAGTGGGCCTAGAGCCGACCGGCTGGTGTGAGCCCGAGCGACATGCCAGCGAGCCCGCGGGCCCGGGTGCCAAGGCGGGTCGAGATCTCGCGCAACACCGTCGATGCGGGGGCGTCTGGGTCGGTGAGTACCAGCGGCTGCCCTGAGTCGCCGCCTTCGCGCAGCCGAACATCGAAGGGGACGCGGCCCAAGAGTGGGACATCGGTTCCGAGCTCGCGGGACAGGGTCTCGGCGACCATCTGTCCGCCGCCCGATCCGAAGAGGTCCATCGGCTCGCCGCAGTGGGGGCACGGGAACGCTGACATGTTCTCGATAACCCCGCTGACCCGGGTCTTGGTCTGCTGGGCGAGCATCCCCGCGCGGATCGCCACCTCGGCCGCAGCGGTCTGAGGGGTCGTGACCACGATCAGTTCGGCCGCGGGAAGCAACTGTGCGACGGAGATGGCGATATCGCCCGTGCCCGGAGGGAGATCGAGGAGCAGCACGTCGAGATCACCCCACCAGACGTCGGCGAGGAACTGCTGCAATGCGCGATGGAGCATCGGGCCTCGGAAGGCCACGGGCTGGGAGACGCCCCCGGGCTTGAACGGCAGCATCGAGATCACGCGGACCCCGAACGCCTGCGGGGGCATGATCATGCCCTCGACCATCGTGGGCGCATCGGTTGCACCGAGCAGGCGCGGAATCGAGTGGCCGTAGATATCGGCGTCGACAAGGCCGACGGTGAGCCCTGAGGCCGCCATCTGCACGGCGAGGTTCGCGGTGATCGACGATTTGCCCACGCCACCCTTGCCTGAGGCGATGGCGTAGACGCGGGTGAGGTTGCCTGGCTTGGTGAACACGATGTCGCGCTCGTCATGGCCGACGAGGGTGCTGCGCAGTTCCTTGCGCTGCTCCTCACTCATCACGTCGAGTTCGACCTGCACGGAAGTGATCCCGGGAACGGCGCCGACTGCCTCGGTGACGCGCGAGGTGATCGTGTCGCGCATCGGGCAGCCCTGCACCGTCAGCCACACCGCGATCATGGCGACGCCATCGACGACCTCACGCGACTTGACCATCTTCAAATCGGTGATCGGACGGTGGATCTCGGGGTCCTCAACGGTGGCGAGTGCGGCGTCGATGAGGTCGAGAAGGGTGGCGGACATGTGCCGATGCTACGTGGCTGAGGTGATCTCGAGGACGGCCGGTCTGATCAGGTGAGCCCGGTCAGAGGCTGGTATCAGGAACGGCGCCCGGATCCGCTTCGACCGCGTGATCGGCGTCGACGAGCTCGACGGCATCCGCATCGCCTGCGCGATCGTCGCCGAGATCGTGAGACTTCGGCTTCTTCTTCTTGCGCACCTTGGGCTCGCGGTCCTCGAGGTCGTCGACGAGGTCACGGAGCTCACTGCGGATGAAGTCGCGGGTTGCCACCTCACCGAGTGCGACGCGCAGCGAGGCGATTTCCCGCATGAGGTACTCGGTATCGGCGACGAGCCGATCGGTGCGCGCCCGATCGTCTTTGTACTGGACACGGTCTCGGTCAGCCTGGCGGTTCTGCGCGAGCAGGATCAGCGGAGCCGCGTACGAGGCCTGCAGGGACAACAGCAAGGTGAGGAAGATGAACGGGAACGCATCGACGGCCAGTGGCGAGAGGTTGTAGATCACCCAGATCACGACGAATGACGTCATGTAGCCGATGAAGTGCCACGAACCCAAGAACCGTGCGATCCGCTCGGAAATGCGGTTGACGGCCTCGGGATCGACCGTGGGACGCAAGGAGATCCCGCGCTCGAGTGGCTGGTCGAGGCGGTGTCCGCGGGGCTCGTCACGTGCCATGGGTCACCGCCTCGTCGCCGTCGCCGGAGTTGTCCTCGCCCGTCAGATCGTCGTCATCGCGGTCGGACTCGCGCCAGTTCGCCGGGAGCATGTGGTCGATGACGTCATCGACCGTGACCGCGCCGAGCAAGTGGTCGTTCTCGTCGACAACCGGGAGCGCGACGAGGTTGTAGGTCGCGAAGTACCGGGTCACCTGGCTCAGCGGAGCATCCGGCCCGATGGGCTCGAGTGCACTATCGAGAACGCCCGAGACCAGGGTCGAGGGGGGTTCGCGCAACAGCCGCTGGAAGTGGGCAACCCCGAGGTACTTGCCTGTGGGGGTCTCGAATGGGGCGCGTACGACGTAGACCTGCGCCGCGAGTGAAGGGGATAGGTCGGCGTCGCGAATGCGGGCGAGTGCCTCGGCCACGGTGGCGTCGGGAGGCAGGATCACGGGCTCGGGCGTCATCATGCCGCCCGCGGTGTTCTCGTCGTAGCGGAGAAGTCGTCGGAGGTCCTCGGCGTCTTCTGGCTCGACGAGGGAGAGCAGGGCTTCGGCGGTCTCGGGCGGAAGTTCGGAGAGGAGGTCGGCCGCGTCGTCGGGGTCCATCTCCTCGATGATGTCGGCGGCGCGCCCGTCCTCGAGGCGAGCGACGATCTCGACGCGGTCGTCCTCGGGGAGTTCCTCGAGGACGTCGGCGAGCTTCTCGTCATCGAGTGCGAGTGCGAGCTCGATGCGGCGCTTGGGGCTCAGCTCGTGCATGAGATTGGCGAGGTCTGCCGGCCGCAGTTTCTCTACTGTCGCGAGAAGGCTCTCGACCCCTTGCTTGGGGTCGGCCAGGGACAGCCCCGAGACAGCTGACCAGGACACCACCAGGGTCTCGCCCCGGCGACGGAAGTTGCCGCCTGCCTTGCGGACGAAGATGCGGCTGACCGACCAGTCGCGGGTGCGGTCCTGCTCGATCGCAACGTCCTGCACGGTCACTTCTTCGGAGGCCTCGAGCAGGGTGACGCGCTTGTCGAGCAGCTCACCGAGGACGAGAGTCTCGTTCGCCCGCTGCTCGAAGCGCCGCATGTTGAGCAGCCCTGTGGTGACGACGGCGCCGGAGTCGATATTCGTGACACGGGTCATCGGGCAGAAGATGCGACGTCGTGGCTGGACCTCGACCACGAGCCCGAGCACGCGGGGGGCGTTTTTTCCATGTCGGAGCGCCACGACGACATCGCGCACCTTGCCGACCTGATCGCCGCGCGGATCGAACACGGCGATGCCGGCGAGACGCGCGACAAAGACCCTCGTCAGCGCTCCGCTCATGGTCGCAGGGTATCCGTCGCGAGCCGATCCCCCCTCACCGGAAACCATTCGGAGGGTCGCGTCCCGCGTGGTCGGCGCGGCCTACGGGATGCATGAGCGGCCATAACGGCGCAGAGTTGGTCGTGGTCGGGCCTTTGGGAGGTGCGTGATGACACAGCAGCAGCGCTATGAGGTGGTGCGCCAGTGGACTGGATTCGAGCTGCGCTCCTACCAGGCACACGTCATCGCGGAGGTGGAGATCGAGGGCTCGTTCGAGTCCGCGGGCAGTGCGGCATTCCGTCCTTTGGTGTCCTATATCGGCGGACGCAACGTCGAGGGCCGTGGGCTCGCGATGACAGCCCCCGTGCTTCAGCGCGAGGGTGACACCGTCGACCCAGGGTCGGCGTCGACCTCCGGCGAGGTGACGCCATCAGGTCGCGGGACCTTCCTGATCTCATTCGTGATGCCCGATTCTGAGGTCTTCGAGTCGATGCCCGCCCCGACTGATGCCCGCGTGGTGATTCGCCCTGTCGCGCAGGAGTACGCGGTCGCCGCCCGCTACTCGGGTCGTTGGTCCAGATCGGCGTTCGAGGGCCATGCTGCGAGATTGCTCGCCGCCGCCGAGGCAGCCGGGTTTGAGGTGACGGGTGCGCCGCGTTTCGCCCGCTTCGACCCTCCCTGGACGCCGTGGTTCAGTCGTCGCAACGAGGTCGTGATCCCCGTGCGAGGGCTCTGACCGCTGGTGGTCGACGTACCTGTCGATCGTCGGGACTCCACGGTCCTTGCTCCGATACCGTCACATGGCGGGCTTCGGGGTCGATCAGCGACCGCGGGCGAGGTGGTGATCGGGTCGGTCTGACGAGGGCCCCCGGTCCGTGTCGACTCGGTGGGGGTCGTGGAATGACCGGCATCTTTCGGGCCCTGGCCGTCGACTTCGACGGCACGCTGACCCTCGACGGCAAGCGCCCCGCGCAGCACGTGCTCGATGCGCTGGCGCGAGCAAGGGTGGGCGGCTGTCGCGTTCTCCTTGTCACCGGGCGTGTGCTCACCGAACTGCGGGCCGATTGGCCTGACGTCGACAACCATGTCGACGACATCGTCGCCGAGAACGGTTGTGTCCTCTATCGCGATGGACAGACCAGGTTGCTTGCGCCTGCCGTCGACTCCTCGTTGGCACCAGCCCTCACGCGCCGGGGTATCTCCGTGCGCGCGGGCGAGGCCCTGCTCGCGTGTGATGGCACGCACGCGGTTGCCGTGATGGAGCAAATCCACGAGCTCGGGCTTGATGCCCAGCTGGTGCACAACCGCGAGGCTTTGATGATCCTGCCCGCGGGAGTCACCAAGGGATCTGGGTTATTCGAGGCCCTCGGAGACATCGGAGTCTCCCGGCACAGCACGATCGGGGTCGGGGACGCCGAGAACGACCATGCCCTCCTCGATGTGTGCGAGGTGGGCGTCGCGGTAGGAAATGCGGTGCCTGCTCTGCGTAGACATGCGGACGTCGTCCTCCGCGGCGAGGGTGGCGACGGAGTGGTCGAACTGATCGACGGGCCAATCTTCGACGGTCGCGAGCGCGTTCGGTCGCGGCGTTGGGAGATGGTCATCGGAACCGGTCCGACGGGCCAGACCGTGACCTTGCCGACATCTCAGTCCAACCTG
>CAFBND010000067.1_pt1 | contig 12503 bp, 16 predicted proteins | sample 7269171 | NCBI WGS metagenome assembly CAFBND01 (sample SAMEA6814083, study PRJEB35770) | uncultured Actinomycetes bacterium | biome: Freshwater; feature: Freshwater reservoir; material: water | place: Czech Republic | collected 2017-05-23 | depth 30m m | reverse complement strand
CAATGGGTGCCATGCCGCCAACTCGGGCGTCCACCTGGGAGTACCGCGAGATCCACCTTCCGCGAGGAACTGCGCGCGATGCCGCCAGATCGGCCCTCACCGAGCTTGCCGAGCACGGCTCCTGGGAGCTCGCCCGTCTCCGCCTCTACCCCGATGGACGACGCCGGGTGTGGTTGCGGCGCAAGATATTGCGAGCCGTGCGCACCGCGTGAGGCCGTCGCCACAACCCTGAACCCCGCGCCCGGCATCTGAGATCTGACAGGGCGCGAGATCCCTCAGCGTCGGCTAGTGCCGTCCGATCTCGGTGCGAAGGCGGGCCTTGACGTCGTCGGGCAAGAGATCCCAGCGCACGCCGAGCAGCACCCCTTCCAGGGCGTAGAGCAGGTGGAGGGTGACGTCGGGGTGCAGCTCCTTCACGGCGAGGAACGCCTCGGCCGCACCGGACTGCTCGAGGTCGTCGTAGGAGGTGATTCCCGCGTCACGAAGGTGCTGGGAGGACTTCTGGCCGAGGGCGCTGAGCCGCCCGCCCTTGCGGGCGGTCACGCCGACCTCAGGAATCGACCAAGCACCCGGGTGCCGAATGTGAGGGCATCGACGGGCACTCGCTCGTCGACCCCATGGAACAGCGACCCGAAGTCGAGTGCCGGAGGCAGACGCAAGGGGGCGAACCCGTAGCACCGGATCCCCAACGTGCTGAAGGACTTTGCGTCGGTACCACCGGAGAGCATGTAGGGAACGGTGACCGCCTGCGGGTCCTCGCAGCGCAAGGCGGCCGCCATGAGGTCGATCGAGGGGCCATCGAAGGTGGTCTCGACCGCGACGTCGTGGTTGATGAACTCACGGGTGACCTTGTCGCCGAGGATCTCGTCGATCGCTGCGAACATCTCTTCCTCATGACCGGGCAAGAACCGGGCGTCAACGTGCGCGTGGGCCTCGCCCGGGATGACATTGACCTTGTAGCCCGCGGAGAGCATCGTCGGATTGACGGTATTTGTGAGAGTAGCGCCCACAATGCGCGCCAGCGAACCGAGCTTGGTCAAGGTGCCCTCAATATCGTGCGGGTCGAACTCCGCGCCCGTGGCCTCGGAGAGCACGTCAAGATACTCGCGCACAGCCGAGGTCATGCGCACGGGGAACTTCATCTGGCCCAGGCGAGCCACCGCATCACAGAGCACGGTGACGGCATTGTCGTCATTGAGCATGGAGCCGTGGCCAGCCATGCCGTTCGCCGTCAAGCGCATCCACGCGATGCCCTTCTCGGCCGTCTGGATCAGATAGAGGCGCAAATCGTCGTGGATTGTCATCGAGAACCCGCCGACCTCGCCCACGGCCTCCGTGACCCCCTCGAAGAGGTCGAGCCGGTTCTGGACGAGCCACCGCGCACCCACGTGGCCGCCGGCCTCCTCGTCGGGCAGGTACATCACGACGATGTCGCGATCGGGCTGCACACCGGCGCGGGCCCACGAGCGAACGGTCGCCAGAGTCATGGCGTCCATGTCCTTCATATCGACCGCACCGCGGCCCCAGAGCATGGGCATACCGAGGTCGTCGTCGATCTCCGCGGCGAATGGGGGGTGGGTCCAGTCGGATGCTCTGACCGGCACGGCATCGAGGTGGCCGTGCACGAGTAGAGCGCCGCGCGTCCGATCCCGACCGGGGATGCGCACGACCACACCCTCACGACGCGCCTGGCCACAGGTGAACCGCTCCGGATCGAGGCCCACCTCACGCAGGCGCCCCTCGACGTACTCCGCGGCCTCGGCCTCGCCGGGCCCGGTGCCGTCGCCGTAGTTGCTGGTGTCGATCCGGATGAGGTCAGAGGCGAGCTCGACGACTTCGGCCTCGGCGTCGGGGAGCGGCTCGAGGAACACGGAGGAGGTGGTCGGGGTCACCTCGCCATCGTCCACTACGACCGGTTTCGTGGTGAGCCACGACTCGCTGTATGCTCCACGGGTTGCAACGCGCCGAACTAGTTGGTGTGCGGCACGTGTCCGAGTGGCGGAATTGGCAGACGCGCTAGCTTGAGGTGCTAGTGCCCGAAAGGGCTTGAGGGTTCAACTCCCTTCTCGGACACCATCGCAACAGCCCCCCACCTGGGATTTCCCGGGTGGGGGGCTGTTGCCGTTGCGGGCTCCGGCTGGCGATGCGAGCACCCTCGGCTCAGAGCAGCTCGAAGATCTCGTACCGAGGCCCGGTGGGGGTCGAATGACCCATCCCGAAGGCCACGATGTCGTTGAGCCACAGCAGATCCGGGGCCGCTGTCTCGAATGCGACGGCGGTTCGGAAGTACATCTCATTGGTCGAGACGGCCTCACGACGTAGCAGCCTCTCGGCAACCTCCGAAGACGTCTTAAGGCGCCCGGTGTAGGTCATGTAGATGCCGTCGCCCGATTCGGTGCGCAGGATCGCCCGCACGTCGAGGTGGGTGACCCCATCCGGACCCTTCCTGAGCCAATCCCCCCCACCGGGCATAACCGTGCCGGAGAGCCGCTCACCGGTGAATGTGCCGGAGGCGATGATCCCCGCGCGACGGAAGTACCCCATGGGCACATCACCGACCACTTGCGGGGAGGTCTGGAACTCGACCACGAACAGGGGCGTGAATTCGATCTCGGTCACTGCGGGTTCCTCGCTGTCGATGGACGGGGGCAATCGCGGTTGGGTCTTGTGGCGTGTTGAGCGCTCTCAGGTCCTCGCGTCCAGGAACGACAGCAGCGCCGAAATGAAGGCGTCGTTGTCGTCGCCGGCCACCATGTGCCCGGCACCGGCAACCATCGCGATCTCCACATCGGCCACGGCCTCGGCGAGTTCGTCGGCCCCCGCATCGCCGACCACATCGGACGCCGCGCCGCGCAGCAGCAGAACGGGAACCTTCACCCGTCGGGCGCACGCCACCAGCTCATCGCCGCTCACCCCGGGCCTTGGCTCCTCCTTCGTGGGATGCCAGAGGATCTTGGGATCCCAGTGCCAGTGCCAGCGACCGTCCTCGCGACGGCGCACGTTCTTCTTCAGCCCCTCGATATTGCGGGTTCGCTCGCGCCCCTTGTACTCGGCGATGGCATCACCCACCTCCTCGAGCGAGGCGAAGCCTCCCGGGTGCTTCTGCATGAAGGTACGGATCCGGTCGACGCCCTCGGGCTCGGGACGAGGCACGATGTCGACGAGCACAAGTGCCCTCACGGGCGCATCGCTCTCACCGGACAGCATGAGTGCGGTGATCCCGCCCAGAGAGGCCCCGACGAGCACCACGTCCCCACCGAGCTCCGCGCAGATTCCGCGGACATCCGCCACATAGGAGGCGATGTCGTAGCTGCCGTCGGGGCTCCAGTCGCTGTCGCCGTGCCCACGGAGGTCGATACTCGTGCACGTCCAGCCGGCCTCCGCCAAGGCGTGCGCACCAGCGCCCCACGCGTGACGGGTCTGGCCACCGCCGTGCATCAGCAGGATCTCACCGCGATCACCGGTGCCAACGAGTCGCTCACCCCTGATCGTCACGGCCGAAGCCAAACCGGCCTGCGAGGAGAACTCGAGTTCAGTGCCGACCAGCACGTGGGCCTTGCGATCGCGCTCGGTCATGAGGTGGCCTTCCACTCGAGGGGCACGGGGGATAACCGGCCAACCTCCCCGATCAGCGGAATGCGGTGATGACCTCGAGGCCAAAGCGCCGAATCGCGGTCAGTGTCTCCTCGTTCGACACATAGGCCGGGCCATACCCCGCGTCCGGCGTGCGAAGTCGGAAGTTGAGGTAGTCGGGGGCCAACTTGGTCTGGATCTGACCAATGCGGTCGATCCACGACTCAGGCGTGCCGAAGTGCCACTGGCGTGTCTCGAAATCGCTGATGGCGCGCTCGGCCTCGTCGGCCCGGGCGATATCACCCTCGGGATCGATCTCGGCTTCGAAACCGTGATCGCCGTAGAACCGCGCCTCTCGCAGCCAGCGGGTGGCATGACGAGCACGCATCTCGACCGGGTCATCGCCGATCCAGCCGTCCTGGTCGATGATGACTGTCCAGTCAGGCTTGTTCAGCGCTGCTGCGCGCTCGCGCATCGAGGTGATCCACGGGCCGCCCTCATCCCAGTCGGGCTGGGTCCACAGAACCCAGCCCTCGTAGTCGAGCGCACGGTCCAACGGCACTCCGGGGCTGTGTGAACCGATCCAGATCGGGGGCCGCGGGCGCTGGTAGGTGCGCGGGGTGAGATGAACCTCGTCGAAGTCGTAGAACTCACCGTGGTAGGAGAAGGTCTCTCCGCTGAAAGCCTTGAGCAGCACCGCCATCGCCTCTTCGAAGCGCTTACCACGACGCTCCCACGGCACACCAAAGGTTTGGTGGTAGCCCGCGTGGTAGCCGACACCGACCCCGAATCGGAAACGTCCGCGCGAGAGGTTGTCGACCATCGCGACCTGCTCGGCGAGGTGCATCGGGTTGTACAGCGTGGGCATCAGGATCGTCGTGCAGATCTCGATACGGCTCGTTCGCGCAGCAATCGCGGCAGCCGCGATCAGTGGCGACGGCACGAAGGTCTCGCCCCGCCCGTGACGCTCGGGAAGGAAGATCGCGTCGAAACCGAGTTCCTCGGCGAGCACTGCCTCGTTGACTACCTGCTCAAATGCGTCCGCTGCCTCATCTGGGCTCGGCGCTGCTTGGTCGTAGACGCCGAAGTGGGTATCCGGGCTGTACGCGAACTTCATCGGGGCTCCCGTTGCTCACACATGATCGATATGACACCAGTGGTCACAATATTGCGGGTGTCAACCTTCCGGTAGGTTGTTTCTCCGCTTCGGTGAGGCGCCGTGCGCTCAGACGTCCCACCAGAGCGTCGCGGTCTCGCGAGCCGGAGGTGGGCCGGCCGCCGCCATCGCGGCAGCGATTTCCGGCTCACGCCCTGGCTCAAGGCACAGCCGAATCCGCATGAACCTCGCCTGCTCCTCGGCCGACGTCTTCGACGTGGCGCTGAACGACTCGTCGATCCAGGTGTGCATCGAGGCGTCAATGCCCGCCTCGCGCGCAACGTGGAGCAGGTCCTCGGCAGTGGGGCCAACTGGCCGCTGCAGATCCCAGAACTGACGCCACAGAGGCGCCATGGACGACAGCGGATGGGTCGTGGGGATCTCCACCACGACGCGTCGTCTCGCATGAGCGGTGAGCGCTGCAAGGAAGGGAACGACATCGGCAACGTTGTAGGCGACGTGATGGCACACGACGACGTCGGCCATGGGCGTCCGCGGCGAAGATTCAGGCCAGTCTCCCAGCACTTCCTCATGGGAAGCGCCGCGGTCAACTGCAGCAGCGGCGAAGTGTTCAAGCATCCCCGCCTGATGATCCACACCGATGACGTGCGCAGCGGGTGGCACGAGGGCCATCGCAGCTCGCCCTCCCCCGCACCCGATGTCGAGGACGCTCTCGCCCGCGCGCAGACATTCTCGCGCGCGCATATGTGACGGAGAGTCCGAGATGGCCCTATCGACCGTGAACATCGCGACCGGATGGATCCACGGGGATTCAGGCGCCTGGGCCAGGATCTCGGGCGGAATCGCCCAGGCCGCGAGGTCCTCCCGCCACCGCTGTGCTGCCGTCGTCATGTGCGCCACCGTAGTCCCGAGGCGCATACACACGCGACCTGCTCGGCATCGGCTCCGTGGACATCAGCCCCGTGCGCGCTGCGTCAGGTCGATGCGTTCCTGAGCAGCGTCGGAGGCGGTAAGCGCCGCTCGGTTCGTTCGGGCGAAGGCAGGCAGTGGACGGTCAATCAGCCGAACCATGAACTGGCCGTGGGGAGTGCGGGATCTGACGGCGTATTGGCCGCATACGCACACGAGCCATCGCGGGTCCTCGTGTGCGAAGAATCCGTGCTCATGTTCGAACTCGAGATAGGGAACCGTTGAGTCGTCGAGGCGCGTGCGCTCCGCCGGATTCCTCAACATGCCATCGCCAAGCTCATCCGGGCCCGCGCCATGGCTTCCGTAGCCAGCAGGAGACCTTCACCTTGCACACCGGCATGTGCCAACTGGTAACGACACAGAGCGACTGCGGCCATCACCCGCCCCGGGGGCGAGTCGCCGAACTCCTTGACCAGGCGATCGGTCAGCAGCGCCAGTTCATTACGTGTGCGTCGTGCTTGATCTGCCGTCATGTCAATGGCCCCCACCACATCTCGACTTGCTCCGAGAATTCCATTCAGTGCCTCGCGCCCCCCCGGGCTACAAGATCTATCTGAGGATCAGGTGCACCCCGGGACCGACCGGAATCGCTGGCCGAGGGTGCAGTTATGAGTGCAACAGGTTCACCTTCGGAATGCAAGGGATATTGCAAGAACGGGAGGGAAACTCGGAATTGCGCAAGACTTGTTTTCCATGGAGACATCGATCCAGGGCATGCCACCGCGGGGTAGTCGGCCCGACACCTTTGGGTGCCCGCGAGGCTTGTGGGCGATCGTCCTGACAGCCGCCTCGGCAGGGATTGTTCTCACCACGATCCAGATCCTCGAGAAGCTCGCGATCGTGAAGAACCCGGGCACTGTCCTCATCTGCGACGTGAATGCCACGATGTCGTGCTCTGAAGTTCTCACCGCATGGCAGTCATCGGTGCTCGGCCCGCCCAATGCCCTGATCGGAGCCGTCATGTTCGCGGTTCTGGGCTCGGCCGCCTTGGCAGGCGTGCTCCGGACTCGCCCCACCCGCGGGTACCTGCTCACGATCTGGGGCCTCGCACTCTTCTTCCTACTCTTCGCCACGTGGTTCATGTACGAGACGGCGTTCGACATCGGAAGGCTCTGCCTGTGGTGCACGGGGATCACCACTTCGATTGTCGTGATCTGTGCATCCACGACACGGATAGTCGCGCGTGAGGGCGCACTCGACGACACCCTGGCGGGGCGCTCGCTCCGCACCGCCGTGCGTACGGGTGTCGATCTGATCTTCTGGGCGGGTTGGTGGCTCGCGATCGCCGCCATGCTGTGGTCCGGGCTGACCCGGTGAGTGTAGCGACGGCCTGCCCCGACACGCGGCCGATTTCCCCTGGTTCATCACCCACGTAGCGACGCTCTACGCTCACCCTCGTGACCGGAGCACTTTCCCAGCGCCTCCGGGCGACAACTCACATGTCAACGCAAGCGTGGTTGATCTTCGTTGCGCTCTCGCTGGTCTGGGGTGTGCCGTACCTGTTCATCAAGATCGCGGTCACCGAGGTCGAACCCATGACCCTCACTGGGATCCGAACCCTCATGGCAGCACTCATCCTTCTCCCGTTCGCCCTGCGCTCCGGCTCGTTGCGTGCGGCACTTCGCGCCTGGCCCTGGGTGGTCGCCTTCGCCCTTATCGAGATTGCTCTGCCGTGGGCTCTGCTGGCCCACTCCGAGGAACGAATTTCCAGTGGATTCGCCGCCGTGATGATCGCCACCGTGCCGATCGTGGGGAGCCTGATCTCCTGGATTGAAGGCGATCGACACGCACTGACACGTGTGCGCGTCGTGGGTCTCGTGACAGGGGTGGTCGGTGTGGCGATCCTGGTGGGCATCGACTCGCTCGCCGGTCACATCGACCTGATCAGCCTCCTCGAACTGGTGATCATTGCGGTGTGTTCTGCGGTGGGGCCGATGATGGCCGATCGCAAACTGCACGGGATCCGACCGCTCGGGGTCATCACGCTGACGTTTGTCTTCGTCTCGATCCTCACAATGCCCTGGACCGTGGCGGGGCTAAGGCTTGGTCTGCCCTCGGGCAAAGTTCTGGTCGCCATCGCGGTGCTGGCACTGATCAGCACGGTGGCCTTGACCCTGTTCCTCACATTGATCGCCAAGGCGGGTCCGGTACGAGCCACGGTCGTGACCTTCGTGAATCCGGGTGTGGCCGTGATCCTCGGGATCATCGTCCTCTCCGAACCGCTGACGCTGGGCACCATCATCGGATTTCCCCTCGTCATCCTGGGCTCATACCTGACAACGCGACCCCACCCCGGTGCAGTGCCCGATCCACACTCCGCCGTGGTCTAACGATCGGCATCGGAACCGGCCACAGCGCGACCAGGTCACAGCGCAACCCGGGCGCCACGAGAAGATGTGCTCTATGAGCGCGACACTGCAGGCCAAAGGAGTTGCCGCTGGCCACGGTGATCGCGACCTGTTCACCGGTCTCGACCTCGTGGTGGCACCCGGCGATGTCATCGGCCTCGTCGGGCCCAACGGCGCCGGAAAGACCACGCTGCTGCGAATCCTGGCCGGCGCACGGGTCCCCGATGCGGGGTCGGTGACGGTCTCGCCGACTGCCGCACACATCGGTTACCTGACCCAGGAACCCGACCGACGCGAAGGCGAGACCATACGCGAACACCTCGCGCGGCGCACCGGCGTCGACGCAGCCAATCGCGACCTCGACATCCAGTCGCAGGCGCTGGCCGACGCAGTGCCGGGCTCGGACGACACCTACTCCGAGGCACTCGAGGCCTGGCTCGCACTCGGTGCCGCCGACTTCGACGAGCGGCTGGCGATCGTGGTGCACGACATCGGTCTGGGGGTCGATCTCGACGCCGAGATGACCTCCCTCTCAGGGGGGCAGGCGGCTCGAGTTGGGCTGGCCGCACTTGTGCTCTCGCGCTATGACATTTACCTACTCGACGAGCCGACCAACGATCTCGATACCGAGGGCCTGGACCTTCTCGAAGACTTCGTGCACGGGCTCGACGCGCCCGTCGTGGTTGTCAGCCACGATCGCGAGTTCCTCTCACGCACCGTCACCACGGTGGTCGAGATCGATCGCAGCCTGCAGCGGATCACGACCTACGGAGGTGGCTACGAGGCCTACCTCGACGAGCGATCGGTCGCCCGAAGACAAGCTCGTCTGGCCTACGACGAGTATGCGAATCGACGTTCCGAGCTCGAGACCCGCGCGCGCACGCAGCGGGCTTGGATGGAGAAGGGCGTCAAGAACGCCCGACGCAAGAACAAGGACAACGACAAGGTCGGGCGCAAGTTCCGCGCCGAGGCAACCGAAAAGCAAGCGGCAAAGGCTCGACAGACCGATCGGCTCATCGAGCGCCTCGACGTCGTGAACGAGCCGCGCAAGGAATGGCAGTTGCAGTTCGAGATCGCCGCCGCCCCTCGCTCTGGCGACGTTGTCGCTGTGGCGCGCGCGGCAACCGTCGAGCGCGGCACCTTCTCACTTGGACCCGTCGACGTTCAGTTGAACCTGCGCGACCGGGTCGCGGTCACCGGCCCTAACGGCGCCGGAAAATCAACCCTGCTCGCACTTCTGCTCGGACGCATCGTGCCCGGCTCTGGCGCCGTAAGCCTGGGCTCCGGCGTCGTTGTCGGTGAGGTTGACCAAGCGCGGGCCGCGTTCGAGGGTGACGAGCCACTGGCCGATGCCTTCTCCCGACAAGTGCCCGAATGGCCCACGGCAGACGTCCGCACCCTGCTCGCCAAGTTCGGCCTCGGCGTCCATCACGTAGGTCGCCCAGCCTCATCACTCTCACCCGGCGAACGCACCCGCGCTGCCTTGGCACTCCTCCAGGCCAGCGGCGTGAACCTGCTCGTGCTCGATGAGCCGACCAACCACCTCGATCTGCCCGCGATCGAACAACTCGAGGAAGCGCTCGAGAGCTTTGACGGCACTGTTCTGCTCGTCACGCACGACCGTCGCATGCTCGACACCGTGCAGCTCACCCGTCGTTGGCATGTCGAGGACGGCGGCGTGATCGAGATCGCCGCCGACTGACCGTGCCCCACGGTGGCGCGAGCGGATTGTTCTTACCCCGCTCAGTCGATGTGATGTTTCGTAGCGGGCACATGCTTCGGCCTACTCGGTCTTGAGGTACGTGGCTCGGGGTGGCTGGTGGTGTTCGTCGCCATGGTCGACGGTCTTATGGGGACCGCGCTCGGACTCTTCGTCAGCGCATTCGCCAAGACCGAGTTCCAGGCGGTTCAGTTCATGCCCCTGGCGCTGCTTCCCCAGTTGTTGATCTGCGGTCTCATCGTTCCGACGGCGATGCTCCCGACTGCACTCGAATGGCTCTCGTGGGCACTCCCGCTGACGTACGCCATCGACGCGATGTCGCATGTGGCGACGCAGACCTCCACGGATCCGCGATTCTGGATCGACGTGGCCGCGGTTGCCGCGATGGGGATCGCCCTGCTGGCGGCAGGGGCCGCCACCCTCAGACGACGAACCGTCTGAGGCGCCGGGGGTCGCGTGTTCAGATCACGGACCTCACTGTTCGAGAGTGAGCACCCATCGCACCAAGGTGCCGTCGTCGCCACCATCGATGACACCCGCTCTCGCGAAGCCGTTCCGGATCAGGAGTCGCTGTGACGCCACATTGTCCGGCGAGGTCATCGCCACTATCGAACGCAGTCCCTGCGACCCTGCCCAGCGAATCACGGCCACTACGGCTTCACCACCATGTCCCTGCCCCCGCGCCGATTCCACGAGTCCGTAGCCGATCTCGGCACTTCCGTCGCCGTCAGGGGCCGACAGCATGCCCACTCCCCCGATCGCGAGACCGGACTGCGCCAGCCTGATCTGCAACGGACCCCAGGTGTCGGCTTCGCTGTAATAGTCACCCGCCTCACCCACGATCGCGGCCACGACCCGATCACTCTCGGACGGATAGTCGTATGCCCACGCGCGCCCCGAACGGTCGCGATCACGAATGGCCGCAGCCTCGTCGCGAGACAGGGTCTCGAGAATGAGCCGTTCGGTGAGAATCCGTGTCACGGCAGGACGCCGACATGTGCGAGCGCGAGCCGCAGCAGTCGGTCTTGCCCACCGGTCATTTCAAGGGCGACGTCGTCGCTCGCCACTTCGTCAGGGGTCATCCAGACGAGGTCGAGAGCGGACGTCGAGGGCATGCAGTCGCCATGGACGGGCACGACGAAGGCCAGCGACACCGCATGCTGACGCGGATCGAAGAACCCGGACACCTCGGGGTCGGGGAAGTACTCGACCACCGTGAATGGCTGGGGAGACGCCGGCACTTGAGGAAGGGCCATCGACCCGAGATCCTTTTCCAGATGCCGCATGAGGGCATCCCGGATCCGCTCGCCGTAGAGGACACGTCCCGACACCGGTGCTCGGGAGATGCTGCCGTCGGGCATGGCGCGCAGAAGCAGACCCAGGGAGATCACCTCACCGCGCGCGTCGACCCGCACGGGGATCGCATCGACGTAGACCATCGGGAGGCGTTCGCGCGCCAACTCGAGGTCGTCGCGCGAGAGCCACCCTGTACGTTCGTCCGTCATCTCACTCACGGGGCCACGGTACGCGGCGACCGCTCCGTGGCGCGGTTGGCGCGGCCGATATCCCCGATCACTTGGCTCGACTTGTCGCATGTGCGCGCGGAGTGTCGCGGAGTGCGACCCCCTGCATGAGCCGCCCGCGGGCGGCACGGGAGGATTGGACATATGCGCCTCACCCTGCGAGCAGACGGCACGGCCGACCTCGACGTGGTCTGGGAGCGCTACGCCGACCCGCAACTCTGGTCGACCTGGGCACCGCAAATCCGTCGCGTTGTCTGCTCAGCAGACCGTCTCGCCGTGGGCGTCACGGGTGAGGTCTACGGCGTAGTGCCGAACCTCGCGGCTCGTTTCGAGGTCGTCGAGTTCTCCGAGTCGGAGCATCGATGGGCGTGGGATGTGGTGGCTGGGCCAGTCCGCATGCACATCGACCACCGCAGCGAGTCGCGTATCGGCGGCGGTGCGAGCACGACCCTCGTCGTCGACGGGCCGGTCGTGGCCGTGCTGACGTATGCACCCGTGGCGCGACTCTCACTCGAGGGCCTCGTCCGCCGGGCGAAGCCTTAGTGCGACTCATGCCTGATTCACCCGCACAGATCGCGGTGTTCGATGTCGACGGGGTGCTCGCCGATGTGCGGCATCGGCTTCACTTCGTCGAGCGCAAGCCCAAGAACTGGGAGGGCTTCTTCGCCGCCATGGACGAAGACGGGCCACTCTCCGCCGGCATCACCATGGCCTCGGACCTCGCGCAGAGTGGGTGTTCGATCGTGTACCTCACGGGCCGCAATGAGAGCTACCGCGCGCTCACGACTCAATGGCTCGCGCGCAACGGCCTGCCGACAGGCCGGCTCGTGATGCGCCCAGACCATGACCGCCGCCCGGCCAGACTGTTCAAACCCCAGGCGTTGCAGCGCATCGCACAGGACGGCTCCGTGGTGACGATCGTCGATGATGATCTCGCCGTGGTCGACGCTCTGCGTCTCGCAGGATGGCCGGTCGTTCACGCCACATGGATGACGATTGCTCGCCTGGCCGAGCAACAGAGCCTGTTCGACGCGCAAGAGGTCGAGGGCCGATCCTAGCTCCTTCCGCCCTGTTCGCCGGGTGGGGGAAGACGTGGTTTCGTTGAGTCGTTCGGGTGCTCTCTTGTGATCGCTGTGGGCGTAAATGTTCTTGTGTATCAACGGGTTTCGGGGGCCTGTTTGGTGGGGGCACTGTCAGTGGTGGTGTTTAGGGTTGTCTCATGTCCTCCTCCTTCTCCCGCTCCGGTTCGGGGT
>CAFBND010000065.1_pt1 | contig 12700 bp, 9 predicted proteins | sample 7269171 | NCBI WGS metagenome assembly CAFBND01 (sample SAMEA6814083, study PRJEB35770) | uncultured Actinomycetes bacterium | biome: Freshwater; feature: Freshwater reservoir; material: water | place: Czech Republic | collected 2017-05-23 | depth 30m m | reverse complement strand
GTCGTCGGTGACCGAGACGTTGGCCGGATGGGAGAGCTGCCGCGGACACTGCTTGGGCACAGGACATGGTCGGCAGACCTCGAGGGTTCGCTCGGCCGGATCAGAGCTTGAAGTCTCCGGCGTCGGAGCGAAGGTCGGTCAGAATATCGATCAGCGTGGTGGTCTGTGATGACGACAGACCCAACCGCATGAACACCTCGGAGTTCATGGCCGCGGTTGCCTTCTCGGCAATCTGACGACCTTCGTCGGTGATCGACGCCAGCACGGCGCGACGGTCCTGCGGGTGCTGTTCGCGACGAACAAAGCCCTGAGTCTCGAGCCGGTCGACGACACTCGTCACGCTGGTGGGATGGACCTGCAGGCGAGAACCGATCTTGGCCATCGGGAGTGCGCCAGTGCGTGTGAAGGACAGCAGCATCAGGAGTTCATAGCGGGCAAAAGTCAGATCGAGTGGACGCAGCACGGCGTCGATGCGCTGCATGAAGATCTGATGAGCGCGCACCACGGAGGTGACGGCAGCCATGCCGTCGCTGGCCTCCTCCCACCCGCGCACGACCCACCAACGTCGGGCCTCGGCGATGGGGTCGAGCGGAAGGGTCGGTTGGTCACTCATGATCAACAGACTAGACGTTGCGACGGTACTGGCCGCCGACCTCGAAGAATGCCTGCGTGATCTCCCCGAGGGTGCAGACGCGCACAGCATCCATGAGCACGGCAAAGACGTTGCCGCCTGAGGTGGCCGCGTGCTGCAGACGCGCGAGCTGGTGGTCACGTTCGCCGCTGTTGCTCTCCTGGAACTGACGGAGACGGCTGAGCTGTGACTGCTTCTCCTCTTCGGACGCTCTCGCGAGGACGAGTTCCTGTTGCCCACCGTTGCCCGCGGGATTGAGGAAGGTGTTGACACCGATGATCGGCAAGGTGCCATCGTGCTTCTTGTGCTCGTAGAGCATCGACTCGTCCTGGATGCGGCCGCGCTGATAGCCGGTTTCCATGGCTCCGAGCACCCCGCCGCGCTCGGATATCCGCTCGAACTCGACGAGCACGGCCTCCTCGACCAGGTTCGTGAGCTCATCGATGATGTAGGAACCCTGTAGTTGGTTTTCGTTCTTGGACAAGCCCCACTCCTGGTCGATGATCAGCTGGATCGCGATGGCGCGCCGCACCGACTCGCTGGAGGGAGTGGTGACTGCCTCGTCGTACGCGTTGGTGTGCAGTGAGTTGCAGTTGTCGTTGATCGCACACAGCGCCTGAAGAGTCGTGCGAATGTCGTTGAAGTCCATCTCTTGCGCGTGCAGGGACCTGCCCGAGGTCTGGATGTGGTACTTCAACTTCTGGCTTCGCTCGGATGCGCCGTAGAGATTGCGCATCGCCACTGCCCAGATTCGACGGGCCACCCGACCGAGCACCGTGTACTCGGCATCGATTCCATTGGAGAAGAAGAACGAGAAGTTGGGGGCGAAGTCGTCGACCTTGAGCCCACGAGCGAGGTAGCTCTCGACGTAGGTGAATCCGTTCGCGAGGGTGAACGCGAGCTGGCTGATGGGGTTGGCCCCTGCTTCGGCGATGTGGTAACCCGAGATCGACACTGAGTAGAAGTTCCGCACCTGGTTGTCGATGAAGTAGGCCTGCACATCTCCCATGCACCGCAGGGAGAACTCGGTGGAGAAGATGCAGGTGTTCTGGCCTTGGTCTTCCTTGAGGATGTCGGCCTGTACGGTGCCGCGGACCGTGCGCAGGACCATCGCTCTGGTTTCCGTGGTCTCGACGTCGGTGAGCTCGCGGCCCTCTCGCTCGCGCGCGAGGTCGAGTTGCTGGTCGATCGCCGTGTTCAGGTACATGGCGAGGATCGCCGGAGCGGGGCCGTTGATGGTCATCGAAACCGACGTACTCGGTCCGCAGAGGTCGAAGCCGGAATAAAGGACCTTCATGTCCTCGAGCGTGGCGATCGAGACCCCGGAGTTGCCGACCTTGCCGTAGATGTCGGGACGCTCGTCGGGATCCCTGCCGTACAGGGTGACGGAGTCGAATGCGGTTGACAGTCGGGTTGACGTCTGGCCCTCACTCAGCAGACGGAAGCGCCTGTTGGTGCGGTAGGCGTCCCCCTCTCCGGCGAACATGCGCGTGGGGGATTCGCCCTCGCGTTTGAAGGGGAACACCCCCGCGGTGAACGGGAAAGAGCCCGGAAGGTTCTCGCGATGCAAGAAGCGCAGGAGCGCACCGTCGTCGTCGGACGGGGGAAGTGCCACGCGCGGCAAGACGGTGCCCGACAAGGTCGTGCGGCGTAGCGGAGTGCGGAGTTCGGTGTCGCGGATGGTCACGACAAGTTCGTCGCCGGAGTAGTCGGCCGCGATCTGTGCCCACTGGCTCAGTTCCGAGTCGACCTCGGGGCTCACCGCGCGCTCAGTACGCGCGAGCAGGGATTCGATGGCAGCGACATCGTCGCCGTTATCACTCAAGAGCTGACGAGCAGTGCGCAGGTGCTGGCGGCGGCGCACGGCCTCGACCTGGGTCTCCGTGTCGACGTGGTGCTTGCGCACGCTATCGGCCACCTCCGCGAGATAGCGCACGCGTGCGGCCGGCACAACGGTGGAGAGGGCGGTGGACACCTTGGTCTCGACCGTGGCGAGCAGCCCCGTCGACACCTTGAGTCCCTTGGCGGAGAGCAGATTACGTAGGTGGTGGTAGAGCGCCGTGACGCCGTCGTCGTCGAACCTGGCCGCGGAGGTTCCGAAGACCGGCATGCTCTCCCAGGTTTGGCCGAAGGCGTTGCGGTTGCGCACCATCTGGCGCGACACGTCGCGAAGGGCATCCTCAGCGCCGCGACGCTCGAACTTGTTGATCGCGATCACGTCGGCGAAGTCGAGCATGTCGATCTTCTCGAGTTGGGAGGCTGCGCCGAACTCGGGTGTCATGACATAAAGCGAGGCATCAACGAACGGGATGATCCCGGCGTCGCCCTGGCCGATACCGGGGGTCTCGACGATGACAAGGTCGTATCCCGCTGCCTTGCACGCGGCGATCGTGTCGGCGAGGTTCTCGGGAACCTCGGAGGCGCCTCGTGTGGCCATGGATCGGAAGAACACCTGGCCGGAGATGATCGAGTTCATGCGGATGCGGTCGCCGAGAAGTGCTCCACCACCACGACGACGAGTGGGATCGACGGCGATCACGGCCACGCGTACCTTGCCCTCTTGATCCAGCCGAAGGCGGCGCAAAAGCTCGTCCGTGAGGCTCGACTTGCCCGAGCCGCCGGTGCCTGTGATGCCCAACACCGGTGCTGTGCTGCGGGAAGCCGCGGCGAGGACGTCGGCCCGGAAGGCCTCGGAGGCGCGACCGGCTTCGAGCACAGTGATCGCGCGGGCGAGTGAGCGCTCATCGCCGCCGAGGATGTCGGAGATCGCCGGCTCGTCGGTGGCGAGGTCGACATCACATTCGTGCACGATCGCGCTGATCATGCCGACGAGTCCGAGCCGCTGACCGTCCTCGGGGGAGAAGATGCGAACCCCTCGCTCGGCGAGGACGGCGATCTCGTCGGGAACGATGACGCCGCCGCCCCCACCGTAGATCTTGATGTGTGACGCGCCTTCGTCGGCGAGCAGGTCGGCGAGATAGGTGAAGTACTCGACATGTCCGCCCTGGTAGGACGAGATCGCGATCCCCTGGACGTCCTCCTGGACCGCCGCGCGGACCACCTGTTCGACACTGCGGTCGTGTCCGAGGTGGACGACCTCGGAACCCTCGGACTGCAGTATCCGGCGCATGATGTTGATCGAGGCGTCGTGCCCGTCGAACAGACTCGCCGCCGTGACGAAGCGCACGGGGTTCTGGGGTCGGCGTACGGGTGCGGGATCAGTCATCGCGATCGCTCCTGAGGAGTGGGAACGGGGCTTCCATGATTTCTAGGAAGTCCAATACTAGGAAGTCCTAGCATATTAGCAGGCGTACCCGGGAGGCGCGCGCGGGACTGAGTCGGCCCTGAGTCGGCCCTGAGTCGCGCCGACGAGCCTGGGTCTAGCTGTCGGTGTAGCGCGGGGCGCGCTTGCCGATGAACGCAGCAAGCGCCTCACCCATATCGGCGTTCGTCACAGCCAGGGTCTGGTTGCGGCTCTCAAGCTCGAGCGCGGCCTCGATCGATGACGCGTCGATGTTGGTGGAGATCGCCTGCTTGGTGAGCCGGATTCCGAGCGGGGTATTGGCAGCGATCGAGCGGCCTGTTGCGAGAGCGGCCTCCATCAGGTCGGCGGGTTCGACGATGCTGGTCACCAGGCCGATGCGCAGTGCCTCGTCCGGGAGCACAAACCGGCCGGTGAGCAGGATCTCGGTGGCGACACCCATGCCAACGATCCGGGGGAGCAGGTACGAGGAGCCGACATCGCCACCCGTGAGACCGATCCGGATGAAGGCGGCATTGAACTTCGCCGCAGTGGAGGCGATGCGGATGTCGGCCGCGAGCGCGAGGGAGAGGCCGGCACCTGCCGCGGGTCCGTTGACCGCGGCGATGATCGGTGTGGTGCAGCGGCGCATGGCCGCTGCCGTGGCGCCAAAGCCTTCCTGCAGCGTCACGTACTCGTTGGCGCTGTAAGTCATCAACTTCGCCGCGTCCTCGAGGTCGAGCCCAGAGCAGAAGCCCTTGCCCGCGCCGGTGAGGATCACCGCGCGAATTGAGCGGTCTCGTGCGACGTCCTGCCACAGCGCGGTCATCGACGGGAACATGTCAATCGTGAGCGCGTTGTACTTGTCCGGCCGGTCGAGCGTGGCGACGAGGATGCCGTCCTCGGGCGTGGTCAAGGTGATGTTGTCGTATTCGGTCACGGGCTCGGCGCCTCTCTTAGGTGTGCGGCAGCGATGTGGGCACTGTGGCTGGGCTCAGGTGCTGTAGTCGTAGAAACCGCGACCGCTCTTGCGCCCGAGGTATCCGGCGTCGACATGCCGACGGAGCAGGGCGGGCGGCACGAATGATGGGTCGAGATGCTCGCTGTAGAGACTCTCGGCGACCAACAGCATGGTGTCGAGTCCGATGAGGTCGCACAGCCGCAAAGGGCCCATCGGCATACCGCAGCCGCCGACCATGCCCTCATCGATGTCCTCGAGTGAGGCCACTCCGTTGTCGAGCGAGCGGATCGCCGATAGCAGATAGGGAACCAGAATTGCGTTCACGACGAAACCCGCGCGGTCCTTGGCCCTGATGACCTTCTTGCCCAGGACTTCCCGGGTGAACCCATCGGCCATCTCAGTGGCCCAGTCCTCGGTGAGCAGTGAGGGCACGACCTCGACGAGGGGCATCAGCGGCACCGGATTGAAAAAGTGCAGGCCGAGCACCCGACCAGGATGCGCGGTGGCGGCGCCCAGCTTGGCCACGGGGATGGAGGAGGTATTGGTGGCGATGACCGTGGTGGGCGACAGCACCGCGTCGAGCTCCTTGAACAGCGCGACCTTGTCCTCGAGGTTCTCCCGGATCGCCTCGATGACGATCGAGCAGGGGGTCAAGGACGCGAGATCGTGGGTGAACGTCAGCCGCGACATCACCTCGGCCACGTCTGCCTCGAGCTTGCCGGAGGACACGGCGCGGGTTACTGACTTCTCGATCGAAGCCCTGGCGCGCTCGAGGGCCGCAGGTGCAGTGTCGACGACCGTGACCGACCACCCGCCGCGGGCGCCCATCTCAGCGATGCCCATGCCCATGATCCCGCTGCCGACGACGCCCATTTGTCCTGTGGTCACAGGGGTACTTTAGGGAGCGGATGCACGGCTCTGGGACGAGACCCCCGGCCGAGGCGCCCCGCTCATGGGCGTCTGACGGCTCCATTCGATAATTCGGGGTGTCGAGTGCGCCAAATTCAGCGCGGGCGCGACCAGCCTCGACCCCTGAACCTGGAGGATCCATGACCATCTGCGTCGTGCTTGACGGTGCGCGAACCCCCATCGGCAAGCTGCTCGGAGCCCTCGCCTCGGTCGATGCCGTGACCCTCGGGGCCACGGCTGTGCGGGAGGCCATCCGTCGCTCGGGGATCAGCCCGGATGACGTGGACGCGGTGGTGCTCGGCCAGGTGATTCAGGCCGGGGCGGGCCCGAATCCGGCGCGCCAAGCTGCTGCGGCCGCAGGGATCCCGATGACAGTACCCGCGATCACGATCAACAAGCTGTGCTTGTCGGGCCTGGCCTCCGTCGCCATCGCCGACTCCATGATCCGGTCTGGTCAGCACCAGGTTGTCGTCGTGGGTGGCATGGAGTCGATGACCGGGGCTCCCCACTTGCTCATGGGTTCACGTCAGGGCTGGAAGTACGGCGATGTCAAAGCCCAGGACTCCCTCGACCGGGACGCGCTTGTGTGCGCCTTCGACGCGATATCCATGGGCGCGGCCACCGAGCGCTACCAACGGCCTCACGGGTTGACGCGCGACGAACAGGACGCATGGGCGGAGCGCTCCCATACGCGCGCGGCGCAGGCGCAGGAGTCGGGGGCCTTCGCAGAGGAGATCGTGTCCGTCTCGATCAAGTCCCGCGGTGGCGATATCGAGGTCTCTGAGGACGAGGGCATCAGAGCGGCCACCACGATGGAGTCGCTCGGTCGCCTTCGCCCAGCATTCGAGGTCGAGGGAACCATCACCGCTGGCAACGCTTCGCAGTTGTCGGACGGCGCGTGCGCCCTCGTGGTTGTCGCGAAGGAGTGGGCCCAGGAGCGCGGGCTCACGTGGATCGCTGAGATCGGCTCGCACAGCGAGGTCGCCGGCCCAGACCCCTCTCTGGTGTCTCAACCCGCCCGGGCGATCGCCGATGCCCTGCGTCGGGACGGCACACTCACGACGGCCGATCTAGACCTCGTCGAGATCAATGAGGCCTTCGCGGGCGTTCCGCTGGTCTCGATGCGCGAGCTTGGGATTGATCCGGAGATCGTGAACGTCCACGGCGGTGCCATCGCCCTCGGACACCCCGTCGGTATGAGCGGCGCCCGCATCGTGCTCTCGGCAGCGTATGAGCTGCGTCGTCGAGGAGGCGGCCGTGCGGCCGTTGCGCTGTGCGGAGGCGGCGGCCAGGGCGAAGCGTTGATCTTCACGGTTCCTGCGAACTGACGTCAGCGCTCGAGGTCACGGCTCTGACGGGCCGGGTTCGCAGACGATCGCGAACCCGGTCTACGTCGTTGAGGAGACGAGGTTGAGAGCGTGGATCTCCTCTGACGTCAGCGTCAGGCCCATGGCGGGGAGCAGGTCCGAGAGCTGGTCGACGGTGCGGGCGCTTGCCAATGGGGCGATCACAGCCGGCCGGGTGGAAAGCCAGGCCAGAGCAACCGATGCCATGGGAACAGCGTGTCCGTCGGCCACTTGCTCGAGGACCGCGAGCACTCGCTCGCCGTTGTCATTCACATACTGGGCGGTACCCTGGGCGCGGACACTGTCGACCGCCGGACCACCGAGGCGGTACTTGCCGGTGAGATAACCGCGTGCGAGGCCGTAGTAGGGGAACGTTCCCAGACCCCGCGCGACACACAGGGGTGCGAGTTCGGTGTCGTAGACCGTGCGCTCGAGGAGGCTGTACTCCGGCTGAAGTGCGGAGTAGGGGTTCCAGCCGTGGTCGGCCGAGATATCAAGTGCCTCCGCGAGTCTGGCGGCGCTGTAGTTGCTGGCAGCAATACTGCGTACCTTGCCCTCGCGCACGAGCGCATCGAAGGTGGCCATGGTGTCCACGAGTGGATCCGGCCGGTCGTAGTGGGCGTAGTACACGTCGACATAGTCAGTCTGCAGACGGGTCAGTGATCGTTCCAGAGCGCCACGGATCGTGCCTGGCTGCAGGTTGTCGTAGCCCGGTGCGCTGCCTACCTTGGTCGCGATGATCATCTTGCCGCGGTTGCCGCGTGCCGCCATCCACTTGCCGATGATGGTCTCCGACTCGCCGCCCTCAGTGCCGAGCCACGCCGCATAGACATCAGCGGTGTCGATCATCGTGCCTCCGGCATCGGCGAAGGCATCGAGGACGTCGAACGATGCGGCCTCGTCCGCGCTCCAGCCGAAGACGTTGCCGCCCAAGCCGAGAGATGAGGTGACGATGTCCGTTCCAGGGATCTGAGGCATGCGCAGACCCTAGGGCATGGAAGCGGCGTCAGCCTAGGTGCGCGAACGCTGGGCCGAAGTAGGACGCCTGTCCGTCCTTGATGAAGTAGACCGACCAGCCGGGGAGATCGGCGAACCACGCAGCCGCGTTCGGACCTTCGACCAACGCGGCGGTCGCGAGCGCATCGGCGAGACCGGCGTCTGGTCCGAGGATCGTTGCTGAGTCATAGAACACCTCGCTGGTACCCGTATGGGGGTTGGCGATGTGGTCCCCGCGGGCGTAGAGCCCGCTGGTGGCGATCGCGCCATCGCGGATCGTGACGACCTCGACCACCTGCTGGTTGTCGTACGGGTTGATGATCCCGATCGTCCAATCCTCTCCGGGGGCCTGCTGCCCACGGCAGGCGATGTCGCCGGAGGCGTCGACGCACACGTTCGCGAGCCCGGCCTGGATGAGTTGGTCGGCTACTTTGCCGGCGGCCCAGCCTTTGACGTAGCCCGAGGGGTCGACCCCGCCCTTGACGGCCCACGGGTCGAAAGCTCCCCGCGTGAGGTCCCGGGCGAACTGACAGGCGGCCAGGACCTCCTGCACCACGGTGGGGGTGCGCGAGAGCGGCATCAAACCGTTGCGGTACATCGTGATCGGCGTGTCGACTCGGTAGGTGGAAAACCAGGCGTCCACTTGGTGCAGATAGGCGATGGCGTCCGCGAGGATGTCGTCGAAGTTCTCGGGGAATGACTCACCGCGGATGTCGAACGTGACCGCCGTGCCCCAGACGTTCTCGACGTGCGTGCGCCGCTGCCATGTCCCAGGGCCTGCGAGAGTGACTGAAGGAGTGTCCACGTCTCCCTCCATCCGCGTGTCGGTGATCATCACAGACCGGCCTTGGACATGGCGGCCGACAGCGAGGTCTTCCAGGCCTGCCATGTCAGTGTTGCACCGCTGACGTTGGCGATGCTGGCCGACTGTGCGGCGACGGTCTCGGACTTCAGGATCGGGATCGAGAAGTCGGAGTAGGGCTGAGACGCTCCGTCCGGAAACACGACCGACCAGGCAGAGGTGATCTTGCCGCCCTGCACCCTGATGCCGACCTGCACGCTGCCGTACTTGTGGGAGATCAGGCTCCCGACGTAGTCCTTCGGCCCGGTTGCGGTGGCAGCGGGTGTGGGGGTCGCAGTCGCGGTGGGCTTCGCGGACGGAGTGGCCGCCTTCGTTGCAGTTGACTTCGAGGGCGCTGGGCTCGCGGCGGTCGACTTGGTCGATGCGGGCGACGACGCCGCAGGCGTCGCGCTCGCCGATGCCGAAGCTGACGCTGACGCTGACGGGGTTGGCGTGGCAGCCGGAACGTCGGAGGCCGGCGCATCGCTGGGCGGCGCGGTGGTGGGATCGGTCGAGGTGATGGGGGGTGGTGCACCTAGGCCCGAGGAGCTGTCGGCCGGGCCCGCCGCGATCGCGACCGAGTTCTCGGCTCCGGAGTAGGACAGCACCGCGGCCAGTCCCGCGAGAGTGCCCGTGGACACCAGGATCGCGCGCTTCATGACGGACTCCACATCTGCTGGCGGGTCGGGCGATCAGAACGAGAAGGCTTCATGGTGAATCCGCTGTTCGGGGACACCGGCATCGAGGACGGCGTTCCGGATGGTTGAGGTGAACGAGTCGGGGCCGCACACGTAGACATCGGTTGATTCCAGGCCCGGGATGAGGCGCTCGAGATAGTCAGGGGTCATGGGGTGCAGGTGCCGCGGGCCCTGGAGGTAGTGCAGTCGCCAGCCTCGACGGATGACGAGTTCCTCGAGCTCGGCGCGCAGGGGAGCAGTCGTCACATCCGAGACCCGGTAGATCACGGTGACCGCCGTGGCATCAGGTAAGTCGTCGAGAACGGCGCGGATCGGGGTGATGCCGACGCCAGCAGCGAAGGCCGCGATCGAGTCACCATGTCTGGCGGCGGCTGTGAAGACGCCATAGGGCCCTTCAGCGAAAACCCTTGTGCCAGGGCGCAACTTGGAGATCATCGCGGACTGGTCGCCGAGGTTCTTGACGGTGATGCGCAACCAGGACGGATTGGGCGATGCCGACAGGGAGTACGGATGAGCCTGCCACCACCACTCTCGCGTCATGAACCGCCACTGGAAGAACTGACCTCCTCTGCCTCTCACGAGGTCGAGGTCGACTCCGGAGATGTACACCGACACCACCCCGTCGGCCTCAGGAACCACGGCGGCGACCTTGAACTGGTGACGACGGGACATCAGGATCGGTGCGACGAAGCGGTTCACCACGATGACGGCCAGCACGAATAGATACAGGCTCGTCCAGAAGTAGCGTTGCGCCGGGTGGGCGACGAACATGGGGCCGAGTGCCACCTGGTGGCCGAACGAGAGCGCCACCGCGATGTAGAAGTACATGTGGGTGACCCACCAGGTCTCGTACTTCATCCGCTGACGGATCTTTCGGTAGGACAGGAAGCCGAGCCCCATCATCAGGACGAAGGCGGTTGTGGCTGGCATCATCCACGCGGACTTCGTGATCAGTGACCACAACTGTCCGAGGAAGGTGTTGCCCTCAGCCTGTGCGTAGCTGATGGTGGTGAGGACAAAGTGCCCCATGACGAGGAGCAACGAGTAAGGCGCCACCGTACGGTGCAGCACCACCATTCGGTCATGACCGATTTCCCTCTCGAGCCAGGGGATTCGGGAAACAAGGAGGAGCAGTACGAGGCAGAGGTAGGTGCCGGCGAGGGCAGAGATGGTTCCCGCGGCAAGCACCTTGCCACCAGGAAAGTCGAGTCCGTCCTTAACCGATGCGACGCCGATGCCCAGTGAGATGCCGAGACCGATGCCGCCGATGGTGATCGCGATGTCACCGCGGCGACGGCTCGTCCCGCGTCCCGCGATACCGCGAACGATCTCGGGACGATCCTTGCTGCGCGCGATACCCGGCTGGGGCGGGCCGATCGGGGCGGGCGCAACCGGGACGGAATACGGCGCCGACGGAACCTCGACATCAGTACCGGACGCATTCTCCAGCGAGGCGGAGAGATCCTCGGGGAAGTAGTTGGGCAGCAACGAGTTGCGACCCGGGAAGGCATCGACTCCACCGTCGACGGTCGTCCCTTGCGCAGCGCCGATGGCGGTTGCCGACCCCGAGCTCCTTAGGGCGTTCACAGCCCGGCCCCGGTGAGTGCTGCCTGCAGTGACGTCTTGTACGCGGCGAGGGTCAACGTAGCTCCCGATACCTTGGTGATGTTGGCGGAGTTTGCCGCGACGGTCTTGGTGTTGTACTGCGGAATTGAGTTGGTGTTGATGGACGTGGTCTCGGTTCCATCGGACCTCGTAAACGTCGCGTTCGCCGACGTGATCACGCTGTTCACCACCACGATGGTCACCGTGATCTGGCCGTGGTTGCCGCTGATCCAGGTGGCCGGGCCTGTGAAAGTTCCGCTCACGAGGGGCTTCGCGGGGGTGCTCGTCACGGATGAGGACGAGGTGCTCTCTGTCGTGGCGGCGACCGCAGTCACGTAGTAGGTGTAGGCGGTTCCGTTGGTGAGCCCGGTGTTCGTATAGGTCGCGGTCGCAGGTGATGCGATCAGGACGCCGTTGCGGTAGACGCGGTAGGAGGTCGCCGTTGCCACCGCATTCCAGTTGAGGATCACCTGCGTGTTCCCAGGGGCGGCGACGAGGCCTGTCGGAGCCGACGGGGCGGGGGCGAGCGGCGTCGACGTGACTGCCGACGATGCGATCGACGACGCGCTCCCGTTCACGGCCACGACTGTGTAGCTGTACGCGGTGCCGTTCGCGAGGCCTGTATCGGTGTAGGTCGTCCCCGATTGAGTGACGATGAGGCTCGCGCCGCGGTAGACCTTGTACTGCGTCGCGTTCGCTGAGGACGTCCACGACAGTGATACCTGCGCGTTGCCCGCTGTGGCGGCCAGCCCGGTCGGAGCGGCGGGCGTGATCGCGAAGGGGGTCACGGTCACCGTCGCGGATTGGCCTGACTCCACCGTGGCAACGACTGCGGTCACGAAGTACGTGTAGGAGACCCCATTGGCAAGCCCCGTGTTCGAGTACGTGGTGCCCGACAGCCCAGTGACGAGGAGTACGCCGCCGCGGTAGACGTTGTAGGTGGCACCCGGGACCGCGGTCCAGTTCAGGTTCGCGATCGTGTCGGCGGCCTGGCCTGTGAGGCCCGTGGGTGCACCCGTCACGGGGGCGACGGGTGTGGCGCTCGTCGTGGCCGAGGCGGGCGAGGTCGAGCTCGCGTTGACGGCCTTGACTGTGTAGGCGTAGGTGATGCCGTTCGTCAGCCCGCTGTCGACATAGGCCCTCGTGGCCGTGGTACCGAGCAGGACCCCGGCGCGGTATACCTCGTATGACGTGGCGCTCGCTACTGCAGACCACGAGAGCGAGACGCTGCGGTCCGACGGTGTGGCGGCGAGCCCGACGGGCGCGGACAGCGGGGGCGCCACCGGTGTTGCGGACACCGTGGCCGACGGTGAGGACGCGACCGAGTTCTGCTTGTAGGCAACGACGTAGTACGTGTAGGCGGTCCCGTTTGTTCGACCCGTGTCGGTGTAGGTGGTTCCTGCCTGGGACGCCACCAGCGAGCCGTTGCGGTAGATCTGGTAGCGGGTAGCGCCCGTGGGGGCGGTCCAGGC
>CAFBND010000063.1_pt1 | contig 13042 bp, 12 predicted proteins | sample 7269171 | NCBI WGS metagenome assembly CAFBND01 (sample SAMEA6814083, study PRJEB35770) | uncultured Actinomycetes bacterium | biome: Freshwater; feature: Freshwater reservoir; material: water | place: Czech Republic | collected 2017-05-23 | depth 30m m | reverse complement strand
GAGGGACTCGCCCCCGTCGTGGGACGCTGACCACCCGCCCGGACCGGGCGGCGGGCGGACCTCAATGCCCGACCGCCGCGCCCCGCGCATTGCCGGTCAGGTCGGTGTGGGTGTCGGTGTCGGTGTCGGTGTGGGTGTCGGTGTCGGTGTGGGTGTCGGTGTGGGCGTGGGTGTGGGTGTGGGTGTCGGTGTGGGTGTCGGAGGCGCACTCGCCACCGTGATGGTCACGAGCGTTCCCTTCACCGCACTTATCCCGGCCTTCGGCGACTGTGCGAGGACCTGCCCCACCGGCACGGTGATGTCCTCCTGCCGGACCACATTGGGCTCGAACCCTGCATTGATCAGGTCACTCCGGGCCTGCGCTTCACTCTCACCCACCACGCTGGGAACGGGGCCTCGGCCGCTCGACACCGAGATGTCGATCGGAGTTGAGGCGTCCACTGTTGTGTTCGGCGGAGTTCCCTGATCCACCACGGCCCCCGAGGGCTGGTCGGAGTCGACGGTGGAGACCTTGCCGAGCGTCAGATTGGCCGCGACCAGGGCTGCCCTCGCTGCGTCCGACGATGTCAGGCCCACGAGTGAGGGTACGAGCGCCTGGTCCTTACCCAGCGAGACCGTGACGTCGACCTTCTGCCCCTTTTCGATCTGCTCACCCGGCTGTGGCAACTGACCGATGATCGTGTCCTTCGGGCGATCCGCCGATGACTGCGGGGTCTGCTGGCCCAAGACGAGGCCTTGGTTGCCCAGTGCCAGCTGGGCTTCGGAGACCGTCAAACCCGAGAGGTTCGGGGTCACGACCCGCTCCACGGCGGGCGATCCGAAGATCACCCGCCCGACCAGCAGGGTGCCGACGCCCACGATGACTACTCCGAGAGTCAGAAGTACCCAGAAGGCAGGGCTGCGGGGGGTCGAGCGGATTGAGGGTTGCCGGTAGGAAGCTGGGTCGATGCCTGCCCCGACAGGTGCGAGCACCTCGGTGTCGCGACCGACGGCGGGTGCGGTGGCTCTGATCGGGTTGCCCGCGATCGCGCGTTCGACATCGGCCCGCATCTCGATCGCGCTCTGGTAGCGATCTTCAGGATTCTTGGCCAGAGCGGTGAGCACGATGGTGTCGATCTCACTGCTGATCGATGGGTTGAGCTGCGACGGCGGAACGGGTGGCTCGCTGACGTGCTGGTAGGCGATCGACACCGGGGACTCGCCGGTGAAGGGGGGTCTTCCGGTGAGCAGTTCGTAGACGAGGCAGCCGGTTGAGTAGATGTCGCTGCGCGAGTCGACGATCTCGCCACGTGCCTGCTCAGGTGAGAGGTAGTGCGCGGTGCCCAGCACCGCGGACTGCTGGGTCATCGTCTGGCCCGAATCGGCGAGGGCCCGCGCAATACCGAAGTCCATGACCTTGACGTCGCCACCGCGCGTCAACATCACGTTGGCAGGCTTGATGTCGCGGTGGACGATCCCATGCCGGTGGCTGTAGTCCAGCGCAGCGAGGGTGCCGTTGGTGATCTCGAGGGCCCGCTCGGGGAGCAGCCGGCGGCCGCTCGCGAGAAGCTGTCGGAGAGTCATGCCGTCGACGTACTCCATGACGATGTACGGCACGACGGTGCCCGGCCCGCCGCCATGACCATCGCCCAGGATGTCCTGGCCAGTGTCATAGATTGCCACCACATTGGGGTGGTTGAGGGATGCGGCACTTTGGGCCTCGCGTCGGAAACGCGCCTGGAAGCTGGGATCGCGTGCCAGATCAGGACGCAGGATCTTCACCGCGACGCGACGGCCCAACCTGAGGTCACGGCCCTCGAACACCTCAGCCATACCTCCGCGGCCGATGACCTCGCCGAGCTCGTAGCGCTCGCCAAGGCGACGGATGTCCTCGCTCACCGTTCCTCCTCCTGCGTCGGGCAACTGCCCGACGTTGCGTGCTTCGGCATCCTCACCGCAGCACCGCTTCCATCACTGCTCTCGCGATAGGTGCCGCGAGCTTGTTACCGCTGACTTCGGCGGCGCCCCCGCCGTTCTGCAGGACCACGGCGACAGCGATCTGCGCGCCGCCCGCGCGGTCGGCGGGTGCGACTCCGACGAACCAGGCGTGCGGAGGTTGGCCGGGCGCAGTCTGTGCAGTTCCTGTTTTACCACCGACCCGGACCCCAGGAATTCGTGCGTTCGACCCGGTGCCCTGTTCGACGACAGTGACCATCATGCCCAGAAGGATGGCGGCGTTGGCGGGCGACATGGCTTGGGAGAAGGCAGACGGTTCTGCCGTCTGGAGAACTCCCAGGCCGGGGGAGAGGGTCTGGGCAATGAGATAGGGCCACATCACCTCCCCATTGTTGGCGATCGCGGCCGCAACCATCGCCATCTGGAGCGCGGTGGCGCTCACGTCAAACTGGCCGATGGCACTCATCGCGGTTTGCGGCAGATCCAGATTCGAGGGAAACCTGCTCGCGGCCGCATGCAACGGGACGTCGAAGGAGGTGTTGAATCCGAACTTCTCCGCCTGGGCTCGCAGGGCATCGGCGCCAAGGTCTAGACCGATTGAGGCGAATGCGGTGTTGCACGAGATCGCGAGAGCGTTCTCGAAGGTGGTCTTGCCGTCGGGCCCGCACGCTGCACCCGACCAGTTGTTGAGCACGCGCGAACTTGTGGGCAGATCCAGTGATGCAGGGCCGGGGACGATCGTGAAGGGGGTGTAGCGCCCGGACTCCAGGGCGGCTGCGGCAGTGACGAGTTTGAATGTCGATCCGGGCGGCAGCGTCATGGCGAGTGGCCGATTGAGCATGGGCTGATCTGGATCTGCGAGGTAGGAGTCGTACGTCGAGCGAATAAGCCCCGGGTCATGACTGCTGAGCAGGTTCGGATCGAACGACGGCGAGGACACCATTGCCAGGATCGCCCCTGTCGAAGGATCGATGGCCACGACGGCGCCGGTTCGGCCGGCGAGGGCGTCGTAAGCAGCCTTCTGTGCCGCTGGGTTGAGGGTGAGCCGCACCGCACCGCCAGAAATCCCGCGGTTGGCGAACAGCTGTTGCACTCGGTCGACGAAGAACCGATCGTCTGAGCCGGAGAGCACCGCATTCTCGGCCCGCTCGATGCCGGTGGCCCCGTACACCACCGAGTAGAAACCGGTGGCGGGTGCGTACATCGGGCCGCGCGCATATTGCCGCAGGTACTTCAGCTGATCGGCCGTGGAGATCGAGGATGCAATGGGGGTCGAGGCCAGCAGGATCGGCCCACGTGCTCTGGAGTACTCCTCGAGCAACGTGCGGCTATTGCCCGCCTGTCCCCGGAGTTGTGTTGCGGCGAAGAACTGGAGGTAGGTGAGGTTGGCGAGCAGGGCGATCATCAGGGCTGCCATCACGAAGGAGAGCCGCCGCAGTGACCGCGTCACCGTCGCGTCACCGTGGTGGGTGCGTCCTCGAGTCTGACTGCCTCGCTGTCCGGCTTTCGTGCCGTATCACTGATGCGGATCAGCAGCCCGATGGCGATCCAGTTGGCGACGAGTGACGATCCACCCTGGGCGAGGAAGGGAGTGGTGAGTCCGGTCAGCGGGATCAGCCGGGTCACCCCTCCGACGACGACGAACACCTGGAGTGCCAGCACGATCGACAGACCAGCCGCGAGGAGCGAGCCGAAGACGTCCCGACATGCCAGCGCGGTGCGAAGGCCCCGCTGAATCACGATCATGTAGAGCGTGAGCATGGCGAATAGGCCGATCAGGCCGAGTTCCTCGCCGAAGGCGGCGATGATGAAATCGCTCTTGGCGTAGGGGACGAGTTGTGGGTAGCCCTGGCCGAGGCCGGACCCGAACATTCCGCCGCTCGCGAATCCGTAGAGCGATTGCGCAATCTGGTAACTCGTGTCGGCCTCGTCTGCGAAGGGGTGCAGCCACACGTCGACTCGCAGGCGAACGTGGCCGAAGGCGAGGAATGCGAGCACCGCCCCAGAGCCGAACAGGACGGCGCCGAGGACGAGCCAACTGCGGCGCTGTGTGGCGACATAGAGAAGGGTGACGAACAGGCCAAAGAACAGCAGTGACGTGCCGAGGTCGCGCTCAAAGACGAGGACGGCCAGAGAGACGAGCCATGCCACGAGCAGTGGGCCGAGGTCGCGTCCGCGGGGAAACTCGACGCCGAGGACTTTCGTGCGCACGAGGGCGAGGGAGTCGCGTGTCACCGTGAGGTAGCCGGCAAAGAAGATAGTCAGGAGGATCTTTGCGAGCTCGCCGGGCTGGAACGACAGCGTGCCCAGTCGCACCCACAGGGTGGCGCCGTTGACGGTCGCGCCGAGGAGCGGGGCCAGCGGAAGGAGGAGCAACGCGAGGCCCGCCAGCATCGCGGTGTAGGTGTAGCGCTGGAGCATGCGGTGGTCGCGAACCACGAAGAGGACGGCCACGAACAGGACGATTCCGAACGCGGTCCAGGTGAGCTGGCTATACACGTCGGGCGGGGGGGCGGTGCCGCCAATGCGTGCTGCGCGTTGGAGTTCGGCGAGATCGAGCCGGTGGATCATGGCCAGACCGAGGACATTGAGCGCGACCACGGTGGGCACCAGGATCGCGTCGGCGAAAGGCGCCAGAATACGTATGGAGATGTGAGCGATGAGAACGAGCGCGGCGATCGCACAGAGCACCGGCACAGTGTCCGGGGCGATGTGTCCGAGCACCGCGAGATCGACCTGGACGTACGCCGCGGAGCCTGCCAGGAACGCGAATGCCAGTAGGCCGGCTTCCGTCCAACGCCGGGAGGGCTGGCGATAACGCGAAACCGCCCCCGGGGTTGCCGCACCCCATGATGAGCTCACGGTGAGCTCGAGGGGCTCTGTGTCACAGGCTCAGGTGACCCGGAGACTAGTGGGTCGGCAGGGTCGGGGCAGCCGGGAGTGCTCGGCGTCGTCATGCACTGCGCCGCACGCTCACCGAGCCGTTGCACGACCTGCTGCGCGGCCGCGAGCGATTCGGTGGCAACACCCGCCTCGACCTGCATCGCCTCGAAGTCGGGCAGGGAGTCGACGGTCACGGTGGTGTGCTCGGCGAGACCATGGAGTGAGATGACGCCGAGATTGCCTGGCACGCCTTGGAAGATGACGACGTAGCCGCCCTCGGCGCCCACGAAATACTGCTGACGCGTCCACGCGTAGGTGCCGCCAGCGATCGCTCCCACGACGAGGACCACGGCCACGATCGCGCTGATCGTGCGGATCCGGATCCGGGGCCGTTGACGTCTCGACCTCTGCTCCTCGTGGTAGACCCGAGCGATGGCATCGACGGCGTTGTCACCTGTGCTCGAGTTCGTGGAGACCTTCACGACCGTCGCCGCACGGGTGTCGGGCTGACGGTCGGCCGGGAACAACAGTGTGGGCAACCGATCGCGGTTGCGGGCCTCACCCGCTGCCCCGACGACCACGGGCCTGTCGCCCTCGCGCGCCTCATCGGCCGCGACGACGTCGGCCACCACGCAGGTGACATTGTCTGGTGCGCCAGCTTCGAGCGCCGCGTCGACCAAGCCCGTGACTGCGGCGGTGGGATCGGTGAGAAGCAGGAGTTCATGGATGCGGTCATCGGATACGAAGCCGCACAGGCCATCGCTGCAGACGAGGTAGCGATCACCGTCACGCGCTTCGCGCACGGTGATGTCGGGCTCGGCAGGATGAACGCCGTCGATCGCTCGCATCAGCAAATTGCGTCGCGGGTGGAGCAGCGCCTCGGCGGGGGTGATCTGGCCTGAGTCGACGAGAGTCTGGACATAGGTGTGGTCGCGCGTCACCTGGGTGAACACGCCCTCGCGCAGGAGGTAGGCGCGTGAATCGCCGACGTGAAGTACTGCAACCCGAGGAGGGTCACCACCGAGCCATGCCAGTGCCGTGAGGGTCGTACCCATGCCCGCGTACTGCGACTGTGCGGCGACGAGGTCGGCGATCCGCTCACTCGCGACCACCACGGCCTCGGATAGCCGCTCGAGCGCCTCGGCGTCGCCGAGCCCTGCTGGCTCCACTTCCGACATCGTGGCAATGGCAATGGCGGAGGCGAGCTCACCCGCGGCATGACCACCCATGCCGTCAGCGACGACGAGTAATTGCCTTCCGGCATAGCCGGAGTCTTCGTTGCCGGGACGAACAAGGCCGACGTCTGACCGAGCGGCAGAGCGCAACATGAGCACCATCTCAGGTCACCGCCTCAGTTCCAGGACGGTGCGACCGACCTTGAGCTGGTGACCAACCCTCAAGGGCGTGGGGCCGGTAAGGCGTGTGCGATCAATCCAGGTGCCGTTCGTCGAGCCGAGGTCTTCGACGATCCACGAGCCGGACGTGAGGCGGACCCGGGCATGTGCACTGCTGGCGTAGTCGTCATCGAGGACGAGGGTGGAATCGGGGGCGCGGCCCAGCGTGATGTCGGCCGAGCCGAGGGGAATCACCGTGCCGGCCAGCGGGCCTTCGACCACCACGAGGGTCCGAACCCCTGACTTCGGAGCGCGGGAGGCCTTCTCCCCTCGGGTCGTCGGCGCGGTTCGACCATCGCCGCGTGAGCGTGGCACCGCAACGGCAACGAGGGGTCGGGCATCGCGTGGTGCCCGAAGGTCGCGGCGCAGCGCGATCACGGCGACGAGCACGAGAGACCAGATCAGGGCCAGGAATCCCAGGCGCACAAGGGTGAGCAGCAGATCGGACACGGTGGGGTCATCCCGCCCGGAACGTGAGCCGTGTGTCCCCGAGTTGGACGACCGCGCCGTCGTGGAGCACGGTCTCGCCCACCTGCACCCCGTCGACGTAGGTGCCGTTGGTGGAATCGAGGTCGCGCAGCACGACCTCGCGGCCGAGCAGGATCTCGGCATGATGCCGTGAGACCCCAGGGTCGTCGATGCGGATGTCGACGTCAGTGCCTCGGCCGAGGCGAGTGACTGCTCGGCTGAGCGGGTGGGCTGTGTCGTCGGCGACTAGGCGTGGCTGGCCGGCGCCCTTGTCGGGGTTGCCCTGCGCCGGGCGGGGCTGTGCCGCGGTGGAGATTTCCGCCTTCGCTTCGCTGTAGACCCGGAAGAGTCCGGTGTCGAGATCCTCGTCGAGGTCGAGTGAGACGTCGGTGCCGCCAAGGAAGGTGTAGCGCTGCTCCTCGGCGTACTCGCCCACCATGACAGCGAGCTCCGCGGTGAGGGTGCTCGCGTAGACCGAGAGCCGGTCGAAGTCGTGGGGGCTCAGGTCCACCTTGAACACGTTGGGGACGACCGTGCGTCCGCGGCTGACCACGGCGGCGCGATCATCGATCTCTCGTTGCAGGGCCGATGCGATCTCAACGGGCTGAACCTCGGCCTTGAAGGCGCGAGCGAAGGCGCCATTCACCAGGCGATCGAGCCGCTGCTCGAAGCGGTCGAGCAGACCCACGGCGCCTCCCACTTCGATTGGGGGACGCGGCGCCTGGCGGGCGCACGCGACCTCAGGATTGATCGTAACTGTGAGGGACCTCCGCGCCAGCGTGCCAGGGCTGAATCTGCGTCGTCTCAAGCCCCGGAGCGTGCGTGTTAGCCTTTCCCGGCGCGCGCGAGTGGCGGAATAGGCAGACGCGCACGGTTCAGGTCCGTGTGCCCGAAAGGGCGTAGGGGTTCAACTCCCCTCTCGCGCACCATCACAGGCACCCCGGGTCTCCGACCAGGGGTGCCTGTCGTGCTCAGGCTCCTCCGTCGCCAGCGCAGCGACCACGGCGCCGTGATGTGCTGGACTGGTGCCGTGCCCGCACTCCTCGCCCTGCTCTCCAGCCTGATCTGGGGCGTCGCCGACTTTGCCGGCGGCCTTGCGTCGCGCCGTTCGACCGCGCTGCAAACCCTGATGGTCACGACGCCTGCGGGACTTGTCCTGATCTTGCCGATCGGCATACTCATGGGGGGCAATGTCTCGGGGACGGCCATTCCGGGCATCGGAGCAGGAGTCTTCGGAGCCGTGGGCATCCTGCTCCTCTACGCGGCCTTCGCCGCAGGTCCCATGGGAATCGTCTCGCCACTGTCGGCCGTACTCGGTGCCGCGCTACCGGTTCTCGTGGGACTCATCAGGGGTGACCGACCGGGGCTGCCCGCCTACCTTGGCATGGCGCTCGCGGTGGTGGCCATCGTCACCGTGGGCCTCGAGCCGCATGCTCCGACGGACGACCGCGATCACCAGCAGATGAACCGTCGGGCGTTCCTGCTCTCTCTTGGTGCGGGAATGTGCATCGGGATGTTCTTCACGCTCATCTCCTTCGGCCCGACCGACGGTGGGCTATGGCCGGTGGTCTGGTCGCGTCTGACCTCGACCATCGTGGTCATCGCGCTCGCGTTGGTGATGTGGGCCCGTTCGCGGTCGAAGTCCCCGGGGTCTGGCCAGCCGCGGTTCGTTCCGGCCCTGAACTCGGTACGCGGGCTCGCGGTTCTGGCAGGAATTCTTGATGTCGCCGCCAATGCCTTCTACGTACTCGCCGCGCAGGTCGGGTTGTTGTCGGTGGTGGCGATTCTTGGCTCGCTCTACCCCGCAGCGACGGTGCTCCTGGCGCGTTTCCTGCTCGCCGAGCGACTGCGGCCTATCCAGAAGCTCGGCATGGTGACGGCCTTGGTTGCAGCAGTGCTCCTGGCTATCTGACAATCATTCGGGGTGAAGTCTCTCGAGTAGGGGCCCTGCGATCCATCGAGGCACCACAATCACGGAGTGATCATGACCGGCGTGAGCCTTCTCGGTACGACCCGCGGCCTGACGGACTCGGTTGCTTCGCTGACTCCCGTCGTGTCCTGGCCCTGGCCGCTGCTCTCGATGGTGATCACGGTGATCGCGCTGGTCATTGCGGCGGTCTGCGCTGTGCTCGCCGTGATGAAGAAGTCCACCCCGATGGTGGTCCTAGCCCTTGTCGGGATCCTGGAAGCGGCCATCGCGGTTCTCGCGATTGCGATGGTCTTGGAGTGGGGATCGGCTCAAGGCCCGGCGGAACCGTTCGTGTACCTCGGCTACCTGCTCATGTGCCTTGCCACCCCGCCCGCCATGGTGTGGTGGGCGCGAGGTGAGCCCGGCCGATGGGGCAGTGGTGTCCTTGCCGTGGCGGGTCTGATGCTGCCCGTGCTTCTCCTGCGACTGCAGCAGGTCTGGACCGGACGTGCCTGAGCCCGCCGACGTGGGATCGGCGATTCCCTCGCCCCCCGAGCCCGAGATCCACCAGATCCCGTCGACACGTCGCGGGGCTGGGCGGGTTCTCGTCGCCGTCTACGCGGTCTTCGCGATCGCGGCAACGAGCCGTGCCGGGGTGCAGTTGGTCACGAAGTTCAGCGACGCCCGACTGGCCTACGTGCTCTCCGCATTCGCCGCGGTCGTGTACGTCGTGATTACGGCCGCATTGATCAAGGGAACGGCGACGGCCCGACGCGTTGCCACGATCGGCATCGTGATCGAGCTCATCGGGGTGCTCGTCGTCGGTGCCTTCAGCTACGTCGATTCCGCGGTGTTCCCGCGCGCAACCGTGTGGTCGCACTTCGGCGAGGGCTACGGATTCGTTCCGTTGCTGCTGCCGATCCTCGGGCTGTGGTTCCTGCGCCGCAGTAACGCTGCCCGTTCATCTGCCGCCCGATCTGCCGTGCGCTAGAGCGACTGTGCCGCGACGACGCTCGACATCCGAAGTCTCACGGGGTCGAGCCGCATGATCCCGGGATTCTCCGCGACGAGGTCGGGAAGTTCGGCCATCAGGCGCGCGAAGAGCGGCGCATTGCGGTGCTCCTCGAGTGCGGCTTCGTCGCGGAACCACTCGTAGAGCCACACGACGTCGAGATCATCGGGGTCGATGGCGACCAGGAATGCCTCGGTTCCCGGTTCTTGATCGAGGTCGTCGACATAGCGGTTGAGGACGTCGAGGGCGCCCGCGCGCCGACCTGGCTGGACGGGTATCCGCACCAGGAGCCCGATGCGCCCAGGGAGCACCGCATCGACGGGCGGCTGATCCTGATCTCTCACGCCGACAAGTGTCACCCATCGATCGACGGGACACCAGAGCGACCCGCGCATCGCCACCGCTCAAGAGCGGTGGTCAGGAAGATCACCGGCCCAGGCGACTCGTCCTTGGCGTGATGTGCAGAGCGCGTGTGATCGGGCAGGATGTGGAGGTGCCTGACGCCTCTGCCACCTCACGGCTGCTCACTGACCTCGCGTCGCTTGTTGGTGAGGCTCACGTGCTCACCGATCCCGACGTCACCGCGTCCTACGGCATCGACTGGTCGCGTCGCTTCTCTGGTCCGGTGCTCGCGGTCGTGCGTCCGGCCGACACGGCGCAGGTGGCCGCGGTCGTGGCTGCGGTCGTGGCTGCAGGTGTCCCGGTGTTGCCGCAAGGTGGTAACACCGGCCTCGTCGGCGGCTCAGTGCCATCGCCGGAAGGGCCGGCCGTCGTGGTGATCTCGACGCGTCGGCTCACTCATCTCGATCCCGTCGATGACTTGGCAGGACAGGTCACGGTCGGTGCGGGAGTGGTGCTAGCCGATCTGCAGCGACATGTCAGTGCCGCTGGGTGGGAGTACGGCGTCGACCTTGCCGCGCGCGACAGCGCCACCGTGGGCGGCACGATCGCCACCAACGCGGGCGGAATCCGCGTGTGCTGCCACGGCATGACCCGTCGTCAGGTGGTCGGCATCGAAGCCGTACTTCCCGACTCGTCGGTGATCTCCCATCTTGCAGGGCTCCCCAAGGACAACACCGGATACGACCTCACCGGCCTGATGGTCGGCAGTGAGGGCACGTTGGGCATCGTCACCGGAGCGAGGCTTCGGCTGGTACGTCCTGCGATCGCGTCCGCCGTCGCCCTGATCGGGGTTCGCGACGCCGCGGATGCCCTCGCTCTCGTGCGCTCGATCGTCCCTCGTGGCGTCCGCCTGCTCGCCGGTGAGATTCTCGACGCGGCGACCTTGCGCCTGGTCTGCGACGTCACGGGGTTCCCGTGGCCGCTCGCCGACCACGCCGACCACGTCCTGCTCGTGGAGACCGAATCGCCCGCGCCGGGAGAGATCGCTCTCGACATTCCCCTGGACCGTGACGCGGTGGTTGCTGTCGATGCCGCAGATCGAGCCCGGTTCTGGGCCTACCGCGACCGGGTGTCCGAGTGCCTATCCACCCTGGGTGTGCCGCATCGCTTCGACATCTCGGTGCCGCTCGAACGGATCGACGAGTTCGTGGCCGAGATGCGCAATCGCCTGGTGAGCATCGCGGAGGTGCACACCGTTCTGGTGTTCGGGCACCTCGTCGATGGCAACCTCCATATCGAGGTGCTGGGTCCGGATGCCGACGATGAGCGCGCCGACGCGCTGGTGCTGCGCTGCGTCGCGGACCACGGCGGGTCGATCTCGGCCGAGCACGGTGTCGGACGGGCGAAGGCGGCCTATCTGGGGCTCTCGCGCAGTGAGGCTGAGATCGCGGCGATGCGTGCGGTGAAGGCGGCGTTCGATCCGCACGCGCTGTTCAACCCCGGAGTTCTGCTGCCCTGATCCGGGTCCGCCCTCACCTGGTTGCGCCACAACCGGTGACACCATGGCTCTGTGACTGTTGTCGTCGCCCACCGGGGTGCGAGTGCGGATGCTCCCGAGCACACGCTGGCGGCCTACGTGCAGGCCGTCGCCGACGGCGCCGATGCCCTCGAGTGCGATGTGCGACTCACGGCCGACGGCCACCTCGTGTGCGTCCACGATCGACGGATCGATCGCACGAGTTCGGGACGAGGTGTGGTCTCGGTGATGACCCTTGCCGATCTCGACCGGCTGGACTTCGGGCGCTGGAAGGCCGACACGCTCCGACCCGAGCTCGATGACGAGCCGCTGCTACTTGATGAAGGGCACCGTCGCGTCCTCACCCTCGATCGGCTTCTCGAGCTCGTGGTCGACTCCGACCGCGAGGTGGGCCTGGCGATCGAGACCAAGCATCCGACCCGTTACGCGGGTTTGGTCGAGCAGCGAACCGTGGAGTTGCTGCGGCACTTCGGGCTCGCGCGTCCCCGACGTGAAGGCGATTCGCGCATTCGGATCATGAGCTTCTCGCAGTTGTCGATGCGCCGGGTGCGCGAACTCGCACCCGGACTGCCGACGGTGTTCTTGATGGACCGGGTTCCGCTGCGCTTACGCGACGGATCACTTCCCTTCGGCGCGCGAATCGCTGGGCCCTCCATCGAGATCGTGAGGGCTCACCCGCGTTACGTCCAGAGGGCCCACGCGGCCGGTGTCGCGGTGCATGTCTGGACGGTCGATGAGCCGGCTGATGTCGATCTGTGCGTCGCACTCGGCGTGGAGGCGATCATCACCAACCGCCCTCGTGAGGTGCTGGCCCACCTGGACGGTCCGGGACGCCCCCGTCGAACCGACGTTCGCGCTCAGGCGTGACCGCGTCGAGGCCATGTGCTCCGATGTCGCGTACGCTCGCCCACCGTGGCCAAGAAGCAGAACTCCTCCCGCCCCGTCCTTTCCCGCTCAGGTGCGGGTGTCGACGTCGTTGACGGCGCTGACATCCCCGTCGTCGGTCTGCGCGAGCCATGCCCGTGCGGCAGCGGCCGCCGCTACAAGGCCTGTCACGGTCGGGGCATCGCCGATGCCGGCCAGACCCTCGTGCACCGACCGTTCGAGGGGCTTGAGTCCGAGGGTGACTGGGTCGCCCTCCGCGAGATCGTGCCAGCGGCCACGGCTCCGCTGACGCTCGCCCCGCAGTATGCGGCGCGCCTCGACGGCCGCACCGTCACTCTTGCCACGGTGCTGCCGATGGCGTGGCCCGCCCTGGTACGCAAGGACGGCCAGATCCTCCTCGGTCTCCAGACCACCACAGGCAGCGGGGATACCAGCCGCGACATTGCCGGGGCACTCCTGCGCGCGCTCGACGCGGAACTAGGAAGCCCGGTGCCACCGGTCCGTTCCGGTGACGGCCCGCGCCTGCAGGATCTCCTCGCGCCGGTGCCGCTCGAGGTCACGGTGCACGCAGGATTCGACTTCTGGATCGAGGGCACCGGCACTGCGTCGACCCCCGAGGTCTCGGCTTCCCTTGAGCGCGCGAATGCCTCGGTGGTCCCCACCGAACGGCTTCAGGG
>CAFBND010000062.1_pt1 | contig 13202 bp, 10 predicted proteins | sample 7269171 | NCBI WGS metagenome assembly CAFBND01 (sample SAMEA6814083, study PRJEB35770) | uncultured Actinomycetes bacterium | biome: Freshwater; feature: Freshwater reservoir; material: water | place: Czech Republic | collected 2017-05-23 | depth 30m m | reverse complement strand
GTTCGTCCATAGTCGGCCAGTGGCTCTGGCCGCATTCTGAACAGCGATAGCAGCATGCTCTGCCTAGGTCTCCGGGCTGTCAACTCTTGGACGCGGTCTCTCGTGGTCGACCTCAGACCCCGAGGGTCAGCTGGTCCGGGTCGACGGTGTGACGCTGGGCCTGGATGTACGGCAGCAGGATCGGCGGGAGGTTCGGGCGCTTGCCGCTCAACAACTCCTCGACGGTGATGATCTGCCCGCCACCCTTGACGGACACGAGGATGCGACCCGTGTTGCCCTTGCCGTCGAGCGGGTAGCGGATTACGCCGTCGATCCCTCGGTCGCCAACTTGCTTTTCGTTGGGCTGCCCGTCCACCATCGAGACCGCCCACCGCTCAAACTCAAACTGGTTGCGCTTGAACAGGGCTCTCGCCCCGCCGATATCCCTTGGGATTCCAACGATCTCGTATGTCTCGGCAACGGCCTCACCGAACGAATGCCGGAGCCGCTTGTCGATGAGGTCAATGGACAGGTAGGTGATGTCGATGCCGACCCACCTACGACCAAGCTTCTGCGCAGCATCCGTCGCCGAGCGGGCGCCCCTCTGCTCATCCAGATAGCGCTTCAGTTGAGGGACCATCTCCGGCTTGCTCTGATAGATGAGCCCGTACGCCGCTGCCTGCTCCATCCGCTCCCGGGTCCAACGCCACACTTTGGTGACACCCATGAACTCATAGGTCAGGTTCGGACGATCGTGATTGGGGTTGATGAGATTGTCCAGGCGATAGAGACGCCCGTCAGAGTCGCGGTGCCGGTACTTGGAGGACGCCTTGTCATCAAGGGCGTTCTCGTCATATGGAGTGAAGACGGCTGAGTCGTTCCACGTTGCGACGTCTGTCTTCCCATGTGCGAGCAGAGCGTCGTGATTGGTGGGCCGACGTGTTGTCGCCAAGCCTTTCGCACCCGTCCGCTGCCAGATGATCTCAATGCGGAAGTTCTCGCCGAGCAGACCGCGCATGGCGACGAGCGCGTTCTACGCTGGGGCCGGAACAAGTGGTCAGTAGTTGGACCCTCGCTTTTAATCCGCGGGTTGTGGGTTCGAGTCCCACACGGCCCACCCACACATCACGCGCGACGGCTGCGGTCGTGCGCACCCCTCACGCCGTAGTGAACCGGATCGGGAGCGTGCGCAACCCGCTCACGAGGTTCGCCGGCTCGATCTCGATCTCGCCCGCGAGCTCCACCGTCCCGATCCTGGGTATGAGCTCCTCGAGCAGCACGCGCATCTCGATGCGCGCGATGTGGATGCCCGAGCAGATGTGCGGGCCTGAACTGAACGTCAGGTGAGGGTTGGGCCGACGCGTCACGTCGAAGACATCGGGATCGGCGAACACCCGCGGGTCGCGGTTACCCGAGGCGAACAGGCACATGACCTCGTCGCCCGCCTTGATGACGGCATCGCCCACGGTCACGTCCTCCACGGCGATGCGCATGAAGTGCTTCGCGGGAGTCGAGTATCGCAGGCACTCCTCGACCAGGCCGGGGATGAGCGACGGGTCCCTCTTGCACGCAGCGAGTTGCTCGGGAAAACGAATCAGGCCGAGAACACCGCCAGAGAGCGCCAGCGCCGTCGTGTCGTGACCGGCGGGAAGAATGCCTGCGAGCAGGGAATCCGCGTAACGGTCCTCCCAGGGCTCACCGTCGATCCGCGCGTTCTCGATGAAGGTCACCAGGTCGTTCGACTCTGACCCCGCACGTGTGCGGCGCAGGTCGCTGAAGAAATCCCGCAAATCCTTGATCGTGGCGGCCCACTGGCGAGCCGCCGCGTCGGGAAGACCGGCGAACTCGGCGCGGTGGTTGGCCGGGTCATGGAACCCGTTGAACTCGCGGGTCAACGCGAGTGCGCGCGGCGCGAGATCCTCACCGAGACCCAGGATCGCGAGCACCACGCGAAGTGGGTAGGCCCGGACGAAGTCGTTGACGAAGTCCGCCTCGCCTACACCGCCGTCGGCCCTGGCCATGAGCCCGTCGACCACGTCCTTCGCGAATTCACGGAAGGCCGGCTCGTAGTTCTTGCGGATGTACTCAGGGCGGAAGAAGTCGTTGGCCGACGACCGCACCTTGGGATGCTCGGGCGGGTCCATGTAGCTCGGGTAGTCGAAGGATCGAGCGCTTCCGCTCGTCAGCGATCGGGCGAATTCCTTCGATGCGATGGAGGTCAGGTGCGGAAAGTCGCCGTTGTGAAATGCGCCCTGGTTTCGCAGCACCTGGACGATGTCCGCGTGCCGGGACACGAGCCAGACCGGATCCCAACCATCGACGGTGGCGAGGCCGACGGGCAGGTTGTCACGCAGCCACGTGCACGCCGGAAGGACCACACTCTCCAACTGGGGGTAGGAGGCAGGATCCATGACCGCGCGCGCAATGTCGTCGGGAACATGGAGATCCGTGGTGGCCATCGCTGCGTCCTTCGTGTTGTGCTCGAGCCGCCTGGAGGCCGGGTCGGGCTAGGGGTAGAAGGCAGGCACGGCGACCGTTCGTGTCGGGAATCCGACTTCTCCGTGGATGTTGAACGGAACTTCACCACTGCAGATGCCGCAGCACAAGACCCAGCGATCGCGGCTATCGAATGCGACAGCACCGCCAGTAGTCGACCGTTACGCCTAGGCTGACCGCGTGACCCGCCTCTCCGTGCTCGATCTATCCCCCATCGCCGTGGGTTCGGATGCCGGGCAGGCATTGCGTGCCAGCCGGGATCTTGCCGGGCACGCCGAACGTCTGGGGTACCTGCGCTTCTGGATGGCCGAGCACCACAACATGTCCGGCGTGGCCAGTGCGGCTGTTGCCGTCGCGCTCACGTTCGTGGCCGAGGGCACCAGCACGATCCGCCTGGGCGCGGGCGGGATCATGCTTCCGAATCACGCGCCCCTGGTGATCGCCGAGCAGTTCGGCACGCTCGCGAGCCTCTACCCCGGACGCATCGATCTCGGGATCGGCCGCGCACCCGGGTCGGACCAGGTCACCGCGGGGGCGCTTCGTCGCACGCTCTCCGGCAACATCGACGACTTCCCCCAGGACGTCCTCGAGCTCATGGCCTACCTCGGCGACCCAGCGCCCGGCCAGCAGGTACATGCCGTACCCGGCGAAGGCACGCGGGTGCCCGTCTACATCCTGGGCTCATCCACCTACGGCGCCCAACTCGCTGCCGCACTCGGCCTGCCGTATGCGTTTGCCTCGCATTTCGCCCCCACGGATCTTGACGTCGCACTTCGGCTGTATCGCAACGGTTTCCGGCCGTCCGCTCACCTTCAGGAGCCCTATGTGATCGTCGGGCTGAACGTCACAGCCGCACCCACCGACGACGAGGCACTGCGCCTGTTCAGCTCCTCGCAGCAGTCGTTCGTCAACCTGCGGACCGGCCGCGCTGGGTCCCTGCCTGCACCGATCGACAACATCAACGCGCACTACCCGCCGCAGTTCCACAGCATGCTCGACGAGATGGTCGAGCGCTCGGTCGTGGGATCGCCGAACACGGTCGCAGTGGGCCTTGCAGCATTCGCCGAGCGCACACAGGCCGACGAGATCATCGTCGCCAACCAGTTCTTCGAGCCGGCCCACCGGGTGCGCTCACTCGAGATCGTGGCGGACGCCGGGCGGGCCCTGAGCGCGAGCAGCGAGAACACTGTCGAGATGGCCAACGCGCGCCACTGATCAATGTCGCGTCGCAGCGCGCCGCTACGTCACCCGAGCCCGGGCACCATCACGCCGCGGCCTCGCATCTCACCGTGCTCGAGCCTCTCGTAGGCGGCCGCGATGTCAGCCAACGCAAACTGCTCGACAGCCGCCGTGAGAGCGCCGTGACGAGCGAGGTCGAGAACCTCGGCCAACTCGTTACGCGTGCCCCAGAAGGTCGAGATCACGCTGATCTCGGCCGTCACCTTCCGGAACGCCACCTCCAGGCTGCCGGCGCGTCCGATCAGGCAGATGTGTCCGCCCGGCCGCACCACCCGTGACGACACCAGCACCGTGTCGTCGCTGCCCACGGTGTCGAAGACGACGTCGACGGATCGACGGCCGATGCTCGACACCAACGAGTCGACGTCCTCGAAGAGGTAGGTCTCGTTCACGCCGAGTTCTCTCGCGTGATCCAACTTGCTCTGGGCGCGGTCAACAACGACGATCTCCGTCGCCGTGAGCGCACGCAGGATTTGGATGGCGAGGTGGCCCAGGCCCCCTGCTCCGTAGAGCACCGTGCGAGAACCCGGTCGCAGCAACGGAAGTGCGCGCATGATTGCGTGGTACGGGGTCAGGGCCGCATCAAGGAGCGGCGCCGCCTGCACAAGATCGAGCCCCAGCGCTGGCACAAGCCAACGCGGGTCGGGCACCAGCATGAGCTCGGCCATCCCGCCGTTGTAGCCGAGCCCGCCACCAGCCGGTGCGGACTCATGCTTGGTGATGCACATGTTCTCAGCGGTGGTGGTGCAGTTGCGGCATGTCCCGCAGCCCCAGCATCCGTAGATGGCGACAGGGTCTCCGACGCTCAACCCACGGACACCCTGTCCGAGCTCGCTCACCCAGCCGGTGGTCTCGTGCCCGAGCGTGAACGGGAGATCCCACCTACGTGGCGGACCTGACATCACGTGAAGGTCCGAATGGCAGATGCCCGATGCCGCCACGGCGACGACCACCTCGCCGGGGCCTGCCACGGGGGCATCTACCTCGCGGAGCGACGGCCACTTGTTCCACTCGGTGAGCTGGTAGGCGAGCACGTGAGATCTCCTGTGTCAGAGTCGAACTTGTGTGTGGGTCGACGGTAGAGCCCCGTACCGCATCGATCAGCGACGAGCCCGGTGCAGTGCGCGCGGGCCAGTGACCCCCGCAGCCGCCTCCGCGAGATCGCGGAGTGTTCGCTCGGCATGTGCCAGCGGCACATACATCATCATCTCGTCGGCGCCGCGGTCAGCGAAGTGCTGGAGACCCTGCGCGACCTCGTCGACTGTGCCCACGATCGCCAGGTGGGGAATCTTCTCGGCCACGATCTCCGGGGTCACAAGTCCTTCGTCGAGCGCATTGAGCGACTGCATGTGCCGGTCATGAACCGCAAGGTGGCGCAGGTGTTCCGGGACGGCCTCGAGACGGCGGCGCCACTCGACACCATTGGGGAGTCCCTCGTAAGGCAAATCCCTTTCGTACGAGGCGTGATGGTAGAGCGCTGGAAGCCATGCCATCGTCTCGAAGACACGCGGGTCTAGGAGCGACTCACCGTCGCGGAGTGCGAGCGCGTACCCGTGAAGGGTCACCCAAGGGTGGGTCAGGGTTTCGTCGTCCAATGAATCGGCGTCGCGGCAGATGCCGTCGCCGGCAGCCGCAGCCACCGCCATCCCCTTGGGCCCCTTGCCCGCCACGAGGATGGGCACCTCGAGTGGCCTCGCAGCGACATAACCCTCGTCATGGAGCATCCTGAGCACGCGCCCCTGCCAGGTGGCCTGCTCACCGCGGAGCAGGTGGCGAAGCGCGACGACGTATTCTTCGACATCGGCCCACTTCATGGGCTTGGGATCCCCGAGTGCGAACCGGGCGGAGAACCCCGCCCCCGCCGCGAGGGCTACCCGGCCCGGAGCCAGCGATTCCAGTTGTGCCACCGCCGCGGCCGTAACCATCGGATGACGCAGGCTCGCGATGATCAGCGAGCCCAGGCCGATCCGCGAGGTGCGGGCGGCGGCAAGCCCGAGGGTCATCCAGATGTCGGCGAAGATCGCGGGCGAGTCATAGACCCACGCCCTGTGAATCCCGAGCTCCTCCGCAAGTGCGATGAGGTCAGGTGTCTGGTCTGAGGGCGCCAGAGCGATCGAGAGCGCCATCGGTTGACCGGAATCGCGCATGCCACGTCCTCTGGATCGTCCGATCGCCCCGATGGCGGATCGGTGGTGGTCGATACGTCGAGCCAGCCTAGGACGCGCCAGCCGCATGGCCGACGCCGCGGGCCACCCCACGGCGCATCCGCCCGGCTGCACCCACGGCCGGGTGCCCCCTTGCCGCCAGACCGGGAGCACCCGTAGGTTGGGTCAATGGTCGGACCGATTCGGTCCCACGTCGAGATGGGATGCCCACGGTGAGACTGTCCGACGATCAGCGCAGCTTCGCCGAGGCCGTACGCGCCTTCTGCGACGACCACTGCAGCACCCTGGCCCAGCGTGACGCCCTGACCGAGGGCGGCACCCTCGCCAACAGCCCGCAACTCATGGCCATGATCGCCGAGTTCGGCTGGTTCGGCGTCTCACTGCCCGAGGAGTACGGCGGCGGCGGCGCAGGCATGGTGGAGGAGTGCATTTTCCTCGAAGAGACCGCCCGCGGCCTAGCACCTGTCCTCGCCTACTCCACGGGGCTCACGGCCGCACAGACCTACCTGCGCCACGGGCGCGAGGACCAGAAGAACACCATCGTGCGCAACCTCGCCGCCGGCAAGATCGAGGCGATCGCCCTGAGCGAGCCCGGCGCAGGGTCCGATCTCGGTGGTGTTCGGATCAAGGCAGTGAAGTCCGGCAACGACTACGTCATCACCGGGCAGAAGACCTGGACATCGGCTGCCCACGTGGCCGAGAACATCCTGGTGCTCACCCGTACCGAATCCACTGGCAAGAAGCACCAGGGCCTCACCCTGCTCGTGGTTCCGGCCCGCTCCGCCGGGCTCGAGATCCGAGGGATCGCCACGATGGAGGCGCCCACGGTCAACGACCTGTTCTTCACCGACGTACGCGTACCTGAGTCGGCAGTGGTCGGGGTGGTCGGCCAGGCCTGGCGCCACCTCATGCGCGGGCTCAGTGTCGAACGGCTGATCATCGCCGCAACATCACTCGGAGCCTCGCAGCGAGCACTGGCCGATGCCATCGCCTTCCTCAAGGAGCGCGAAGCGTTCGGTCAGAAGATCAAGGACTTCCAGGCGCTGCGTCACCGGGTGGCCGATCTCGCTACCGAGATCGAGGCCTGCCGCTCATTCGTCTACGACATCGCGGAAGGAATCGACGCGGGCTACGAGGACGATCTCGCCGTCCACGCATCCATGGCCAAGCTCAAGTGCACCCAGGTCGCGAAGAACACCGCACTCGAGGCCATGCAGATGATGGGCGGCTACGGCTACTCCCGCGAGTACGGCATCGAGGAGCAGGTCCGCAAGGCTCTCGCACCCCCGATCTACGGCGGTACCAACGAGATCCAGCGCGAGATCATCAGCAAGTCCCTGCTCGACAACTGACCCCGACCCACTGGAGAGAACAGAGATGAGCCAGTCCCCGTTCCGCACGGACGTCCTCGCCGGACAGCGGATCCTCGTCACCGGCGGCGGCACCGGGCTCGGCCGCGGAGTTGCGCGCCACCTCGTGCAGCACGGCGCGCAGGTGCACTTGTGGGGTCGACGGCTGCAGGTTCTCGAAGAGGCCGCGGCCGAAGCTGGCGATGGCTACCCCGGCTCCGTGCACGTCGACACAGTGGACGTGCGACAGGCCGACATGGTCGACGCCGCGATGGGACGCATCTGGGACGGCCACGGGCCACTCACCGGCGTTCTGAACAACGCCGCCGCCAACTTCATCGCGCCGACCGAATCGATCAGCCCTCGCGGTTTCGATGCGGTCTCGGGCACCGTCATGCACGGATCGTTCAACACCACCCAGGCCGCCGGCCGACGCTGGATCGAGCGCGGCGACCCCGGTGTCGTGCTCTCCACTCTGACCACGTGGGTGTGGACGGGCTCGGCGTATGTAGTGCCGTCAGCAATGGGTAAGGCAGCGGTGCACGCCATGACCATGTCGCTCGCAGTCGAGTGGGCCAAGTACGGCATCCGCCTCAACGCGATCGCCCCCGGCCCCATCCCCACGGACTACGCCTGGGAGATGCTCAACCCCACGGAGAATTCCTCGGTCGGGGCAACCCAGACCGATCAGATCCCCATGGGTCGCGTGGGCACGATCGAGGAACTCGCCAACCTGACGATCTTCCTGTTCTCCGACGCGTGCGCCTACCTGACCGGTCAGACGATCGCGATGGATGGCGGCCAGATGCTCGCAGGGCCCGGAACCTTCGCCGGCCTGACGTCGATGACAGCTGCGGACTGGACCGAGGCGCGCGAGCGAAGCCAGGCCGCCACCGCCGCAGCGAAGGCCCAGCGCAGCGTCTAAGGCGTTCCCGGGCCAAAAGATCTTCAGCGTGCCACCCCTGGCGGGGATCCCCTCCGCACTGGGATGCTCATGTTGGTGTGACCAAAGTCTGGTCGGACCATGTACATCACGGACGAGGTACCAGTGACAGAGCCCCACGGTCAGGCGCCGCCCCCCCTGGGTCGGTCGCACATCCAGATGGCCCCGATGGTCGTACCGAAGGCCTCCGACGTGCTGGCCAACGAACTTCGCGAGCGCATCCTCAGCGGTGAGCTGCCCGAGGGAACTCCCCTGCCGCCCGAGCGCGAGCTCGTACTGCAGACGCAGATGAGCCGTCCCTCCGTGCGCGAGGCACTGCGGATCTTGCAGGTCCAGGGGCTGGTCAGGATCAAGGCCGGACGAACGGGTGGCGCTTTCGTCCAGCGCCCCGGGCGTGAGTCGATGGCCAACACAGTGAGCTTGCTGATCCGCGGGCGGCAGTTGCGGATGGCCGCTCTCTTGGAGACGCGCGAGGCGATCGAACCATTCTGCGCGCAACTCGCGGCGCGTTACCGCAACGACGAGGACATCGCCGCCATGGAGGCCGCGAACGAGGCGATCGAGCAGGCCGGGGATATCCCGGCCTTCCTCAAGGCGAACGTCGACTGGCACATCGCAGTAGCCAACGCCAGCCACAACGAACTCCTCAGCGGGCTCATGCTGGCGCTCCAGCCCGCGATCTACACGGCGACAGAGAACGAGTCATTCGTGAACGAGGTCGTTCGGGCCACGACCTTGCGCGCACATCGCTCGGTCACCAACGCCGTGCGCGACGGCGATGTCGATGCCGCGCTGCGCCGTATGACCCGTCACGTTCACTCCTATGCCGAGGCGGTGCTCGCAGCCGACGAACGCTCGGAGATCGAGCTGCCAGCGGATACGTCCGCAATGCCCTCGCTCGGCAACTGATCCGCCACACCAAGTCGAACCACGAGGCCCCCATGACCGACACCCCCCTGCCCAGCGACCTGCTCGACCGGCTCTTCCGGCCCACGAGCATCGCCCTGGTCGGCGCCAGCGACAAGAACCTGTTCTCCCGCCGCGCCTTCGCACAGCAGAACCGCTTCGCTTCCGGGCCACGTCTCACGCTGGTGAACCAGCGCAGCCCAGTGGTGCATGGCGTCGAGACAGTGACCTCGTGTCTCGACATCGACGGTGGCATCGACTGCGCGTTCCTGATGACCCCCCAGCACGCCACAGCCGAGGCACTCGCCGACGCTGTGGCCGGAGGCGCGCGAGCAGCAGCCGTCCTGAGCCAGGGTTGGGCCGAGGAAGGTCCCGAAGGATTGCGCCGCCAGCGCGAGCTTGTCGAGCAGGCCGAGGACCTCGGGGTCGTACTCCTGGGTCCGAATCATCTGGGATTCGCCAACCTGTGGGACGGCGTGGCCCCATGCGCCCTCGGCCTGGACATGCCGATCGAGCCCGGTGCGTTCGCCCTGGTGACCCAGAGCGGCGCAGTGGGCTCCTCGATGGTCGGATACGCGGCTCGCAACGATGCCCGATTCAGTTTCGTCGTCACCACCGGCAACGAGGCGATGGTCACCATCGCGGACGTCGTTCACTACCTGCTCGATGACGAGCACACAGCCGCGATCGGCATCTTCGCCGAGACCATCCGCAAGCCGGCAGTATTCCGCGCGGCGACAGAGAAGGCCGCCGATCTCGGCAAGCAATTGGTGATCCTCAAGGCCGGGTCCAGTGAGCTCGCCGCGCGCACCGCCCAGGCCCACACCGGCGCGCTCGTCGGTGACGACCGAGTGATGGACGCGATGTTCCGCCAGCACGGAGTCGCACGGGTGCGATCCGTGGAAGACCTCATCTGCACCGGGAATCTCAGCGCATCGGTCGGGCCGCTGCGCACGCCCGGCGTTGCCGTCATGTCGGTGTCGGGTGGCGCGTGCGACCTCATCGCCGACCGCGGCCAAGACCTCGGGCTCCAGCTTCCCGACTTCAGTGATCACACGAAATCCCTTCTGGCCGAACTGCTCCCGGCGTACGGCCACCCGCAGAACCCGCTCGATGTCACTGGTGGCGCCCTGGCCAATCCTGAGGTGTGGCGCCGAGGGATCGAAGCCATCGCGGCCGAGCCCGGTATTGGGCTCGTCGGGATCGTGAACTCACTGCCCAGCGATGGCGAACCGCAGCGGATCGACGCCTTCCACGCCGTCGGCGCTGCTGCCGCCGCAACGGGCATGCCCGTCGTCATCTTCCCGCAGGTAGAGCAGGGGCAGTCTGCTCATGTGCGAGATGCGAAAGCGGCCTCCGGTGTCGACAACGTGCTACCGAGCGTCGAACGATTCGTGCACGCGGCATCCGCCCTCGCGCAGTGGTCGACCTGGCTGGCCGACCGGCGCAGCAGGACACCAATCACCGCACCGGATCGGTCCGCCGACACTCTGACGCTGGACGGCCCGTTGAGCGAGCATGCTGCACGCGCACTTCTTGAGAGTGCCGGGATCCCTTTGGTGCCAGCCGAACTAGTGCATTCGGCCGAGGAAGCCGGACTCACCGCAGCGCGATGGGATGTGCCGGTCGCGATGAAGTTCTGTTCGGCCGAGGTCGCACACAAAACCGAACTCGGTGGTGTCGTTCTCGGGGTCGACGGCCCCGAACGGGCGGCATCGACCTACCGCCTTCTGGTCGAGCGCGCCACCTCCGCTGGAGTGGCCCTCGACGGAATCTTGCTGAGCCCCATGCGTTCTGGCGGGATCGAGCTGCTTGTCGGAGTCGTGACCGACCCCGACTGGGGTCACGTGCTGGCGGTGGGATTCGGCGGTGAATTCGTCGAGCTGCTCAAGGACACGTCGCTGCGTCTGCTGCCCGTCGGGCACGACGACGTCCGCTCGATGCTCAAGGAGCTCAAGGGTTATGAGCTGCTGACGGGCTTCCGCGGTCGTAAGCCCGTCGACATCGACGCTCTCGCCGATGTGGTCGTGCGCATCGCTCAGCTGGCCGAGCGCCTCGGTGATTCGGCCACCGCACTCGAGGTCAACCCCCTCAAGGTCGACGGCGATCGCATCGAGGCACTCGACGTGCTGATCACGGTCGCCGGCTCCTAGCCCCGCGGGAGCAGGATGGTGCGCAGCACCTCACCTGCGCCCTGGGCCGCGGCAACCTCGTTGATTCGTCCAAGATCGGCGGTGCCGTCGATCAGGCTCTCGATCGGGAGGCGACCCGACGACCAGAGGTCGACAAGCACGGGAAGATCGCGGGCAAGGGTCATGCCACCCGCGAAGCACCCGACGAGTCGCTTCTCGTCATGGAAGAGCTCGTAGGCGTCGATCTCGATCTTCTGACCCGGACGGCCGGCGCCGACCACCGTGATCGAGCCCCCGCGACGAGTGGCACGCCATGCGGCAGTAGTGGTCTCAGCGCGCCCCACGGCGTCGATGACGACGTCGAAAGGCGACATCGAGGCGAGCTCCTCCGGATCGACCGCCTCGTCCGAGCCAATCGCGACAGCCCGCTCGCGGCGAGTTGCTGAGGGATCCACCGACACGATCCTCGTGGCACCGCCAACCCGGGCACCGAGCACGGCGCTCATGCCGATTGCGCCGGCGCCGATCACCGCGACGTGGTCACCCGGTTGTACACGCGCGCTCCGGATCGCCGCACCGACACCCGTCGGAACTGCGCACCCCATCATCGCGGCCACCACGAACGGCACCGACGGATCAAGAGCGACGGCGGCGATCGCAGGCACCACCGTGCGATGTGCGAACGTGGCAGTGGCCATGCCCTGCTGAACCTCTGTGCCGTCAATGCTCAGTGGGCTCGACGGGCCTGCGCCCTCGCCTTCGCGGGACGTGCGACGACGCGAGCAGAGGTGCGATTGCGCTCGCCGGCACGGGGCACACGCGCCACAGGGCGTGATCCAGGCGATGAGAACGTGGTCGCCGACCGCCGGTGAGCTGACACCCGCGCCTACGGCCGACACGATGCCCGCGCCCTCGTGACCGAGCACCACGGGGGTGGGGATTCCGAACACGGTGGTGAGCGTCATGTCCGATGCGCACAGCCCACAAGCGTGGATATCGACGGCAACTTCACCCGGCCCGGGTTCGCGAAGGTCGACCTCCCGAACATCGAACGGGCCGCCTGGCTCCCACATCACCGCTGCACGCACAGGTCGCTCCTACCGTCGGAGTTCCGTCACGGCAGAATGCACGCGACGGTAGTTGCCGAGGTCCATTTTAGTGACAAGTCCAGGTCGTTGACATGTCCAGCCCCTAGTGAGGAATCCCGATGACGAACGCACCCGCCGACGATCTGGCCCGGACGACGATCGCCATCCCCGGCACCACCAATCTTCGTGACCTCGGCGGCCTTCCCGGGCCTGCGGGCATGCGCATCGCGCCGGGGCGACTCTTCCGCAGCGAACTCCTCGTGGACGCCGAAGAGAGCGGTCCCTTCGCCACCTGGCGCCCGGAGCACTCCTCGGCTTTCGATGTCCTTGGCCTGCATACCGTCATCGATCTGCGCTCAGCATTCGAGCTCGCGCGGCACACGACCCACTGGGATCACGCCACCGGCGCGAGGGTCGTCTCCGTTGCCATCGAGGAGGGCGGACCCGGCACCGTCAGCAATGTGATGCAGAACCTGATCGACGAGGGGCGCACCACCTTCGACGCCGACGACCTCGCCGACTTCTACATCGGAATCCTCGACCGCCGGGCGGTGGAGTTCGCCCGGGCCGTGCGCGAACTGGCCCAACCCGGGGGCCTGCCCGGGCTCATCCACTGCGCGATTGGTAAGGACCGCACGGGAATCCTGGTGGCGATCATTCTCGACGCGATCGGAGTCCCACGCCCGCTCGTGATCGCGGACTACCAGATCTCAGAGGTACTGGTGCCGGCTCAGGTCGAGTTGCACTCACCGATGTTGGTCGAGGCAGGCCTCGATCCCACCAGGGTCTTGGGCATGTTCCAGGCGCCCGCACGCACCATGGAACTGACACTCGGCCACCTCGACGAGCGCTACGGAGGCGGGTCCCGCTATCTCGTCGAGGCGGGAGATCTCGCGGTCGAGGAT
>CAFBND010000056.1_pt1 | contig 14162 bp, 12 predicted proteins | sample 7269171 | NCBI WGS metagenome assembly CAFBND01 (sample SAMEA6814083, study PRJEB35770) | uncultured Actinomycetes bacterium | biome: Freshwater; feature: Freshwater reservoir; material: water | place: Czech Republic | collected 2017-05-23 | depth 30m m | reverse complement strand
CTGGGGCGACAACGTGGTGTTCACCGGCTCGGGAACCCAGCCTGGCGTGGGAGTTCCCATGGTGCTCATCTCGGGCCGGCTCGCGGCCGAGCGGATCACCGGGCCGGACCGGACGTACAGCCCGACCTACCTACGCTGAGGCTCGAGTTCGCCCGCGCTCCCTCTCCGGGAGTCGTGTCCGACTATCGGATCTTCGGGTGAGAGCGACGCGGATCACCACGCGCGATCCCGCAGACGGTCCGCCGAGACGTCCGAAGCCCGGTAACCTCATGACTCGTGGCCACCGTCGATCCCAAGGACGGCGCGCCCGAATCGGAAGACTCCGGTCTGGCCTTCACCCTGCGCTACGCCGTTCCGGGACTCGTCGGAGCCACGGTTCTGGCCATTGGGGCACTCGGCGTCGGCTGGCTCCCCCTCAACGGGCTCGCCGATGTCCCGCTGATCCACACGATGAAGTACACCGGCCTCGGGACCTTCGTCTCGCGCGCCTCGGTGATCCTCGGTGGCGCACTACTCCTGCAGGCCTGGCTCGTGGTGGGTGGCGATGTCCTCGCAGGCCATATTCGCGATGCGAGACGACTCTGGGGGGTCCTCGCGCTCTGGATCATGCCACTCCTGCTCGCCCCACCGCTGTTCAGCCGTGACGGATACTCCTACTACGCGCAGGGCAAACTCCTCCTCAACGGAATCGACCCCTACACCAGCGGCGTCGCGTCGATCCCGGGTTGGTCGGCCGATGGCGTGGATCCGATGTGGCAGGACACGCCCACGCCATATGGCCCGGTGTTCCTTGCCCTTGAGCGCGGTGTCGCCGCACTGGTCGGGAACAACCCGTTCCTCGCGGTAATCGCGTTCCGACTTCTCGCGGTCGTCGGCATTGCCCTGCTGGCCTATTTCGTCCCGCGGCTCGCCTTCCATCACGGCATCGACGGCGCGAAGGCACTCTGGCTTGGCGTGATGAACCCGCTAGTGCTCATGAACTTCGTGTCCGGCGTCCACAACGACGCCCTCATGGTCGGCCTACTCGTCGCGGGCTTCTGCCTCGCGGTCGAGAAGCGCCACATCTCGGGCACGTTGCTCATCGTCGCCGCCTCGATGATCAAACCCATCGCCTTGCTCGCCCTGCCCTTCGCCGGACTCATCTGGGCCGGTACCCGGGCCGACCTGCGCCACCGAATCCTCGCGTGGGCCAAGGCGGCCGCCATCACCGTCGCGGCCTATGTCGCCGTATCAGCAATCGTCGGTGTCAATGCCGGATGGATCCGCGCCCTCACCACTCCGGGCGAGGTGCGCACCTGGCTCTCACCCTCGACTGCGCTCGGGATGCTGTCCGGCAACGTGATGTCCGCGTTCGGACTCGGTGACCACGTCGATCTCCTGGTGATGACCTCTCGCGGACTGTCCATGTGTGCGGCAGTTGCGGCGATCGGCTGGCTCATCCTCCGCCCCCAGGGCCGATCCCCGGTGCGCGGCGCGATGCTCGCATTCGTTGCCGTTGTGGCGCTCGGGCCCGTGGTCCAGCCGTGGTACCTACTCTGGGCCCTGCCACTCGCAGCGGCGAGCGGCCTGCAACCCCGACGACTGCGCTGGGTGCTGCTCATCGTCGCCGGGTTCACGCTTTACGGCCTGTGCGAGACGAGTGCGACCGCAGACAACTTGCTCGATCTCTCAGACGGACTCGCGATGATTGCCGCAGTCGCGGCCGTCGTGATCGCCATCTCGGTGTCACCGCGCGAGCGGGCGCTCGTCCTAGGTACGCAGGTGGTCCACGGCCTGATCCCTGACGATGCACCCTCACAGGCCCGGCGCGACCAGATGAAGGTCAAGGCACGGGAGTCGCGTTGAGCGACCCAGATGCCGTATCTCCGACCCCCGAGGACGATCAGCACGTCGTTGCGATGAGGACCCGCCCGACGACACAACGACCCGTTGGCGTGGCTCCCAATGCGGCGTGGCGGCTCACAAGTGCCGTCGATCAAGTCGCTCGAGCTCTCGATCGACTCGTCGGCGACGGCGCCAGATGGGCGAGGCTCACGCCGGGGCTGCGGGTCGCCGTCGGCTACCTCGTGACGCGCCTCATCGTCCTCGCCCTGCTTGCAGTGCCGGAGACCGTGGTACTCGGTGACCCGATCTACTACGCGCACAACCTCGAGAAGCTTGGCACTGGCACCGACCTCATGTCGGTCCTGCACGAGTATCCGCTGCCTGCGGTGGCCCTCGTCGGGCTCCCATGGTTGCTCTCCTTCGGAAGCGTGTGGGCGTACGTCTGCCTGTTCATCGTGTTGCTGATGGCGATCGATATCGCCTTCTTGCGCCTGCTGTTCCGCTTCGGGGGCCGTCGGCAGACGGCGGCCGTCACGCTCTGGCTGGCCGCCGGCCCCATGATGGGCCCCTTGGCGTTGACGCGATTCGACCTCGTCCCCGGGGTGCTAGCGGGCGCGGCAGTCCTCATCCTCGCCACCCGCCCTCGGCTCGCGGCCGTGTTGATCGCGTGCGGTGCGGCGATCAAGCTCTGGCCCGTCGTGCTACTCCCTGCACTCGCATCGCCGTTGCGAACGCGTGGGCGGGTGCTCGCGATGGCGGCCGTCACCGGTGCCGTGATCGTGATCGCCATCGTGGCTGTCGACGGTGTCGATCGACTCCTCTCGCCGCTGGGATGGCAGTCCGACCGCGGACTCCACGTCGAGTCATTGGCGGCGCTCCCACTCATGGCCGCGTGGTCGCTGGCTCATGGGCCGTGGTCGGTACGGTTCACCGAGTTCGCCGCGTGCGAGATCCAAGGACCAGGCGATCACGTCGTGATCGTCCTCGCGAACGTCGCGGCCGGTGCGGCAACCTTGCTTGTGGCCGCGCTCTGGGTGCGCGCATGGCGCCGAGGGGGATCGGTGGGAGCCGGTACCGTCGGGTGGCTCATGCTCACCGCGGCCGGGTTGCTCATACTGACGAACAAGGTCTTCAGCCCGCAGTATCTGCTCTGGATCTCACCGATCGCGATTGCCATGGTGGCGATCGCACCGCGAGGCGACACCGGGGTTCGCCGATTCGCCGTCCTGGTCCTCGCCGTGGGCGCGCTCACCCAGGTGCTATATCCGTTGCTGTACCCGTTGATCACCACCGATGTGTGGGCGAACCCGCTCGGGGTTCTTCTGCTCGCGATACGCGACCTCGCCCTCATGGCGTGCGTCGTGTACGCCGGTCGGCGTGCATGGACCGAGACCTCGCGCCCCGTCAGAGAAACCACGACCGATGGGCGTGACTTACCCGACGGCCCTCAGGCCGTCATCAACCGATCAGAATAGTTCGAGGTCGAGAGCGGGGCCATCGCCCTGGAGTACGACTCCGCCAGCCACCCCATCGGCAGCCCACGCCCGAGCAGCGCCGGCGAGAACATCAAGTGCCACAGCGAAATCCGCCGGTTCGGCTTCCGCGAATTCACCCCAAGAGCTCCAGACCATCACCACCCCGCCAATTCCGCCATGGTCGAGATCGGCCAGGCACTCCTCGAGTGCCTCCCAGCTCATACCGAACCACTCGGGCAGGCCGAAGGCCTCGTCACATAGATCGAGAAACCCATCCCTGTCCTCGACCTCGGCACCGTCGAGCACGACGCAGCGCCAGCCGAGCGATTCGGCCGCAGACTCGATGTCCTCGACCGGCCCCAGTGTCAAGCGGACGCCTGACAGCGCCCGCAGAGCTTGAGCGTTCATGGCGTCTCGGCTCTACTGGCGCCCGGGAGATCTGCCACGCGAGGCGGGGGCGTTCCTGTGCTGATCACGGGGAGCTCCTCACACGAACCGGGGCCGGGGCCGGGGCCGGGGCCGGGGTAGGACTGGCCGACCCTCACATGTGCAGAAGATAGCCCGGTTCGACACTGGATCCCAGATACCCCGCCCGGGGAGTTCGACGCGGAATGCGTAGGACCCTGACGTGGCAGCGCCCACTGGCGATGGCAGGATCGTTCCATGAGCGGACGCGATCTCGACCAAGCCGGGATCACCGACCCTGACATGCGTGCCTCCTACGAACGATGTCGCGAGCTCAACGCCGCCCATGGCAAGACGTACTACCTCGCCACATTGCTGCTCCCGCCCGCGAAGCGACCCTTCGTTCATGCGCTGTATGGCTTTGCGCGGTACGCGGACGAGATCGTCGACGACCTGTCATCGACGCTCAGCGAGCAGGAGAAGGCCGACTGGCTGGGCTCGTGGTGTGAGCGATTCTTCGACGACCTTCGGCGCGGTCACAGCGAGGACCCAGTCTGTCGTGCGGTGGTCGACACCGTCCTGCGCTGGGACATCCCGATCGAACATTTCGAAGCCTTTCTCGACTCCATGCGCATGGACCTCACCGTCACCGAGTACGCCACCTACGACGACCTCTATCGCTACGTCTACGGGTCTGCCGCGGTCATCGGCCTGCAGATGGTTCCGATCCTCGAGCCAAGCGGACCAGAAGCATACGAGCGGGCCAAGGATCTCGGCGTGGCGTTCCAGTTGGCGAACTTCGTGCGCGATGTCGGAGAGGATCTCGATCGCGGGCGCGTGTACCTGCCGATGGAGGACCTCGCACGCTTCGGAGTCACGCGTGCCGACCTCGAGAATCGAGTGGTCACCCCCGCGATTCGCGATGCCCTCGCTTTTCAGATCGCCCGCGTTCGAGCGCTGGAGGAGAGCTCGCGATCGGGCATCGACCTGCTCCACCCCTCATCTCGGCCCTGCATCGAGGCCGCCCGAATCCTCTACTGCGGCATCGTCGACGCAGTGGAGGCGATCGACTACGAGGTGTTCGACAAGCGCGCGACCGTGTCAACTCTTCGCCGACTCGCTGTCGCCCTCCCCGCCTGGCGCCAGGCCCGCCGGGCCCGCCGAACGTACGGACCCGGCCACCCCCACGGCCTCCACCCCACCTCCCCTTGATGGTGAATGTGCCCTGAGCGGCGCTAGAGGCCGCTGAACTTCCCCCGATCATGAACAACGCGGGCGCCCCGACCACACACCTGGGGTCGACGCCAGCGAGGGGTCAGGGGCGCCGGCTGCGCGGCGATCGCCGAAGGGCGAGTCGAGGTGGGCCGGCGTACGGCGTTCGCTGGACGTCATGACGCCCGAGCCACACCCACAACACCATCGTGAGCACCACCAGGGCAAAACCAAACAGGAGGTCTTCGAACGGGGCATAGGCGATACGGCCATCGCCCAGGAACGGCGGCGCGGCGTCGACGGGCGTCGAGGAACCGACGATTGCCGAATCCTCATAACGCACGATGCGAAACCCGGTGAGGATCCCGTTGGTGATCAGCTGAAATGTCGCAATGATCGAGTACGACACCCAGAAGACGCGACGCCGTAGCAGCCCGGTGCGCACGACGCCGAGATCGAGCACGATGACGACGGCAACGGCGAGGATCGAAATCTGCGTGTAGGTCATGAGCTGTCTCCGCGGATCCCGTCGACGCACGAGCCCGCCGGCTCGTCGCCCACCTGCCATTGCCGGGCCGACCTCACGGCCTCAAGAGTGAGCACTGAAGCCAATGGGACGACGACGAAGAACAGCACCTCATCAAGAGGGAGGCCCCCGGGCAACACGACCCCAGTCATGCGCGAGAAATCAAAGGTCCAATGACCGCGTGAGATCGCGTAGAGATCCCAGACCCCGAAGACGGCCGCCACCGGAACGATCGTCAACACCAGTCTGCGCACTCGCGCGAAGACGCGCGTACGCAGAGCGATCTCGAGCCAGACGGATCCGATGACGACGAATGCCAGTACGGCGACGTAGGCAAACCGACTCATCGCCCCAAACCCCTCATCATGGCGTCCACGAGGACATCCTGCCCTCCTGAATCGGCCACCGCGAGGTGCGCTCATCGGCGCGGCACGGCCTCGTGTCGGACACAGCAAACGTAGACTCGCTGACCGTGGAGTCCTCTGCCGGAATGCGGGTCGCCGACCCACTGCTGGGTCGGCTCATCGACGGCCGTTACCGCATCGAACGCCGCCTCGCGCGTGGCGGGATGGCCACCGTCTACCAGGCCGTCGATCTGCGACTCGACCGCAAGGTGGCGGTCAAGATCATGCACTCGACGCTGGCCGACGACGCTGCGTTCGTCTCTCGTTTCGTCCGCGAGGCAAAGTCCGCGGCCCGCCTGACGGACCCGCACGTAGTGGCGGTGTACGACCAGGGCGAGGACGGCGCACTCGTCTACCTCGTCATGGAACTCGTCCCGGGGCGCACTGTCCGAGATGTACTGCGCGAGCATGGTCGACTCGCACCCGAACAAGCGCTCACGATCCTCGACCCCGTCCTGCAGGCCCTGGACGCCGCACACAGCGCGGGATTCGTCCATCGTGACATCAAGCCCGAGAACGTCCTGCTCACTGACGACGGACGAGTCAAGGTCGCGGATTTCGGTCTGGCACGGGCAATTTCAGCGTCGACGTCGACGGCCGCGACCCAGGGCCTGTTGATCGGCACGGTTGCCTACCTCTCCCCCGAGCAGGTCGAGCGCGGCGTCGCGGACGCACGAAGCGACGTCTACGGTGCCGGGATCCTGCTCTACGAGATGGTCACGGGGTCGGTGCCATTCGCCGGAGACACACCACTGTCGGTGGCCTACCAGCATGTCCACGCGACCGTGCCCGCCCCATCGTCGATTCGGCCCGGCACGTCACCACTTCTCGACGCGCTGGTGGCAGGCGCCACGGCGCGAGACCCCGACGACCGATTCCCCAATGCAGCGTCCTTCCTTGCGCGGGTTCGCACCGCCCGGCAGTCATTGCCCGCTCCCCGCGCGTTCGGCGTCACCGAGGATCAGTCGGCCACGCTCGTCGTCACCAGACACTCGGGAAGTGCGGCCACTACTCGAGGCGATGTCGACAGGGGCGCGACACCACGCAATCGGCCCGAGGCCTCGCGTGCTCGCGGATCCAGGCGCGACTCGACACGCACCCCCGCACGCCGCCGCAGGCGCCGCGGACCCATCGCCCTCATCGCACTGCTTCTCGCAGGCGCAGTGGTCGCAGCACTCGCCTGGGGCCTCGGCTCAACGAGGACCGTTGCACTGCCCACCGTGCTAGGACTGACCCCAGCGGCTGCGGCGGCCAAGCTCACGCCCCTGCACATCACAATCGGTTCCAGTTCCGAGGCCTTCAGCGAGACCGTGACACCGGGTCAGATCATCTCGATGAAGCCCGCCCCCGACGCCGAGGTGCGCGAGGGCACCTCCGTGAGTGTCGTCGTGTCCAAGGGGCCCGAGCGATACGCGGTGCCTCAAGTGGCGGGCATGACTCTGGCCGAGGCCACGGCAGCTCTCGCGGACGGATCCCTCGTGCTGGGTGCGACATCAAAGGCCTACGACGCCAAGACTCCGGTCGATCACGTCATCTCCACCACACCCGAGGCGAGTGTCGAACTCAAGCGCGGGCAGGCCGTGGCAATCGTCATCTCCAAAGGCCCAGCGCCCGTGCCGATCCCGACTGTGGTGGGCAAGACCCTCAGCGCAGCGACCAGCGCCCTGAAGAGGGTTGGGTTTTCCGTCGACTCGAGCGAGGCCTACAGCAAGACGGTGGCGCTCGGCGTCGTGATCTCGTCCGACCCCAAGGCCGGCGTGGCGCTATCACTGGGCAGCAAGATCACTCTGGTAGTCAGCAAGGGCCCCCCACTGGTCACCGTGCCTGATCTCTATCGCACTGCCGAGGCCGATGCACGAGCAACGCTCAGGAGCCTCGGGTTCACTGTTGTCGTGACCTATCCGATTGGCATCACGCCGTTCGGACGGGTTGTAAAACAGTCTGCCGCGGCGAACTCCCAACGCATCTGGGGCTCGACGATCAGCATCCAGGTGGTCTGAGCGCGCCTGACCCTGGCGCGACGGCGCGTCCGCGCACGCCTAGCCGAACGCGCTTTCGTGAAGGAGCAGTTCCGTTTTCACGCTGAGGCCGTAAGCGAAACCGCCGAGTGAGCCATCGGTTGCGATGATGCGATGACACGGCACGAACGGTGACACACGATTGCGCGCACACGCCCGCCCTGCCGCGCGCGCGGCTCGCGGGCTGCCCGCGCGCGCAGCAAGGCCGGAGTAGGAGTCGGTGTCCCCCGGGCGGATTTCGCGCATGGCGAGCCAGGCCCGCTGTGTGAACTCGCCCCCGTGCTGACGCACGCGCACGTGGTCGAGGGCCAGCAGGTCACCTTCTGAATATGCCAGCAGAGCCTGACGCGCGGGCTCCAACGATTGTGACGAGCGCACGATGCGGTGGCCGCGTTGCCGCGTGGGCTCGTCGAGGAACCCGATGGCTCTCGCGATGTCGGCGAACCCCGACGCGATCACGGCTCCGTCGAGTGGATCGGCCACCACCGCCACGGACCCACCCGGGATCCGCACGGACAAGCACTCCACTACCAGTGATGTGCGCCCGACCATGGGATGAAGTGTGCGCCCTGTGGACGGTCGCCCGACATCCGGCTGCCCTGTGTATGCAGTGGGGAGGCCTGGCGGCCTCTAGGGCCGCTCAGGGCACATTCACCGGTGGGGGGTTAGGGGCGGCGGGGGCGGTCGAGGAGGAGGTCGGCGACGTCGAAGGCGAGTTCGAGGGACTGGACCCGGTTAAGGCGGGGGTCGCAGGCGGTTTCGTAGCGATCGCCGAGTTGGTCTTCGGTGACACCCTCGGTGCCGCCGACGCACTCGGTGACATCGTCACCGGTGAGTTCGATGTGGATGCCGCCAGGAACTGTCCCGAGCTTCTTGTGGACCTCGAAGAACCCGAGCACCTCGTCCGCGATGTCGGAGTACGAGCGGGTCTTGTGGCCCGATGCGGCCTCTCGGGTGTTGCCGTGCATCGGGTCGCAGATCCACACGACGGGGTGACCGCTCGCCGTGACCCGCTCGACGATCGCGGGGAGCTTGTCGCGAACAACCCCCGCGCCCATCCGCGTAATGAAGGTGAGCCGGCCCGGGATGCGGTCGGGGTTGAGCCGCTCAGCGAGTTCGACGGCCTGTTCAGGGGTGGTCGTGGGGCCGAGCTTGACGCCGATGGGGTTCTTGATCCGCGAGGCGAAGTCCACGTGGGCGCCGTCGAACTGACGGGTGCGCTCTCCGATCCACACGAAGTGGCCCGAGACGTCGTAGAGATTCCCCGTGCGGGAATCGATTCGGGTGAGGGCCTTCTCGTAGTCAAGGACGAGGGCCTCGTGTCCGGCGAAGAACTCGGTGCGCTTGAACTCGTCGGGGTCCGCGCCACAGGCCGCCATGAACGAGAGTGCACGGTCGATCTCGCCAGCGACCTGCTCGTAACGGTCGCCCGCCGGGGTCTCGGCGACGAAGTCCTGGTTCCACGCGTGCACCTGGCGCAGGTCGGCGTAGCCGCCCTGGGTGAATGCGCGCACGAGGTTGAGCGTGGCGCTCGCCGTGTTGTAGCTGCGGATGAGCCGGCGGGGATCGGGGACGCGACCCACAGCGTCGAACTCGAGCTTGTTGACGCCGTCACCGAAGTACGACGTGACCTCGATGCCATCGCGGACTTCGGTGGCCTTGCTGCGCGGCTTGAAGTACTGCCCGGCCATGCGCCCGATCTTCACGACCGGGAGGCTCGCCCCGTAGGTGAGCACGATGGCCATCTGCAGAACCGTCTTGAGCTTGCCACGAATGGCGTCTGCTGTGGCGGTGTCGAAGGTCTCGGCGCAGTCGCCGCCCATCAGGACGAAGGCCTGACCGCGCGCCGCGGCAGCGAGACGGTCCGTGAGGTTGTCACACTCGCCGGCGAAGACGAGCGGCGGAAGGGCGCGCAACTCCTCGATCGCGGCGTCGAGCGCGGCGCTGTCGGGCCACACCGGCTGCTGGGCCGCGGGAAGAGACGGCCACGAGATCAGATCCACCATGGGGCCAGCCTACGGAACGCCCGCCCGTCCCGACGAACGGGCATGGTCGCCATCACCCTGCTGCCGACGAACGCCCCCACCGCAACCAGTCACATGCCGAGCGCAGACGAACTCCAACGAACTCCGGCAGCCTCAGCCGAAGAACGTACGTACCTCGTCGTATCGCGCCTGAGGCACCGTCTTGAGCACCCCCGTGGCCTCGATCAGCGGCACTCGCACGATGTCGGTGCCGCGCAAGGCGACCATGACGCCGTACTCGCGATCATGGATCGCGTCGATCGCCTGCAGCCCGAACCGAGTGGCGAGCACGCGGTCGAAAGCCGTGGGGGTGCCGCCGCGCTGGATGTGGCCCAGCACCGAAGTGCGGGCCTCCTTGCCGGTGCGGGCCTCGATCGCCGAGGCCAGCCAGTCGCCGATGCCGGTGAGCCGGACATGGCCGAAGGCGTCGAGGGTCTGGTCCTTGGTGATCAGACCGCCATCCTTGGGCAGCGCACCCTCACTGACCACAATGATCGGCGAGTAGTGGGACTCGAACCGGGACTCGACCCACCCGATCACCTCGTCGAGATCGAACGGCTGCTCGGGGATCAAGATGATGTTGGCTCCGGCGGAGAGCCCCGCGTGCAGTGCGATCCAGCCGGCGTGGCGCCCCATCACCTCGACGACGAGAACTCGGTGGTGGGATTCCGCCGTGGTGTGGAGGCGGTCAATGGCCTCTGAGGCGATGTTGACAGCAGTATCGAACCCGAAGGTGTAATCGGTAGCCGAGAGGTCGTTGTCGATCGTCTTGGGCACGCCCACCACAGGAACACCGCGGTCGTGGAGCTGTGTCGCGACGCCGAGGGTGTCTTCTCCGCCGATGGCGATGAGGGCATCGACCCCGAGCGCGGCGAGGTTGGCCTTGATCCGGTCGACCCCACCCTCGATCTTCATGGGGTTCGTGCGGCTCGAACCCAAGATCGTGCCCCCGCGGGGGAGGATACCGCGGACCTCGGGGATTCCGAGCTCGGAGGTGAGCCCCTCGAGGGGGCCCTTCCAGCCATCACGGAAGCCCAGGAAGTCGTAGCCGTACTCGGTGACACCCTTGCGCACGACGGCACGGATGACCGCGTTGAGTCCGGGGCAATCCCCGCCTCCGGTGAGTACTCCGACGCGCATGACTCTCCTCCGATGATCCCGGAACGGGACAGGAACACGACTGCGATGCCGCGACCTGCTGATACCCATCCAACCGCACCACCGGCCCCGATGCAGGGTCGCGCTAGCGTTCGTCCATGACCATCACCGATGACCTTGGCGTCGCCACGTGAGCGTGCTGGCGATCGACGCGGGCACCACCGGCGTCACCGCGCTGATCGTCAACGTCGACGCCGTGGTCATTGCCCGCGGCTACGCGGAGTTCAGCCAGCACTTCCCGTCCGAGGGCTGGGTCGAGCATGAACCCCGGGAGATCTGGGCCGCAACGCTCTCAGCGGCCCGTCACGCCCTCGACGCCCTCGGCCAGGACGGTGACCAGCCCACAGCAGTGGGCATCACCAACCAGCGCGAAACGGTGGTGCTCTGGGACCGCGAGACCCTCGGCTCGGCCCGACGGGCGATCGTCTGGCAGGACCGTCGCACCGCAGACATCTGCGAGGACCTGCGCGCCGCAGGTCACGAGCCCCGCGTGGCCGAGCTCACCGGCCTGCGCTTGGATCCCTACTTCTCGGCCACGAAGCTGCGCTGGATCGCCGAGAACGAACCCCACATCTGGGCGCTGGTCATGTCCGGACGCGTGGCTGTGGGCACGGTCGACTCCTACCTCGTAGCCCGCCTCACGCGCGGCCTTCACCATGTCACCGACGCCTCGAACGCCTCGCGCACGCTGCTCTACGACATCCGAGCGGGCTCGTGGAGCCCCGAGCTCTGCGAGATCTTCGGTGTGCCGATCGGGGCCTTGCCGGAGGTAGTGCCGTCCTACGGGGTAATCGGGCACACCGACCCGAGTTGCTTCCTCGGGCTCGACCTGCCGATCGCGGGCATCGCCGGTGACCAGCAAGCGGCCCTGTTTGGACAGGCGTGCTTCACCGCGGGGTCGAGTAAATGCACCTACGGCACGGGGTCCTTCGTGCTGGTCAACACTGGCGATCAGCCCATGTTCACCTCGACGGGTCTGCTCACCACGGTGGCCTGGCAACATCCCGATGGCCGCCTTACCTACGCCCTCGAGGGCGCCGTATTCGTCACGGGCGCGGCGATCCAGTGGCTCCGAGACGGGCTCGGGATCATTGAGACGGCCGCCGAGACAGAGGCCCTCGCTCGGTCGGTGCCCGACAGCGGAGGGGTGGTGTTCGTTCCCGCACTCACCGGGCTCGGGGCACCCGACTGGGACCCACACGCCCGCGGCTCGATCCTGGGCATCACCCGCGGCACGACGCGGGCACATATCGTCCGCGCCACACTCGAGGCGATCGCATTCGAGGTTCGGGACGTCGTGGATCTCATGGTGGGCGAGGGCGGGGTGGCCCTGCCCGAACTCGCCGTGGACGGCGGGGCCTCGGCCAACACGCTGCTGTGCCAACTACAGGCCGACGCACTCCAGGTGCCGGTCGTGCGCGCCGCAGTTCTGGAAACCACCGGGCTCGGCGCAGCTTTCCTGGCTGGCCTCGCCACAGGGGTGTGGTCGGGGACTGACCAGATCGCCGCGATCGTGCACCGCGATGCGCGGTTCGATCCCGAGCCCCGCGATGATCGCGCCCACCTGCGGTGGCGCTCGGCCGTTGAGCGCTCGAAGTCGTGGGCAACCCTGTAGGTGCCATACCGGGGTGCCACGATGCCGTGACCCCTCGACGTTCCGCAGGCCGATCGGCCTGATGTCGTGCTAGGCGGCCGGCGAGGCCCCCGCGAGCGCTGAGTCCGCTGAGTCCGCTGAGTCCGGCGCCACACTAGCGGCAGCGGAGCGACCACGGGCCGCAGCGAGGGATTTAGCCTTCGAGGCGTAGATGTCGACGTATTCCTGGCCCGACATCGACATGAGCTCGTACATGATTTCGTCGGTCATCGAACGAAGGACGAAGCGGTCGCCCTCCATCCCCGCGTAGCGCGAGAAGTCCAGCGGCGCCCCGATCACGATCTTTGCGCGCATGATCTTCGGGCGGACGCGCCCGGGGGGCTGGATCAGGTGGGTGTTCACCATCGCGCACGGGATCACCGGAACACCAGCCTCGAGGACCATGCGGGCAACCCCGGTCTTGCCCCGGTAGAGGCGGCCATCGGGCGATCGCGTGCCCTCGGGGTAGATACCGAGAAGCTTGCCCTCAGCCAGGAGCCGCAAGGCAGTGCGCAGTGCCGCCTCGGACGCCCGGCCGCCGGAGCGGTCGACCGGCACCTGCCCGATACCCGACATGAACATCTTGGTGAGGAAGCCCTTGATCCCTGGGGTTGTGAAGTAGTCGCTCTTGGCCAGGAAGGTGACGCGTCGCGGACACATGAGCGGCAGGAAGACCGAGTCGGAGAATGAGAGGTGATTGCTGGCCAGGATCGCCCCGCCCTCCGCTGGCAGGTGCTCGTGGCCGATCACCTGCGGACGGAAAACCAGCCTGAGCCAGGGACCGATCAGGATGTACTTGCACATCCAGTAGAACACCGGCTCACCCCCTGTCTCGACATAGTCTCTGAGCACGACAGTACGGCCCCACATCCCTCTCGAGCAACGTAGCGTGAGGGGTAGCGACACCGTGCCACCTTTGCGGCGGACGGCCCCTACCCCCTATCCGGAGCGCTGACATGTCTCTTATTCCCGGTGCCGAGCCCTTCTCCCATGCAGGTGGGCCGGTCGGAGCCCTTGTGCTCCATGGGTTCACGGGATCACCTAAATCCATGCGCGCGTGGGCCGAGCACCTGGCCGCGGCAGGACTCACCGTGGAATTGCCGCGACTCCCTGGCCACGGCACCTCCTGGCACGATATGGCTGTCACCCGGTGGGACGACTGGTACGCCGAGGCCGACCGCTCACTGTCTTCCTTGCGCGAGCGCTGCGACTCGGTATTCGTCATGGGCCTATCGATGGGCGCCTCACTCACCCTTCGTCTGGCCGAGAAGCGCCCCGACGACATCGCGGGGCTCGTCCTGGTCAATCCCGCGATCCACACCGAGCGCAAGGACCGCCACCTGCTCCCAGTGTTGCGCCACTTGGTCAAAGGGTTCCCCGGAATCGTCAATGACATCAAGATGCCCGGCCAGGACGAGGGCGGATATACCCGACTCCCCCTCCACAGCGCGCACTCCCTGCAACGCGCGTGGGAGGCGATCCG
>CAFBND010000049.1_pt1 | contig 15798 bp, 12 predicted proteins | sample 7269171 | NCBI WGS metagenome assembly CAFBND01 (sample SAMEA6814083, study PRJEB35770) | uncultured Actinomycetes bacterium | biome: Freshwater; feature: Freshwater reservoir; material: water | place: Czech Republic | collected 2017-05-23 | depth 30m m | reverse complement strand
CGTCCACCACAAGGGAAGGGGTCACGCTGATGTTCGCTCGACGTGACCGGACCCCTCAGTCGCACCGGCGCCGAACCCCGCGCAACGACCGCGGCCGGCACCGCCTCGATCGCCCGAGAGTCGACCTCGACGCGCCAGCCTTGGCCGACCCCCCCGCCCCCTATGAGGTGGCGGCAGATCCTTTCGCCTCGGCCTACACCAACGATCTTCCCGCCCCCGTGGTGACCTACGGCACCGTGGTCGAGCACACCCCCCACCTCGAGCCCGAGCCCGAGTCCGACACACCCCCCCAGCCTGACCCTTCCCTTGAGCCGGGCCCCAACCTCGATACAGACTCCTCCCTCGATCAAGGCTCCTCCCTCGATACAGACTCCTCCCTCGATCAAGGCTCGTACCTCGATCAAGACTCCTACCTCGACCTCGACTCCTACCTCGACCAAGAGCCGTATGTCGACCCCTTCCTCGAACTCGAGCCCACTCCCCGGCCTACCCCCGAGCGTGGCCGCGCTTCGCGAGGGTCGAACCTCGGACGCCGTTTCCGTGGTGGCGTCCTGATCCTGATCGCGCTGATCATTGCCCTGCTGGCCGCCGGCTACCTGGCCGCGATCTTCTTGCTCGGGACCAACCCCCCGGCGACCCCGATCCTGGGCCACTCGATGAACCCCACCCTGTTCGAGGGTGACCTCGTACTCCTCAAGAGCACCAACCCGGCCAACCTGAAGGTCGGCGACGTCATCGGCTTCCGGATCACCCCGGGTAATCAGGCCAAGTACGGGCTGCCCGCCAACTTCGTCCACCGCATCTCCGGGATCCAGGGCTCCGGCGGCTCCATCCAGCTCAGCACTAAGGGCGACAACAACCCCACGCCCGACGCCTTCACGACGATGGGCGACAACGTCACCGGCGTCATGGTGTTCCACCTGCCACGGGCCGGGTATGTGCTGATGTTCATGGGCACACCGCAGGCCAGGGTCCTGGCCGTCGCCATCGTCTTCCTGGTCGTGGTGTACGCACTGCTGGGGATGCTCGACACCCGGCGGAAGGAGGCCGCCTCACGTGAGGAGCTCCTCGTCGGGCTGGTCGCTGACCTCCCGTTGCTGCGCGCCCGGATCGACCATCTCAACGCCGCCCTCTGGCTGCAGGAGCCTGCGCAGAAGGCTCTGGGCGACTACTCCCCCGAGCCGCCTCTCGAACTCACCGCACGGGATCAGAGCTCCACATGACCCATCCCACCTCCCTCGTGAGTGATAACCGATGGGCAGGGCCTCGATCGCGATCAGGCGTCTTGCAACCTACATTCCCCAGTGGGAATCTCGGGTGTGCTTGACATGACCCCCACCATCAGCGCCTCACCGGTGGACGGCGCGCACCACCTGCGCGTCCTCTTGGTCGATGATGATGAGTTCGCGCGCACCATCGTCGGTGAGAGTCTCGGGCTCGGCATGACAGTCCAGACGGCCAGCACGGTCGCCGAGGCCATCGGGATGATCGACGAGTTCGATCCCCACGCCGTGGTCACCGACCTCGACTTCGGTCGAGGCCCCGACGGCGTCGAGTTACTTCTCCACTTGGAGGAGGACTACCCGTGGGTGGGAAAGGTGGTCCTGACCGCCCACGCGTCCGAGGGACTGGCGATGGGACGCGGCGACCGCATCCCGGCCGGAACCGTGTACCTGGTGAAGAACGATCTGGAGTCCCTGGCCGACCTCAGCCGGGCCGTCGAGTCCTCCATCAGGAATCCCTTCGCGGTGACAACGCCCCCGCCTTCCGAGGGCACCGACGCCCGCATCCCCGTCAGCGCCGCCCAGGGAGAGACCTTGCGCATGCTTGCCGAGGGGATGTCCAACCACGCGATCGCGCGAGTTCGCGGCATCTCGCTGCGGTCGGCCGAAAGCCTGGTCACTCGAATCTTCCTCACCCTGGGAATCACTCCCGACCCCGACATCAACTCACGAGTGGTCGCCGTTCGGCTCTGGCAGCAGGGTCGCGTCTACATCAAATGAACGACCCGAACCCATGAGCACCTCTCCTCGGATGAATCTCCTCTCGCCCGCGCAGCAGGAGCGGTGGCGGGCACTAGTCGTGGCAGCCGGTCCCCATGTCGTGTCGATGCGAATCTGGCTGGCGCTGGCCCCCCTGGGAGTCCCCGGGCTCCTGACTTTCCTGCGAACAGCCGGCGGCGACGAACTGCTCACCGGCGCGACGTCTTCCTACATCTCCACCGTCTGGGCGGTGGCCACCCTCGCCTACCTCGTCGGCGGCCTGGTGATGGCGCTGGGCAGCATCACGGTTCTACGCCAGCGGGCGACGAGGCCCGTGAGCCTGGTGGTCGTGCTCGCGGTGTGGTCGGTGGCGGGGTTTGTGACGACTCCGCTCACCTGGTGGGGCATCCACGCCTTTCATCCGACGGGCGGCAACGCGGCGTTGTCGGCCCAAGATGCGCTCAGGTACACCATTACCTATGACCTGAAGATGGCCTTCTGCGTGGCAACGGTCGGGGTCATCACCGCGCAGCGCCGGCAGATCCGAACATTGCTCGAGTCGATCACCCACCGCCGCGACCTCCTCGACGGGACTGCCCATCATCTTGAGATGGTGCGCCTGCACTATCGCGAGATGCTCAACAAGGCTCTGTCACCACGGATCGCGGCGCTGCAGGCCGAGGTCCGCGCACTGCACGAGGAAGACCTCCGCCCCGACGAGGCCCGCAGGCTCGCCGACCGGATTCAGCGGTTCGCCTCGGGCGAGGTCCGATCCATCAGCCATCTCCTCGCTTCGACGCAGGGTTCCGCCCGGCTCGATCTCAGCGCCCGCAGCACCGCCCCGGAAGTCAGGGGCAAGCGCGAGTTCGTACTCGGGTTCCTGAGCTACTCCGCACAGCCCCTCCCCGCTGCCCTCGTACTGCTGGTGCTGCGGATGTCCTGGAACCTCGGGTCGACCACGGCGGAGTCGTTCGCGCTCATTGTCGGGCCGGTACTGAGCACCTACGGCACGCTTCTCTTGGGCCGCGCAGCCATGGCACGGGCCCGCAGGCACGGCTTCCGATGGCGGGTCGTCGTCACGATCGGCACGTACCTCATCGCCATCTCGGCCGCGCTCGCACTCAACGCGCTGGACGTATCAGACCTGGCTATCGCGCCTATTCCCCTTGGGCAGATCCTCACCCTCGGGCAAATGCTCCTGGTCATGGGTGGGATGTCGATCCTGACCTACTCCGTGGAGTCACATCGTCGCACCGCTCGGCTGCTGATGCGGGTCAACGACAGGGTGACGGCCTTGCTCGCGAGCCTGGACCTCGAGACCCGGCGCATGCGCGAGAGCCTCGCGTTGATCATCCACGGGCCGATCCAAGGACGACTCGCGCTCGTCTCACTGAGCCTGCGGCAACTCGCCGACGCACACGGCACGCCCGGCCTCGACTCAGCGGTACTCATGGACAGGATCGAGCAGTTGCTCAACGCGGCCGAGTCCGAGTTGGAGAATCTCCTCATGCCTACCCTGTTCGACCTCTCACTCGAGCAGAGCCTGACCCAGGAGGCCGCGCTCTGGAACGGGGTCCTCACCCTGCGCTGGAAGATCTCCGACAGTGCGGCCGACAAGATCGCGAGTGACCCGAGACTTCAGCGGAACACCATCGAGATCATCTCGCAGGCCGTGGCCAATGCCCGTGGGCACGGCGGTGCACGCCTGGTCGAGGTCGAGGCCGACATGGCAATCCACAAGTCCGGGCTCCTGGAGATCCGCGTCCTCGACGATGGCACCGGGCCTCCTGCCAAGTTAACTTCCGGACTCGGCAGTGACTTCCTCGACAGTCTCGGCGCCGACTGGCGGCTCACCCGCACCCCGGAAGGCAAGACCGAACTGTTCGTCGCCCTGGAACCTACCCCTCGTACACCGCGGTCGCGCCAGCACGTCCCGGCGTGACCTGCGGCCCGCGGTGAACGCCGCAATTGCGCGCTCTCAGCGCTGGCCGAGCTGAGCGGCGATCTGCGCGAGCTGCTCGAGCCGCTTATTCAGCGGCGGGTGGGTCTGGAACAACGTCGAGAACGACGCCTTGGTGGTGAGAGCAGGTGCGAACGCGAACGCCGACACAGCTTCGATGGCCCTCAGATCCCGATCGGGGATGCCGACAATGTCGCCCGATACCTTCTGCAGTGCCGTCGCGAGGGCGGTCGGGTTGCCGGTGAGAAGTGCGCCGGCGCGGTCGGCGGAGAGCTCGCGATAACGCGATAGTGCGCGCGTGAGGAGGAACGAGACGACGTACACGACGGCACTCACCAAGATCACGATCAGGAAGATCACGGCCGCGTTCTGGTCGCGGCCACCCCGCCGCCCGACCCCACCCCAGAGCCACATACGGGTGAGCAGACCGGCGAGCACCCCGGCAAAAGATGCCACCGTCATCACAGTGACGTCGCGGTGCGCGATATGCGATAGCTCATGGGAGAGAACGCCTTCGAGCTCTGCCACATCGAGCCTGCGCAGCAAGCCGGTGGTGACACACACGACAGCGCGCGACTGCGAGCGTCCCGTGGCGAACGCATTCGGGATGTCGGTGTCAGCGATGGCGATCCGAGGCTTGGGCATGTCGGCCATCGCGCAGAGGCGGTCGACCAGTGCGTGCAACTGCGGCGCCTGCTCTGGCGCGACAACCGCGGCTCGCATCGCACGCAGGGCCATCACGTCGCTGAAGTACCACTGGAGGAACAGCCCACCCCCCGCGATCACCAGCACGAAGATCGTGGACGACCCCAGAGCGATGAGCACCGCTGCCAGGACCACGTAGAGCAAGCCGAGACCGAACATCGTGCCGACCATCCGGGAGGTGAGCCCGCGGTCGTTCGCGTACCTAGTTCTTCCCGAACGCACCACCGGTGCCACCCTTCATCGCCTCGAGGCCGTCGTCGCGTCAGCCCGCTGGCAGGAGAGAAACCCCCTGCCCCTGGTGGGGTCGGGCGTCAGACCGGACGCAGGCCGGTGTGAGCCCCGATCAGGAACCCGCAGCAGGAGGCTCGATCGCGGGAGCCGGCGCCGAGGCGCCGAGCTCGGCCTTGAGCGCGGCGAGCTGATTCTCCACATCATTGCCGCTTGCCATGCGCTCGAGCTCGAGGGTGATGGAATCCTTGGTGGAACCCGACGCGTCCTCGAGCGCACCCGAAGCGAGCAGCTCATCGAGCGCCTGACCTCGCGCCTGGAGCTGCGCAGTCTTGTCCTCCGCCCGCTCAATGGCCATGCCAACGTCGCCCAGCTCCTTGCTGACGCCGGAGAAAGCCTCGTTGATCTTGGTCTGCGCTTCTGCCGCGGAGTAGGTGGCCTTGATGGTCTCCTTCTTCGTGCGGAAGGCCTCGACCTTCGCCTGGAGTCGCTGGCTCGCAGCAACGAGCTTCTCCTCCTGGTCGGCGAGCCCCGCGTGCTGGGTCCGGAGGTCGTCGATCTGCGTGGCTAGGCCCGAGCGACGAGTCAGCGCCTCACGGGCGAGATCCTCGCGGCCGCCGGCGAGCGCCGCCTTGGCCTGGCCCTCGAGCTTCGTGCCCTGCTGCTCGAGTGCGGCGAGCTGCAACTCGAGGCGCTTGCGCGACGTTGCCACGTCGGCCACACCTCGGCGAACCTTCTGAAGGAGCTCGAGCTGCTTCTCGTAGGAGTAGTCCAGCGTCTCGCGGGGATCCTCGGCTCGGTCCAGCGCCCTGTTGGCCTTGGACTTGAAGATGAGGGTGAAGCGCTGCCAGAGGCCCATCTCGGGCACCCCCTTCGTGGGTGGGATAAGTGAGCGCAGCAGTTCGCATGGTCGACCCGTACGTACCGTCTGCGGCCCCCAACCTATAGCGCCCCGTGCCCGCTGTCCCAGGGGCGATGCTCGATTCGTCCCCGCAGACGGCATAGGGTGGCGAGGTGTTCCGCCGCAGCCGCCCCGAGGCCTCCCCGACCGAAGTCCCCTCCGACCCGCTGTCCCCCGGGCAGCCCAAGGGTCGACCGACGCCGACGCGCAAGGAGTCCGAGGCCGCACGCAAGGCGGCGCTCGTGGGCGCCCCTGACTCCAAGGCATCCAGACGAGCCTCTCGCGATGCCACCCGCACCGCCCGGTACGAGGCACGTGCGGCCCTGCAGAGCGGCGACGTCCGACGTCTCCCCGCGCGCGACGCCGGCCCGGTCAAGGCCCATGTGCGCGACGTCATCGACCGTCGTCGCAGCGCCGGTGAGTTGTTCATCCCCGTCGCCGTGGCCGTACTCGTCCTGGGATTCGTCAAGGTCAACGCAGTTCAAGTCGTTCTGCTCTGGGCCTGGTCGGCCATGCTCATCGGCGTCGTGGGCGACTCCCTCTACCTGCTGTGGCGCCTTCGTCGCCAGCTGCCCGAGGCCTTCCCGGACGACGATCGTCGTGGTGCGATCACCTACGGCATCCTGCGCAGCCTGCAGATCCGCCGCCTTCGCTTGCCCCCGCCCAAGTTCAAGGCCAATGGCCAGCCCACGGTTCCCAAGGCAAAGCGCTGAGTTGATCGCAGGGGGCCTGATCGCAGGGTCAGGCAGTCGCCTCTAGGCTCTGACCATGAAGCACCGGTTCCTCGGCCACAGCGGCCTCAAAGTCAGCGAGATCTCCTACGGTAACTGGGTCACCCACGGTTCCCAGGTCGAGGAAGACGCCGCGATCGCATGTGTGAACGCCGCTCTCGAGGTCGGCATCACCACATTCGACTCCGCCGACGTCTACGCCGCCGGGCGCGCCGAGGACATCATGGGCCGCGCCCTCCAGGGCCAGCGCCGCGAGAGTCTGGAAATCTTCACCAAGGTCTACTGGCCCACCGGCGCCGGACCCAACGATGTCGGGCTCTCGCGCAAGCACATCCACGAGAGCATCAACGCCTCGCTACGACGCCTGCGCACCGATTATGTAGACCTCTACCAGGCGCACCGATTCGACCACCAGACGCCGCTTGAGGAAACGATGCGGGCATTCGACGACCTCGTTCGCGCGGGCAAGGTGCTCTACGTCGGAGTCTCGGAGTGGGATGCCGACCAGATCCGTCGCGCCGTCGAGATCGCCGATCGCATGGGCTTCGATCGACTGATCTCCAACCAGCCGCAGTACTCCATGCTCTACCGCGTCATCGAGGCCGAGGTTGTTCCCGCAAGTGTCGAGCTCGGGCTCGGGCAGATCGTGTGGAGCCCCGTCGCGCAAGGGATCTTGACAGGCAAGTACCTGCCCGGCGAGCCGCCGCCCGCGGGCTCACGCGCGACCGACCCCAATAACGCGCACTTCACCACCTGGTTGCGCACGGACGAGATCCTCAGCGCCGTGCAGGCGCTGAAGCCCCTCGCCGAGAAGGCGGGTCTGACGATGGCCCAGCTCGCCATCGCCTGGGTGTTGCAGCACGATTTCATCTCCTCCGCGATCATCGGCGCCACCCGCCCTGAGCAGGTCCGAGACAATGTCGTGGCCAGCGGGGTCACCCTCGAGCCCGAGATCATGGCCGCGATCGACACCGTGCTCGGTGGCGTCGCGGTGACTGATCCCCGGCTGACCAAGTCACCGGACCCCCGACCATGACCATGGGCCCGTCAGCGGCGGCGGGGACGAACAGCCCCGCGTGGACATGGCGTCTCGAGCGCGGTGACGGCAGCGCCGTCGACGGAGTGGCCGCAGGGCCGGTCGAGGGATTCCCCGCCCAATCCGATGCCGAGACCTGGATCGGCGAGCAGTGGGCCGATCTCCTCGCACGCGGCGTCGACGCTGTCACCCTGCTCGAAGGCGACCGTGAGGTCTACGGCCCGATGAGCCTGCACCCGGAGAGCTGACCGGGTAAGAGTTGCGCGACTCCTCCGCGACTCCTGGCCATCTGCACGAAGTTCCGCGTGGGCCTTTGACTCACATGCCCCACCCGTGATCAAGTGGTCTCGCACCGTGAGTGCACACAACTGAACATCACGCGTCTCACGTCCAGGGGAAGCCGGTCAAACTCCGGCGCTGACCCGCAACCGTAGGCCATCGCCCCCCCGGGTGATGGCGAGCCGGAGCACCTGGTGGGCGCGAGTGGCTCATCCGTCGAGGTCTACGGAACGAGCCCGGACCACCCCCGGTCCGTCCTCTCGCCCCTCGCACCGGTCCCTCGCGGACCAGTGGCCGAGGGGTTCGTTGTTTTCCGGGGCATTGTCTGGACTAGTACCCGACCATTTCCCGAAAGGACCCCCGTGGTCTTCGCCCTCCGCCGCCTGCCCGCCAGCGCACTAGCGCTGACGAGCGCTGGCGTACTTGCCGCAAGCTCACTGCTACTCCTGGCCCCCGCGGGGGCAGCCACCGCGCCCGCCACCCCCGAATCCGCTACCGCCCCCGTGCCTGTCGGGCTCTTCGGCTCAGCGGACCCCACCTACGACGGGGTGTTCCGCCAGTCGCTGTCGCTGCTGGCCTTCGTCGCGGCCGGTCAAACCCCGCCCTCGGACGCGGTCACCTGGCTTCTCGAGCAGCAGTGCGCCGACGGCGGCTTCGAGCCGTTTCGCGCCGACGTCGCGGTCGCATGCACCGCGTCCGACCCGGTCAACTACACCGGCGAAGACACCAACTCCTCAGGCCTGGCAGCCGCCGCGCTGATCGCCGTCGGCGAGGCGCCCGCGGCTGACCGAGCACTCGCGTGGGCTCTCGCGGCTCAGAACCCCGATGGTGGATTCCCCTACTACCTCGGCGGCGCCTCCGATGCCAACTCCACCGCCATGGTCCTGATGGCCACCAATGCCGCAGCACTGTCGCCCTCATCGGTGATCAACGGATCCGTATCGGCGGCCGAGTTCCTCGCCTCGCTCCAGGTCGGCTGCGAGGGTGTCGCTGCCAACGACGACGGTGGGTTCGCCTACCAGGACTACGGTGTCGGGCTCATCGCGAACGACACCGCCTCAGCCCAGGCCACCTTCGCCCTGAGTGGCTCGCCGCTCACCTTCGTCGGCGGTCCCGTTGCCCCGACGGTTCCTCGCGCCGACTGTCCGCCGGTCGCACCGCCGGTCGCACCGCCGGTCGCACCGCCGGTCGCACCGCCGGTCGCACCCACATCCGCGGAACTCGGCGCCGGCCACCTCGCACGGCTGCTCGACGCCTACGACGGCGTCGTACCGCAGTTCGACGTCAACTCCAGCACTCGGCTGCCCGGAACCATGGCGGCCGGCGACACCGCGTGGGCGATCCTCTCCCTCGCGGCAGTGGGAGTTGGCCAGGCCCAACTCGAGACCGCCATGGCCGCTCTGGTCGATGCGACAGCGGCGGTGGCGCCGACCGACCTGCCGACCGACCTGCCGACCGACCTGCCGACCGGGGTGCCCACCGGGTTGCCCACGGTCATCCCCACGGCCGGGCCTGCGCTTGTCCACGCCGCATCTCCGTCCGTCGACGAGCCCGGAATCCTCTCCCTCGTGGCACTGGCCTGGCACGCGAGCGGAGGTGACCCCGCCGAGACGATCTCCCTAGTCGAGCGGATCGCTGGGACCATCACCACCGTCGCGCAGCCAGATCCCAGAAGCAGCGAGATCGCCGTCCTCGACTCCGGCCCGACCGATGTGGTCCCGGTCTACAAGAACGACGGAGCGTTGCCGCCGACAGGCATGTCACCTCTCACGCCGGCACTCGCCGGAGGCGGCGCCGCACTGGTACTGCTGGGCGCGGTAACCCTGGCGTCGACCCGCCGCCGGGGCCATCGGGCATGACCGCCACACGCCGCGGGACGACGGCACCGCGCACGCTCGCGGCTGTCGTCCTCGGCGTGTTGCTCTCGATCCCACTCGCACTCACCTTCGGAATCCTCAGCGCCACCACAGCAGAGGCCACGACCTATCGTTACTGGACCTATTGGTGGGGCTCGGGCACCGGCAAGGCCGCCACTGGGTGGACGTTCGCCTCCCAAGGCCCGGCCAGCCACGCCGTCGGCGACACCTGGGTGCTCGGCTGGCGTTTTGCGACCTCGTCCGCGACAAGTAGCACCCCACCGCGACAGTCACCGGACTTCGCGGCGTTGTGTCCCACCCTCGCCAGCCCGGTGGTGGGGGCCGTACGAGTGGCTCTCGTGATCGACTACGGCACCACAGCGGATGCACCCCCCGGACAGAGGCCACCGCTGACCACCTCGGTCCGAGTCGAGTGCCTAACCCTGCCGCTGGCACCGACGCCGAGAGGGTCGACAGCACTGAATTCCGCGACCCCCACCGTGGTCGTGCGGCAGGACACCAACGGACTCATCTGCGCCCTCGACGGATACCCGGTGGGCGAGTGCGCACCGGTGATCGCTGATCCCACCCCCGTCGACCCGGCGCCCATCGACACCGCGCCCATCGACACCGCGCCCATCGACACCGCGCCCGTCGACATCGCGCCAACCACGACCGGCCCCACCGTCATCAACCCCACCGTGACCACACGCCCCGACACGAAATCAACGCTCTCGGCGTCGCCAGCCATCGACGCGCCAGCCATCGACGCGCCAGCGCTGGAGGCAACAGGCACGACACCGGCGGGCGTCGGTCAGCCAGACGCGAATGGTGCGGCCAACACGAGCGCGGTCACGGTCGAGCCCACCCTCCCCGCCGTGACCGGCGCCCCGATCGCGTCGGCGGCTGACCCTTCCAGCGGCCCGAATGCCTTGGTGTCACTCGTCGGGGTACTCATCGTCGGACTACTGGTGGCGTCGGCCTGGTGGACGACCCGGCGTGGCGGTGGATCGCCGTGAGCCGCCGGACCCTCCACGCCCTCGGCGACCGCGCGCAGCCGCGCTGGACCCACCCCGCCGCCTGGTGGGTGTGGGCGCTGGGACTCGCCACGGCGGCGAGCCGCACGACGAACCCTCTTCTTCTGGCGATGATCATCGCAGTGGCCGGTTGGGTGGTGGCCCGACGGCGACCCGATGCACCGTGGTCACGCTCCTTCGCGGTGTTCCTCAGACTCGGGTTCATCGTTGTCGCCTTCCGGGTGCTGTTCATGGTGTTCTTCGGCTCGGGGATCGGCGCCCATGTGCTGCTGACCCTGCCCGAGGTTCCACTTCCGGACTGGGCGGCCGGTATCAGCATCGGCGGGCCAATCACGGCAGAGGAACTGCTTCTCGCCCTCTTCCAGGGCTTGGCGCTTGCGACGATGCTCGCGTGCCTCGGCGCAGCGAACTCCCTCGCGAGCCCGACCCGACTCCTCGCCAGCGTCCCCGCGGCTCTCTATGAGATCGGGGTCGCCGTCGTCGTTGCCATGACGTTCGCACCTCAACTCGTCGGCGGGGTCACGCGCGTCCGGACGGCGCGTCGACTGCGCGGGCGCTCCCATCGTGGTGTGCGCGCATTCGCAGGCTCGGTGATGCCTGTGCTCGAGGGGGCACTCGAACGGGCCGTCGACCTCGCCGCAGCGATGGATGCCCGCGGGTATGGCCGCACCGGTCCGATCAGCCGTCGTCTTCGGATCTCCTCAGCAGCGCTCCTCCTCATTGGCCTCCTCGGCGTCTGCCTGGGTGTGTACTCGCTGCTCGACGCGGGAACACCTGGGAACATTGGACTTCCGGCGCTCTGCGCAGGCGCCGTCGCAGGAATCGTCGGACTCGCACTCGCCGGTCGGCGCACCGTGCGCACGCGCTACCGGCCCGACCCCTGGGCTATGCCCGAGATCCTGCTGTGCGTCACCGGACTCGTGCCCGCCGTCGCGATGGTCACGGCCAGCCTCATCGACCCTGTCTCCCTCGTGGGCCAGTCGACACCCCCCGCATGGCTTGGTCTCCCCCTCGTCCCTGCGGTAGCCATTGCCTGCGCGATGCTCGCCGGAGTGCTGACCCCTCCCCCGCCAGGCGCCCCGTCCTTACGCCGCCTTCACGCGGAGCGGGCACAAGATGCCGTCACAGAGGTGGCAGCGTGATCCGCTTCGAGGATGTGTCCGTCGTTTACGACGGTGCCAGCAGGCCAGTGCTGTCACATGTGAATCTCCATGTGCCCGAAGGGGAACTCGTTCTGGTCGTCGGACGCACCGGGTCGGGCAAGTCGACGCTGCTGCGGTGTGTCAACGGGCTCGTGCCCCACTTCACTGGCGGCACGCTGTCCGGCCGCGTCACGGTCGAGGGGCGCGACACCCGCACTCACCCCCCGCGCGAACTCGCCGACATCGTGGGCATCGTCGCCCAGGACCCGCTCAGCGGCTTCGTCACCGACATGGTCGAGGACGAGCTTGCCTATGGCATGGAGTCGATCGGCCTCGCTCCCGCTGTGATGCGCCGGCGCGTGGAGGAGACGCTCGACCTGCTCGGGCTCGCCGACCTTCGAAACCGTCCGCTGCTCTCACTCTCCGCTGGCCAGCGTCAACGCGTCGCGATTGGTTCCGTCCTCACAACCCACCCGCGCATCCTCGTTCTCGACGAGCCAACCTCAGCACTCGATCCCGGCGCCGCCGAGGAAGTACTCGCCGCGCTACAACGTCTCGTCCACGACCTCGGTGTCACCGTCCTGCTGGCCGAGCACCGGCTCGAGCGCGTGGTGCAGTACGCCGATCGCGTGATCCTCGTGCCAGGTGCTGGCGAGCCGGTCGTCGTAGGCACCCCCGCCGACATCATGATCTCTGCGCCCGTTGCGCCCCCTGTCGTCGAACTCGGCCGACTCGCCGGATGGGCACCACTTCCCCTGTCGGTCCGCGACGCGAGACGCGCTGCCGGTCCGATGCGCGAACGCCTTGCGCCCCTGGCGGATCAAGCCGCTCTGCGTGCGCGAGCGGCGTTGCACGTGGTGTCCGGCGAACCCGCACTCGCGGTGCGCGATCTCGTCGTCCGATATGGGCCACAGACGGCTCTGCGTGGGGTCACCCTCGCGGCCGATCGAGGCGAGATCGTCGCGGTGATGGGACGCAACGGCGCGGGCAAGTCAACCCTGCTCTCGACACTGGTCGGTTTGCACGTCCCGCGTTCTGGATCCGCAGTGGTCGGCGGTTCTACTCCGTCGCAGCTCAGTGGCCCTGATCTCGTGCGACGTGTTGGTCTCGTTCCGCAGGAGCCCACTGACCTGCTCGTGGCCGACCGGGTCGATGAGGAGTGCGAGGCCAGCGACCGCGATTGCGGCGCGGCACGAGGCAGCACCCGCGCGATTCTCGACCGGCTCGCTCCAGGCATCGCTGCTGACACCCACCCGCGTGATCTGTCCGAAGGACAACGGCTTTCCCTCGCTCTTGCCGTCGTACTCGCGGCCGAACCTCCGGTGCTCTTGCTCGACGAGCCCACGCGAGGCCTCGACTACCCCGCCAAGAAGCATCTGGTAGCGACCTTGCGCGATCTCGCGGCGTCGGGACACTGCGTGATGCTCGCCACCCATGACGTCGAACTCGCGGCTGACGTGGCCTCCCGTGTCATCGTGCTCGCTGACGGCGAAATCGTCGCTGACGGCCCGGCCACCGATGTGGTGGTCGGCTCCCCGATGTTCGCCCCACAGGTCAGCAAGATCCTCGCGCCACAACATTGGCTCACTGTCGCCGACGTGGCCGCGGCCCTTGTCGAGGCGTCATGACGCTCACCGCTCGCAGCCCGGGAACGACGGCCCCTCAGACTGCAGATGCGCATCACGCACTCGGATCCTCACGAACTAACTCCTCACGGCGGCCGTCGGTCGTGCGCATCTCTCGAAGATCAGTGATTGCCCTGATGCTCACGAGTGCGGTCGGCCTGGCCGCATTCGGATGGCCGTTTCTGGCCGGTTCCGAGTCCGCGATCGTCGCGCATTCCAACGACACCCCTTGGCTTTTCGCGGTACTCCTGCCTCTCGTACTCGCGGTCGTTCTGACCGAGGTGGCCGACGGCGGCCTCGATTCCAAGAGTGTCGCGCTCCTCGGCGTGCTGTCTGCGGCTGCGGCCGCGATGCGCCCCTTCGGATCAGGTCACGCTGGATTCGAGCCGATGTGGATCGTCGTTGTTCTCGGAGGCAGGGCCCTCGGTCCGGGATTCGGCTTCTGCCTGGGATCCATCGGCATGTTCTCCTCGGCACTGGTCACAGGGGGCGTCGGCCCGTGGCTCCCGTTCCAGATGATCGCGGCGGCCTGGGTCGGTCTCGGAGCAGGACTCCTTCCCCGCGCCCGCGGCAGGGGTGAGATAGCGCTCATCGCGGGATACTCGGCAATCGCCTGTGTGGCCTACGGATTCGCGATGAACCTGTGGTTCTGGCCCCTTCTCGCGACGGGCGATGGGTTCGCACCCGGGATGGCGTTCGTCGCGGGCGCGCCGGTAGCGCAGAACCTTCACCACTGGCTGCTCTTCTGCCTGAGCACCTCGCTTGGGTTCGACCTTCCACGAGCGGCCCTTACCGTGACCCTCGTGATCGTCGCTGGGCCCGCCGTCCTGGTCGCGCTCCGTCGGGCGTCGCGTCGGGCCGCTTTCGATGCTCCGGTCGTCTTCGACACCCACACCAGTTGATGGAGGTCGTCCTCCTCGGCACGGGTGCGGCCGACGGATGGCCGAACCCTTGGTGCAGTTGCACAACCTGCATCCGGGCCCGCGAACAAGGCCCCGTTCGCACGACGACTTCGGCCCTCGTCGACCGAACCTTGCTCGTGGACTGCGGCCCCGACGCGCCTCGCCAGGCCGACCGCGCAGGTATCGGCCTCACGGGGGTACGCGCAATCCTTCTCACCCACGCCCACCCAGACCACTGGGCGCCCGAGACCCTCCTCGCACGCGCCTGGTCGATCACCGGCACGAGTGCCGCCCCGTCAGCGACCACGACATCGGTCACGCCCTCCGTCCCGCCCTCCGCCACCTCGGGTCGCCCACGCGTTCGGGTCATCGGCCCCGCCACCGCTATCGATGCCTGCCGCCACTGGATCGCGCCCGATGATGTGTCCCTCTCCCTGGAGATCGTCACTCCCGGAGCGATGATCACGATCGAGGGCTACGTCGTGCGCGTCCTGGCTGCCGCACATGCATCACCGACCCTCGCTCGCACATCCCAGGACCCACTCACCAGTGATGCCGTCCTCTACGACGTCACGGCACCGGACGGCGCGCGACTGCTCTATGCCACCGATACCGGGCCGCTGTCAGACGCGACGATCGAAACGACCCGCGGCGCAGCCTTCGACCTCGTACTGCTTGAGGAAACCTTTGGACGTCGTAGCGATCACGGAACCGGACACCACGACCTCACGACCTTCCCCCTCGAACTCGCCCGCCTGCGCGCGAACGGCGCCATCGACGGGCGCACTGACGTCGTCGCCGTACACCTGGGCCACCACAACCCCTCCGGCGCCGAACTAGACCGCGTGCTGAGCCACTGGGGGGCACGCACGGTCGAGGACCTCACCGTCATCGAGGTCGCCACGCGCGCCGTGGACGAGCCGCCCCGGGTGGAACGGCCAGAAACCCCTTGTCGCACATTGATTCTCGGTGGCGCGAGATCCGGGAAGTCGCGCGAGGCAGAGCGCCGACTGCTCGCGAAGTCTGACGTGCACTACGTCGCGACGGCCGTCTCCCTCGACCCGGCTCCCCAAGGAGCTCATGCCACACGCACGGACGGCAACGCGATGGCCGATCCTGAATGGGCCGCTCGTGTCGCCGCACATCGGGCACGGCGTCCCGCACGTTGGCGGACATCCGAGACGATCGATGTCGCCGCACTTCTCACCGCGGCTGAGACGGGTGAGCCGGTACTCATCGACTGCCTTGCCCTGTGGCTCGCCGGCCAGCTTGATCGCGCCAAGGCCTGGGATGACGCACCGGGGACGCCGCCGTACAACGACGCAGTTGCCACCGTGTCCCGCGCTATCGACATCCTCGTTCGTGCCGTTCGCACCACCTCGGCCCACGTCGTGATGGTCAGCAACGAAGTGGG
>CAFBND010000048.1_pt1 | contig 15857 bp, 13 predicted proteins | sample 7269171 | NCBI WGS metagenome assembly CAFBND01 (sample SAMEA6814083, study PRJEB35770) | uncultured Actinomycetes bacterium | biome: Freshwater; feature: Freshwater reservoir; material: water | place: Czech Republic | collected 2017-05-23 | depth 30m m | reverse complement strand
TAGGGGCCCTCGGCGATGACGCGAGTCCCAGGCTTGAGCCGGGATAGTGATCGGCTGTGGTCGCCGAGATCCTTGACGGTGATGCGCAGGTAGCGAGGGTCGGGGCCTGCCGAGAGCGAGTAGGGGTGCGACTGCCACCAGTGGTCGCCTGTCATAAAGCGCCAGCCGAAGAACTGCCCTCCACGAACCTCGAGACCGGCAAGATTGCGGCCACGGACCCACACGCTTACGGTGTCGGACGATTCGCGCACGATTGAATGCACCCGAAGGTCGTGACGCAACGAGCGCAAGATGGGCAGCCCCAAGCGATAGAGCAGGAGCGAGCCACCCGTGATGGCGTACATGCCGATCCACGTCCAACGAGCCAACGGATGGGTGGCGAACTGTTGTCCGAGCGTGATCTGGTGCACGAAGGCCAGAGCGATGGCGAGGTAGAAGTACAGGTGAGTGATCCACCACGTCTCGTAGCGCATGCGGCGTCGTGCGACTCGCCACGATGACAGACCTGCCATGACCATCAGGGCAAATCCAGCAGCTGCCGGAAGTAGCCACGGGTAGGTCGCGATGAAGGCCCACGACTCGGAGAGATAGCTGACGGCCTCGCTCGAGGCGTAGCCAACGGTGACGAGCACGACGTGGGCTGCGATCAACAGCAGAACTGCGGGTCCGAGTCGGCGATGCCAGGCGACGAGTTGGTCGAGACCGACCTGACGCTCGAGCAGTGGGACGCGGGCTATGAGCAGCAGGATGATGAGTGACCCATAGGTGCCGAGCAAGGCAGTGAGCCGACCGAGTTCGATGAGGAGTGCGCCACTACCGGAGAGATCAATGCGGGTGTCGAGGTAGATGCCGACGACCGCGCCTAGGCCTAGACAGGCAAGCCATCGGGAGATCTCTGCCGCGTGGCCGCGCGAGGGCCGGGTCGGGGCCGGCGGCGAGGTGCCCGGGCGGGATCGGCTCATCGTGGCGCTGCTCATATCAGTGACTTTCGCGGGTCAACCTGTGAGCCGGGTGTGAACGCGGCCATCCGGACGTGTGAACCCGAATGTTCCGACTCCGGTCAGAAGTGGAAAGGCTTCGGAGGGGTGGCCAGGGTTGCCCTGGGGCAGGTCGCGAGGTCGAGATTGCCGAAGCCGAGTGCCTCATCGCACAACTTCGTGACCGTCCAGCCGGTCTCGGTTCCCCGACGGGTCACCGTGGCACGGTAGATCGTGATCTCGTAGCGCGTGGGGGTGCCGTAGGCAACCTGGATCGTGCCGACGAGTTGGGAGTTGCCCGGCTGCCCGGGAGCGAGCCACGGGGAGTCATAGAGCGCCCAGCGGGACGGGTCGGAGAGCCAGAGACCGCCATATTGCACATCGCGTAGGGCGAGTTCGACGAGCACGGCTCGAGCAGATTCCTCGGGCACGATGGCCGCGGGCCTGATGATCTCGGTGACCACGCCCTCGTCGTACATCTCCGTCATGAAGATTTCGGAGTCCGCCATCGCGCTCCCTCTCCCCATGGTCGACGACCGGAGTGAACCGATCGGCCCCCGCATGTGGTCGGGGGACTCAATGACTGATATCGGAGCGCAGCGGGTGGATCTGAAGCGCCCGGAGTCGATCTGCTTGGCCACATGCGGGCCGCTCACAGACTACCGCGAGCACGGGCCGGAGCGGGGAGAGACTCGGCGGCCTCTCGCGTGTCTGGTGAGTGACCCCTGGTGCTTGTGGGGTTGTAGGGGTTATCGTTGCCTCAGATCGCTCGTCGACCGTGATCTCCGTGAGGCCGCTGGGGAAGGCGTCCCTCAAGGAGGAGGTCCGGCGATGGCAGATCGCATTGGTATGAACGGCATGCACGGCGTGCCCCAGGGCGCACGGGTGATCACCCGTGGCGTCGTTTTCGTGCATTCATCCCCACGGGCGCTGTGCTCCCATGTCGAGTGGGCGATCGCTGATGTCATCGGCGCGCCCGTCTCGATCGACTGGGTCGCGCAGCCCATTCTCCCCGGCAGTGTTCGGGGAGAGGTCTCATGGTCGGGTGCTCCCGGCACGGCGTCGCGGTTGGTCTCGCTGCTCCACGGGTGGGGGCGTCTCCGCCTCGAGGTCACCGAGGAGCCGACCGCGACCACTGAGGGGGAGCGCTACTGCGTCAGCCCGTCCCTGGGAGTCTTTCGTGCAGCCGTCGGGGCACATGGCGACATCCAGGTGTCCGAGGAGCGACTCAGGGGTGCAATCGCGCGCTGTGCGCTCTCGGGGGCCTCGCTCGAAGATGAGATCGTCGGGCTTCTGGGCGGCTCATGGGATGCCGAGCTCGAGCCCTTCCGCTACGCGGGTGAGGGCGCAGCCGTTCAGTGGCTTCACCAGGTCGTGTCCTGACCTGCTCCAGAGTGCGGTTCCGCGCACCCCAGGCCCCTCCTCCCTGAGGGATCGTTGGCCCCCGATCGGTTCTCGATCGGGGGCCAACCCCTGTGCATCGGGAGGAGCGGTGGTCCAGCACCGACAGCGCCGCCCCTCCCGAAGATCCGCCCGCGCGGCTACAGCGGGATGTTGCCGTGGTTCCCACGGATGTTGGGATCGGTGAGCAGGGCATCCGACAGCGCACGTGCCAGAGCCGACCGGGTGGTGGTCGGCTCGACGATCTCGTCGACGACGCCGATCTCGACGGCCTTCTCGACCCCACCGGCGATGCGGGTGTGCTCCTCGGCGAGTTCGGCCTCGACCTGAGCTCGGGCGTCCTCGGCGACTTCAGCGATCTTGCGTCGGTGCAGCACCCGCACAGCGGCTACGGCGCCCATCACCGCGATCTCGGCACCCGGCCAGGCGAACACACGCGTGGCTCCGAGTGAGCGCGAATTCATGGCGATGTATGCGCCGCCAAAGGCTTTGCGAGTGACGACTGTGACACGAGGCACCGTGGCCTCGGCGAAGGCGTGCAGCAGTTTCGCGCCGCGACGAACGACTCCGTCCCACTCCTGGCCCACACCGGGCAAGTAGCCCGGGACGTCGACGACAACGACGAGGGGTAGGCCGAAGGCATCGCACATGCGCACGAAACGAGCAGCCTTCTCGGCGCTTGTGGCATCGAGGCAACCGCCGAGCCGCAGCGGGTTGTTGGCGATGACACCGATCGACCGGCCGCCGAGCCGACCAAGGGTCGTGACGATGTTGGGGGCCCATTTGGCATGCAACTCAAGGGCGGAACCCTCGTCAAGAATGCCCGCGACGAGAGGGTGGACGTCATAGGCCCGCTTGCGGTTCTCCGGCAGGAGCGCGGCGAGATCGGTGTCGGTGACGACGCTGGCGTCGAGCTGGCCGTGGTGGCCGAGTAGCGCGGCAAGTCGGGCTCCCTCGTCGAGCGCCGAGCGCTCGGTGGTCGAGACCACGTGCACGACGCCGCTGCGACGGCCGTGCGGCTCGGGGCCGCCGAGGCGGAGCATGTCGACGTCCTCGCCGGTGACCGAGCGGACGACGTCAGGACCCGTGACAAAGACGCGTCCTTCGGGACCGAGTACGACGACGTCGGTGAGCGCCGGGCCGTAGGCCGCGCCTCCGGCTGCCGGGCCGAGTACGACGGAGATCTGCGGAATCCTGCCCGAGGCGCGGGTCATGATCGCGAACACAGCGCCGACGGCGTGCAGGCTCGCAACACCCTCGCGCAGGCGTGCTCCACCGGAGTGCCACAAGCCCACGATGGGCGAGCCGTCGGCGAGTGCGCGCTGGTAGGCGTGGAGGAGGACTTCGCAGCCCTCGATTCCCATCGCGCCGCCCTGCACCGTGGGATCGGTGCAGAACACGACGACGGGAGTGCCGTGGGCAGTGCCGGTGGCGGCGATGGCCCCGCAGTCATTGACCTCGGAGATCAGTTCCATGGTGCCGTCGTCAAGGAAGGCCGGCATCCGCACCAGAGGGTGCCTGGGGTCGAGATCTGCTGCGGCGTCTGCCACGGGGAGGACTGCGGTCATCACACGCTCCTGAAGATCAGGGCGACGTTGTGGCCGCCGAAGCCGAACGAGTTGTTCAGCACCAGCGCGTCGCCCCCGCGAAGCACCCGCGGTGTGCCGCTGACGATGTCGAGTCCGATCTCCTCGTCGAGGTCCTCGAGATTCGCTGTGACGGGGGCGAGTCGGTGACGCAGGGCGAGGATCGCTGCGACGGACTCGACCGCGCCGGCCCCCCCGAGCAGGTGCCCGGTCATCGACTTCGTGCCACTGACGGCGACACCGTCCGCTGCGGGCCCGAGCGCCGTCCGGATGGCGAGGGCTTCGGCGACATCGCCTTGGGGTGTGGAGGTGGCGTGGGCGTTGACGTGGATGATGTCCGACGGGTCGGCGTCGGCGGCCTCAAGTGCGAGCGTGATAGCGCGGGTGGCCCCGCGGCCCTCGGGGTCTGGTTGGGCGATGTGATGACCGTCGGCGGACATCCCGACGCCTGCGACCTCGGCGTAGATCGTCGCGCCTCGGGCCGCCGCATGCTCGGCAGACTCGAGGACCAGACATCCCGCGCCCTCGCCCATCACGAAGCCGTCGCGACCCTTGTCATAGGGGCGACTTGCCCGCGTCGGGTCGTCATTGCGGGTCGACAGGGCGCGCATTGCTGCGAAGGAGGCCACCGTGATGGGGTGGATGCACGCCTCTGTGCCGCCTGCCACCACGATGTCGGCACGACCACTGCGGATCATCTCGAGCGCGTAGCCGATCGCCTCCGCGCCGGAAGCACAAGCACTGACAGGAGTGTGGATCCCGGCTTTCGCGCCTAGGTCGAGCCCGACCCAGGCGGCTGCGCCATTGGGCATCAACTGGGGCACAGCCATGGGCGAGACTCGGGTCCAGCCGCGCTCGAGCAGGGTGTCGTAGTTGTCGAGCAAGCTCACGATGCCACCGATCCCGGTGGCGACGACGACGCCGAGGCGGGCGGGGTCGACATCGGGCGAGCCCGCGTCGGCCCAGGCCTCGCGTGAGGCGATGAGGGCGAGCTGCTGGTTGCGGTCGAGCTTGCGTGCCTCGACACGGTCAAGGACCGCACTGGGATCGACAGCTACCTGTCCGGCAAATCTGACGGGCAGCAGTTCGAAGCGCTCATCTTCGATCGCGCGAACTCCGGATCGGCCAGCGAGCATGCCATCCCACGTGGAGGCGACATCGCCGCCCACTGGGGTCGTGGCGCCCAAGCCGGTGACGAAGACGCGTCGCAGCGGTGTGGTCATCAGGTCGCTCCTTGCAAGGTTCGAGGGGGGTGATGAGGTGGCGCCCCGGGCGGGGCGCCACCTGTCACGTCGTCAGGCCGTGAGGCTGGCCTTCTCGATGAAGGCGACGGCGTCGCCGACGGTCTTGAGGTTCTTGACCTCACCGTCGGGGATGCTGACGCCGAACTTGTCCTCACAGGCCATCACGACCTCGACCATCGACAGTGAGTCGATGTCGAGGTCGTCGATGAAAGCCTTGTCAGGGGTGATGTCGGCCACGGGGGTACCGGCGACCTCGTTCACGATGGCTGCGAGGCCCTCGAGAATCTGCTGGGACACGGGATCTCCTTGCGGTTCTAGTGCGGTGCTGGACAGGGTCGTGCGGGTCGTGCGGGTCGTGCGGGTCGTGCGGGTCGTGCGCTTCGTGCACCCGGAGCCGGGAAGGCTCGCGGGGGTCTAGGGGATCTCCACCACCTGGGCGGCGAATGCGAGGCCCGCACCGAATCCCACGAGCAGGGCGAGTCCCCCACTGGTGACCTCACCCGCCTCGAGAAGGTGGTCGAGGGCTAGCGGGATCGAGGCCGCGGAGGTATTGCCGGACGTCTTGATGTCGCGCGCGATCACCACGTGCTCAGGCAGCTTCAGGGTGCGCACGAGCGCATCCGTGATGCGCATATTCGCCTGGTGGGGAACGAAAGCGGCGAGGTCGGCCGACGTGATGCCAGCGGCATCGATCGCACGCTGCGTGACCTTGCTGACCTCGCTGATCGCCCAGCGAAAGACCGTCTGTCCCTGCATGGTCAGGTGTGGGTAATGCTCGCCGGGGTTGTCGCGGTAGTCCGTCCACGACTGACTCATCGTGATCACGTCGATCTGGCCGCCGTCTGCGCCCCAGATCACCGGGCCGACGCGAGGGATGTCGGACGGGCCCAGAAGCACCGCGCCCGCGCCATCGCCGAAGATGAATGCCGTGCCGCGGTCGCTCCACGAGACGAAGTCACTGAACTTCTCGGCGCCGATGACCAGGACGTACTTCGAGGTGCCAGCGCGGATGAGGCTGTCGGCGACCCCGATCGCGTAGCAGAATCCTGCGCACGCGGCGCCGAGGTCGGATGCGGCAGCGTTGACGGCCCCCACCCGGAAGGCGACCTCGGTCGCTGCCGCAGGAGTCTGAAAGGGGTGGGTGACGGTCGCCACGAGCACCATCGAAATCTCTGACGGGTCGATGCCCGCGCGGGCTATGGCCTTGGTGGCGGCTTCCGTGGCCATGCTCGCGACCGTCTCATCGGCGGAGGCCCTGCGGCGCTCGCTGATCCCGGAACGCTCGCGGATCCACTGGTCTGAGGAGTCGATGAGTGCCGAGATCTCATCGTTGCCGACCACCCGCGACGGGAGGTAGGACCCCACCGAGAGGATCCTGCTTCCGGGACGACCGGCCACGGGCGTGATCGCGGGGCTCATATTCCCACCGGCTCGGGGTGCAGGCGGATGATCGGCTGTCCGGGTGAGACGGGGTCGCCGTCCTCCACGAGCCATTCGACGATCGTGCCGCCGTGCGGGGCGAGTACGGGCTGCTCATCGCGCAGGTTGACCACGGATCCGATCGGGGCACCCGCCACGAGTTTGTCTCCGGCGACGGCTTCGCTTGCCAGTCGGAAGGTGCCCTTGACCGGAGCCACGAGTAGGCGCCAAGTGGGTGCCTGTGACATGTGGGTGGGGGTCGCGTGCCGTTCGATGAGATCCCATGCCGCCGGGAGGTCGTCCGGTGTGGTGATCGCGAGGGTCTCGATTCCGGGGAGGCCGCGCTTGGCCAGCCCGGTGAGGGCACCCGAGGGCGGCAGCTCCAGCATCGCGGTGACCCCGAGGTCGGCCATGGTCGACATGCAGAGGTCCCAACGGACGGGCGAGCTCACCTGACGGACGAGGCGCGCGAGCACCTCGCGGCCGTTGTGGACGATCGTGCCGTCGGCGTTGCTGATCAAGCGAGTCCGAGGGTCGTGGACGGAGATGGATCGGGCATACGACGCGAGCTGAGCCACGGCGGGAACCATGTGCTCGGTGTGGAATGCCCCGGCGACTTGAAGTGGCCTCAGGCGTGCACGGGCGGGGGGGTCGGCGGCGAAGGCGTCGAGTTGCTCGAGGGTTCCGGCCACGACGATCTGCCCTGCGCCGTTCTCGTTGGCGGCCGTGAGGCCGTACTTCTCAGCGGCCGCGACGATCTCGTCTCGTTCGCCACCGAGGACAGCAGTCATGCCCGTGGGCGTGACCGCCGAGGCGATCGCCATGGCCTTGCCACGCTCGCGGACGAACACCATGGCTTGCTCGGCGTTGATCACTCCGGCACCCACGGCGGCGGTGATCTCCCCGACACTGTGGCCTGCCCCTGCCGCGACCTTGCCGTACGCCTCGGCCGGATGCGGGAACAGGCTCAGCAGCGTGACCAGGCCTGCCCCGACGATCAGGGGCTGGGCCACGGCGGTGTCACGGATGGTGTCGGCGTCACTCTCGGTGCCGTGGGTGATGAGGTCGACCCCGGAGACGGCGGACAGCCAGCGGAGGCGGTCCTCGAACCCGGGAACCTCCAGCCACGGAGTGAGGAAGCCGGGGGTCTGGGCGCCCTGACCGGGCGCGACAACAACGAGCATGGGTCCAGCCTGTCGTCGCCAGGCCCGCCATGCGCTGACGGCCCCACCAACGAAGATCGCGCAACTTTGGAGGTTTCCTACAACGCGGGCCGCTCTGTGGCCAGCCGTCCCAGGGCTAGGGCGAGTCGGAGCGACCATGCGTCCCGGGGGATGGTGGCGGTCAGGCCCGTGATGTCAGCGACGCGACGCAGTCGGTATCGGACCGTGTTGGGGTGTACGAACAACTCTCGGGCCGCACCTTCGAGCGAGCCGGTGCGCTCGAGATAGGCCGCGAGAGTCTCGACGAGTGTGGGGTCCTCGGCGACGAGTCGGAGGTAGATCTCATCGACGAGGCGGCGAGCGGCATCGGCGTCGCCGTCGAGTGCCCGCTCGGGGAGCAGATCGGCGGCCGACACGGGCCGAGGAGCGTCGGGCCAGGCCAGGACAGCGCGATACCCAGCCATCGATTCGCGAGCGCTCCGCGTCGCCTCGGCGAGGCCGGGGACGAGGGAGCCCACGACCAAAGGTCCGGGGGCGAATTGGCTCATGATCGCCTTCGCGGCCGCGACCGGGTCCGAAGCGCCGCCCAGCACGACGACGAGTCGCTGCGACTGAACCCCGCTCAACGCATCAAGGTGGTGATGACGGGCTGACCGCTTGACGGCCTCGGCGATTGACTCCGGATCACCGGTGGGCGCGCGCCCGGTGACGACGCAGACACCCGTGACATGTCCCCAACCGAGTGCGGCGCCGCGCGACACGACGGCGTCGTCGACGTCGTCGCGCAACAGGGCATCGAGCACGAGTGCTTCGAGCCGCGCGTCCCAGGCACCGCGTGCCTCGGCTGCGCGGGCGTAGACGAGTGCGGCCGCGAACGCGATCTCGCGGGAGTACAACAGAAGGGACTCACGCAGCCAGGCGCTGTCCTCGGGGCCGGCCAGTTCGTCGACACGCTCCTCGACGACCGAGATCGTGGCGCGGACGAGGTCGACGGTCTGCTGCAGGGAAACCGCGCGCACGAGTTCGCGCGGTGCGGTGCCGAACACGTCTGCTGTGATCTCCTGGGCGCCCTCGGGATCGCGGAACCACTGCACGAACGCGGCGATACCGGCCTGGGCCACGAGGTTGACCCACGAGCGATCCGCGGCCGACATGGCGGCGTACCACGGGAGCGCACTCTCCATGCGGGAGGCGGCAGCGGTCGCGAGGGTTCCCGTGGCACGCTCGAGGCGGCGCACGGTCGCAGCGCGACGGCGGCTGTTCACAGTCCGCAGCCTAGGGGTGCGGGATCTGCGGGGCACGTCCCACATTGGTGGAATGCCACAATTAGGTGTCAGTGGCGAGGATCGAACGAGGTTGAGGGACGGGCATCATGGTGAACATCTCGACTCCAGCGGTGGATCTGCGTCGCGCGTCCGATCGCTTCGCGACGGACATCGGCTGGCTCGACAGCTCGCACTGCTTCTCCTTCGGTCAGCACTACGACCCGGGCAACACCCACTTCGGGCTGCTCATGGTGTCCAACGACGATGTCGTGGCACCGGGAGCCGGTTTCGAGACTCACCCGCACCGCGACATGGAGATCGTCACCTGGGTGCTCGAGGGTCAACTCGTCCACCAAGATTCTGAGGGCAATACCGGAGTGCTCTATCCCGGTCTCGCGCAACGGATGTCGGCCGGAACTGGCATCCTTCACTCGGAGAAGAACGACTCGTGGCGCATTACCGGCGACCCCGAGCACGTCGAGCCCGTCCACTTCATTCAGATGTGGGTCGTGCCCGACACCGCTCGCATCGCGCCCAGCTACGAGCAGCTCGACATCACCGAAGACCTGTCGCGTGGCGGGTTCGTCACGGTGGCATCGGGATTGGCCAAGCACGACGATCACCGGGCCATCCGGATCCAGAATCGTCATGCAGGCCTGCTCGCCGCGCGTCTCTCCGCCGGAGAGGCGCTCGAACTGCCGGCAGCCCCGTTCGTCCACCTCTACGTCGCGGAGGGGCAGATCGCGCTCGAGGGCGCCGGTGTGCTCGCCACCGGTGACTCCGCCCGTATTACGGCATCCGACGGCCGACGGGTATCGGCCGCGGGTGGGTCAGCCGAGATCCTCGTGTGGGAGATGCACGCGGCGCTGGGCTAAAGGGCGGCAGCCTCAGCCGCCACCCTCGGTGTTCCCGGCATCGGCCGCCGATGGATCGTGGAGCTGGTAGCGCTCGATGGCCTCGGCGACCACGTCGTGCGTGATCTCGCCACGATCAGCGAGTGAGGCCAGTGTTCGAACGGCGATGCTCTGCGCGTCAACCAGGAAGTGTCGACGTAGTGCGCCGCGAGTGTCAGACATACCCCAGCCATCGGTGCCCAGGCTCGCGTAGTCGGTGGGAACCCAGGCGCGGATCATGTCCTGCAACTCGCGCATGAAGTCCGACACCGCGACGACCGGGCCCGGGCGCCCTGCGAGGCGTTGGGTGACATAGGCCTGGCGGTGCTCGCCGACGGGGTGCAGCAGGTTGTGTCGGTCGACGGCGAGGCCGTCACGTCGCAACTGCGTCCACGAGGTGACCGACCAGACGTCGGCCCGAACGCCCCACTCCTCGCGCAGGATCCGCTGCGCCTCCAACGCCCAGGGAACCGCCACCCCCGAGGCCAGCACCTGAGCCTGCGGCCCGCCGCCGTCTTCGGCGGGGGCGAGCAGATGCATGCCGCGCAGGATGCCGTCGACGTCGACACCTTCCGGCTCGGCGGGCTGGACGTACGGCTCGTTGTAGAGCGTGAGGTAGTAGAAGACATTTTCGGGATCGTCGCCGTACATGCGGCGCAGGCCGTCCTTGACGATGTGGCCGAGCTCGAACCCGTAGGCCGCGTCGTACGCGACGACCGCCGGGTTCGTGGCCGCGAGGACGTGTGAGTGGCCGTCCTCATGCTGGAGGCCCTCGCCGTTCAATGTCGTGCGGCCCGCGGTAGCGCCGATGACAAAGCCCCGAACCATCTGGTCCATCGCCGCCCAGAAGCCGTCGCCTGTGCGCTGGAAACCGAACATCGAATAGAAGATGTAAATCGGGATCATCGGCTCGCCATGTGTGGCGTACGACGAGCCGACCGCTGTGAACGAGGCGACGGAGCCGGCCTCGTTGATGCCTTCGTGTAGTAGCTGACCATCGGTCGCCTGCGTGTAGGCCAGGACGAGATCGCGATCGACCGAGGTGTACGTCTGCCCGTGCGGCGAGTAGATCTTGGCCGTGGGGAAGAGTGAATCCATCCCGAAGGTGCGAGCTTCGTCGGGGATGATCGGGACGAAGCGCCGCCCGATCTCAGGGTCTCGCATGAGGTCCTTGAGAAGGCGAACGAACGACATTGTCGTCGCGATGGCCTGCTTGCCCGAGCCGCGCCTCACGACGTCGTAGAGGTCCTCGCCCGGCAGTACGAGGGCTTTGGTGGCCGATCGCCGCGAGGGAACGGAGCCACCGAGGGATCGACGACGCTCGAGCATGTACTGGGTGTGCTCGTGGTCCATGCCCGGGTGGTAGTAGGGCGGGAGCTTCGCGTCGAGTTCGGAATCCGCAATGGGGATCTCGAGCCGGTCGCGGAAATTCTGGAGGTCTTCGAGCGTGAGCTTCTTCATCTGGTGCGTGGCGTTGCGGCCCTCGAAGTGGCTGCCGAGGGTCCAGCCCTTGATCGTCTTGGCCAGGATCACCGTGGGCTGACCCTTGTGTTCGGTCGCGGATCGATACGCCGCGTAGAGCTTGCGGTAGTCGTGGCCGCCTCGTCGTAGTCCCCAGATCTGGTCGTCGGTGAGGTCCTCGACCATCTTGCGGGTGCGGGGATCACGACCAAAGAAGTGCTCGCGGACGAATGCGCCGTCCTCGGCCTTGTAGGTCTGGAAGTCACCGTCGACAGTGCGGTTCATCAGGTTGACGAGCGCGCCGTCATTGTCCTTGGCCAGCAAGGAATCCCAGGCACGTCCCCAGACGACCTTGATGACATTCCAGCCCGCTCCACGGAAGTAGGACTCGAGCTCCTGGATCACCTTGCCGTTTCCGCGCACTGGGCCATCGAGGCCCTGAAGGTTGCAGTTGACGACGAACGTGAGGTTGTCGAGCTCATCGCGGGCCGCCAGGCCCAGTGCGCCCAGACTTTCGACCTCATCCATCTCGCCGTCGCCGAGGAAGGCCCAGACACGCTGCTCGCTGGTGTCCTTGATGTTGCGCGCATGCAGGTACTTGTTGAACCGTGCCTGGTAGATCGCGTTGAGTGGGCCCAGGCCCATCGACACCGACGGGAACTCCCAGAAGTCCGGCATGAGCCGGGGGTGCGGGTAGGACGACAGCCCGCCACCGGGGTGCGAGAGTTCCTGCCGGAACCCGTCCATCTGAGTCTCGGAGAGTCGACCTTCGAGGAACGCGCGAGCGTAGATGCCCGGCGATCCGTGGCCCTGGAAGTAGATCTGATCGCCGCCGCCGGGGTGGTCCTTGCCGCGGAAGAAGTGGTTGAACCCGACCTCGTAGAGAGCGGCGGTGGAGGCGTACGAGGAGATGTGACCGCCGACTCCGACGCCGGGGCGCTGAGCGCGGTGCACCATGATCGCGGCGTTCCATCGCGCGTAGGCGCGGATTCGTCGCTCGGCCGTCTCGTCGCCGGGGAACCAGGGCTCGCGCTCGGGCGGGATGGTGTTGATGTAGTCGGTGCTGCGCAAGCTGGGGACGCCTACGTTCTGCTCGGCGGCTCGTCGCAGCAGCGACAGCATGATGTAGCGGGCGCGGTAGGGCCCGGCGTTCTCGACGAGCGCGTCGAACGAGTCGATCCACTCGGACGTCTCGTCGGGGTCGACGTCGACGTACTGGGTGGGAAGTCCGCCGGCTAGCAGTGGGTCGCGGTCGCGTCCTGTTGCCACGGGGTGATCAGCTCCTCGGGTCGCAAGGTGTGTCGGGTACATCCTGCCGCGTATCGACGCCGTCCACGTGCGGCGGGTGATGTCTCGTCTTCGCTCTCAGGCTGCGTGAGGCCTTGATGGGGGGCTCGAGAAGCAGCCGGCACAGGTGACATCCGCCTCGAATGCCGCGCGAATCTCGCCCCGAAAGGCGACGCGGGCCCTGCGGATCGTTCATGATGCTTGCGTCGAGCACATGATCTGGGCTGGACTAGGCACATCCCCGCGGGGATCACGGGGCGGCGACCGCCACCCCGACCAGACAATGACGAGGAATCGGAGGTCGTCGTGACCGCGACCGCGGACCACGCGGAGGCCCAGCGCAGCTTGGCCATGAAGCTCGGCATCACAGCGGGGCAGGTGGTGCAGGAGCTCGGCTACGACGATGACGTCGACCACGACCTGCGGGCCGGTGTCTCCGCCGTGGCTGGTTCCGAGTTGGTCGACGAGGACTTCGACGACGTCGTGGACGTCGTGCTCCTCTGGTGGCGGGATGACGACGGCGATCTTGTCGACGCACTCGTCGACGCAATCGCGATCCTCGCCGACCAGGGGGTCGTGTGGCTTCTCACCCCGAAGCTCTCACGCGCAGGTCACGTCGAGGCATCTGACATCTCCGACGCCGCTCCCACGGCGGGGCTTCAGTCCACGAGCACCGTCTCGGCCTCGCGTGACTGGCAGGGCACCCGCCTTGTCGCCCCGCGGGCTTTTCGCCGCTGACTTCTCCGCGGTCATGGCTCACTTCTCCTGAAGGGGAGGAGCCGCAGTAGGGCTGTGGCCGTGGTCGTCGCGCGGATAGCGGCGATAAGCGCCGACCGACCCGGTATGCCCGGCACCTGCTCCACGATCGGTGCCAGCGCCAGGAGTCCGGCGATGTCCCTTACGGCGAGCTCTCGTCGACGCAAGGCACCGGGAACGTCCGCCCGGCCCGCCGCGATGTCGAGCAGAAGTCGCGTGGTGCCCTCGAGTGCTGGCCCGATGTCCTCGGGGTTTCGGGCCTCAGCCTCTGATTGCGCTGCGACATCGAAACGAACTGTGCGCCAGGCACTCTCGCGTGCCCCCATGCCGATAAGCGTCGTAGGAGTGAGCGCGCTGATCGACGCTGTGATTCCTTGACGAGCGGCGAGCGCGCCGATCGTGTCGACCAGTCCCAGCAGACCGTTGTCGAGGAGCGCCTGAGGAATCCGTGCGCCGCCGACCTCGAGGTCGAGCGCCGCGGTGGCGAGCGGGTAGGTGGACGCGAGGAAGAACGTCGTCAGCGGCAGGGTTCCGAGCATCGATGCCACGGGGGCTTGGGAGAGACTGCGCTCCTCGAGCTCGAGCCACGCCGTCACCTGGCGGCCCTGGCGCCGAATGGAATCCCGGATGGCGCTATCGCTCTCATGGCGGTGCGCGGCGCGAACGCGCTGGACGAGCGCGCCCTGGTCGTAGTGACCGATCACGCCAGTGCGGGCCTCGCGGAGCAGTTGGGTGACGGGGCGGTTGTCGTCCCAACCCCCCAGGGGGATCACCACCTCGCGAACCGTGAGGCCCTTAGCGCGTGACGGTCCGTGTAGGTCGAGGTCGTCGAGCATCGTGGCAAACAGCGCCCACGACTGCGACACGGAGGCCGTGAGGGCAGCACGGTCGCTCGTGGCCAGACCTCGCTCCGGTGGGGTCGGATTGAGCACCGGCGGCGGCTGTGTCACGATCGCATCCTGCCGTGTCGGGAACCCGCGCGGGACATGACTTTGTTGGAAGGATCAGCATGGCTATCGAGGTCGGCCAGGAGGCCCCCGATTTCGAACTGAAGAACCAGTTCGGTGAGCACATCCGTCTTTCGTCGTTCCGTGGCGAGAAGAACGTCGTGCTCGTGTTCTACCCCATGGCCTTCACGGCCACGTGCACCGGAGAACTGTGCCGGATCCGCGACGAGCGCGACTCGATCGAGAGTGAGGACACCGTCGTCTTCGGCATCTCTTGCGACGCCGTGCCCTCGCTCAAGGTCTTCGCCGAGCACGAGAAGCTCAACTACTCGCTGCTCAGCGACTGGTGGCCCCACGGTGACGTCTCGCAGCTTTACGGCGTCTTTCTCGAGGAGCGCGGGTTCCCGATCCGCGGCACCTTCGTGATCGACAAGGAGGGCATCGTCCGCTGGCTGGTCGTCAACAGCCCGGCCGATGCGCGCGACACCGACGAGTACCGCGCTGCACTCGCGGCCATTTCCCACTCGCTCTAGTGGCACCCGGCCCTTGCTGACGGCGTGATTGTCGGTCATGGGCTGCTACCACTGCGGACGACGCCAGGTCGACCCCGATTCGGGGCCGTCGACCTGGCGTCGTGCTGTGTCCGGAGGTGAGCAGGTCCTGGTGTGCCCCGGCTGCCAGGCCGAGGGCTGGACCGACGCACTTGATTCGTGTGAGATCTGTGGCTCGACGCAGCTCGTGAAGCGGCTCGGGGAGATCGAGTGCCGAGGCTGTGATTCGCCGCCGCGGAAGGCCGAATCGCGGACGGCGGATGGGACGCCTTCGGCCTCACGCGACGACCAGTCGGGAATATCACGACATGTCGGATTCGAGGATGCGCACGACCTCGCAGCCGAGGTGGCTACGGCTCTTTCGCGCGTGTTCCGGCGCGATGGATGATCCGTTTCGAGATGCAACCTTGTGCATTCGGGCGCACTATTCAGCAACAGCCACGTCGCCGATGGCCCGAGACCCCGGCGACGTGGCTGCCTTATGTTGTGTGGGAGCCGGGGACTTCGGCGCGACCCACATTGTGTTGGTGGTTGGTGCTTGGTGGCTCTCGGGCGCTGGCTCGCGACCCGCGCGTGGGGCAACCCGCCCGAAGGTCGTCACCTGCCTCGCGAGCGGGTAACCTCAGCGGGCGGTATCCCCGTCGAGGGGCGTATAGCTCAGTTGGTTAGAGCACCTGCTTTACAAGCAGGGAGTCGGCGGTTCGAGTCCGTCTACGCCCACCACAATCGTGTCCACCCCGATGACGCTTGCGACCTCATGTGATCGCTGTGGGCGTAAATGTTCTTGTGTATCAACGGGTTTCGGGGGCCTGTTTGGTGGGGGCACTGTCAGTGGTGGTCTCTAGGGTTGTCTCATGTCCTCCTCCTTCTCCCGCTCCGGTTCGGGGTCGCCGGGTGATCCGGGTGT
>CAFBND010000044.1_pt1 | contig 18440 bp, 16 predicted proteins | sample 7269171 | NCBI WGS metagenome assembly CAFBND01 (sample SAMEA6814083, study PRJEB35770) | uncultured Actinomycetes bacterium | biome: Freshwater; feature: Freshwater reservoir; material: water | place: Czech Republic | collected 2017-05-23 | depth 30m m | reverse complement strand
TCGAAGGAGTACACCGAGGCCCGGAAGTCCTGGCCGAATGCCAATGCGGCCAGGGCCTCGTTCTCGGCAGTGAAGCCCTCCTCGCGGGTGCGGGTCTGGGCTGCGGCGATGAGGTCGCACGCGACGTAGGGCGCGGGGGTAGCGCCTTTGACCTTGGCGTCGACGGCCTTGCGCACGGCATCGACCTCGCTCTGCCAGGTGTCAGACGCGGGCACGGATCGAGGAACCTCGATTGCTCCGGTGACAACCTGAGCGGCCCACAGGCACGACTGCTCGAGGAACTCGGCGCCATCGAGCATGATGTCGGCGATGCCCAGATCCACAGTGTCGGAGGGCCGAAGTCGCTTATTGGACGCCAACGGGTTGGCCACGATTACCGAGAGTGCGCGGGCGGGCCCGATCAAGTGCGGCAGGAGGTAGGTGCCGCCCCACCCTGGGATGAGCCCGAGATACACCTCGGGCAATGACAGCGCAGCCGCGGCCGATGACACCGTGCGGTAGGTGCAGTGCAACGAGAGCTCGAGGCCACCGCCCATGGCGGGGCCATTGAGGAATGCGAAGGTCGGCACCGCCATGTCGCTCAGACGCGAGAAGACGCGATGGCCCAAGGCCCCAAAATCCTTGGCGCCCTGACGATCGGCTACCCCGGTGATCTGTCCGAGGTCAGCTCCAACACAGAAGGCCTCAGCCGTGCCGACCAACGCCACCGCCGCGATGTTGCGTTCGGCGCTCACGAGCTCAAGGGCTGCATCGAGGGATGCCAGGCCGAGTGGGCCAAAGGTCGAGGGCCTCCCGGCCACCTCATTATCAAGAGTGATCAGGCCCAGCCGTCCCGCGCTCAACGGCAGATCGATGAACTCGACCTTCGCCAGCGTGGCAACCTCGCTCTGGCTCTTCGACACTGCGTTCACCGTCACCGTTCTCCGAGCGTGCACACCACCGAGGCGATCGGGTCACCGCCACCAGCCTGAGCTTCACACGTCTGTGGGCCCGGCCCGAAGGCCGGACCCACGTCCGCGTGATAGAAACCCTGGCGACCAGATGATCGATCGCCGTCTCGAGGCTTACTCGCTGGCGTCGAGGTAGGGGTCGAGGATGCCGAGCCGCGGGGCTGCGCAGAGATCGCGCCCGGCCAGCGTGATGTCGACCGAGAGGGCCGTGGCACATCCGGGGCAGAAGTTCTCGCGCATGACGACGGGGGCGAGGTCGCCCGTGGGCCGGATCTGCGCGTGAATCTCCTCGAACCGCTCCGTGACCTTGCTCTCGCGGGTCACCACGGCGGTGCGCCAGTTGCCCACCTGCGGGCCAAGATCGTGCTGGCACATCGCGCATTTCCAGTTGCCCTCGGCCACCGCGAGCGGTGCGAACACCGGGCCAGCCGGGTCCGGGGTGCGGGCGGGAGCAGCTCCGAGGCGTTCCTGTCGGATCCGGGTGCGGGCGGCCAGGGTCGCCGCGACATCGGTGGCCTGGTTGGCATCGAGCACCACGCCATAGAGGAGCTCGCCGACGTCGGCGCTGACGTAGCCGTCACGGATGTCCTTGGCCACGGAGTCGGGGTCGCGGAAGAGCGGGTCGCCCACTCCGCCGCCACCACCATTGATCACGCTGAACACATCACCGCGACGCAGGATGAGGTCACCGGTCTTCGCCGGCTGCGGCACCTTGCGGCCCTTGAGGACATCCTCAGTGGGCCAGATGCCCTGCTCGAGGAGCTCGAAGACATTGGTGTCGGTGAGCAGGGTCCACTCGCCAGCGCCGGAGGGGTAGCCACCGGATGCGCCTCGGGCCGGGATGTAGGCGGCGTTGTTGTAGCCGCCACCGGTCATGAACTCACTGTGGACGATCGCGAGGGCGCCGCTGACTCCCATGCCACCGCGGTGGGTTCCCGCACCGGCCTGATCGCGAGAGATGCGACGCCAGAGGATGTAGCCGGGCTGGCTGGTCTCCTCCATCTCGACATCGGGGGTGTTGCAGCCACACATGCACTGCGCGGCGTAGGTGTCGAGACCGTCCGTGACGGTCTGCGCCCCACCACCACACGGCTGCCCCAGCGAGACCGGGAAGGCGACGGTGGGCCACCCGGTGCGCAGGTCGACACCGAAGGAGGTGAAGAAGGCGAGGTTCTGACACGGTGCGCCCGCGACGCGACTGGCGACAACGGGGTCCGTGCTCAGCGCGCAGGCCTGGGAGAGCACCTCGATGAGGATCTTGTTGATCCTCATGCCGGTTTCCATGTGGGACTGGGTCACCGGGGAGGGCGGTAGTGAGTTGACGATGCTGCCCTTGGGCCCGAGATCGAACACGATCGGGCGCCATAGGCCCTGGTTGACCGGGATGTCGTAGCACAGCTGGGAGAGCAGGGTCGACCACGACTGTCCGACCACCGCGGGCCAGGCTCCGTTGATGAAGGAGTCGGTCTGCTTATCACCGCGGTACTGGATGGTCATCTGGTCGCCGTCGACGACGAGGCGGCATCGGACGTTGAAGAATTCCAGCGGCCCGCGTCCGTCGTATTCGACCCAGTCCTCGCTCTCGTAGGTGCCATCGGGGAGGCCGCTGATGCGGTTGCGCATCGCCTTCTCCGAGAGGTCCTTGGCCGCCTCGTTGAGCTCGGTGAATCGCTCGAAGCCGATGTCGTCGAGCATCGACTGGATCCTGCGCTCACCGGCGCTGTTCGCGGCGATCATGCTGCGGATGTCGTTGAGGACGATCCGCTCGAGGCGAACGTTGTTACCGATGAACGATTCCCATTCGGGTTCGATCTGGTAGTTGCGGATCACGCGGACCGCGTTGAAGTTCAGCGTCTCGGAGTACTTGTCGTGGGCCGCCGGCGCGAAGCCGGAGACCGCCGAGCCGCCCGCGTCCAGGACGTGCTCGTTGACATAGCCGAACGCGACGATCTCGCCGTTGTGGAAGAACGGCATCACCACCCCGAGGTCGCCCTGGTGGATCGCACCCGAGGTGTGGGGGTCATTACACAGGAACCCGTCGCCCGGGCGGAGGTCCTCCATCGCATGCCCACGCAGGACCGCCTTCACCCCGCCGATGGCGGTGGAGATGTGGAAGGTCACGAAGCCGGCGAAGGCCAGCTGCTCGACATTGCGGTCCAGGATGCAGGTGCTGAAGTCGAGGGCCTCGGTCACCACGGGTGATCCGGAGGTGCGCATCAGCGTGATGGCCATCTCATTGGCCATATTGCGGATCGACTTGCTGTGAACCTCGATATCGATGATGTCGAGGGTTGCTTCGGTGCCGGCGCTCACGGTGGTGGTCCTTTACCTAGATCGAGACGGAGAAGTTGAAGAAACGGTCGCGCTCACACACCGAACTCGTGGGCACATAAATCGTGGTGTCGCCGACGTCGATGATGCAGGGGCCAGTGACCTTGGTGCCGGGGATGAGATCGGCCTCGGCGTAGATCGGAATCGTTGCCAGGCGACGTGCCTCGGGCAAGAACACCTCACGGCTGCTCACCGCCGCCGGCGTGGGCGCGCCAGCCACCGGGTCCTGCTGACGACTCGTGGGCTTGGGGCGGCGGTAAACCGCGCGCACCGAGATGTTCACGAGCATCGCCGGGGAATCGCGCCACGCCGTACCAGGGCCATACGCACGCTCATAGATCGACGGGAAGTCAGACGAAAGGCTCGCACCGTCCTCAGCGGTGACCGGCCGGTTCGGCAACGGAACGGTGATCTCCCACACCTGACCGGCGAAGCAGCCATCACCAGAAATCGAGAACTCCAGATCCGACTGCGTCAAACCATCGTTCGCCGCATCGGCAAGTGCCTGCGCGCGCATCTCGTCGAGAACTGCGTTGATCCGCGGCACCTGGGACTCATCCGACATCATCCAGTTGATGGTGCGGTTGTACTGGCGGACGTAGTCAGCCATGAGAACACCCTGAGCCGAGAACGCCGAACTGTTGTCCGGGATCACCACATTCGGGCAGCCGAGCCGGCGTGCGACCTCGACCGCGAAGAGCCCCAACCCGCCGCCATAAGCGAAGAACGAGAACGCCCGAGGGTCGTATCCGCGCTCAATGCTCACCGTGCGCAGGGCATTGGCCATGTTGATGACCGCGAGGTCGAAAATGCCCGCCGCCGCGGTCTCAACCGACCAACCCAACGGCTTAGCGATGACTTCCTCGATCGCGGCGGCCGCAGCCGCGCGATCAAGCTGGTGGCGACCCTTGAGGTAGTTACCCGGGTCGATCAAACCAAGCACGATGCTGGCATCGGTGACCGCAGGGATAGTGCCCCCGCGCCCGTAACAGACCGGACCGGGCATCGACCCCGCACTGTGGGGGCCGACCTGGGGAACACCACGTGAATCGATCCACGCGAGACTGCCGCCACCGGCACCGACCGAGACAACGTCGATGATGTCGACACCAGTCTGGAGTTGGCCGATCGCAACACGCTTGGCGATCGCGGGCTCAAGGTTGTGCAGCAAAGCGGTATCGAAACTCGTACCGCCCATATCCCCGATCAGAATATCCTTCAAACCCATCTGAGCAGCCAGTGCCGCCGCGCCCATAACTCCACCAGCGGGCCCCGAGGCCAGCATCGTCATCGGCTTGGCCTTGACCGCGTCGCCACTGGCCGAGCCACCGATGCCCTGGAAGAACGAGAGCGCGCCCGTGAAGCCGCGGCGCGTCAACTCAGCGGTGATCTGGTCAACGAACCGGGTCGCGCCGCGGTGGGAGAGGCAGTTGAAGACCGTCGTGAAGAACCGCTCGGTCTCCCGAATCACCGGGTGCACCTCACACGAGAGCATCACCACAGCCTCGGGGTGCTCCTCCAACAGGATCGTGCGGGTGCGCTGCTCATGGCTCGGGTCGTTGAACGACCACAGGTAGCAGATGGCATAAGCCTCCACACCCTTATCCCGGAGACGGCGCACCGCCGCGCGCACCTCGTCCTCGACTAGCGCAACAGGTGAGGAACCATCAACAAGCACCCGCTCGGTGATCTCCTCAATGCAATCACGCGCCACGACCTCAGGAGGGGTGGTCTGCACGTGATCGTCGTAATCAGCCTTACGAGCACCACGGGCGATACGGAACGTGTCCTTGAAGCCCCTCGTGATCAACACACCAACCTTGGCCCCACGCATCTCGGTCACCGCGTTCGTCACGATCGTCGAACTGTTAATGAACGCATGGCATCCACCGACCAGCTCATCGGTGGTAATCCCGAGAGTGTCCGCAGCAACAGCAATCGCGTCAAAAACGCCGACGCTGTAGTCATCGTGCGTCGTGAAAGCCTTGCTCCGCGTCAGCCCCGACGCCGACGCCACGATCATGTCGGTGTGCGTGCCACCGATGTCAACGCCAATACTGAAACCGGCGGAGGTTGTCTGCTGAGTCACGTACTCGTCCCCTTAAGTGAACTGCTCGGGCCTGTGGTGAGAGTGATCCGGATCCTGCGGTGGTTCGGTGGTTCGGTGGTGCAGTGGTGCGGTGGTTCGCCATCGCGTCATGGCGTCATGGCGTGATGACTGCGGCCCTAGCCTGCCCCCTCGAGCACTTGGACGCCAGCCGCGTCGGACGGCTGGCAATTCGCCTTGATCGCGCCGCTGCGTTCCCTGGCCTCGGGGACAGTCACACGGGGCAGGAATCTGCCGACCGATCGGTAGAATCTCACACGAATGTAGACGCTCGCGAGCGGATGCTCAATGGTTTGGAGCGGCCAATTCCCGACACACTCATCGACAGGGCGGACCGGGGCTCAACTACCCCTGAGACTTCTGACACGATCGGCACCACGCTCGACAGTGGCAAGCCGGAGGGAACCACGATGACCGACTACGACGTCCAGGACATGGTCACACTCGTCACAGGCGGTGCCTCGGGCATCGGTGAGGCGACCTCTCTGCTGCTGGCGCGAGGCGGCGCACATGTGGCTGTCGCCGACTTGCGGCTCGAGGCCTCCCAACGAGTGGTCGACTCCATTACCGCCGCAGGTGGTCGGGCTTTCGCGCTCGAGGTCAATGTCACCGACGAGACATCGGTCGATGCCGCGGTCTCCGCGGTTCTGGCCACCGCTGGCCGGCTCGACGCCGCAGTCAACAGCGCCGGGGTCGGCATGGAGGCTGCCCCCCTCGCCGACACGACCACGGAGGAGTACCGACGCGTCGTCGGGGTCAACCTCGACGGAATCTTCTTCTGCCTGCGCGCCCAGATTCGCGCGATGCGTCCCACCGGGGGCGGTTCGATCGTCAACCTGGCCTCGATGCTCGCCCAGGTCGCGACTGCTGGGGCTTCGCCTTATGTCGCCGCCAAGCATGGGGTGCTCGGCCTCACCCGCACGGCGGCCCTCGATCATGCCGCCGACGGCATCCGGGTGAACGCCGTGGCACCTGGGTACATCGGTACCCCGATGGTGATGTCACACACCGGCCCCGAGAGGCTGGCCCTGCTGAACTCCCTGCACCCCGTCGGCCGCCTTGGCCAGGCCGAAGAGGTCGCCGAGATGGTCGCGTGGCTGGTGAGCGCGGCGTCGACCTTCTGCACCGGCTCGATCTTCACAGTCGACGGTGGCTACACCGCACGCTGAGAGGTGCGACGAGCGATCCCTGATCCGTCGAGAAGTGGGAAGGCAACGATGACCGACCTCAACTGCGAGATCACTGACGCCGTCGCGACCGTGACGCTGAACCGCCCCCAGGCGCGCAATGCGCTCTCGGCCGCACTGCGCCAGGAACTGCGCGCGACCATCGCACGCCTCGACGACGATGACACCGTCCGCGCCATCGTCTTGACCGGCGCCGATCCGGCGTTCTGCGCCGGGGTCGATCTTCGCGAGCTGAGCGCACCAGGACCCCATCCGGCGGTCGGGCCCCTGGCCGAGCCGTTCATCACCTCGCGGACCCCGCTGATCGGCGCCATCAACGGCGCCGCCTATACCGGTGGGCTCGAGCTCGCCCTGGCGTGCCACTTGCTCGTGGCCTCCGAGCGCGCGAGTTTCGCCGATACCCACGCCCGCATCGGCTTCACGCCCGGCTGGGGACTCACCGTGCTGCTCACCGAGGCGATCGGGTCACGACGAGCTCGAGAGATGACGCTGTCGTGTCAGCCGATCGACGCCCAGACCGCCCTGCAGTGGGGGCTGGTGAACCGGGTCGTTCCGCACGAAGATCTTCTCCGCGAGACCGCCGCACTGGCCTCGGCGATCGCGGCCAACGACGCCGCCGCGGTCAGACGGCTCACCGGCCTGTTCAACGACCAAGCCGCCGCCCGTGATCTCACGAGTTGGCAACTCGAGGCGAAGGCGTTCATGGGCTCGGAACTGCCCACAGACCGTCAATGATCTGATCGTTCGATGGTCGACCCCGGACCTCATGCCCAGGGCCGACCACCACGACTAGTGAGAGTCGGGCCGGCTCGCCTGGTCGAGCCAGGCACGCCGATCCTCGAAGGGCAGGGCGACGTACTCGGACATCCTTGTGACCGATTCCGGGTCGAGCTTGGCCCGGAACGCGGCGTCGATCTCCATCACCGAGGCCGCAGCCATGGTGAGTTCCCGCGCCTGGTAGATCACGCGCTTCGCGATGCCCACTGCCCCTGCCGGAAGATTGGCGATTTCGGTCGCGATGACGATGGCGCGGGCCAGCGCATCGTCGGCGAGCTCGGACACTGCACCCATCTCAAGGGCTTCCTCGGGAGTGAACACCCGCGCGCGGAGAATGAGCTCGAGCGCACGGTTCACGCCCACGAGTCGGGCCAGACGCTGGGTACCCGTGCCCCCGGGAAGGATCCCGAGACGCACCTCGGGAAGTCCGTAGCGGAAGTCGCCGTACTGGCCGATCCGGAAGTCGGTGGCCAGCGAGAGCTCGAACCCGAATCCCATGGTGTCGCCGTTGAGCGCCGCGATCACGGGCTTGTCGAGTGAGTGCAACCGGTTGAGGAGATCGTGCACCTCGTAGTTGATCTTGGGGCCTGCCGCGATGAAACGCTCACGATCGACGTTCGTGCTGAGGATCTCCGACACATCGAAGTGGGTGATGAACCGACCCGGATTCGCACCACCGAGCACAACCGCGCGAATGGCCGGATCCGCCCAGGAATCAACGAGCAATGACAGTTCGCGCACGGCGGCACTGGTGGCGTAGTTCATCGGCGGGTTGAAGTACGTCGCAATCGCAACGCGGCCCCGCATCTCGACCGACCAGAGCGGGCCCGCACCCTCTGCCTGGTCAGCGCTGCCGACGCTCATGCTGAGTACGACACGAGTGATGCGTCAGGAAATGTCATGGTGTCCGCCTTCATCGAGTGCCGAGACCACCGCAACGCGGCAACCTATTACGCCGACCAACCACCGTCGATACCGACGATCGAACCGGTCATGAATGCGGCCTGGTCGCTGGCCATCCAGGCCGCGAGATAGGCGACGTCGGACGCGCTGCCGAATCGTCCGAGTGAGGTGAAACCCATGAGTAGATCCGCGAACTCCCCCACCGGCGGTGTGCCCTCGGTGGCGATGGGCCCAGGAGCGATCATGTTCACCGTGATCCGTCGAGGTCCGAGATCACGCGAGAGCGACGTGGTGAACCCCTTCAGCGCGGCCTTGGTCGTGGTGTAGACCGAGGCCCCCGCATAGTGAGCCACCGAGCCAACACAGCTGCCGATCGTGATGATGCGCCCGCCGTCACCGATGTGCCGGATGGCCTCCTGGGTGGAGTACACAACGCCATTGATGTTGATGGTGAGCATCGCCTCGAGCTGCTCATCACTCGTCTCGTCCAGGGGCGAGATCCATCCGACCCCCACGTTGTTGACGAGGATGTCGAGTGATCCCAACGCCTCGACCGCCTCGCGGATGCCCGATCGCGACCCTGCGGCGGTGCCATGGTCAGCGCGGATTGCCACTGCCCTGCCACCTGCGGCCGTGATCGAGTCGACCACCTCGGCGGCGGCCTCAGGTGAGTTGAGGTAGGTGATGGCGACGGATGCGCCCTGGTGCGCGAGTTCGCGGGCGATCTCGGCACCGATCCCCCGGGAGGCGCCGGTGACGATCGCCGTCTTACCTGTGAGGGAGGTGCCGAGACGCTCTGCCATCGGGGGCCTTTCGTGAGTCAGGGGGCGCTAGCGAACCGCTCAGGGCTTGAGCTTCCCCTTCTCGGCTTCCCAGGTGGCGGTGGCCAGTGCCTGAGCGTTCTCGACCTGGAGGCTCCAGTCGTTGCGCAACCCCTGGACATGCTCGAAGTTGCTCAGCAAGCGGGCCGTGGTTCCCTGGAAGTGCGGTGCCACGTCGCGCATGACGAGTTCGTGAGATCGCATCGTCTCCTGGCGATCGGCGATCTCGGTGCCGAAGCCCAGGAACGCGCCGTAGCCGCCCGTCTGCGCCTCGAAGGCGTGCAAGTGGTTGATGAGACGCTCTGGGCCTCCGATCACCATCAGGCCGATGTCATTGAGCTCGTCGATACTGCGGTCGATATCGGTGATATCGGTGAGCGCGTTGGCCAGCGGGGTGGTGGTGCTCAGGTACTTCAGCAGGTGCCCGAGCCCGAACCGGACGTCCTTGCGGGCCTGCTCCTCGGTATCGGCGATGTGGTAGAAGCTCACGAGCCGCCAGTTGGCACGGTCGACGGTCTTGCCATGGGCCTCAGCCTCGGCTTCGACGATGCTCCAGGTGTTGCGCAGGGCTTCCCAGCCCTCGGGGCTGCTCGCGGCGATCGTGAGCAAGGAGACCCCGTGCTTGCCTGCCTGACGCGGGCCGTAGGGAGAGGCCGTGCCCGCGGTGCTGACCTCGAAGTGCGGGGTGGAGTAGGGCTTGAGTTGGAGTTGCGCGTCGCGCATCGTGAACCAATCAGTCTCCATGGTGATCGGCTCGTCGCTGGTGAGCAGCGCCATGATCGCATCGAGACCCTCGCCAAGCTTGCGACGGTTCTGGGAGTAGTCGAGACCGAAAATGTGGGCGTCCCACGACAGGGAGCCGGGGCCCACACCGAGGATGGCGCGACCGCGTGTGAGGTGGTCGAGGGTGACCATCCGCTCGGCCACCATGAAGGGGTGGTGGTAGGGCAGCGTCGTGACACCGGTGGCGAGCTTGATGTTCTTCGTACGCTGCGCGGCAGCGGCGATGAAGATCTCGGGGAAGGGGATGAGCTCCCAGCCGCCGTTGTGGTGCTCTCCGAACCAGGCCTCGTCGTAGCCGACCTTGTCCATCCACTCGACCATCTCGAGGACTCGCTCAAGAGCCAGCGTGGGGTTTTGGTCGGGGCGCTGGATCGGCGGGGTGAAACTTCCGAAACGAAGACGCCGGGACATCAATCCTCCTCACGCAGTCTCGGCTCGGTGCCGAGGACGCAAGGCACCACGATACAAACGGTTGGTAGGCAAATCAAGAGATTGCCGACACCATCAACGGGTCTAGCGAATCGTGAGCCCCGCATCGATCGGCAGCTGCACGCCAGTGATGTAGCGACCCGAGTCCGACACCAGGTAGAGGATCGCGTTGCTGATGTCCTGCGCCTCGACGAGGTCGATGGGCAGAGCATTCAGAAACAGCGGAGCCATGTCCTGCTCCTTTTCCAGCAGCCCAGGCATTCCGCCGAGTCCCTGGAGCATCGGGGTGTCGACACCTGTGGGGTGCACCGTATTGATCCGAATGTTGTGCTTGGCCAGCTCATTCGCCAGGGACTTCACCAAGCCCACGATGCCGTGCTTGGAAGCGGCGTAAGGGGCAAAGAAGGGGCGGCCCACGATCCCCAGCGTGGAGCTTGTTGCCACCATCGCGCCACCACCTGCGGCGATCAAATGAGGAACGCCTGCAACGAGGGTGTTCCACACCCCAGTGAGGTTGATGTCGATGGTGTCTTGCCAGACCTTCTCGCTGACTTCGTCCCACCGGTTCAGGGTCGAGATCCCGGCATTGGCCAACACGATGTCGAGGCGGCCAAGCTCGGCCACACCCGCGTCGACCGCTGCTTGCACCCCCTGCTTGTCGCGGACGTCCACGTGCGCGGTGACCACGCGACGACCCAAGGCCGCGACCTGGCGCTTGGTCTCTTCGAGGTCGGCCGGTGTGGCGAACACATAGCTGTCGGAACCACTGGGAGCGCAGATGTCGACGGCGATGATGTCGGCACCCTCGGCTGCCAATGTGACGGCGTGACTGCGGCCCTGCCCACGCGCAGCACCGGTGATGAATGCGACCTTGCCCTCGACACGACCGGTCATGGTGGTTCCTCCGTCAGAACTAGATGGTGGCCGGGTTGGCCAGGGCGGGAAGTGCGGGTGGTGCCGTCAGCGTCCGGCCGTGCTGCGGTGAAGTGCGATGCTGAACTCCGGGGTGCTGACGCGCACGGCGGAACTACGGGAATCCTCCGCCACGAGTTCAGCGACGTTCTGGAGTATCGAGTTGGTCGAACGCCGGAGGTCGGTGCGCAATGGCCCGGCCGCGAGCATGGCCTCGACCTCCGTGTCGGAGGTCATCAGGCGAAGCAGGAGCTCCTCGTCGCTGATGGACTTGCTGAACCGCTGGCGCACCTCCGCCAACGACGGCTGCGGAGCGGTCCAGCCGCGAAAGTGTGCGGCTCGGGGCTGGGCCATGATCCGGTCGTTGACCGCCGGGTCAATAGGGCGCGGCACTGGGCCGTAATGGCCCATGGCGTATTGGATCACCTCATCGGGCACGAGGCTGTAGCGCTCACCCGTGACGACGTTGAGCACCGCCTGCACCCCGACGAACTGCGAGAACGGGGTCGCCATGATCGGCTGGCCAAGCTCCTCGCGCACGCGCGGGATCTCTTCGAGCACGGCGGGCAGACGGTCGGCCATCCCATGCTGAGCCAGCTGGTTCTTCAACGTGCCCGTCATACCGCCGGGCAGTTGGTGGTCGTAGATGCGAGGGTCGTACTCGGCCATGGTGCCGGCGGGGAATCCAGCGTCGCCGGCGGCCCATTCGAAGTGCCGCGCCACTGGCTCGAACATCGAGGTGTCGAGCCTGTGCTCGAGCCCGAGCTGCTCGAGGATCGGCATCATGCCTTCGGTCGACGGCAGAGAGGGACCATTGGCCATCGGACGAGTGGCCGTGTGGAGCACGGTGAATCCGGCCTTGAGTCCCTCGATGTAGTTGTGCTGGGCGAGCCCAGTGGTGTTGTGACAGTGCAGTTCGAGTGCCGTGGCACCGGTGCTCGCGCGAAGTGCGGGGAGCAGAGTTTTGGCGCGTTCGGGCTTGAGGACACCTGCGGCGTCTTCGACGTAGATCGACTTCACGCCCGGCCAACGCGACATCTCACCGGCACGCTCGGCGAAGAAGGCGTCGTCATGGACGTCGGTGAGCCCGTACATGATCGCGGGCACCGGGGTACCCCCGGCCTCGTGGATGACCTTCGTCAACCGCAGCAGCGTGGGCATGTCGTAAAGACAGTCGTAGATCCAGAAGCTCGGCACGCCGTGCTTGATCAGAGTGCGGACCCAGAGATCCATGATGGAGTCGGGGGTGAACCCCATCCCCATGATGTTGCGCGAGCGCATTCCGCTGCGAACACTGTTGTTCGGGAGGTTCGCCACCAGGAAGTCCGTGGAGGCCCAGGGATTCTCGCGGAACTGCCGAAGCAGAACTGTGAACATCCCGGGGCCGGTGAGATCGACGACCTCGAATCCGGTGCGGTCCAGGTACGGCAGGGCCTGCGCCGCCTGGTAGGCGCGCAGTCGGATGCCCCACAGACTTTGCTGCCCATCGCGGAGCGTCTGGTCGATGAACTCGATGGTGCTTGCCACGATCAGGAACTCCTTGGTGGGCAGTGCTGGGCGTACTCACTACTCCTGCCGAGGCAGGACTCAGACCGGGTGGGGCTGGCCCGTTACTGCCACAGACCCTTGACCAGTCGGCGCCTCATCAGCATGGTGCGCATGTAGTAGTGCAGACCCATCTCCCAGGTGAACCCCATGCCCCCGTGCACCTGGATCGCACTCTCGGCCACCTTGATGGATGTGTCGAGGGCGTAGCGAGTCTGGCGCTGGGCATTCTCGGGCTCATGGCTAGCCCACACTGCCGCGGTCTCGGCGTACTGGGCCATGGAGTGCATGTCCGCAAGACGGTGCTTGATCGCCTGGAAACTGCCGATCGGCTTGCCGAACTGCTGGCGCTCCTTGGCGTAAGCAACCGACAAGTCGACGAGTTGGGCCGCAGCCCCCGCGGCCTCCGATGCCCACAGGATCGCGAGCTCATTCGCTGCAGCGGGTTCGAGCGCCGTGGTCCATGGCAGGATCCCTGCCCGCAGGTGCGGTGCGATGTCGTCTTCGGCTGCCTCGGGAGAGAGCTCGAGGACATCGGCCGCCTGGCCGATACTGCGGGCCACACTCACCCCGGCGCCGAGGGCGAACGGCGCGACACCACTCGAACCTCGTGCACCTACGCGAGCCACCGACACAGTGACGGGCCCGTCGGACTCACGTGCAGCGGCAGACCAGCGCTTGGCCCACATCGTCTCGATCAGAGGAAGTGCTACGCACGTGTGTCCCCACACCATCGCCACCTCGGCGAGATCGCGCAGTGATGCGCCACCACCGTCGTGGCTCTCCGGCACCCCGACGAGGTCCCAACCACCGTCTCCGATGGTGGCCCAGGGCATGGGGTCGCGGTGGGCGTAGTCGGCGACAGGAGTGCCGGCCACGGCACGCTCGGCCAAATCGCGAATCGCGTCGGCCGAGACGCGCCCGACCTCGGAAGCCTCAAGAGTTGTCATCGTGGTAGCCCCAACACGCGATCGCCGATGATGTTTCGCTGAATCTCGTTTGCCCCGGAGTAGATCGAGCAGGCCCGGGTTTCGAGGTATTGATTGCGCCAGTGCTCGTCGTGGTCCGGGCAGTCGAGAGCGACCGCAAAGGACGTGAGCTCCTGCCAGAGCTCACTCCACATGACCTTGAGCATGCAGGTGGCCTGGAAGAATCGCTCGACGTCGTCGACTCGGTCGAGGGCCTTCATGATCTGCCATCTGATCAATTCGAGCCTGGTGTCGAGGGACTCGACCGTGGCTGAGTGCTCCGTCCCGCCCGCGCAGCAGCGGGTCAGGATGTCGAGATCACCGCGGATCTCCACATACCGAGATATTCCCTCGACCCCGCCCCGCTCGGAGGTCAAGGTGGTCATGGCGACCTTCCAGCCCTGGCCCTCCTCCCCCACCCGATCGTCGTCGGAGATGAAGACGTCGTCGAAGAAGACCTCGGCGAAGTGCGAGGCTCCGGAGATCTGGCGGATGGTGCTGAAGGTGATACCCGGCTGCTTCATATCGAGCAGGAAGAAGGTGAGGTTCTTGTAGCGAGGATCCTCATTGCTCGTCTTAGCCAGCAGGATCGCGCGGTCGGAGTACTGCGCGAAACTCGTCCAGATCTTCTGTCCGTTGACGAGCCAGCCGCCCTCAGTGCGTCGGGCGAAGGTAGCCACTGACGCAAGGTCGGAGCCGGCGCCGGGCTCGGAGAAGCCCTGGCACCAGATCGACTCACCGCTGAGGATCGCTGGAATGTACCGCGCGCGTTGGTCATCCGTGCCATGTGTCAACAGGGTGGGGATGGTGAGGATGGTGCCGATACGCCCCAGGGCGTCCGGGGCGTTCGCGCGGGCGGCCAATTCGTGGAAGAGGACTTCTTCGCGAAGCCCGAGCCCTTGTCCGCCCACCTCGCGCGGCAGTGCAAGGCCGGCGTATCCGCCGGCGTGGAGCTGACGGCCCCACTCCTTGCGGATCTCGATCGTCTCTTCTTCGCTCAGGGCGCCGCGCTCATCGATCCAGCGCTGGGAGACGTTCTCACTGAGCCATTGACGTGCGCCTTCAACGAAGGACCCTCGATCCGAACCCATGGTCACCGAGCCTCCGATTCACCAACCGTTCGTTTGGTATGAACGAACAATACCGGTCGTGATGAACCTGTCAACCGCAAGTAAGCGAACCCTAAGGCTTGGGGAGGACGCCACGTGCCGACCCGGCTTCGCGCACGGATGCGAGGTAGGCCAGGTGTTCCTGCGAGGTGCTCGCCAGAAGCTGGGAGAGACGTTCGCTGTCCATGGCAGCACCAAAGTCGGTTTCGAAGGTGACGTTGAGCATGCGCTTGGTCAGGCCCATCGCGAAGGTGGGTGCCGTGGCGAGCGAGGCGACGAAGGCATCAGCCTGCTCGCGGAACTCCGCTGCATTCCACAGCCGGGCCGCGATACCGAGGTCGAAGGCCTCCTGGGCCATCACCGAGCGGCCGGTGAGGATGATCTCCTTGGCCCTGTGCAGGCCGACCTGGCGAGCCAACCAGTAGGTCGTGCCGAAGTCCGGCACAAGGCCGCGGGCGATGAACACCGACTGGAAGATGGCCGTGTCGTCGATGAGCACGAAATCGCACGCCATCGCCAAGCCGAAGCCTGCGCCACTGGCATAGCCGCGAACCTCGGCCACGACGGGCTTCTCCATCTCGGCGATGAGCTGGCCAAGATCCTTGGCCATCGTGAGCTTCGCCGCGGTGTCGGTCGTGCCGTTGCCCATCTCCTTGACATCGCCACCCGAGCAGAAGGCGCGATCGTCCCCGGCGAGAACGACTGCGCGAACAGCGACGTCGCGGGCAGCATCATCGAGGATCGTGCGCAGGCCTCGCCGCACTTCCCAGTTGATGGCATTGCGCGCCTTAGGGCGATTGAACTGCACGCGCAGCACCCCCGCATCCAACGTGGTGAGGATCGGCGGCTCGTCGTGCGACGTGGCTGACATGGGATCACGTGTCCTTCGGGGCTGGTTCGCGAATGCGTTCAGGGGGCGATGGACCGGCCACCGCAGACGGTGAGCACCTGCCCGGTGATGTAGGACGCGGCGTCGGAGACCAGGAACACCACCGCATCGGCCACATCGTCAGCCGTACCGATACGACCGGCGGGGACCTTGTCGACCAGGCCGCTGAGGACCTCGGCCGGCATGGCCTGGGTCATCGGCGAGTCGATGAGGCCGGGCGCCACGGCGTTGGCACGCACCCGCGGCGCCCACTGCTGAGCCAGCGCCCGAGTGAAGCCGATGAGGGCCGACTTGGAGGTCACGTAGTTCGACTGCCCGAAGTTGCCCAGAGCTGCACGCGAACTCATCGACACCACCGAGGAACCCTCGGCAAAGAGTTCGCGCAGACCGAGTGTGAGCCTCATCGCGACGAGCAGGTTGACTTCAATGACCTGTTCGAACTGCTCGGTCGTCATGTTCTGCATCCGGGCATCACGGGTGATTCCGGCGTTGTTGACCAGCGCCATGAGTGGGATTCCCGTGGCCCGCACCGCATCTGCGACCGCGGCAACCCCTTCGTCGGTCGAGAGGTCGGCCACTGAGTGTTCGGCGAGCAAGCCCACCGACCTGATGTCATCGGCCACCTGAGCCACGGCCGGGCTGCGATCGACCAGCAGTACATGGAATCCGGCTTCGGCCATACGACGAGAGATCGGGATCCCGAGCCCACCCGCGGCTCCGGTGATAACCGCACATCCGCGCATCACGGCACTACCTTCCCGATCATTCCCTTAGCCACATTAAGTACTTGACCCATGAGGCCCGGGGTCGTCATGGCTGACTCGAGGACCTCAACGGGCGGGTCGGCATCGCGATCGACCGCGACGACATTCACCCGCCACCCCTTGCTCGCGCCCTCGAAGGTGATCGCGCGCATCAGCCCGAGTAGGCCAGTCGCGACGGCCGCATCCTCGAGCGTGCCCTGACCGATGAGGTCGGGTGCGTTCACCACGATCACACTGGGCTCGCCCTCGGTGACGGCGCCCCGGACCGACTCGAATGCCTCAAGCAGTTGGGCGCCGACGTCCTCAAGTGAGGTCGCCGAGCGCTGACGGATGAGCGCGCTCATCGCGGCCTCGTCGCGATCAGCGTGACGAAGACACCCGTCTGGACTATCTCGCCGTCCTGATTCACGACATCAACACGCTGCTCGACCACGCCCTGCGTGTCCTTCGAAGTGGGGCGCGATTCGATGACCGTGGTGACCGCGGTGATGGTGTCGCCGATGAACACCGGGCGCTTGAACACCCACGACTTCACCTCGGCGAATGCCTTCACCACACCGTAGAAAACGCCCATCTGCTGACGCAGGCCCGTGGCCATCGCGAGCACCAGCAGGCCGTGTACGACACGACGGCCGAACGGGCCAGCGGCCGCATAGACATCGTCGACGTGCAGGGGGTTGAAGTCGCCCGAGAGCCCAGCGAAGGCCGAGACGTCAGCCTCGGTGATGGTGCGGCGCTGGGAGATCCAGCGCGTACCCAACGGCATGTCCTCCCAGTAGCAGCGGGACAGGGCGTCGGGGATCAGCGGATCGGGCAGGGGTTCGTCGGGGTTCACAGAATCGCCATCGCATTCACAGGTGAGCTGAGTCCGCCCGGAACCGCAAGCGGAGCCGCGACGAACAGGAAGGTATAGCGCCCGAGCTCCGCACATCGCAGCGCGAGCGCGTCGAAGTCGAGGATCTCCCCGAACACAAAGCCGAGCATGGGGATGAGTCGTCGGTGGAGGGAGCCGTCAGCGACGTTGCCCGGTGCACTCTCGATCGCGACGTTGTCACTGCACACGGCGGCGACGTGGTTGTCCCAGAGGTAGCGCGCGGTGTCCTCGTTGGCACGCAGTCCCGAGAACCGGGCCGACACCTCGGACGAAGCTCGTCCCTCTGGTGAGAGCGCACGGTAGGCCGCGACCCAGCCCATGCGGATGCACAGGATGTCGCCGGGGGCCAGGGTGACACCTTCGTCACGGGCCACCGCCTCGAGAGTGGAGACCTCGATGAGCTCTTCGCCCATGGCGTCGTAAGCGATTCCCTGACGTTCGAACCAGCCGGCCACGTCGAGAAGAACGCCGCGGCCGGTGACACCGTGACGGGCGAAGTGCTCAATGCTCAATGTGTCGGTGTCATCGGGCGCAAGCTCGGTCACGCCGCCGTAGAAGCCGAACTCGCGGGCGCGCACGTGCCGGAAGCCGTCCCACTGTGAGGACGACTGTGGGTTGTAGGAATTGAGGACGTCCTCGAAGTTGTTGCGGTCGCCTCCGGAGTACACGGAGTGGACAAGCACCTCGCGACCAAACAGGGGCGGGTCGATGAGACCGAGGGAAAGGCCGAGTGCGATCGCCTCACCCTCGGTGACACCTGCGGCGGCGGCCGCGATATCCGAGGGCTGCGTGATTGACAGCGTGCCGAGGTTAGGGTCGAGGATCCCCCAGGAGTGAGGCAGCCCAAGCTTGGGATGGACCGGCAGCTCGTCGTAGGAGGGGATCACGTGGTGGTCCTCGACTGTGAGGCTTCGCGGTCCCATGCGCCCAGGACACCATCCGCGCGCAGCGCGAACTTCTGCACTCTCCCGGTCTCGGTACGGGGGAAGGACTCGCGGAACACGATGTAGCGCGGGCGCATGAAGTCGCCCAACTTGGTGCCGCACCAGTCGCTGAGTTCCGACTCGGTGAGGGTGGCACCGGGCTGCAGC
>CAFBND010000041.1_pt1 | contig 19035 bp, 15 predicted proteins | sample 7269171 | NCBI WGS metagenome assembly CAFBND01 (sample SAMEA6814083, study PRJEB35770) | uncultured Actinomycetes bacterium | biome: Freshwater; feature: Freshwater reservoir; material: water | place: Czech Republic | collected 2017-05-23 | depth 30m m | reverse complement strand
GCGCCGCAGGTGCGCGATGCCAACCGCTTCTACGCCCGTCACGGATTCACACAGATGGTCACCCGACGCTCGTCGCCTGTGTCCCAATTGCGCCGCAAGCTCGGAGTCGATGTCCGGCTCGACCAGATCGACACAACGATCGAGCTCACGCCTGTCGAGCGCTCGTTGCGCCGACGCGCGCTGCTCTCACCGCGACGATCAGCTCGAAGCGCGCGCGGCTGATCTACGGGGCGTCTCGTAGCAGGCAGGTGAGCCGTGCCGTGCACACCCGACCGCCCTCGTCGTCCAGAATCACGATTTCGTAGGAGGCCAAGGTCTTCCCCAGCGAGATGGCACGCGCCGATCCCGTGACGAATCCTGCGGTGGCACTGCGGTGATGGGTGGCGTTGATCTCGATCCCCACAGGCATCCGGCCCGGCCCAGCATGCACCGAGGCCGCGATCGACCCGAGCGACTCGGCGAACACCACGCTGGCCCCGCCGTGCAGGAGGCCATAGGGCTGCCGGTTGCCCGAAACGGGCATTCGGCCGGCCGTAAGCGTGGCTGACACCTCGGTGATGTCGATGCCCATCTTCTCGGCGAGTTCGCCGAGACCGAACTCCTGCAGGCGCTCGAGGTGATCTGTCATGGACTCAGCCTAGGATCCGGGTGTGAACCAGACGCCAGCACGGCCCCGGCTTCTCCTGCTCGACGGCCACTCGCTCGCATATCGCGCGTTCTACGCCCTCCCCGTCGAGAACTTCTCCACGAGCACCGGCCAGCCCACCAATGCGGTCTACGGGTTCACCTCGATGCTGATCAACTGCCTGCGCGATGAGAAGCCCACGCACGTCGCGGTGGCATTCGACGTCTCCCGCATCACCTTCAGATCGGCGGAGTTCCCCGACTACAAGGCCAACAGAGCAGCCAGCCCTGACGAGTTCAAGGGCCAGGTGCCCTTGATCCGCGAGGTCCTCGACGCCCTCTCCATTCCCTACGTTCAAGTCGAAGGCTTCGAGGCCGACGACGTCATTGCCACTCTGGCCACCCAGGCCGAGGCCGACGGGTTCGACGTCCTCGTGATCACCGGCGACCGCGACGCCTACCAACTCGTCAATGAGCACTGCACCGTCCTGTATCCCAAGAAGGGCGTGAGCGATCTTGCGCGCATGACCCCCGACGCGGTCGAGGAAAAGTACGGCCTTACCCCGACCCAGTACCCCGACTACGCGGCGCTGCGTGGAGACCCCAGCGACAACCTGCCCTCGATCCCAGGGGTGGGGGAGAAGACCGCATCCAAGTGGGTTCGTGAGTTTGGCTCCCTCGATGCCCTCGTTGATCGCGTGGGCGAGGTCAAGGGCAAGGCTGGCGATGCGCTGCGGGCTGCACTGCCCAGTGTGCTGCTCAACCGCAGGCTGACCGAACTTGTCCGCGACGTCGACCTCCCGCTGCGCCCTGCGGATCTCGAGCGGCGATCGTTTGACCGCGAGCAGGTTCACGAGGTGTTCGACGCGTTGCAGTTCCGCGTTTTACGCGAACGGCTCTTCGCCTCGCTGCCAGCCGAAGCCAAGGACCCCGCCGAAATCGCGATGGCGGCTGAGGCCGTCGTCGACCTCGAGGTACTCGCATTCGGTTCCGTCTCGGCCTGGCTTGCCGAGCACGCGCCCGCAGGGGCTCGTACCGGCATGGCGGTCGACGGCCTATGGGCTCAAGGAACGGGCGACGTCGACGGCATCGCGATCGCGTCCGCAGACGGCTCAGTCGCCTACGCCGCGATCGCGAACATGAGCCCCGAAGACGAATCTGCCATCGCCGCGTGGCTGTCGGACAAATCACGGCCCAAGGCACTCCATGACGCGAAAGGCCCCGAGCTCGCGATCCGCGCACGGGGTTGGCACCTCGGCGGTCTCACGTGCGACACCGCACTTGCGGCCTATCTTGTGTTGCCTGGTCAGCGCTCGTTCGACCTCAGCAACCTCACCCCGCGGTTCCTGGGCCGCGAGCTCACCGCAATCGATCACGGTGCGGCCGCCCAACTGAGTTTCGACACCGAGCCCGACAGCATTCGCCTCGAGAGACTCGGCCTGCACGCCCGCTCCACTCTCGAGCTTGCCGATGCCCTCGAGAAGGAGCTCGACGAACGCGGCGGCACATCCCTCATGCGCGAGGTCGAACTGCCCCTGCTCCATGTGCTCGCCGATCTCGAGCAGGTCGGTATCGCCGCCGATCCCACGCACCTCGAACTCCTGGACTCCGAGTTCGCCGAGAGTATGCGCATCGCCGAGACCTCCGCGCACACCCTCGCTGGCCGTCCCTTCAATATCGGGTCCCCCAAGCAACTGCAGGAGATCCTGTTCGGCGAGCGCGGTCTTCCGACCACCAAAAAGATCAAAACTGGATACACGACTGATGCTGAGGCACTGCAGAGCCTGTTCGCGCGCACCGGCGATCCATTGCTCGAACAACTGCTCCGCTGGCGAGACGTGTCCAAACTCCGCCAGACCGTGACCGGTCTTCTGGCCGCCATCGCGGACGACGGTCGCATCCACACCACCTTCAACCAGATCGTGGCCGCCACTGGTCGACTCTCCTCGCAGGACCCCAACCTGCAGAACATCCCGATCCGTACCGACGCTGGGCGCCGCATCCGCAGTGGCTTCGTGGTGGGCGCGGGCTACGAGTGCTTGCTCACGGCCGACTACAGCCAGATCGAAATGCGCCTCATGGCCCACCTCTCGGAGGATGCCGGGCTCATCGACGCCTTCAATTCCGGCGAGGATCTCCACACCACGGTGGCCGCTCGCGTGTTCGACGTCGCTCCCGAGGCTGTCGACCCCGAGATGCGACGACGCATCAAGGCCATGTCCTATGGCCTTGCCTACGGCCTGTCCTCGTATGGGCTCGCCCAACAGCTCGGGATCGAGCCGCACGAGGCCAGTCGGCTGATCGATGAGTATTTCCAGCGGTTCGGGGGCATCCGCGACTATCTGCGCGATGTCGTCGACCGTGCTCGTGGCACTGGCTACACCGAAACCATGTTGGGCAGGCGGCGGTACTTGCCCGATCTCACCTCGGATGTCAGGCAGCGGCGCGAGATGGCCGAGCGCATGGCGCTCAACGCACCCATCCAGGGCTCGGCGGCCGACATCGTGAAGATCGCGATGCTGCGTGTCGATGCGGCCCTACGGGCCGCATCATTGCGATCCAGAATGCTGTTGCAGGTCCATGACGAACTCGTCCTCGAGGTTGCGCCCGGGGAACTCGAGCAGGTCGAGGCTCTTGTCCGTGAAGGTATGGGCGGCGCAGTGCCGCTCACGGTGCCGCTCGACGTCTCGGTCGGCATCGGCCGCACCTGGGAAGACGCCGGGCACTAGGCGGGAGATCGTCAAGGCTCGCCGACATCCGGCGTTGCCGTTCGTCGCGTGCCAGACTCGCGATATGGGGTCACTCCGCGTCTCGCTCGTTGCCGTCGTCGCGTCCGCGACCATGCTGACTGCGTGCGCGACCACGGGGGTGATCGGCCAGGGCCCCGCGACCGATGTTGCCTTCACCCCCTGCGACAAGATCGCCTGCGCGGGCACCCTGAACGGGGCGCACTACGAGATCGTCATGCCGGCCCAGTGGAACGGCACCCTGTTGCTGTATTCGCACGGGTACCGGCCCTCGCAACCCGTGCCTCCCGGATTCGATCCGGTCGACACCACCGCGGAGCCTGCACCGGGCTGGGCCAGCGGCTCCAAGGCCATCGGCAACGCCCTACTCCAGCGTGGCTTCGCGCTCGCCGGCTCGTCTTACGCGGCGAACGGATGGGCCGTGCCCGAGGGCATCGCGGCGGGAGAGGATCTTTTCGCCTACTTCCGCGAGAACCTCGCGGTGCCGCAGCGCGTCTACGCCTGGGGTGACTCACTCGGTGGGCTCATCACAGCCGAACTCGCCGAGCGCCATCCAGACTGGGTCAGCGGGTCCGCGCCGGTGTGCGGCGTCCTCGCGGGAGCCATACCGTCGTTCGATCTCTCTCTCGATGTCGAGTACGCCGTCCGCGAATTGCTCTGGCCGCAGTTCCGCATCACCGGCTTCACCAGCTACGAGGACGCCCTCACCAACCTCGAGACCGCCGCGAAGCGCGTACTCGCGGCTGCCGCCGACACGCGGAACGGCGGTGCGGCGAAGGTGCTCTACATCGCCGCGGTCGGTGGGGCGCCTCTAGCCACACAGCGCTTCGATGGATCCACGCAGACCTCTCGCCTGAATGCCGCGGCCGAGGGCGTGATCACAGCACTCGGGATGGGCACCTACGGGCGTTACGACATCGAGCAGCGCGTTGACGGCAATCCGAGCACGAACATCGACACCGACTACTCGTACCGTGCCGACGCCCGCGAGCGTCAGGCTATCGACGCGCTAGCACCTGGCGCGACGGCAAAGTATTCCGCTGCTCTTGCCGCTGGCCAACGAACCTCAGCCGATGTCAACGCGCGGTCCAGCGCGACAGCACTCGGTGATCCTCAGGGCACCGCATCCACTCCCATGATCACCTTGCACACGATCTCCGATCCACTGGTGATCTCCGCGAACGAGTCCTGGTACCAGGCACGCTCGGATCAAGCGGACAGCGGCGCCTCTCAACTCGTGCAGTTGATCACCGTGCCCCCCGCCACCTACCCGCAGCAGCCAGGGGCGCCCTACGGCGCTGGCCACTGCAATCTCACGCCCGCCAGTCGACTCGGGCTCATCACACTGCTCGACGACTGGATCCGCAACGCAGCGGAACCAGACCCCTCGTCGGCGGCGTTAGTAGCCGCGCTGGGCCCCGCTTCCGGCTTCGACCCCGCGGCTGTGGCACCCCCGTGGCCCGCAGACCGCTGACGGCGATCCCCAGCCCGAGCCCGCTCACGACTCACAGCAGTTCGCACACCCAGATCGCGGTACCGGGGATGAGTCGCCCGCGCGTGGGTGACCATCCGCCCCAAATCTCCTCGTTCGCCTCGGGCCACTCGGGCTCCACTAGATCCACGACTCGAAAGCCCGAGTCCACGAGCGCTCGCAGTGTGTCTCCGAGTGTGCGGTGGTGCTCGACGTAGCTGGGCGTGCCATCCTCGTCGCGCTCGACATAGGGGGTTCGATCGAAATACGGCCGATCGGCCACGAGCCCCGCCGGACCGGGCGCGTCGGGGAAGGCCCATCGGATTGGGTGGGTCACGGAGAACACCCATCGCCCACCGCGACGCAGCACCCGAGCGACCTCCGAAAACACCGCGCCGGCATCGGCCACGAACGGGATTGCCCCGTAGGCCGAGCACGCGAGATCGAAACTGGCGTTCGCAAAAGGCAGGCGCGCCGCGTCCGCCTGCACCAGCGGCACCACGGGGGAGTGTGCGCGTGCGTGGCGGAGCATCGAATGGGAGATGTCGAGCGCCACCACCTCGGCACCCTGCGATGCCAGCCAACGCGCCCCTTGGGCACCGCCGGCCCCGATCTCGAGGATCCGCCGTCCGGTTATCGGGCCCAGCAGTGTGAGTTGGGCCTCCGTCCATCCCTCCGGCCCCCACACCAGGGCGCCCCGGGGGGTCTCGTCGCCGAGGAAACGACCGTGCTCTGCGGCATAAGCCACAGCCTCGGCGTCCCACCACGTCCGCGAGGCCCTCAGACTGGCGTCCGAAGACAGCCCCGATCTTCCGACACGGTTTGACCCTTGATCTGCCACCTCCGTAGTCTGACGGGTGCGTCGCGGGCCTGCGCGCACCTCATACCGAGCAGGCACGTGCATGTCGTACGTCGTGATCCCAGGTTGCACCCCTCGCGGGAGCCGCACGGAAGCGCCGCATGATCAGGGCCCGCCGTCGCATCCGTCACCACACCAATCCGCCGGAGCCTTCCACTCCATGACTTCCATCATCGAGACCCCCAGGGTCAGCCAGATCGCCGTGAACGACATCGGCGACGCAGAGGCCTTCGCGGCCGCCGTCGACGCGACGATCAAGTACTTCAACGACGGTGACATCGTCGAGGGCATCATCGTCAAGGTCGACCGCGACGAGGTTCTGCTCGACATCGGCTACAAGACCGAGGGCGTCATCCCCTCACGTGAACTCTCCATCAAGCACGACGTCGACCCCAATGAGGTCGTCAAGCTCGGCGATGTCGTCGAGGCCCTCGTCCTCCAGAAGGAGGACAAGGAAGGTCGTCTGATCCTGTCCAAGAAGCGCGCACAGTACGAGCGCGCATGGGGCACGATCGAGAAGATCAAGGAAGAGGATGGCGTCGTCACCGGCACCGTCATCGAGGTCGTCAAGGGCGGCCTGATCATCGACATCGGTCTTCGCGGCTTCCTGCCCGCCTCCCTTGTCGAGATGCGTCGCGTCCGCGATCTCCTGCCGTATGTCGGCAAAGAGCTCGAAGCGAAGATCATCGAACTCGACAAGAACCGCAACAACGTTGTGCTCTCGCGCCGCGCCTGGCTCGAGCAGACTCAGAGCGAGGTCCGTCAGACCTTCCTCACGCACCTGCAGAAGGGCCAGATCCGCTCCGGCGTCGTCTCGTCCATCGTCAACTTCGGTGCTTTCGTCGACCTGGGCGGCGTTGACGGTCTCGTCCACGTCTCCGAGCTGTCCTGGAAGCACATCGACCACCCGTCCGAGGTCGTCGAGGTTGGCACCGAGGTCACCGTCGAGGTGCTCGATGTCGACATGGATCGCGAGCGCGTTTCCCTGTCACTCAAGGCCACGCAGGAAGACCCCTGGCAGCAGTTCGCCCGTACGCACCAGATCGGCCAGGTCGTTCCCGGCAAGGTCACCAAGCTGGTTCCGTTCGGTGCGTTCGTGCGCGTCGATGAGGGCATCGAGGGCCTGGTCCACATCTCCGAGCTGGCCGAGCGCCACGTGGAGTTGCCGGAGCAGGTCGTCACCGTGGGCAGCGACATCTTCGTCAAGGTCATCGACATCGACCTCGAGCGTCGTCGCATCTCGCTCTCGCTGAAGCAGGCGAGTGAGGGCATCACGGGCTCGGACGAAGAGCACTTCGACCCGGCGCTCTACGGAATGGCCGCCACGTACGACGAGGCCGGCGGCTACGTCTACCCCGACGGCTTCGACCCCGCGACGGGCGAGTGGCTCCCGGGCCACGAAACCGCGCAGGCCGAATGGGAGCGTCAGTACGCCGAGGCTCACGCCCGCTGGGAGCTCCACAAGTCCCAGGTCGAGGAGCAGCGCAAGGCTGACGCCGAGGCCGGTGTGACCGCTGACGCAGCCACCGGTGGCCAGTCCTACGCCTCACCGGCTCCGGAGGCTGCGGGCACCCTCGCGACCGACGAAGCCCTGCAGGCGTTGCGCGACAAGCTCACCGGCGCCTGATCGACCCGGCACGACCCCGTACGTCTCAGCACCCCCGGACCTACTGGTCCGGGGGTGCTGCTGTGTGGGCAGTAGATTCGCTCCCATGCGCATCGGACTCACGGGCGGGATCGGTGCGGGCAAGAGCGCGGTCGCCGCGCGCTTGGCTGCCCGAGGCGCCATCGTGATCGATGCCGATCGCATCGCCCGCGAGGTCGTCGAACCCGGAACGCCCGGACTTGCCTCGGTTGTCGACGTATTCGGCCCCGACGTACTTTCCGCTGACGGTTCATTGGACCGTGCTGCGGTCGCTGCCCTCGTCTTCCACGACAGCGCGAAGCTCGCCGCGCTGGAGTCGATAGTCCATCCCCTGGTGAACCGTCGATCCTCCGAGTTGCTCGCCGCCGCTCCTGCGGACGCGGTGGTTGTTTATGACGTGCCTTTGCTGGCCGAGACCATGGCCAAGGACCCCGCGCGAGATTTCAACTTCGACACGATCATCGTGGTGCAGGCACCACGTGCAGATCGACTGCGACGCCTCGTGGCCCGGGGTCTCACCGAGGCCGATTCCGAGGCCCGAATGGCCGCGCAGGTTACGGACGAGCAGCGCCGGGCGATCGCCGACTACCTCATTTCCAACGCCGGCAACCTCGACGACCTCGACGCCGAGGTCGACGCACTCTGGAACACCCTGGTCAGCACGGGTGACGTACCAGCATGACGAGGCCCGTCACCGATCTCCAGCGCACCGTGGCGCCCTTCGAGGTGATCAGCGACTACATCCCCTCGGGCGACCAGCCAACGGCGATCGCCGACCTCGCGCGACGTATCGAGGCCGGTGAGCAAGACATCGTGCTGCTCGGGGCCACCGGCACCGGGAAATCTGCAACCACCGCATGGCTTATCGAGAAGCTGCAGCGACCCACACTCGTGATGGCCCCCAATAAGACCTTGGCCGCGCAGCTCGCAAACGAATTCCGCGAACTACTCCCCAACAATGCCGTCGAGTACTTCGTCAGCTACTACGACTATTACCAGCCCGAGGCCTACATCCCCCAGAGCGATACCTACATCGAGAAGGACTCGTCGGTGAACGAGGAGGTCGAGCGGCTACGCCACTCGGCAACCAACTCACTGCTCACCCGACGCGACGTCATCGTCGTAGCCAGCGTGTCATGCATCTACGGCCTGGGCACCCCCCAGGAGTACGTCGATCGCATGGTCCGGCTTCGCGTGGGCCTCGAGTGGGACCGCGACGACCTTCTGCGCCGGCTCGTGTCGATCCAATACACCCGTAACGACATCGCCTTCACCCGTGGAACTTTCCGTGTTCGAGGCGACACCATCGAGGTGTTCCCCGTCTACGAAGAGCACCCCGTGCGCATCGAGATGTTCGGCGACGAGGTCGAGCGACTCATGACCTTGCATCCCGTCACCGGCGAGATCTTGACTGAGGACCCCGAGCTCTACATCTTCCCCGCCACCCACTACGTCGCGGGCCCCGAGCGAATGGAGCGCGCGATCATCGCGATCGAGGCCGAACTGGGCGAGCGTCTCGAGGAGATGGAGCGCCAGGGCAAGCTACTCGAGGCCCAGCGCCTTCGGATGCGCACCACGTACGACCTCGAGATGATGCGCCAGGTCGGATTCTGCTCGGGCATCGAGAACTACTCGCGCCACATTGACGGACGCGAGGCCGGCAGCGCGCCCAACACCCTGCTCGACTACTTCCCCGAGGACTTCCTTCTCGTCATCGACGAATCGCACGTGACCGTGCCCCAGATCGGCGCGATGTTCGAAGGCGACATGAGTCGCAAGCGCAACCTGGTCGAGCACGGTTTCCGCCTCCCGAGCGCGATGGACAACCGCCCACTGCGCTGGGCTGAGTTCGTCGAGCGCGTGGGCCAGACCGTCTACCTCTCCGCCACCCCCGGCCCCTATGAACTAGGCAAGGTCGGGGGAGACGTCGTCGAGCAAGTCATCAGGCCCACCGGGCTGATCGATCCCGAGGTGATCGTCAAACCAACCAAGGGCCAGATCGACGATCTCATCGGCGAGATCAAGGCCCGCACCGAGCGCGACGAGCGCGTACTCGTGACCACGCTGACCAAGAAGATGTCAGAGGACCTCACCGACTACCTTCTCGACCAGGGGATCCGGGTGCGCTACCTGCACTCGGAGGTCGACACCCTGCGGCGCATAGAACTCCTTCGCGAACTTCGCCTCGGAGTGTTCGACGTGCTCGTCGGCATCAACTTGCTGCGTGAAGGGCTCGACCTGCCCGAGGTTTCGCTGGTCGCAATCCTCGACGCCGATAAGGAGGGCTTCCTGCGCTCGGGCACGGCGCTGATCCAGACGATTGGACGGGCGGCCCGCAATGTCAGCGGACAGGTCCACATGTATGCCGACACCATCACCCCGTCGATGGCCAAGGCGATCGACGAGACCAACAGGCGTCGCGCCAAGCAGGTCGCCTACAACCTCGCGATGGGAGTCGACCCCACACCCTTGCGCAAGAAGATCGCGGATATCACCGACCTCATCACCCGCGAGGATGCCGACACCGACGAGTTGCTCTCGGGCGCGAATCGCTCACGTGGCCGAGGGCCTGTGCCCGGACGCTCGTCGGGGGGCTCCGGGCCACTCGATGTCTCGGGTATGCCCGCACGTGACCTCGCCGATCTGATCGCCCAACTCTCGGACCAGATGCACGCCGCCGCCGCCGAGCTGCAGTTCGAGGTTGCCGCGCGACTGCGCGACGAAGTCGGCGACCTGAAGAAGGAACTGCGCGCCATGCAGGCGGCGGGACACGGCTGAGGCACCCAACTACTGAGGCACCTCGGTGAAACCGATGGGAGAGGGCGTAACGGTGGGCGCGATGCCTCGGTCGGCGGAGCGCACTGAGACCTTGTCGTTGGCCATGGTGCCTCCGGCGCTGTAGCCCACGTACGGACTGGCGTCGTCGTAGGGGTAGGTGTTGGCGCCCAGGGGAGTTCTCGTATCCCACACCGATACCGCGACGGTGTCGGGCCCCGCCCACGACCCGAATCCACTGGGGCCGCGGCCGTGATCGCACAGCGTAACGGTGGCGATCCCAGTTCCGGGATGGGATGGGTTGGTGCTCCTGTAGTAGGTGGTGAACGTCGTGCACCCGCCCTTGGTCCACGACCCGTCATGGTCACTTGGCCGTGGGGCTGAGTCCTGCGAATGTGCGGGGGCGAGCGGGATGTGACCGTGGTTGTTTATCTGATTGTTCAGCGAATCAAGAGCCCATCCCTCGAAGGTGAACCTCACGAGCCCGTCACGCCAGCTGCCCTTGATCTGCCAACTTCCATGGGAGTAGTTCGCGGATGTCTCGATGCGCGCGGTGGTGTCGCTCATTCCTGGGGCCGACGTGCGCCGGACGTCCGTCAAGCCCGCGATGTTGAAGACCGTAGAACTCTTCAGGCTGACCTGGCCGCTCGCAGACGCCCTGCTCTCGAAACCGAGTGCTCTCCAACTTGGGCCGCTGGTCGGGTCGCAGGCCGCGAGAGTGCCGGCAGCCAATGCCAATGCAACGACGGCGGTCAATTTCTTGCCATTCATTGCGGCTCCCATTAGTGGGGTGTGAGGAGTGGGGTTCACACCATGATCGCCAGCATGCCCGAACCGCGCAAGCATCCATTGCGCACTCGGCCCAGTTCACGTTGCCGTGACAACTGGGCACCACGTCACCACGCCTGACCATCTGAGGAACCTCATCATGTGGAAGAATCGGCGCACACTCAATCAAAGTCAGGACTTCTCCGCCCGTGCTCATTCCTGGGTATATCTGGCTCGCCACCTTGGCCCTGTACGCCGCACTGTTCGTGCTTGATCTTGTTGTAGTCGGCCGACGCCCGCACATACCCACCACCGCTGAGTGCCTACGCTGGCTCGGCCTGTATGTCGGGCTCGCCGTCGCATTCGGCCTGGGTCTGGGCGCCTGGGCTGGCCGGGACTACTCAGTCCAGTTCTTCGCGGGCTGGGTCACCGAGTACAGCCTGTCGGTCGACAACCTGTTCGTGTTCCTCCTGATCATGGCCCGGTTCTATGTGCCGAGGCAGTTGCAGCAGGCCGCCCTCATGTGGGGGATCCTGATCGCTCTCGTTCTGCGCGCGTTCTTCATCGTCGTCGGCGCCGCTGTGATCGCCCGGTACAGCTGGGTGTTCTACCTCTTCGGAATCTTCCTGGTGTTCACCGCGGTGCACCTGGCCCGTGAAGGCGAAACAGACGACGAGGAGTATCACGAGAATGCGATAGTGCGGTGGGTAAGCCGCGTACTGCCCTCCACACCAGAGTTTGATGGCAGCCGGCTGCGCACGCGTGTCGGCGGACGCCGCCTCTGGACACCACTTCTCGTCGTGTTGATCTCCTTGGGAACCACAGATCTGCTGTTTGCCCTTGATTCGATCCCCGCAATATTCGGCCTCACGCAGGAGGCCTACATCGTCTTCGCTGCCAATGTTTTCGCGCTTCTGGGCCTTCGCCAGCTCTACTTCCTTCTCGGAGACCTCCTCGCGCGCCTGGTCTACCTCAGCGTCGGCCTCGCGGTGGTGCTCGGATTCATCGGGGTGAAACTCGTGTTGTCAGCGCTCCACACCAACAGCGTGCCATTCATCAACGGGGGGACTCCGGTGGAAGTGCCCGTGCCCTCTACGGGGCTGAGCCTCGCCGTGATCGTCGCGGTGCTTGCCGTCACGACCGTGGCCAGCATCATGCGCGGGAAGGCCGACGGCGGCGCGTCAGTGGAGAGCGGTTGAGATAGCTCGCGGACAGAACTCCACCGGGCTAGAGACCAGCGATCCGTTGGGCCTGCTCGATGATGACCAGATCCTGAGCAGCGACGGCGGCGGAGAGGCGCGCGATCTGATCGGACTGCTCTGCGATCTGGGTTCCGAGGGAGGAGACCTCTGCGCTCCAGCGCGATGCCTGCTCCGTCCAGGAGTTCAATCGTTCGTCCTTGGCCTTGATCAGCGCGTCACGGCTTGCGACCTGATCGATCCACGCTTCGATATCTGCAGCCAGGCTCGCGATGTGGGCCGCCTGCTGCTCGATGATCCCGGGCTCATCAGAACCGGACCAAGGGTCCGTGGCCTGCCACGCGGTCATGCCTACCGTCCTCGGCTCGTGCTCACACCAATGTCTTCGGGGCGCAGCCTAGCCCGCCGGGGCTCTCAGGTGTAGCCCCCACGTGCTGTGATCGTCACTCGCCCCTGACACCACAGCGCACAACCCCGAAAACCGCGGACCGAACGCCTTCCTATCAGGCCGTGAGGTAGGTACATTCTGAGATCATCGAGCGTCACTCGACCGCGAACCATCGGGCAGGAGCCTTTCGTGCGCAAGTCAGTCCTGGCCTTTGCCGCGGCAAGCTCGGTCTTCGCCCTCACCGCTGCGGGCGCCACCACCGGCCTCGAGCTCAACGGTGGCCTCGGGTCGAGCCTGGCGGTGCCCAACTCGGGCTCCATCAACATCACGCAGACCCAGTGTGTCGAGGCATGGAATGTCTCTTACACGCTCTCGACCGACAAGACGAAGATCGTCGGCGTCACCGCCCAGTCGACGGCCTTCGTCGCAGATGAGACGTATGAAGTCCCAGCTCTCTGCGCCACATACGCCACCTGGACCTTCTCCGATCATCTGTCATCGCCCCCTGAGGGCACGTGGACTGCTGCCACTCAGTCGTGGACATTCGATTTCACGGGTAACGCCATCGACCCTCTCAAGCTAGGCTTCCCTGAGGACCTCACGGGTGCCGACCAAGTCCTCAGTGGCGAGCTCTACCTCGGCACCGCCCCCTGATCCCGCTCACGTCGTCCCCTCCCATGGCCCGTCATGCCAGCCGTGGTCGGCGCGCCCACGCACCCACATCGCGTGCCCGCAGAATCCAGCGCATTCTGCAGGTGGTGGTATCGCTCGGCGTGGTGGCTGCCTGGTGGGCATTTCTGGCGCCCACCAACATCGGCGGTAATACGGCGTACATCATGGTCGAAGGCCGCAGTATGGAGCCACTGCTGTACGGCGGCGATCTTGCGATCACACGTGAGCAAGCGCACTACGACCTAGGCGATCTCGTCGTCGTGCGCGTCAAGATTGGCGGGTCAACCAGCCAGGTCATCCATCGTCTCCGCTCCGGCTCCGAGGCCACCGGCTGGAAGACCCAGGGAGATAACAACCCCAAGCCCGACGCCTGGACCGTCACCAATCGTCAGATCGTCGGGAAGTATTGGACGGGCATCCCTGGATTCGGCCACGTCCTCAACTGGACCTTGCACAACCCGATCCTGTTCGCTGGGCTTGCCGCGTTGCTCGCGCTCGTCCCTTACCTTCCGCGCCACAGGCGCCGACTGACTCCGGCCTTGCGAGCCGCTCTCGACCGAAGCACACGTGAGCGGCGCGGCCAAGGACACTCGGGCACTGAAGTCGCCGTCCTCGCCCTGACCTCGTGCACCGCAGTCATCTGCCTCGGGCTAGCCGGGCTCATGGGGGTCGGTCACAGATTGGCCTCCGTCAGCGGCATCGTCGTGATGGTGGCCTTCGCCTGGTCCGTCGGGCTGGCCGTCTATTTCGCCTACCGGGTGTTCGACGGGCGCGGGGCGATTGAACCTGCAAGATCTACCGCGGCGCTGTCGGGGAGGCTACGACTCGTTGACCAGATGCCAGCGGTGCACGAAGTTCCCACGGATGTGCAATCCCCTGTGCAACTGCGCACGGTGGCCGAGAAGTACCGATTGCCGATCTTGCACCGCATCGACCCCGAGACCGATGAACACATGTTCCTGGTGATCACCGCTGGGCGTGGCATCTACCGCTGGCGAACAAGCGCACCCAAACCGCCGCAACACTCGGCGGACCCGAATCTCACGCTGGATCCCGCGATGACGACAAATAGTGAAGGCCGACCGCAACACCACCTAGTCGAGGCCTGAGCGTCCCGGTTCTCCAGGAGTCACGCCAGGGTCTCACCCTGAGTCGAGTGACGTCCGGCCTGGCGATCTCCCCAGCCCGACCCGCCACCGTGCGATTGGACCTCGACCCCACCAAACCCGGCACCCACATGTGGGTGGCCTACAAGAGCGACAGCACCGTCACCAAGCTCGGCATCCCCTGAGAACCGCTGAAGGATGGCGTGGCCCTCGCGGTGGCATCTAGCAAGGATTCACCATTGCCTGGCCCACCAATCGGCTAGGTCTGGCCGTTCTGCGCCCAGTGTGGTGTCGCGTCCATGGCCCGGATAAACCCACGTCTCATCTGGCAGAGAGTTGAAGATCTTTTCCACGACGTCGCTGTACAGCGAGGCGAAGCGCGCCGGCTCATCCCAGGTTCGCCCAACACCCCCCGGGAACAGGCTGTCCCCGGTGAACAGGTGAGGTGGGCCAGTCGGGTCGTCATACACAAGTGCGATCGAACCGTAGGTATGGCCGACCAAGTGAATCGCCGTAAGGACGATCTCCCCGAAACTGATCGTGTCACCGTGCGAGACCCGTTCGTCGGTCGGAACGGGCAGGTAGCCCGCATCCTGGTCGTGCGCGACCGTGCGAGCCCCCGTCGCTGACACCACATCCGCGAGCGCGTACCAGTGATCGACGTGACCGTGGGTGGTGATCACCGCAGCCAAGCCATCCTGTCCGGCGAGATCAAGCAGGACGGCAGCATCGTTCGCCGCATCGATGAGAGCTTGGGCCCCCGTGGTGTTGCAGCGCAGCAGATACGCGTTGTTGCTGTGTGGCCCCACCTCGATTTTGGAGATCGTGAGGTGCGTCAGTGCGCGCACATCTGCGGGGCCGCCGAGGGATACGTTGCCTGTGTATGTCACGTTCAGATCATCCCGCGTACCGTCACCCCTCACCAGGCTGGGGGCTCTCCTGGTGCGGAACCATCATCGCGCGTGACCGTCTGCGCCGCGCCGCGGCCGAGTCGCCAGGCCAGCACTTCGTGGGGAACTCCGACAACGGCGGGCGGCCCCGTGCGCGAGTCGAGCCAGTTCATGGTGCGATCGACAAACTCAGTGGACCAGTCCGACGGCAGGTACGAAGGGCGACCGAGGTCAACATGGTGGATCTCCAACTCACGAAGCCTGGCGTAGATCAAGGTGTGCGCCGGCGAGGACGCGACCACGCCGGGTTGCGGTGCCCCGAACACAACAAGGCGCTCGCGCGCCTCATCCGGGCCGGCGAGCAGGCTCGCCACCGCATCGTCGAGTCGAACCGCACCCGCACGCAGATCCAGCGCGATCGCACCGACACCGCGGAGTGAGCCCGTCTCGATGTCGGCAGCGCGTGACTCCACGGAGTCGTACATGGGACGGGGCACACCCGTGAGGGCCCATTCAACGAGACGGATCATGCCGTCGGCGTTCCGCGCGAGGTGCGTCAGCACATGGGCAACCGACCACTGGGGCAACAGTGAGGGGGCACGCATGTCGGAGTCGGTCAGTGCGTCCACGGCAGAAAGGAGCCGAATCGATGATTCGAGGATAGCGCGGCGATCCTCAACAAAGGTGTCGTCTGTCACTCTCCGACCATAGGGCAACCGTTTGTGAGGGGCGCGGAAATGTGCGCAGTTCTCCGACTCGTTAACCTGGACCGGAGGTCGGGGCATGTGCGCCTGACCCTGTCTCGGCAGTGAAGAATCCGGAGGAGCCCTCGTGGCAGACCGTCTCGTCGTCCGCGGTGCCCGCGAGCACAATCTCAAGGACGTCTCGCTCGATCTGCCTCGTGACGCTCTGATCGTGTTCACCGGGCTCTCCGGCTCGGGCAAGTCCTCGCTCGCGTTCGACACGATCTTCGCCGAGGGTCAGCGCCGCTACGTTGAGAGCCTGTCGGCGTATGCCCGTCAATTCCTCGGCCAGCTCGACAAGCCTGACGTTGACTTCATTGAGGGGCTCTCACCCGCGGTCTCCATCGACCAGAAGTCAACCAGCCGCAACCCTCGCTCGACCGTGGGCACGATCACCGAGGTCTACGACTACCTGCGCCTGCTCTATGCACGAGCCGGACGCCCACACTGCCCCGAGTGCGGTCGTGATATCGCCCGGCAGACACCCCAGCAGATCGTCGACCGGATTCTGGAACTCGACGCGGGCAGCAAGTTCCAGGTGCTCGCACCGGTGATTCGCGAGCGCAAGGGGGAGTACAGCGACCTTTTCCGCCAACTTCAAACCCAGGGCTTCTCGCGCGCGCGCGTCGACGGAGTCGTTCACTCACTCGCCGAGCCGCCTACCCTCAAGAAGTCTGAGAAGCACACGATCGAGGTCGTGGTAGATCGCCTCGCGGTGAAGTCGGAATCAAAGCGACGTCTCACCGATTCCATCGAGACGGCACTGCGACTCTCCAGCGGACTCGTCACCCTCGACTTCGTCGACCTTCCCGACGACCATCCCGACCGTGAGCGGATGTTCTCCGAGCATCTCGCGTGCCTCTATGACGATCTCTCGTTCGAGGAGCTCGAACCTCGATCGTTCTCCTTCAATTCCCCGTTCGGTGCGTGCCCCGAGTGCAGTGGGATTGGCACGCGCATGGAGGTCGACCCCGAGCTCATTGTCAGCGACCCCTCGATGACCCTCGCCGAAGGCGCCATCGGCCCGTGGTCGAGTGGAACGATCAGCGAGTACTTCGAACGCCTTCTCACCTCACTAGGAGAGGACCTCGGGTTCACCCTCGACTCCACGTGGGCCTCGCTGTCGCCCGCGGCCCAGAAGGCCGTGATGTTCGGCCACCCCGGTCAGATCCATGTCCGCTACAAGAACCGGTACGGCCGCGAACGCAGCTACAACACCGCGTTCGAGGGAGTCATCCCCTACGTTCAGCGCAGACACGCTGAGGCCGATACCGATACCAGTCGTGAACGCTTCGAGGGCTACATGCGGCAGGTTCCCTGCCCCGTCTGCAACGGCGCCCGGCTCAAGCCGATCAGCCTCGCCGTCACCATGGGCGGCCGGTCGATTGCCGACGTCGCGGCGATGCCCATCGGCGACTGCGCCAACTTCCTGCGCGAACTCGAGCTCTCACCGCGTGAACGTCAGATCGCCGAGCGCGTGCTCAAGGAAGTGAATGAGCGGCTCCGGTTCCTCGTCGACGTGGGGCTCGATTACCTCACACTCGACCGCGCCGCAGGCACCCTCGCGGGCGGCGAGGCACAACGCATCCGCCTTGCTACCCAGATCGGTTCCGGTCTCGTCGGCGTTCTCTACGTGCTTGACGAACCGAGCATCGGACTGCACCAGCGCGACAACCGACGCCTCATCGAGACCCTCGTGCGGCTTCGCGATCTTGGCAACACCCTGATCGTGGTCGAGCATGACGAGGACACGATTCGCCAGGCCGACTGGGTGGTCGACATCGGCCCCGGGGCTGGCGAGCACGGGGGGCAGATCGTGGTCTCCGGTTCGGTGCAGGATCTCCTCGATCATCCTGACTCCCTCACCGGTGCGTACCTCTCCGGCCGACGCCGGATCGAGATTCCACCCGTTCGACGACCCGTCACGGCAGGACGCGAGCTGATCGTCGAGGGTGCTCGCGAGCACAATCTCAAAGATGTCGACGTCTCCTTCCCTCTAGGCTGCTTCGTCGCGATCACCGGGGTGAGCGGTTCGGGTAAATCCACGCTCGTCAATGACATCCTCTACACGACGCTCGCGCGAGAACTCAACGGCGCGAGGTCTGTGCCCGGACGCCATCGCCGCGTGCGCGGCCTCGAGCACCTCGACAAGGTCGTGCATGTCGACCAGAGCGCCATCGGCCGAACTCCGCGCTCGAATCCAGCCACCTACACCGGCGTATTCGACCACGTGCGCAAGCTCTTCGCCGAGACCCCCGAGGCGAAGATGCGCGGTTACCTCCAGGGCCGATTCTCTTTCAACGTCAAGGGCGGACGCTGCGAGGCATGCTCGGGGGATGGCACCCTGAAGATCGAGATGAACTTCCTGCCCGACGTCTATGTGCCATGCGAGGTGTGTCATGGCGCGCGGTACAACCGGGAAACCCTCGAGGTTCATTACAAGGGCAAAACGATCTCCGAGGTGCTCGACATGCCCATCGAGATCGGGCTCGAGTTCTTCGAAGCCGTGCCACCGATCGCGCGCCACCTTCGGACCCTTGTTGACGTGGGGCTTGGCTACGTCAGGCTCGGCCAGCCGGCACCCACGCTCTCCGGCGGCGAAGCGCAGCGCGTCAAGCTGGCGAGCGAACTGCAGAAGCGGTCCACCGGCCGCACCGTCTATGTCCTGGACGAGCCGACAACGGGGCTGCATTTCGAAGACATCCGCAAACTCCTCGGAGTCCTCCAGTCGCTGGTCGACAAGGGCAACAGTGTCCTGGTGATCGAGCACAACCTCGACGTCATCAAGACCGCGGACTGGGTCATCGATATGGGACCTGAGGGCGGCAACCGCGGCGGTCTGGTCGTCGCCACCGGCACTCCCGAGGACGTGGCGAATGTCGAGGGCAGTCACACGGGATCGTTCCTCCGCGAGATCCTCGCTGCCGCGCCCGCGCCCAACACACGTCCGGTCTCACAGAAGGGTGGGGCCAGTCGCTCATCCGCGACCAAGGCTGCTCCGGTACCAACGACTCGCACGAAGGCCGTTTCCGCGAGCCGCGCCACCAGGGGCAGCACATCAGCCCCTACCGTTGTCTGACCACCACGAGGGAGCACCATGGATCACATCATCGACACAATCTCCGGCCCAACCCGCCGCCAGATTCTC
>CAFBND010000037.1_pt1 | contig 19958 bp, 17 predicted proteins | sample 7269171 | NCBI WGS metagenome assembly CAFBND01 (sample SAMEA6814083, study PRJEB35770) | uncultured Actinomycetes bacterium | biome: Freshwater; feature: Freshwater reservoir; material: water | place: Czech Republic | collected 2017-05-23 | depth 30m m | reverse complement strand
TGCATCGAATTAAGCCGCATGCTCCGCCGCTTGTGCGGGCCCCCGTCAATTCCTTTGAGTTTTAGCCTTGCGGCCGTACTCCCCAGGCGGGGCGCTTAATGCGTTAGCTACGGCACAGAGAACGTGGAAGGTTCCCCACACCTAGCGCCCACCGTTTACGGCGTGGACTACCAGGGTATCTAATCCTGTTCGCTCCCCACGCTTTCGCTCCTCAGCGTCAGTTATTGCCCAGAGACCCGCCTTCGCCACCGGTGTTCCTCCTGATATCTGCGCATTTCACCGCTACACCAGGAATTCCAGTCTCCCCTGCAATACTCTAGCTAGCCCGTATCGAATGCAGGCTCGGGGTTGAGCCCCGAGTTTTCACATCCGACGTGACAAGCCGCCTACGAGCTCTTTACGCCCAATAAATCCGGACAATGCTTGCACCCTACGTATTACCGCGGCTGCTGGCACGTAGTTAGCCGGTGCTTCTTCTGCGGGTACCGTCACTTTCGCTTCGTCCCCGCTGAAAGAGGTTTACAACCCGAAGGCCTTCATCCCTCACGCTGCGTCGCTGCGTCAGGCTTTCGCCCATTGCGCAATATTCCCCACTGCTGCCTCCCGTAGGAGTCTGGGCCGTGTCTCAGTCCCAGTGTGGCCGGTCGCCCTCTCAGGCCGGCTACCCGTCGTCGCCTTGGTGGGCCGTTACCTCACCAACTAGCTGATAGGCCGCGGGCCCATCCCTCACCAAAATTCTTTCCACCAGAGGCGATGTCGCCTCTGGTCGTATCCGGTATTAGCCCCGGTTTCCCGGAGTTATCCCAGAGTGAGGGGCAGGTTGCCCACGTGTTACTCACCCGTTCGCCACTGATCCGCGGGGCAAGCCCCGCATCACCGTTCGACTTGCATGTGTTAAGCACGCAGCCAGCATTCGTCCTGAGCCAGGATCAAACTCTCCATTGATGTCTATTGGTAAGCCGGAGGAATAATCCGGCTGTTACCGACTGAAGAGCGCCTGGCATGGATCAAGCTTGGCTTGATCTATACCAAAGGAAATTACTACCTGTCTGATGGTGCCCTACGACGAATGTCGCGGTGCCACCCATCTGACGGGGTTTGTTGGCATCGATTTTTGACACGCTGTTGAGTTCTCAAGGTACGGGCGCGCACCATGGACACGACCGATTTCTCGGTGCGAGCCGTCCGGGGCAACTTGTCTAACTTAGCGGGTCCGGTTCACGCGGTCAAATCCGCGTCCGTCCCCATCCCAACTCGCCAGAGCGAGCACGCCAAGACCCTCGGACCCTTGCGGGACCAGGCTTTTCGGCTAGGAGCCAGTCCCCGGGACCGGCCACCGATTCGGTGTCCGTTCCTCCCTGTCGGGCTGACGTGTTGAACATTAGGCCGGTGAGGGGACCAAGTCAAATCGTGCAGTTCCGGGTGCCGGCCTCTTGTACACAACGCCGAAAGTTCCTCCGCCACAGCGGATCACGGATTTCACGATCGGCCTACTTACCGGCCGTGAGAGCCTATTCGTTCGATTCGACCCGGATTCCACCGATGTGACGCCGCCCACGCCGCAGGAGGATCCAGCCGCCCGGGAGGATGTCCGCGTCGCCGAGTTGGGCCGCCTCATCGGTGACCCGCTCATTTGAGACGTAGGCGCCCCCCTCGGCGATGGCACGCCGTGCGGCGCCCTTGCTGGCGACAAGCCCACATCGGGTGAACGCGTCGGCGACGCTCAGGCCCGCCCGCCACTCCTCACGCGAGATCTCGGCATGAGGTGCCTGCGATAACGCTGCGTCGAGGGTGGGGGCATCGAGCCCCGTGAGCTCGCCACCAGTTCCGCCGCCCTGCCCGAACAGGGCACGGGCCGCAGCATCCACGCGGTCACGCTCATCGCGGCCGTGGACGAGATCGGTGAGTTCTTCGGCTAGTGCCCGCTGAGCCTCACGGTCCTGGGGTCGAGTGCGCAAGGACTCCTCGAGAGTCTCGATCTCCAGGCGCGGCCGGAAGGAGAACATCCGCAGCAGCGTGCCGGCAATCGCGTCCTCGGTATTGAGCCAGAACTGGAAGAAGGCGTAGGGGGAACTGAGCCCGGGGTCGAGCCAGACGGTTCCCGATTCGGTTTTGCCGAACTTCGTGCCGTCGGACTTGGTGACAAGAGGCGTCGTCAAGGCATGCACATGCTCGCCCGTGACCCGCCTGACCAGGTCCACCCCGGCCACGATGTTGCCCCACTGGTCGGATCCGCCGGTCTGGAGCCGGCAGTCATAGCGCTGATGGAGTTGGAGGTAGTCATAGGACTGGAGGAGTTGGTAGCTGAACTCGGTGTACGAGATGCCCGGTCCAGCCAGCCTCGCGGCCACCGCCTCGCGGTCGAGCATGCGGTTGACGCTGAAGTGTTTGCCCACATCGCGCAGGAACTCCAGGGTGGAGAGCCCCTGCGTCCAGTCGAAGTTGTTGACCATTACCGCCGCGTTGTCGGGGCTCTGAAAATCGAAGAACCGCTCGAGTTGGGCCCGGATGCGCGCGACCCACTCGGCGACGAGGTCGGTCGGGTTTAGCGTACGTTCCCCCGACTCCTTCGGATCGCCGATGAGCCCGGTGGCCCCTCCCACCAGCGCGAGTGGCCGGTGCCCGGCCAGCTGAAAGCGGCGGACCGTCAGGATTTGCAGGAGATTCCCCATGTGCAGGCTCGGAGCAGTCGGATCGAAACCGCAGTAGAGCGTGAGTGGCCCGGCCACAGCCGCGGCCCTGATCGCGGCCAGATCGGTGGACTGCGCGATCAGGCCACGCCAGGCGAGGTCGTCGAACACCCCCACCCGGGCCGTCGCAGCGGGATCGAGAGGGGTATCGCTGCCGGATGGCTCCTGGGTGGTCACGTCGGACATCCTCCCGTATCCCGGGTCCCCTTGACGTGCGGGTCGCCGGCGACGTGATCGGGTCGGATCGGGCACGCGAGCCCGTCTGGCCCGGGGACCGAGGCTAGGCCTGGGCGGCGGGTGGGCGCATCGACCACGCAGCGGCTGAATCCACCACCGTCGCGAGATCAGCCAACTGCTCCCTCACACGCACGGGAGCAGTGCCACCGAAGGCCGAACGTGACTCAAGTGCGCCGCGTACCGAGAGCACGTCGCGGACGGCTGGTGTCAGGTGTGCGCTGATGGCCTGCATGTCGTCGTCGGAGAGGTCCCAGAGCTCGACGCCGAGCGCCTCAGCCCGTCGTACGCACCCGCCAGCGACCTCGTGAGCCTCCCTGAAGGCAATGCCTTGCCGGACCAGCCACTCGGCGATGTCGGTCGCCAGGGCGAAGCCCTGAGGTGCGGACACGGCCATGCGGTCGAGGTCGAACCTCAGCGTGGACACACACCCGGCCATTGCAGGCAAGACGAGAAGTAACGTATCGATGGCGTCGAACGCTGGCTCCTTGTCCTCCTGGAGGTCACGGTTGTAGGCGAAGGGCAGGCCCTTGAGGGTGGTGAGGAGGCCCGTGAGGCCACCGATGAGCCGGCCCGCCTTGCCGCGAGCGAGTTCGGCCACGTCGGGATTCTTCTTCTGAGGCATGATCGAACTGCCCGTCGACCAGGCGTCGTCGAGTGCGGCCCACCCGAACTCTCGCGAGGTCCACAAACAGATTTCCTCACCGAGTCGGGACAGGTGCACGCCGATCATGGCGGTGACGAAACAGAACTCGGCGACGAAGTCACGGTCGCTCACCGCGTCGATCGAGTTCGCGATCGCACCGCGGAAGCCCAGCTCGGCGGCAATCGCTTGTGGGTCAAGAGGAAGCGAGGACCCCGCCAGCGCGCCGGCGCCCATCGGCGACAATGCGGTGCGAACATCCCAGTCACGGAGCCGGTCGAGATCCCGCGCGAAGGCATGCACGTGCTTGGCGAGCTCATGGCCGAAAGACACGGGCTGCGCGTGCTGCAGATGGGTGAAGCCGGGCGCTGCGGCATCGACGTGACGTTCCGACTGCACCAGCAGGGCGCGTTGGAGATCGACGACCGCAGCCGCCAGTTGCCGCGCGTGATCGCGAAGGAAGAGCCGGAGGTCCGTGGCGACCTGGTCGTTGCGCGAGCGTCCGGCTCTCAGCTTTCCGCCCAGGACGCCGAGACGTTCGGTGAGACCCCGCTCAAGTGCCGTGTGAACATCCTCGTCAGCCGCCTGGGGCACGAAAGCGCCTGAGCGGACGTCGACCTCAAGTGAGTCGAGTGCTCCCACCATGGCGGTCAGCTCCTCGGTGGTCAGGAGCCCAGCGCCATGCAGGACACGGGCGTGCGCCCTGCTCTGAGTTAGGTCGTACGGGGCAAGTCGCCAGTCGAAGTGCACCGACATCGACAACGCGGCCATCGCGTCTGCGGGGCCGCCGTCGAAACGACCGCCCCACAGCCGCTGGGCGCCGACGGCCGGCTCGTTAGCCAAGGTCGCGGCCCATGCGCTGGTCGCGAACTGCGGCGATCTTGCTCGGGAGGCCCCAGAGATCGACGAATCCCTTCGCAAGTGACTGGTCGAACGTGTCGCCGGTGTCGTACGTGGCCAGACTGAAGTCGTAGAGCGACTCGTCGCTGCGACGGCCGTTGACCACCGCGCGGCCCCCGTGCAGGGTGAGGCGGACCTCACCGGTGACGGTGGCGTTCACCTCGTCGATGAAGCCGTCGAGGGCGCGCTTGAGGGGTGAGAACCAGAGGCCGTCGTAGACCAGTTCGCTCCAGCGCTGAGAGACACCGCGGGCGAACCTGGCCAGATCGCGTTCCACGGTGACGTTCGCGAGCTCGGTACGGGCGGCGAGGAGGGTGAGGGCTCCGGGTGCCTCGTAGACCTCGCGGCTCTTGATGCCGACGAGGCGATCCTCAACCATGTCGAGCCGACCCACACCCTGCGCGCCGGCACGGGTGTTGAGCTGCTGAATGGCCTGCAGCATCGTCACCGGCTTGCCGTCGATGGCGACGGGGACCCCGCTGACGAAGCTGATCACGACCTCATCGGCCTCACGGGGGATCGTGGGGTCCTGGGTGTAGGTGTAGACATCCTCGATCGGGGCGTTCCAGATGTCCTCAAGGAAGCCCGTCTCAACCGCGCGGCCCCACACGTTCTGGTCGACGGAGTAAGGCGACTTCTTGGACTGGTCGATCGGCAGGTTGTTGCGCAAGGCGAACTCGATCGCCTTGTCGCGGGTCATGGCGTAGTCGCGCACCGGGGCGATGCAGGTCAGCTCGGGTGCCAGGTTCGCGATACCGACCTCGAAGCGCACCTGGTCGTTGCCCTTGCCCGTGCAGCCGTGGGCCACGACCGACGCGCCATGCTTCTTCGCCGCCGCGGCGAGATGCTTGACGATGACGGGCCTCGAGAGCGCGGACACGAGTGGGTACCGCTCCATGTAGAGCGCGTTCGCCTTCAGCGCGGGGATGCAGTAGTCGTCGGCGAACTCGTCACGTGCGTCGGCGACCTCGGCTTCAACCGCGCCGCACGCCATCGCGCGCTCGCGGATGACCTCGAGATCTTCGCCATCTTGGCCCACGTCGACGGCAACCGCGATCACCTCGGCTCCGGTGACCTCGGCGATCCAGCCGATGGCCACCGAGGTGTCTAGACCTCCGGAATAGGCGAGTACTACGCGCTCTGTCACGGTCATATCCTCTTTCGTTCGAAGGCGCCGCACGCTGTGCGGCGGTCGTTCACGTGCATGGTTATCGGCCGTTCTCGGCGAGACTCAGCATCGCAGCGGCGACGTCGGCTCCACCGTTCGGGTCCCGTGTGATCAGCAGGACGGTGTCGTCTCCGGCTACCGTTCCGATCACGGCAGACAGCACGGTGTGGTCGATCGCCGACGCGAGGTACTGGGCTGCGCCCGGGGGTGTGCGCAGCACCACAAGATTCGCTGAACTCTCTGCCGAGACGAGCACCTCCCCCGACACCCGTGCGAGCTTGGCCAGTGCGGCGTCGTCGCCGATCGCCGCGATGGCAGCCCCGGCACTTCCCTGCGCTGGAACGGCGTAAAGCGCGACCCCACCGGGGCCGACCACCTTCACCGCCCCGACGTCGTCAAGATCGCGCGAGAGTGTGGCCTGGGTGACGGCGAGGCCATCCGCCGCGAGCAACTCAACCAGGCGGGCCTGGTTGGGGATCGCCTGGTGCTCGAGGATCGCGACGATGCGCGCGTGCCTGGCCGCCTTGGTGTGCGGGGCGCTCACGAGACTGCGTCCAAGAGTGCGGGCAGTGCGGCCGTGAACTCGTCGGCATCGTTGGCCGACAGGATCAAGGGCGGGGCCAGCCGGATGGAGGTGGGACGTACGGCGTTGAGCAGGAAGCCCGAATCTCTTGCGGCCACCTCGAATGCGGGCGCCACGGGGGCTGCGAGCTCGAGAGCACGCCACAGCCCGACCCCGCGGTGGGATGCCAGAAGCGGATGAACGCACGCGTCGAACGACGATGCCCAGCGCACGCCGATCGCGGTGACATGCTCGAGCAGGTGGTCGTTCTCGATTGTGTCGATGACTGCGAGGGCGGCCGCGCACGACACCGGATTGCCGCCGAAGGTGGAACCGTGATCACCGGGCGCGAACACCTCAGCGGCCTCCCCCTGGGCGATGACCGCTCCGAGTGGCAGCCCTCCAGCGAGCCCTTTCGCGAGTGTGACGATGTCAGGAACCACACCCTGGGCAGTGCTCATAAGCCAGGATCCGCTGCGGCCGATACCCGACTGCACCTCGTCCACGACGAGCAGCGCCCCGGTGGCATCGCAGATCGCACGGGCGGCCGCCAGATAGCCGACCCCCGGCATGACGACGCCGCCCTCGCCCTGGACAGGTTCGAGGATGAGCGCGGCCGTGTTCTCGGTGACGGCGGCGCGCAGAGAATCGACGTCGTCATAGTCGATAAAGGTGACCGGACCAGGAAGCGGCTCGAAGGGCAGCCGCTTGGCGGGGCTACCGGTAACCGAGAGCGCCCCCAGCGTGCGCCCATGGAAACCACCGTTGGTCGCGACGATTTCGCTGCGTCGGCCCTGGAAGTGCTTGCGGACGATCTTCAGGGCTGCCTCGTTGGCGGTCGCGCCGTCCTGGCAGAGGAAGACGCGAGTAGAGCCCGGGACCAAGGCCGCGAGGCGCTCGGCGAGCCTGAGCCCGGGCTCGTGCATGGCCAGGTTGCTGGTGTGGGCGAGTGTGGCAACTTGGCGCGACACCGCATCGACGATGGCCGGGTGGGCGTGACCGAGTGAGGACACCGCGATCCCTCCGAGGAGGTCGAGGTAGGCGCGACCCTCAACGTCCCAGACTCGGGTGCCGACACCCCGAGCTAGAGCGAGAGGCGGCGTGCCGTAGTTGCGCATCATGACGGCATCCCAGCGACGCTGGTAGTCGGCGTTGGTCGCCAGCGGCCCGGCATTCACGGCAGCGCCTCGTCGTCGTCGTAGAGACCGGCGTCGTCAGGCAGGACCATCGTGCCGACACCCTCAGTGGTGATGACCTCGAGAAGGACACCGTGGGGAAGCCTGCCGTCGATGACGTGGGCGCGTGGGACACCCCCACGCACGGCGCGCACGCAGGCGGCCATCTTCGGGACCATCCCACTCGAGAGCGTGGGCAGCATCTTCTCGAGATCGCTGACGCTGATCGTGCGGATGACCTCCTCGCTCGATGGCCAGTCCGCGTACAGACCCTCGACATCGGTGAGGACGACGAGCTTGTCCGCGCGCAGCGCCACCGCGAGCGCCGCCGCGGCAGTGTCGGCGTTGACGTTATAGATCTGTCCGTCGACGCCACGGCCGATGGAGGAAACGACGGGCACGAGCCCGTCATCAAGCAACTGCTCGATGAAGTCCGGGCGAACGTCGACGACGTCTCCCACAAGACCGATGTCGACGGACACACCATCGACGATGGCGTCGCGACGCTCGGCCGTGAACAGGCGGGCGTCCTCGCCGGAAACGCCTACGGCGTAGGGGCCGTGGGCGTTGAGGAGCCCGACGACCTCGCGCTGAACCTGACCGGTGAGCACCATGCGGACGACATCCATCGCCTCGGGGCTCGTGACCCGGTATCCCCCGCGAAACTCCCCGGGGATCCCGAGCCGCTCGAGCATGGCGCTGATCTGCGGACCGCCGCCGTGCACCACCACGGGCCGGAGCCCAGCAGTGCGCAGGAACATGACGTCGGCGGCGAAGGCACGACCGAGTGCCTCGTCGACCATCGCGTTGCCGCCGTACTTCAGCACCACCGTGGCTCCGCGGAAGCGCTCGAGCCACGGCAGCGCCTCGACGAGGATTGCCGCCTTGGCCAATGCGCTCTCACGATCGGCGGGGACGATGCGGGGAGATTGCTTCTCGCTCATGATGAATACGCCGAATTCTCGTGGACGTAGGCGGCTGTGAGGTCGTTGGTCCAGATGGTCGCGGAGGAATTGCCCGCGCCGAGATCGATGGTGATGACCACCTCGCGGGCACTCATGTCGACGAGCGAGCGATCATCGCCCGCCGCTCCGTTGCGGCACACGAGCACGCCGTTGATGGCCACTGCCACCTGGTCGGGTTCGAAGCGGGCTTGGGTCATGCCGATCTCGGCCAGGATGCGTCCCCAGTTGGCGTCCTCGCCATGGATGGCGCACTTGACGAGGTTGGCCCGTGCGACGGCGCGGCCCACCTCGACGGCGTCGGCCTCGGTCGAGGAGTTCACGACGTCGATGCGGACCTCTTTGCTCGCACCCTCGGCATCGGCGATCAGCTGACGCGCGAGATCGGCGCACACCGCTGTGACCGACTCGAGAAGATCATCATCCGAGGGCTCGACGCCGGACGCCCCGCTCGCGAGCAGCAGCACGGTGTCGTTGGTGGAGGTGCAGCCGTCACTGTCGACGCGGTCGAAGGTGACTCTGGTGGCAGCGCGCAGAACCGAATCCAACACGGTCGCGTCGGCGACGGCATCGGTCGTGATGACCACGAGCATCGTGGCCAGCGAAGGCGCGAGCATACCCGCGCCCTTGGCCATGCCGCCGACCACGAAGCCGGTGGCATCGACGCGCGACACCTTGGCGACTGAGTCAGTGGTCATGATCGCGGCAGCCGCGGCGGGCCCACCGTCGCTCGCGAGGAGCGACGTCGCTGATGTCAGACCCGCGAAGAGAAGTTCGGTGGGGAGACGCACGCCGATGAGCCCGGTCGAGCAAACAGCGACGTCGCCCGCGCCGATCTCGAGGAGTGCGCCCACAAGTTCGGCGGTGCGGTGCGTGTCGAGGAACCCCTCAGGGCCGGTGCACGCGTTTGCCCCACCCGAGTTCAGCGCGACCGCGCGGACAACGCCCGCGGCAAGCACCTGCTGTGACCACAGCACGGGGGCGGCCTTGACCCGATTACGGGTGAAGACGCCTGCGGCGGCGAAGTGCGGGCCGTCGTTGACCACGAGCGCGACATCGGAAGCGCCACTCGACTTCAACCCGGCAGCAACCCCAGCAGCACGAAAACCCCTTGCGGCAGTGACACTCACGGCGCTACCCCGATCTTGGTGAGGCCAGCGCCCTCGGGAAGGCCCAGTGCGATATTCGCGTTCTGGAGGGCTTGACCCGCAGCACCCTTGACGAGGTTGTCGATGGCAGTCACCACGACGGCACGCCCTGAGTGGAGGTCGGCGGCCACCTGGAGATGCACCGAATTTGCACCCAGAGTGGCACCCGTCTGCGGCCAGGATCCCGGACGCAGGACTGTGACGAAGGGTTCGTCGCCGTAGGCCCCATGCAGTGCCTCGTGCAGCACCTCGGTGGTGACGCCAGGAAGAAGACGGGCCGATGATGTGGCCAAGATCCCACGCGGCATCGGCGCGAGCATCGGGGTGAAGGATACGGTGGCCCGCTCCCCCGATGCCCAGCTCAGAGCTTGTTCAATCTCGGGCGTGTGTTGGTGCGCTCCCCCGACCTTGTAGGCCGAGATCTGCCCCATCACGGCACTTGCGAGCAGCCCGTCGCTGGGCTTGCGCCCGGCCCCGGTGGTGCCGCTCGCCGCAACCACGACCACATCACCGCCGTCGACGAGTCCAGCGGCGAGCAGCGGGGCGAGGCCGAGCACGACTCCCGTGGGGAAGCATCCGGGGTTGGCGATACGACGAGAGGTGGCGATCTTCTCGCGCTGGCCGGAGAGCTCGGGCATGCCGTACGTCCACGTGCCCGCATGGGCGCCGCCGTAGTAGGTGGTCCAGGCGTCGCCGTCCTCGAGCCGGTGGTCGGCACCGAGGTCGACGACGAGGGTGCCGGGCGCGAGTGCCGACGCGATCGACCCGGACTCACCGTGCGGCAAGGCGAGGAAGACGACATCAGCGTCGAGGAGGGCATCGGTGTCGGTGGCGATAAACGATCGACCCGCAAGAGGAGTCAGGTGCGGATGTAGATCAGTGACCCGCGCTCCGGCGTTGCTCCCGGCCGCGAGCGGGCCCACCGTGAAGGAGGGATGGTCGAGCAGCAGGCGAAGCAACTCGCCCCCGGCGTAGCCCGAGGCGCCTACGACGGCGGCGAGGAAAGTGGTCACCTACCGAATATACACATATTCGTATACTTTCTCTGCACCGACGGGCCGAGCGTGGCCGGCCAGCCAGCCAGAGAACCTGCTCAGGTGCGTGGGGCTGCACCTACGGCCACCACTGCAGCCACGACCGCGGCGTCACGGGCAGCCGAGACCTCCTCGACAGTGAGGGTGCGGTCCGGTGCCCGGAAACGCAGGGCGAAGGCGAGTGACTTCTTGCCCGGCCCGACCTGCTCGCCGGTGTAGACGTCGAACAAGCGAAGAGACTCGAGCAGTGCACCCGCACCCGCGGCGAGCGCCGCCTCGACGGCCGAGGACTCGACCGAGTCGGCGACGACCAGGGCTACATCCTCCTTTGCCACCGGGTAGCTCGAGAGTGAGGACGCGACGACCACTCCGCGTGCGTGCGCGATGGCAATATCGAGGTCAAGTTCCATCACGCAGGTGCGGCGGGGCAATCCGGCGTCCTCGCACACGCGGGGGGAGAGCTCGCCGGCGTGGCCGACGATCTCGCCAGCGATCACAAGCTCGGCACATCGGCCCGGATGCCACGGCGCGATGCCCGCGCACCCGCGAACCTCGAGATCGACACCAACCGCGTCGGCCACCACACGGGCGGCTTCGACTGCATCGGCCCACGTCGATGCTGCGCCGGGACCCCACCAGCCCGACGGCGACCTCTCACCCGTGAGGGCGACCGCGACATGGTGGGGCTGCGCGGGCAGGAGCGACTCGAGCACCGCGAGGTCGGACGAGGACGGGCGACCCGATACCGACGGACGCGGCGGATCCGACACACCCCGAGGCCCCTGGCCCTCACGAAGGGAGAACACGGCCCCGGCCTCGAACAGGGCGACGTGATCGTTGCCCCGACCCACGTTGCGGCGCAGGGTCGCCAGTAGCCCAGGTATCAAGGTGGTCCTCATCCCCGGCTGCTCATCGCTGAGGGGGTTGGCCAACAGCAGCAGCCGACGCCGGTCGTCGTCGCCGGGGATGCCGAGCACGTCGAGTTCGGCGTCACCGACGAACGGGTAGGACAGCGCCTCGACGTAGCCGGCCCCCGAGAGAGCTCGGCCCACACGTCGCCGGGCCCGCTGGGACGGCGTCAGGCCGTAGCCCACACGCGCGCGCGGCAGGGTCGAGGGGATGTTGTCGTAGTCGCCCAGGCGAAGGACCTCTTCGACGAGATCTGCCGGATCTGTGAGATCGGGGCGCCACGTCGGAGCGGTGACCGCGAGAAGTTCCGCGGACGGATCGGCGATGACGGCCCCGACCGCCTCGAGGCGTGAGACCACCGCGGCCCGGTTGATCTCGAGGCCAGCCACGCGACCGGGTTGACCTACGGGCAGCGCGATCGAGATGCGTTCGCGGGCCGCCTCTACAGCGGTCATGCCGACATAGCGGCCACCGCCGTGAGCGAGCAGGAGTGCGGTCGCCCTGGCTGAGGCATAGGGCGCAAGCTCGGTGTCGACGCCCCGCTCGAACTTACGCGAGGCCTCGCTGGAGAGCTTGTGCCGACGCGACATATGGGCCACGACCGCGGGGGCGAAGTGCGCGGACTCAAGGGCGATCTCAGTGGTGGAGGTGTCGACCTCGGTGTCGAGCCCACCCATGGTGCCCGCGAGACCGATCGCACCACGCTCGTCGGTGATCAGCAGGTCGTCGACATCGAGAGTGCGCGTGAGGTGGTCGAGGGTCTCGAGCTTCTCCCCCGCCAGCGCGCGGCGAACCAGGATCGGCCCGCGCAACTTCGCACGGTCGAAGGCGTGCAAGGGCTGGCCGGTCTCGTGCATGACGTAGTTCGTGACGTCGACGGCGAGCGAGACAGGGCGCATCCCGCTCATGACGAGCCGACGCCTCATCCAGTAAGGAGTCCTAGCGAGAGGGTCGAACTCGACGATGGTGCGCACCGTGAACAAGTCACAACCGGAGAGGTCCTCGACGACGCACTCATGCGGAGTGCCAGCCTCTGGTGCCACGAGGTCGACCATCTCGGTTCCGGGGTCGCGGAAGGGCACGGAGTACTGGTGCGCCAGTTCGCGGGCCACGCCGCGTATCGACAGGCAAAAGCCCATGTCGGGCGTGACCGAGAGGTCGAGGACGGCGTCACCGAGACCGAGGACGGGACCGGCGTCGGTGCCCGGATCGCCCGTGCCCGATGGCAGGACGATGATCCCGTCGTGATCGTCACCCAGGCCAAGTTCTCGCTCGGAGCAGATCATGCCGTCGGACATGCGACCGTATGTCTCACGGGTGGCGATCTCGAATCCGCCGGCGAGCACCGCCCCTGAGAGCGCGACGACGACGAGGTCTCCTTCACTGAAGTTCCTGGCCCCGCATACGATCCCGCGTTCACCGGGCGAGTCCGGGTGGCCATGTACGGACCCGACCTCAACACGGCAGAAGCGGATCGGCTTCTTGAACTCGGTGAGTTCCTCGATCGCGAGGACTCGCCCGACCACGAGCGGACCCGTGACATCGTCTCCGACGCGCACGATCTCCTCGAGCTCGAGACCACACCTCACGAGGCGCTCACCCACGGACTCGGCATCCTCGCCCGCGGGCAGGTCGATGTAGTCACGCAACCAGGACAGCGGGACGCGCATCAGACCTCCTGGCCGAACTGGGTGGTGAATCTGACGTCGCCCTCGACCATGTCGCGCATGTCAGTGACGTCGTGACGGAACATGAGCGTTCGCTCGATACCCATGCCGAAGGCGAAGCCGGAGTAGCGGTCCGGGTCGATTCCACACGCACGCAATACGCGGGGGTTGACCATGCCGCAACCACCCCACTCGATCCAGCGCGGCCCGCCCTTGGCCCCGGGGAACCACAGGTCGAGCTCGGCGGACGGTTCGGTGAACGGGAAGTACGACGGGCGAAGGCGAGTGCGGGCCTCGGGGCCGAACATCGCCGATGCGAAGTGGTCGAGGGTGCCCTTGAGGTCGGCCATCGTGACGCCTTCGTCGATGACGAGGCCCTCGACCTGGTGGAACACCGGAGTGTGCGTGGTGTCGAGTTCGTCGGTGCGATACACGCGCCCAGGGCAGACGACGTAGATCGGCAACGGCCGGTTGAGCATCGTGCGAATCTGCACGGGAGAGGTGTGAGTCCGCAGCACCACACCGGAGTTCTCGGTGCCGACAAAGAAGGTGTCCTGCATTGTGCGCGCGGGGTGGTCCGGGCCGAGGTTGAGTGCATCGAAGTTGATCCACTCGGCTTCAACCTCGGGGCCCTCGGCAACCTCCCAGCCCATCGCAACGAAGACGTCCTCGATGCGTTCCTGGATGGTGGTCAAGGGATGACGCGATCCTGCCGGGCGTCGCCCGTAGGGCAGGGTGACATCGACTCCCTCGGAGGTGAGCACGAGGAGGTCGCGCGCAGCGTCGAGTTCTCCCTGACGAAGGTCGAGGGCGTCCTTGACCTTCGCGCGAGCCAAGCCCACGCGCTTACCCGCCTCGGCCTTGGCCGCAGGGGGTAGGGCGCCGATCTCGCGGTTCGCGAGTGCCAGCGCACTGCGGTCGCCGGCGTGGGCAAGCCGGGCATCCTTGAGCTGCTCAAGATCGCCCGCAGCCGCGATAGCCGCAAGCGCCTCGGAGAGGGCCGATTCGATGCTCTCGGGCCGCAGCGAGGCGACCTCGACCGGATCGAAGGACTTGTTCGGCGCGGACATGCGCTCCCTACTTCACTCACGTGCGGACGAGGTGGAGTCTAGGCGCGATGACGTCGCGCATCCGCAGCGGTCAGGCCTCGGAGAGCTGCTCACGCTCCATCACGGTGAGGGTGCCGTCGCCGAACGTCGGGTCCTGACCGCGCAGGGCGAGCGCGGCCGCCCGTGCGGCGCGCTTGTCTGCGGCGAGTTGCTCGCCCGCAGCGAGTTCGTCATCGCTGAGCGGGTAGGAGTCGACGTAGCTCTGCCCGTGCCACCGGTCGATGTAGGACTCGAGTTCGGGGCCGGACTCCCATGAGGTGATCAGGCAGTAGCGCGGAGCATCCCCCTGATGCCACACGGCGTGGTAGAGCCGCTGGGTGTCGACAATCAGCTGTGCGCCAGCGGGGAGTGCGAGACGGGTCTCGGTGGTGGGGTCGTCCTTGTCCTCGCGCAACACCATGACCGAATCGGGATTGTCGGTGAGGTTGAAGAACCCGCGCACGATCCAACCGGTGCCCTCGGGGTTGAGACGGTTGTTGTCGTCGCGGTGCAGGTTGTAGAGGGTCTCGCCGTAGAGGTTCGGCAGGAGCTCGATGACCCGGCACCGGCCGATATTGGCCCCAGGCTCCTGGGCGCGTGCCACCAACCGGGGAGCCTTGGACGCGTTGGCGTCGACCCACACCCCGTCCTTGTCGGTCTTGGGCGGTGTGTGGTTCCAGAACCCGTCGCACTCGAGGTCGCCGTAGGCCGAGGCGAGGGGGGCGAAGCGGGTTTCGCCGGAGGACTTCCAGTCGACGTACTCGATGTCGTTCCACTCCGCCGGGTCGGCGGATTGGTCGTAGGCGTCGAGGACGACGTAGCCGTTGGCGCGGAAGTGCTCGAGCTTGGTGTAGCCGTTCTCGGAATAGGACATGAGTTCCTCACCCGTCGGGCCGATCAGTGAGCTCCATCATGCCGCAGGGTCGCGCCTTAGTCCGACGTCGCCGCGGGGGGTGTGTCGCAATCCCTGCCCTACCTGCGGCTAGGCCTCCGACATCACCGAGGTGGGGTCGTAACCGTAGAAAGCGGTGCGCGCCGCGCGCCGTTCCTGGGCCGCGCGCTCACCTTCGAATGCGGTCCGCGCATCCAGCGGCGCGCTTGCCACCCGTGTCAGCGGGGTGTTCGCCCAGATCCACTTCTCAAGTGCCGCGCCCGATTCGACCGAGGTGATCAGGCAGTAGCGCGGAGCCCGGCCCTGGTGCCAGACCGAGTGCCACATCCGCTCCGAGTCGACGACAAGCTGGGCCCCCGCGGGCAGGGCGATTCGAGTCTCGGTGGAGGGATCATCGATGTCCTCCCGCAGGACCATCACACTGCCCGGATCGTCGGTGAGTTGCATGAAGCAGCGGAGCACCCAACCCTCACCCTCGGGATTGAGCCGGTTGTTGTCATCGAGATGGCTGTTGTAGAGCGCGTCAGCGTAGGAGTTTGGCTGAAGTTCGATGACTCGACAGCGCCCCACGTTGGCCCCGATCGCCCGTACCCGGTCGACCATCGTCGGCGCAATCAAGCCCTGCGCTTCGATCCACACACCATCCTTGTCGGCCTTGGGCGGATCGAAGTGCCAGAAGCCATTGCATTCGACCTCGCCGTAGGCCGAGGCGAGTGGCGCGAATCGGGTGTCGCCCGAGGACTTCCAGTCGACGTACTCCAGGTCGAGCCACTCGCGCGCGTCCATCGGCTCTCGATATCGATCAAGTACGACGTAGCCAGACTCCTCGAGGATGGCGAGGGTGTGGTGATTGCTCATGGCGCTGACCTCCGGTGCTGTCACGGTGGGACGGCAGCCCGGGATCCAGGCCGCAGCGGACCAGGCCAGTGTTCACCCCAAGTGAGGGGTGAGTCGCGCGAAAGCCCATGTGTCAGTGCCGATTTGCTCACACCGTCACGTTAGGTAAGCCTGGCCGAAGCTGGCGATCAGCTGCTATTAGCGCGTGCGTTGCGCCCGCGCAGAGGCATAGAGGCACACCGCCGCGGCCGCAGCGAGGTTGAGACTCTCGGCTCGGCCGTGGATCGGCACGCGAACAACGTCATCGCACAGGGCGCGCGTGGCCGCGGGCAGCCCCCAGGCCTCATTACCGAACACCCACGCGGTCGGAGCAGCAAGTGAGCCGTCGTCGAGGAGATCGTCGAGATCGCGCTCCCCCGCGCCATCGGCGGCCATCACTCGGAGGCCGGCCGAACGCAGAGCGGGCAACAACTGCTCGACACTGGGCCCCGTCACCACCGGAAGGTGGAAGATCGACCCAGCGCTGGCCCGGACGGCCTTGGGGTTGAGCGGGTCGACGCTCGCGTCGGTGAGGATCACACCCCCGACACCCGCGGCGTCGGAGCACCTGATCACGGTGCCGACATTCCCGGGATCGCGGGCGTGTGCCAATACGGTGACCAGGGACGGACGAAGGCCCAGGAGGTCGTCCATGGTCGCGCCGACACGTGCACAGACACCGACCATTCCCTGGGGCGTAACGGTTCCCGAGAGGGAACCGACCACCTCGCCGGATGACCGCACCACCTCCGCGCCGCACGCGCGAGCCGCCGCGACGATCTCGGGGTGCCGTGAAGCCGCCTCGACCGTGACGTAGAGCTCGATCAACACACCGGGACTGGCTGCGGCTTCACGACAGGCCTGAGGCCCCTCACACAGAAAACGACCGTCCCGATCGCGGAAGGCCCGCTTGGTCAGCCGTCGAGCGGCCGTCACCCGCGGTGCGCGGGTGGAGGTCAGCTCGACGCTGGTCATTGCGGGGCCGCGACCGGGACGGTCGGACACTGGTGTTTTCGACTGCTCAGGTGTGCGACGCGTCAGCGACGTGGGTCAGGCTGCCGGGGCCGGGGCGTTGACGTCGGCGGGAAGTGCCGCCTTGGCCGTGGCCACGATCGAGGCGAACGCAGGAGCGTCGTTGACCGCAAGCTCGGCGAGCATGCGGCGGTCGACCTCGACACCGGCGAGCTTGAGACCCTGAATGAGTCGGTTGTAGGTCAGGCCGTGCAGACGTGACGCGGCATTGATGCGCTGAATCCAGAGGCGACGGAAGTCACCCTTGCGCTTGCGGCGGTCGTTGAAGGCATAGACCCCGGAGTGGAGCAACTGCTCCTTGGCCTTGCGGTACAGGCGCGAACGCTGTCCGCGGTAGCCACTTGCCTGCTCGAGGACTTCGCGGCGCTTCTTGTGGGCGTTAACTGCCCTCTTTACGCGTGCCATGGGACTTCTCCTACTTCACGAACGGGCCGAACCGGCCCGGCGATGGACGTCGGGCTTAGCGGCCGAGCAACTTCCGGATCTTCTTGGTGTCGGCCGGGGCGAGCTCGGCAACACCGGAGAGACGACGGGTACGCCGACTCGACTTCACCTCGAGCAGGTGACGCTTGCCCGCGCGCTCGTGCATGATCTTGCCTGACCCGGTCACCTTGAATCGCTTCTTGGCGCCGCTGTGGGTCTTCTGCTTCGGCATGTCGCCGTTCTCCTCGTGCGTCGGATCGTGCGGTGATCGGGCGGTCGTCGTGCGGGTGGTGCGGTAGATCAGTCCTCGGCAGGAGTGTCGTCGGAGACGACGTCGCCTGCGATCTCGGCGTCCGAATCACTCTCGACAACCTCGTCGAAAGGCTCGGCCTCGAAGATCAGGCCATCCGCATCCTGCGGGTCGATGCCCGCGAGGGCCTCGGCCGCGTTACGGCGGCGAGCGGCGTCCTTCTCTGCCTTGATTTCGTCCTTCTCGGCCTGCGCCTCAGCCATGGCGTCGGCCTTCTTCTTCGTCGGGCCCAACACCATGATCATGTTGCGGCCGTCCTGCTTCGGGGAGTACTCCACGAACGCGATCTCGGCTACGTCGTCGGCGAGCTTCTTGAGCAATCGGAAGCCGAGCTCGGGACGGGACTGCTCACGACCGCGGAACATGATCGTGATCTTGACCTTGTCGCCGGCCTTGAGGAACCGCTCGACGTGGCCCTTCTTCGTCTCGTAGTCGTGCGAGTCGATCTTGGGGCGAAGCTTCATCTCCTTGATGACGGTGTTGACCTGCTTCTTGCGGTCCTCACGCGCCTTCAAGGCCGACTCGTACTTGAACTTGCCGTAATCCATGAGCTTGCACACCGGCGGCTTCGCCATCGGTGCAACCTCGACCAGGTCGAGGTCGGCCTCGGTTGCCAGGCGCAGCGCATCTTCGATGCGCACGATCCCGACCTGCTCCCCGTTGGGGCCGACAAGTCGGACCTCGGGGACTCGAATCCGCTCATTGATGCGGGGCTCGGCGCTGATGGGCTCTCCTCGTGTTCGTTCCGGGTCGTTCACCGCAGCAGACCCCCGACATGGATCGAGGCCCCGCGCACACGCGCGAGGCCTCGCAGTCATTGGCGCGCCATCGCCCCGTGAGGCAACACCCCGGAGGGTGGGCACGCCAGACGTCTTCCCTTGTGGGGAAGCCGCGACCTGACCCGACGACCCTGAGGCCGTGTCGGGTGGGAGCGAGAACTCCGCTTGTGTGACCCGGCCTGACAAGCAGGACGGATCGGTCCGAGGCCCACTGTAGCCGGATCGACCCGTCCTGCCCAAACCGCCAACTGACCGAACTCAGGCCGAGGTGGCCTTGGCGCGGGTCAGCGGGTAGATCAGTGCGGCGATGACGCCTCCCACCAGAGGGGCGATGATGAACAGCCAGAGTTGACTCAGCGCCGGGCCACCCCCGAAGAGGGCGGGCCCCAACGAGCGAGCCGGGTTGACCGAGGTGCCGTCGAGCGGGATTCCCACGGTGTGGACCACCGCGAGCGCGAGACCGATGGCCAGGCCAGCCGCCGAGGCGTTCGCCATGCGATCGGTGACAAGCAGGATCACCAGCACGAATGCGGCCGTCAGCACCACTTCGAGAACGAAGGCGCCCTGCAGGGTGATGTGGCCGTTGTCGTAGGCGTTCGTGCCGAGCCCGCCCGTCTCATCAGTGACACCGCCAGAGCTCACGAGGTACTTCAGAACACCAGCACCGGCGATCGCACCAAGCAGCTGGGCGATCCAGTACCCGATGGCCTCGGAGATGGGCTGCTTGCGGGCGATCACCATGGCCAGCGTCACCGCCGGGTTGACGTGGGCACCGCTGATCGGGCCGAACGCGTAGGCGAGGGCCACCAATACGAAGCCGAACGCCATGGCGACGGCGAGCACTCCGCCGGACTTCAGCCCGGCGACGGCCGCCCCCACCGCGAGGAACACAAGAAGGAAAGTGCCGATGAACTCGGAGAGGAACTTGCGCGACTGCATGTGGATCCCTTCAGCGAAAGTGAGGTGCTCGAGATTGCCGCCACCATGATGCCGAAGGCTCGGAAGTGTGGAAGGACGACACGCTCAATTCCTGACGCGGCCTGGCCGCCGCATCAGCGAGGCTGGACGGGCGGCAGGCCGAGGGCGATCCCACGAGGGCAGCGCGCCGCGAGGATCGCGTCGGCCGCGAGTCGCTCAGCAACCTCCGCTGCGAGGGCGTCGGCATCGACTCCAGGATCGGGAAAGATCCTCACGAGCAGGTCCGCCGACGAGCCCGCCCCCGAGACAGCAGGGTGCTCGAGCCGCCAGCAGCGGGGAGCTACCAGCCCCTCGAGTGCCGCCCTCACGGCTGAGGACACCTCCGGATCGGTCACGGGGTCCCGCCAGCTGCGATCCCTCGCGGCGGTGACAAGGTGCTGGCCCTGCACGGCGAATCGAACCGGGCCGCCGAGATCGAGAAGAACCGCATCGGCCTCCTCCTGCAGTGCGGCCGACACGACCGTCGCCACGGCTGTCGGGATCCCCCG
>CAFBND010000036.1_pt1 | contig 20064 bp, 17 predicted proteins | sample 7269171 | NCBI WGS metagenome assembly CAFBND01 (sample SAMEA6814083, study PRJEB35770) | uncultured Actinomycetes bacterium | biome: Freshwater; feature: Freshwater reservoir; material: water | place: Czech Republic | collected 2017-05-23 | depth 30m m | reverse complement strand
TAGTCCTGATTGGCCAAGGGGCACAAGGGGTTTGGCAAAAGAATCAGGACCAATATTTTCGCCCACAGGATGTACACAACTTGTCCTCCGGATTGCGAAGGCAGTCCCCAGGTTGTCCCCACCTTGATCCACAGCCAGGCGCAGACTTGATTACTTCTGCATGTGCGAATATGGGTATCTCGCGTCCGCGCCCCCCGGAGGATCTCCATGACCGTCCCGCTCTATCAGGCCAAGGCGGAGTTCTTCCGCACACTGGGGCACCCTGCCCGGATCCGCATTCTCGAACTGCTCAGTGAGCGCGACCACGCCGTGCACGAACTCCTGTCAGAGATTGCCGTCGAGCCGAGCAGCTTGTCGCAGCAATTGGCCATCCTGCGACGTGCCGGATTAGTCGCGCAGCGACGCGTAGCCGGCGAGGTTGTCTACTCCGTGATCGTGCCCGAGGTACGCGACCTGCTCCGCGATGCCCGGGCCATTCTGCGCGGCGTCCTCGACGGGCAGGCGCAGCTCAAGCGCGACCTGAAACCCCCGGGCCGAGCTAAGCGATGAATCCCGGTGGCGCGCCCTCACGATCATGGGGCCGCGCCACGTCGCGGGCCATGGGCATCTGGGCCGCCAGCTCATGGGCTCGCACCCGGACACTGCTCCCGGGCCGCCCCGAACTGATGTCGGTGCGACGCAGCCCCCGTCGGGATCTGCTCGCCGGGCTCACCGTCGCGGTCGTCGCCCTCCCCCTCGCACTTGCATTCGGCATCACGTCCGGACTTGGGGCCGGTGCAGGCCTGGTGACGGCGGTTGTGGCGGGGATCGTCGCGGCCGCGTTCGGGGGGAGCAACCTGCAGGTGTCGGGGCCGACCGGTGCGATGACCGTGGTTCTCGTCCCGATCGTCGCGCAATTCGGCGCCTCGTCCGTGCTCGTCGTGGGCCTCATGGCCGGGATCGTTCTCTTGGGGCTGGCGTACTCCGGTGCAGGCAAGTACATGCGCTACATCCCGCTGCCGGTGGTCGAAGGCTTCACCATCGGCATCGCCCTGGTCATCGGCCTGCAGCAAGTGCCGGCCGCGTTGGGGGTGAAGGGCGCAGGAGAGAAGGTCGCCGTCATCGCATTCGACTCGCTACGACTGTGGTTCGCCCATCCACACTGGGCCGAGCCCGCGATCGCCGCAGGTGTAGCGATCACCATGTTGGTGGCGGTGAGATTTCGACCGACATGGCCGATGTCGCTGCCGGCCGTGATCATTGCCGCCATAGTCGTAGCTACGTCGCACCTGACAATTCCCATGATCGGGGCCATCCCTGCAGGTCTGCCCACACCCTCGATGCCCCATGTGGAGTGGTCATCACTCACGAGCCTGCTGCTGCCCGCAGTGGCCGTTGCCGCGTTGGGGGCTCTCGAAAGCCTGCTCTCGGCAACCGTCGCGGACGGCATGAGCGTCGGCGAACGGCACGACTCGGACAAGGAACTGTTCGGGCAAGGGCTCGCGAACCTCGTCGTACCGTTCGTCGGCGGAATGCCCGCAACCGCCGCGATCGCGCGCACGGCCGTGAACGTGCGTTCAGGGGCACGGTCTCGCCTGTCGGCCGGATTTCACGCGATCGTCCTGCTCGTCGTGATGATCGCGTTAGCTCCCGCGGTCGCCAATATCCCGCTGGCCGCCTTGGCGGGAGTGCTGCTGGCCACAGCGGCGCTCATGATCGAAGTGTCGAGTGTTCATGCGCTTCTGCGATCGACAAGGGGCGACGCCGTCGTGCTCGTGCTCACGACCGTCGCCACCGTGACGTTCGATCTCGTCACCGCAGTGATCCTCGGCCTCGTCGTCGCGGGCTTCTTCGCACTCCAGCAAGTGGCCCGATCCGCACGGCTGCAGGAAATCGCGATCCCCAGCGACGAGGCCGACCACAACGCCGAGGAGACCTCGCTCCTGGCCGACCACATCGTGGCCTACCGCCTCGAGGGGTCGCTGTTCTTCGGCGCGGCCCACTCGTTCCTGCTCGCGCTGTCGGAGGTATCCGACGTCCGGGTGGTCGTGCTGAGGATGTCGCGCGTCGCCACACTGGACGCGACCGGTGCCTCGGTGCTCGCCGACACGATCGCGCGCCTGGAGGCGCGAGAGATCACGGTGCTTCTCTCCGGCGTCAGGCCCGACCATGAGCGTGTGCTCACCCGCCTAGGTGTCTTCGAGCAGCTGGCGCACGCGCGACACGTCTTTGCCACCACTCCCGAGGCCATCGCACACGCGCGCGCGCACGTCCTAAGGGCGTCCCCTGCCGTCACCAATGATGACCACGGGCCGGAATGAACTGGCGGCTCCGTGAGTTCCCTTGTCCGCCGTCGGCCCCGTAGTGTGCGCGGGCAGTGGACTATCCGGCTCGGGATCCACTGATCGCGTTCGCCGAGCACCATCGCGTGGAGGTCACAGGTCATGAACGAAGATCACTCATCCCGGGACTGGCCCTCGGACCCACACATGCGCGAAGTCCTCCAGGGACTTCTCGACGCCGACGTGCCCCAGATCTACGCCAGCGGCGTCAACGAACTCCGTGACCGGATCCGCGAGATGCGCAAGAACCTGCCACCCGGCCCCGAGGTCGAGACCGTCACATCCTTCGTCGTCCCCACCGCATGGGGAGGCGTGCCCGTGCGCTCCTACGCCAGTGAGGGCAGCGGTGGCGGAGTGATCGTCTACATCCACGGCGGCGGCTGGGTCATCGGCGGTATCGACGAATCCGACGGTCTCTGCCGGTATTTGGCACGTGAGAGCGGCCACGAGGTGATCAGTGTCGGCTACCGCCTCGCCCCCGAGCATCGCTTCCCCGCCGCCATCGACGACGCCGATGCCGTGGTCTCATGGGTGTCACGCGTGTACGCGAAAGGTCGCCCGCTCGCGCTGGTGGGTGACAGCGCCGGTGCGAACCTCGTGATCGGGGCCGCCCGACGCGCACGCGACCGCGGCAACGAGCCGATCGACCTGCAGGTACTCGTTTACCCCGTGACCGACCACCGGATGGACACTGAGTCCTACCGGCGCTTCGATGTCGACGGTCTGCTGATGGTCTCGGCCGACATGCGATGGTTCTGGGATCACTACATCCCCGATGCCGAGGATCGCGCAACGCCCGATGCCTCGCCCGCACTCATCGCCGACCTCGCCGGCCTTCCGCCCGCGGTCCTGATCACCGTCGGCTTCGACCCCCTGCGCGACGAGGGTGTCGCGTTCGCCGAAAGGCTCGCCGCTGCTGGCGTTCCCGTCACCACAAGGGAATACCCCCAGATGATTCACGGCTTCCTGTCGATGTTCGCCCGGGTTCCGGATGCGGCAGACGCGATGAAACTCATCGTCGCGGAACTCACACGAGCGCTGAGAGCTTCTTAGCGCTCAGGCCGAGAGCTCGAAGCCAGGGAAGCCGGCCGCAATCTCCTCATTGCAAATAGTGCGGTACAGACCCATGCCGCCGGTGAAGAGCAGCACCACGTTGGGCTTCCCGTCGATGTTGCCGCCGTTGTACCAGGACCGCGTGGTCGAGAGCAGCATCGGTGCCGCGAGCTCAGCGACCCGCTTCGTCCACTCCGACTCCGCCTTCGCACTGGCCTCGATGACGGGGGTGCCCTTCTGACGCGCGAACTCGAGGGCAGTTCCGATCACGCCGATGTGCTGTTCAATCGAGTTGACGGTGTTGCCTAGCGCCGAGGGGCTTCCGGGGCCGACGACAGTGAACAGGTTCGGGAATCCGTGGACCATCAGACCCAAGAAGGTCACCGGCCCCTGGGCCCACTTCTCACGAAGTGACTGACCGTGGCGCCCCTGGATGTTGGGCGCGAGCAGGGGGCCGGTGAGGGCATCGAACCCTGTCGCGAGCACCACCATGTCGAACTCGTACTCGGCGTCGGCGGTACGCAGCCCGCTGGGAGTGAACTCCTGGATAGGTGCTTCGCGGACATTGATCAACCTGACATTAGGCCGGTTGTACGTCGCGAAGTAGTCGGTGTCGACGCACAAACGTCGTGCCCCGAACGGATGGTCGTTGGGTGTCAGCAACGCGGCCACCGCCGGATCGTGGACGGCAAGAGCGATCTTCTCGCTCACGAACGCGACGGCTGTGTCGTTTGCCGCAGGGTTCCGGCTGATGTCGTTGAAGGTGCGGAGGAAACGCGGCCCACCCCCGTCGGCCCACGCGGCCTCGTAGAAACGCCGCCGATCCTCATCGGTGTGGTCCAACGCCGAGCCCATGCTGGTTTGCTCGGGCATCCCGGCCAGCGCGTTCCTGGATGCCTCGCGACGTTCGGGATAGGTACTTCGCAGCTCATCCATCTCACCCGGGCGCAGCGGTCGGTTTCCCGCCGGGACCGACCAGTTGGCAGTGCGCTGAAAGACCAGCAGCTGCTCGGCCTCCTTCGCGATGAGCGGGATGGACTGGACGCCGGTGGAACCGGTGCCGATGACCGCCACCCTCTTGCCCGAGAAGTCGACGCCCTCAGCTGGCCAACTCGACGTGTGAAGAACCTCGCCCTGGAAGGACTCGAGCCCTGGGAAGGCGTCCTTCTTCGGCAGCGAGAGCACACCCGAGGCCATGATGACGTAGCGAGAGACGATGGTCTCGCCGCTCTGGGTCGAGACGCGCCAGAGCTGTGAAGAGTCGTCGAAAATGATGGAGTCGACCACGGTGTTGAACTGCACGTGGCGCCGCAGCTCGAACTTGTCGGCGACGAATTGCAGGTAGCGCAGGATCTCGGGCTGCCCGGCGTACCGCTCGGTCCAGTTCCACTCCTGCTGGACCTCCTCTGAGAAGGAGAAGGAGTAATCGATGCTCTCGGTGTCGCAGCGCGCACCCGGGTAGCGGTTCCAGAACCAGGTGCCGCCGACGTCGCTGGCCCTATCGATCGCTCGAACCGAGAAACCCAATTCGCGCATCCGGTAGATGGCGCAGAGGCCGCCGAAACCGGCGCCCACCACGAGAACATCGAGAAGGTCGCTGCCCTCATTGCCGTGGGAAGACGCGGATTCAGATGACGTTGACACTCTCTCACCGTAGCCTTCGCGACTGATCGCGCACTACTAGCAGATGGGCTAGTGCGACCCGGAACCGATGGTGAGGACCACAAGCCGGGCCTCCAAGGTCCGGCTAGGCCTCCTCGGCCTTGCCCCAAGCGCGCAAGCGCTCGGCCGCCGCGAACGACATCGCATGGTCGATCATCCGGCCCTCAAAGGTGGTGCTGCCGTCGCCCTCTGCGGACGCCACTCGCATCGCCTCGACCAGTCGGATATCACGCCGCATTTCGTGCTCGCCATAGCCGAACTCTTCGTTGATCACGGGAACGTGGCTGGGGTGGATCGCGAGCATGCCCTCGTAGCCGAGGTCGCGACTCTCACGGGCGAACTCCCGCAGGCCGCTGAGGTCACCGATGTCGGTCCACATGCCGGTGATGGGGTTGTGAGTGCCCGCAGAGCGCGCATCGAGGAGGATCTTGGAGCGCATCATGAGGGTCTCGGTGCCTTCGCGTGACCATCGAAATCCGAGTGCCCGCTCGACGTCGCCACCGGCGACGCCGAGTCCGCCCACATAGGCAACACGCGGCGAGGCCGACGAGATCTCATACGCCAGGCGCATACCGGAAGCGCTCTCGAGAACCGGGACGACGCACACGCTGCCGTTCTCGAGTCCGGCCTCGGCCTCGAACCACGAGAGCAAGGTGGCCACCACAGTGACGTCGGACGGCCTGGTGACCTTCGGCACGAGGACACCGGCGAGAGCGGGGCAGGTGATCGCGGCGAGATCGTGCAGGGCGCCGACTCCGTCGAGACCGTTGATCCTCACGAACTGCTTGAGAGGAAGATCCGCGGACGTTTCGAGATGTTCCCGCAGCTGCTCGCGCGCCCGCGACTTCTCGGCCTCGGGAACGGCGTCCTCGAGGTCCCAGATGATCGCGTCGGCGCCGCAAGCCACGGCCTTGGGTGCCAACTGCGGCTTGTTCGCCGGGATAAAAAGCATCGATCGAATTCGCGCAAGCCTGCTCGTCATCTAGAACTACGTCCTCATTGCTCGGTGGTGATGCGGCGGAGAAGGATCAGATGATCTTGTCGGCGGACAGCTGCTCGACATCATCGGCAGAGATCCCCAGCCACTCACGGTAGACGAGATCGTTGTCCTCTCCGAGTGCCGGACCCGAGCGCCACACCCGGCCGGGGTTGCGCTCGAAGCGAGGCACCACGGCCGGCATGCGCACCTCCCCGAGCGCGGCATCCTGAACAGTCACGATGTCCTCGCGCTCACGGTAAGTCTCGTCGGCGAAGATGTCCGCGATGGTCAGGATCTTCGAACCCACCACGCCTGCTGCGGCCAGCTCACGAATCACGTCGTCGGTCTTGTGCCCACCGATCCAGAGGGCGAGCTGGCGATCGAGCTCACGACTACCCGCGCGCTGCTGGTCGACGGTGGTGTAGTCCTCCGCGGGGAGCCCGAGCAACCGCACGATGTTCAACACCGACCGCGGAGTAGCCGAGGTGACGGTGACCCATTCCTGCTCAGCCGTCAGGAAGGTGTTGATCACGGCCCCGGGTGCGACGGCGAGTGAGTTGCCGGCTCGCACAGGAACGGTGCCGAGCTGGTCGTGAATGATCACCTGCCAGTCGATGAGGCGGTAGAGGGTCTCGAAGAGTGCGAGGTCGATCCACTCGCCGCGGCGCTCAGGATCGGCGCCACGCCTGACCAGAGCCGAGGTGACCGCGAACGCCCCCATGAGACCGGTGGTGGCGTCGCCGTGGGAAAACCCGGTGTGCACCGGAGGCCCGTCGGCGAAGCCCGTCAACTGCACAACTCCGCTGCGCGCCTCGCCCATCTTGCCCAGGCCTGGCTCGTTGCGAAGCGAGGTGTTCGAGCCATACCCCGAGATCTGCAGCAGGATCGCAGAGGGGTTAATGCGCGACACCGTCGGCCAGTCGAGCCCGAAGGCCTCGACCGTCTCGGCGCGGAAGGTGACGATGACAACGTCGGCCCAGGCCACCAGCTGGTGAGCGAGATCGAGCCCGGCCTGCTGGCGCAGGTCGAGGGTGACAGAACGCTTGTTGCGTCCGATCACCTTCCACCACAGGTAGTGCCCGTCCTTCGTTGGCCCCATCTGACGGGCAGTGTCGCCCGCACCCGGTGACTCGACATGCACAACATCGGCGCCCAGATCAGCCATCAATGTGCCGGCCAACGGGCCTGCGATGACCTGCGCGAACTCCACAACCTTGATACCGCTGAGCGGGCCTTGTGCGGAACGTGCGTCGGACATGGGAGCCTCCGGGGTTTCCAGGCTCAACGAGTTGCGCCCATGCTCAGTAGTTTCAGGTGACGGGCAGCCGCCGCCTTGGGGGCGATCATGTCAGGAGTCCAGTCCAAACCCAGATCGTTGGTGACGACCACCGACGTGACGCCCTCAAGAACACCCACGCGCTCGGTGATCTCGTGGGAGAAGTAGCCGACCTGCAGGCAGGTGGGTGAGGTCAACCGGAGCCGAACGGTGACCTCACCACCATCGTCGATCTCGAGTTTCTCGAGCAGACCCATCTCGACCAGACCCATCGGCGAATGCGCGGCGACACTGCAGGGATCGGGAATCGAGTTGATGGCGCTCTCGATCTCGTTCCACATCAGCGATCCGCGCTCGGCGAAATTCACCGACTGCCCGCCCCGAAAGGAGTCCTGACGGCACCCGCGAACTGGGTGGTCGAGTACGGGTCGGGCAGACCATTGGCCTTGATCCTGGCGAACTCGTCATCGGCGATATTGGCCTTGAGCGCGTCGACGTCGAGGCCGTGCAGACGCGCGAGGTTGCCGTGCAGGATCTTCTCCTTGTGCGCGCGCGTGATCTGCGGGATCGGGAGGAAGACCCCGTTGTTCTCCAGGATGTCCTCGGGGAACTCGAAGTCGACGAACGCCTGCAGGCTCAGGTTCGGGTGGCAGTTCATCGCACCACTGGCCCAGTACATGCGGTCGAGGATCTCCTCCCCACCCACGCTGAGGAGCCCGGCCAGAGTCTGGGCGAAGACCCGCGGGCGGTTGGAGAGCATGATGTTCAGCGTCTCCATGTTGACCCAGATGTTGGAGAACCGTGCCAAGAGCCAGGCCGTCTCCTCGGTGAACGCCATACCTCCGTGCACCAGCGCGAACGTGAGGTCGGGGAACGCCGACGCGGCACCCTCGACGTCACCCGGGCCGAAGGGCGCCATCCCACTCGGTGCGGGGCCCAGTGGCAGCGACTTGTGGACGGCGACAGTCTTGATACCGAGCTCGCGGGCCTTCTCATACAGAGGGAAAGCGATCTCCGGGTTGTCCATGCGCCACGCGTCGACCTTGCCCGCGTAATAGCTGATCGGGTAGAGCTTGAGGCCCATGACCGAGGGCAACTCTTCGAACTGACGCTCCATCTCATCGAGCGCACCCGGGTGGATGGGGTCGATCGCGATGTAGCCGCCGATGAAGCGGTTCGGGTACCGCTTGACGGCCTCGACTCCCTTGTCGAATCCCGACAAGCCGTCCTTGTAGAAGTAGATCGGCGTCGCGTGGTAGATCGCAACGTCAGTGTTGCTCTCCTTGAAGACGATCCCCGCGGTGTCGTCGACCTGCCAATCCTTGGTCAACTGTGCCGGGTCGAGGTCGTAGCCCGGAGGCTGCGCGGCCAGGAGCCCGCAGTTGAGCTGGTTGATCGGATTCGCCAGCTTGGGATCGGCCTCGTTCTCGGGGCTCATGTCGAAGCAATGCGTCACGCCGTCGATCACGAAAATGCCGTCCTGCACGTTGATCCCTCACTTCTAGTGGGCGGTTGCTACTACGAATGGCACGAGATTGGCGAGTTGACTTTCAGGACTTGAGATCCGCACCGCAGTCGACCGCGAGCGCGACGCCGGTGATGTAGCGACCCTCATCGCTGGCGAGGAAAAGAATCGCGTTGGAGATGTCGACCGGATCAACCCACGGGACGGGCAAGACGTGCATCGACTGTGAGACGTCAGCGATGTCAGCCTTGGTCGGGTTAGGCAGATCCGGACGGAAGAGCTGGTAGCAGTAGTCGTTCATCAACATCGGGGTGTCGACCTGTGTTGGGTGAATGGAGTTGACGCGAATGCGGTTCGCGCCGAGCTCGAGTGCAAGCGAGCGCATGAGCCCGACCAGCCCGTGCTTGGCAGACACGTAATGCCCGATGCCGGGGATCGCGTGCAGGCCCGCTGCCGAGCTCGTGATCGCGATCGAGCCGCCAGACTCCAGCATGTGCGGCACGGCGAACCGGCAGGTGTTCCAGACGCCCGTGAGGTCGATGCCGAGCATCATGTCCCAGGACTCGCGGCTGAGTTCGTGCACGGCGCCGAAGTTGCCGGAGATGCCGGCGTTGGCAGCCACGACGTCGAGCCGGCCCAGCTCGGCGACGCCCGCGTCGATCGCGGCCTTGAGGATGTCGTCGTCGCGCACGTCGGCCTTGTGCCAGCTGATGCGACGGCCCAAGGCCGTGACGAGCCTGACGGTCTCCTGCATGTCCGCCTCGTTGGACATCGGGTAGAGCACACCGTCGATCTGCTCGCAGACGTCGATGGCGATGATGTCCGCGCCCTCTTCGGCCAGGCGAACAGCGTGTGAGCGCCCCTGCCCGCGGGCGGCGCCCGTGATGAGCGCGACCTTGCCCTCCATGCGACCCATGATCGGTTCCTCTCCACGGACTCTCACGCTGGCCGTCGGCGTGGTCGGCCCTGAAGTCACGGGAACCACCTGCGACGGATGGCCTCGAACGTACGTCCCCCGCTCACGGCTGACTACTGTCGGTTGCGCCAGGACTTTCCGCGGGCAACCGACCTCACGAGCGCCTCAGGGAACGATGACGGGTTTGATCTCGCGCATCGCGAGCATCGCCTCCATCGCCTCGCCGAGCTGGTCGAGGGAGTAGCGCTGCCCGAGCATGAGGTCCCAGTTGAATCGGTCGCGGTAGCGGGACAGGAATGCCATCGCGTCGGCGTAGTCGCCCACCTCGCCGCTCATCGAACCAGTGATACGCAGACCCTTAGTGACGATGCGGGAGACATCAACCGGTTGCGCTCCACCACCAATGGTGCCCATCACGACATAGCGGCCAAAGGGTCTGAGCAGCTCAACACCTTCGGCAAAGGCACCCGACACTCCGGCGAACTCGAGCGCGAGGGTGGCCCCGCCACCGGAAATCTCACGGACCGCAGCAATGCGCGCCGCAGCGTCGGGCATCTCCTCGATCGACACGGTGTGGGTGGCCCCCCACTCGCGCGCGAGGGCAAGACGGTCGTCAGGGCCGCCCACGACGATGATCTGCCGAGGCCCCATCGTGGACAGCACCGCCGTGGCGAAGAGTCCGAGGGGCCCCGCACCCTGGATTACGACGGAGTCAGTGAAGCCCACCGGCCCTGCGACCTTGAGCGCCTTGACCACGCTGCGCAGCGCGCAACTTCCGGCGGAGGCCCAGCCGCTCTCGACGTCGTCGGGAACGCGGATTCGACCTGCGTTGGAACGGATGTAGCCGATCTGCGCGAACGCCCCCGTGAAGTGCGGCGGCACGCTGCAGTCGTTGAGGTATGCGACGTACCGGCTGCGGCACAGCTGCGCCTGATGCAACACCGTGCACTCGACGCAACGGCCACACGGCGCATGCGCCCACACGACGCGATCACCGAGCGCAAGGGGCGCGCCCAGGGTGTCGAGCTCCGCACCCTCGCCGAAGGCCACAATCCGTCCGACCATCTCGTGACCGAGGATCAGGGGCGGGTTGATGGGAAGCACGCCCTTGAGGTGGCCGCGCCAGACGTGCACGTCGGATCCGCACACGGTCGCGACGTCGATCTCGACGACCAGGCACCCCGGCCCCGGGGTGGGTACGTCGAACTCCTTGACCTCAAAGGGCATCCCGTAGTCCACGAGTACCGAGGCCTTGCGCTTGTCCACCACGTCGCTCTCCTAGCCCATCTTGAACGGATCGCGGGTGTTGCCGCTGAGCTCGACCCACACCGACTTGGTCTGGGTGTACGAGACGACAGCCTCGTCACCATTCTCACGTCCGAAACCACTGGCACCCATGCCACCGAAGGGCACGGCAGGGTCGACGACGCGATAGCAGTTGATCCACACGGTGCCAGCACGCAAACCGGCCGCGACCCGGTGCGCCCGCTGCAGGTTCTGCGTCCAGATACCCCCAGCAAGACCGTAGGGGGTCGAGTTCGCCAACTGCACGGCCTCGGCCTCCGTGGAGAAGGGGAAGACAGCGAGGACCGGTCCGAAGATCTCCTCGCGCGCGATCCGCATGCTCGGATCGACATTGGTGAAGATCGTGGGCGTAATGAAGAAGCCGTCCTTGAGGCCCGGGGTGTCCGGCCGCCGGCCACCGGTGGCGAGCTCGGCGCCCTCGACCTGGGCCTCGTCGATCATCGACAGAACTCGGACGAGCTGCTCCTTCGTCGCGAGCGGGCCGATATCGGATTCGGGAGACATCGGGTCGCCGAGGCGGATCTCGGCCGCGCGCTGGACGAGCCGCGAGACGAAGTCGTCGAGGATCGAGTGATGGACGTACAGCCGACTTGCCGCGATACACATCTGCCCCGTGGCTGCGAAGACGCTCGCGACCACGCCGTTGATCGCGGCCTCGATGTCGGCATCCTCGAACACGAGGTTCGCCGACTTGCCGCCCAGCTCAAGTGTGACCGGGGCAAGGTGGGTTGCCGCGTCCTGCATCACGCGGATACCTGAGGCGGTGGACCCGGTGAACGACACCTTGTCGATTCCCGGGTGCGACACCAACGCCCGACCGGTGGTGGAACCCTCACCGGTGATGATGTTGAGCACTCCCGGCGGGAGCCCAGCCTCCTGGGCCAGGCGGGCGAGCTGAAGGGCCGACGCAGTCGTCTGCTCGGCCGTCTTGACCACCAGGGTGCAGCCGGCCGCCAGGGCCGGTGCCACCTTCATCATCAGGAGCATCATCGGTGCGTTCCACGGAACCACGGCTCCCACGACACCGATCGGCACACGCTGGGTGTAGGCGAGGTAGTTGGGGTTGCCCGCAGGAATCGTCTGGCCGGTGAGACGTTCAGCCGCTCCGGAGAAGTAGTCGAGCCAGCGCGCAAGGTTGTGGGTGACCCCCGTCGTCTCCTTGAGGAGCTTGCCGTTGTCGGTCGACTCGACCCGTCCGAGCATGTCGGAGTTCGCCACGATGAGCTGGGAGAACCGGCGCATGATCCCGGCTCGCGCAGTGCCCGTCATCGCGCCCCAGGGGCCCTCGAAGGCGTCCCGTGCCGCGCGCACGGCGCGGTCGACATCAGCCTGGGTGCCGCTGGGGACGGTCGCCCAGGCCCGGCCGGTGTAGGGGTTCACGCTCTCGATGAGGGAGTCGCCGCGTGAGGAGACGAACTCACCACCGATGAAGAAGCTCAGTTCCTCAAGGCCCGTGCCAGGCGACGCGCTCACGTGATCTCCCTGCTAGACGCGGGCATGAATCTTCAGCCGCCATTAGAGCCCATGAACCCGCAACGGCCAACTGACCATTCAGCCAGTCAACGCCCTCAGCACGGTGAACTATCGTGGGGTTCGCCGATGGCACAGGACGCTGCCCGCCGCGCCGTCCGCGAGCCTCCCGACCAGTGCTCAGGGAGTCCGATCGTGGCTGATCACATGGCGTTGCCGGATCGGGTGCTGGGCAGCGCCGCGTCATCGGCCATCGCGGCAGCGCAGGGAATTGCTGACGTCGGCCACACCGCCATCGCGACCGACGAGGCCGTACGTCGACTCAGCGAGATCGTCTGCGCCTACGCGCACGTCGGCACGATCGGGATCGCGCTCTGGAGCGAGTCACGTGAATACCTTCAGTCGCTACCGGGCTCGTTCAATGCGACACCCAGCATGGCCGCGTCTTCTCAGATCGACGCCGACGACCGTCAGAGCTTCGCCGCAAGCGTGGCTCTGACGGGCATCGCCCGCTTCACCAATACGCCGCGGGAGACACTGTCCGAGGTGCGCGACTGGCTCCAGGCATTCGAAATCGAGAACTTCTTGACCGTGCCGTTGATCGCAGATGGTGACTGCATCGGAGTTCTGCAGTTGGCCAATCGCCCCGACGGATTCACGAACGAGGATGTCGGAGTCATCAGCCCGCTGTGCGGATTCATCGCCGTGACAATCTCCCAGGTGCTTCAGCGCATCACTCTGCAACGCCAGGAGGCGCTTTCCGAGCTGATCGGGGCCATGGCCCGTGAGGTGGTCTCCGGAAGTCACCTCGAGGAGCTCTCCACCACGTTGTTCGCCGACTTCTGCCAGGCCGCGGACACCAGCATGGTCGTCGTGACCTTCCACGCCGGATCGTTTCCCCCCATCATCATCCGACGCCACGATCTCGACGCCGACACCGAGCGCGACTTCCTCGAGGCCTCGAAGCGGCCACGGAAATCAGCGCACACCGCGCTGACCCGCCCGTCCCGGGCGGATGACGCAGGCGCTTTCGCGATTCACGCTCCGATCATGGTCGGAGGGCGCGCGGAGGGCACGATCTCAACCCTGAGGGTTCCCGGCATCCCGTTCTCCTCCATGGAGACCAAGACCATCCTGCGGCTGTCGAATGTCATGGCCCTTGCATGGGCCACCGAGCACTACCAGTTGCAGCGGGCACGGAACGACCTCATGCAGGAGCGTCAGCGCATCGCCGACGCCCTCCACGACGAGGTTGCCCAGTACCTGTTCAGCGGCGAACTCACACTCCAGTCCATGGCCTACGACCTCCCCCCGGGCTCCTCACTGCTGCCTCGAATCGATCACGCCCAGAAGATGATTACGCAAGGTCAACTCGCCCTGCGCGACTCCATCCAGGAACTCGCCCAACCGGTCATCCACGACATCTCCGAGCGGCTCCTGACAGCGGCCGCACTCGTCGAGCACCAGTTCGACATCTTCGTCGAGGTCACCGTCGACCCCGAAGTCCTCGCATCGAGCCGCACCCTGCCGGCCCCTTCGTCGAATGCGCTCGTACAGGTCGCGCGCGAGGCGATGGTGAATGCCGCGAAGCATGCCGGACCGTGCCGGATCACGGTCGATCTGACCCGGCAAAGCGACGAGGCGCTCACCCTGCTGGTGGTCGACAACGGAACTGGCTACCTACCCGACGGGAAGCCGGGGCACGGGCTCGAATCATTGCGCCGCAACCTCGCGGCGGTCGGCGGCACTCTCTCGATCTCGGCTGGCTCGGAAAGCGGCACGATCTACCGAGCGGTCATTCCCGTGGCGGGCGGCCATGAGCCCGTCGTTGCTGGCGTGGACAATCATGCGAGCACACTTTCTGCAGTCGAGGAGACCGGTCGTGTCTGACTACGTATGGACGCCCACCCAGGAATACGTCGAGAAAGCCAATGTGACCCGCTTCGGGCGGCGGCACGGCATTGACTCGATCGATGGCCTCAGGGCCCGGTCGGTCGCCGACATCTCGTGGTACTGGGACGCCGCAGTCACAGATCTCGGGCTGGTGTTCGACAAGCCCTACTCCGCGGTCGTTGACCTCTCGGCTGGAATCGCCCACCCCGAGTGGTTCATCGGGGGCACCCTGAACATCGTCGACTCGTGTATCACCCGCTGGATCAATGATCCGGAGGTTGCTGGACGCGACGCGATCGTGCATGAGAACGAGGCCGGCGCGATCCGCCGCCTCACCTACCGAGAGCTCAACTCCGAGGTGGAGCGTGCGAGCGCGGGCCTCAGAGACATCGGCATCGGCATCGGCGACGCCGTAGGCCTGTTCCTCCCGCTGATCCCCGAGGCGGCGATCGCCTACTACGCGCTCGCTCGCATCGGTGCGGTGATCGTCCCGCTGTTCTCCGGCTTCGCCCCCTACGCCATCGCCTCACGGATCCAGGACTCTGGCGCGAAGGCCGTCATCTGCGCCGACGGCACTCTGCGTCGGGGCAAGAAGGTCGAAATGCGCGCCCATCTCCATGAGGCGCTTGCGACCTGCCCCAGCGTCGAGAACGTGATCATCGTCGAGAACCTCTCCCCGGCCACCGATCTACGCGACGATGAGGTGACCTGGGCCGACCTCCTCGCGAGCGAGTCAGATCCCGGCCCGATCGTCCACCTCGACCCGTCGGCGACTCTGCTGCTGGCCTATACGTCCGGAACCACCGGCCGGCCCAAGGGCGCGGTGCACACGCACGCGGGATTCCTGACGAAGACGGCGTCGGAGGTCGCGTACTCCTTCGATGTCAGCGTCGGCGGGGTCTTCTGCTGGGTCACCGACATGGGCTGGATCATGGGGCCCCTGTCGATCACGGGCTCGCACTCCAACGGCGCGACGCTCATGCTCTACGAGGGCGCGCTCGATGTGCCGGACACCACCCGGCTCTGGCAACTCGTGCAGCGCCACGGCGTCACGATGCTCGGGGTATCTCCCACGCTGATCAGGGTGATCCGGGCAAGTGGTTCAGCGGTCCCCGACGCGAACGACCTGTCATCGGTCCGCGTCATCGGCTCGACGGGCGAGCCCTGGGATCCGGACTCCTACGAATGGCTGGCCAGCAAGGTGTTCCGGGCGCTCGTCCCCATGATCAACTTCTCCGGCGGTACCGAGGTGGGCGGCTCCTTCCTGGCGCCGTATCCCGTGGAGCCCATCCCGAGCTGCTCCGTCGGAGGCCCGTCGCTGGGCATGGACGTCGACATCGTGGATGACAAAGCTCAGCCGGTGAGCGGCAGCACCGTCGGCGAACTGGTGTGCCGACAGCCCTGGCCGGCCATGACGCGCAGCGTGTGGCAGGACGACCAGCGCTACATGGAGTCGTACTGGTCAACCTTCCCCGGGCTCTGGCGTCACGGCGACTTCGCCCACCGAGACCCCCAGGGTCACTGGTACATCAGCGGTCGCTCGGACGATGTCATGAACGTCGCGGGCAAGCGCTTGGCCTCCGCCGAGGTCGAGGAAGTGCTGACCAGCCACGCGGATGTCGCCGAGGCCGCGGCCATCGGCGTACCCGACGCGAAGAAGGGCGAGGCCGTATGGGCGTTCTGGGTGGCACGTCCCGGAGTCACCGCCGATGCCTCCGAAGAACTGCGAGCCATGGTCTCTGACGCACTCGGGAAATCGTTCGCCCCCAGCCGCGTCATCCGAGTCCCACAGTTGCCCAAGACGATGTCGGGGAAGATCGCACGCCGAGTCGTTCGCGCCGCGTCCCTGGGCACCGACCCCGGCGATCTCTCGGGAATCGACAACCCCGAGTCCATCCCAGAGATTCGCCGAATTGTCGATACGCGGGGTTAACTGAGCGGAGAACACGCGCGTGCCGGAACGATCAGTTCGGGCGGCAGTGCTCGACGAGTGAGGGCCGGCAAGGGGTGTATCCATGAAGGTGTGCATCGTCGACGACCATGAAATCGTCCGTGAAGGCCTGCGGCGGGTGCTCACCGACGACCGTGCACTCGACATCGACGTCGTCGGCGAGGCCAGCAGCGGCGACAGCGCGCTCGAGATGCTGACGCGCGTGACACCCGATGTCGTCCTCGTCGACTACCGCCTGCCGGACACCACGGGCGATGTCCTCTGCGCGCAGATCCTCAAGGCCGCGCCCGACTGCGCGGTGATCGTGCTCACCACCTATTTGAGTGACGACGTCGTACAGAGGTGCCTCGACGCGGGTGCCCACGGCTATGTCACGAAGGCCTCCGGCCTCGACGAGCTTCGCCGCGTTCTCCAAGATCTTCAGCTCACCGGTGGCGGTGCCCGGGAGCGGAGTTCGTCAGCGCTGGTGAAGCGGCTACACGACACCGAGGGCAAGACCGGAACGCCACGGGTTCTCACCCCTCAGCAGGAGCGCGTCCTCGAACTTGTCGCCGCCGGATGCACCTACGCCGAGATCGGAAAGCGGTTGCACATATCCGAGTCGACCGTCCGCTTCCACATCCAACGACTCAAGGAACGTCTCGGCGCACGGACGACCACCGAACTGATCGCGACGGCAATTCGCTCGGCGCTGATTCGGCCCGACGTCGACTCGTCCAACGTCTGAGGTCGCGCTAGGACGCTAGATGATGCCGACCGCGTGGCCTCGGGCGATTCATACGTAGAACCCGGGCATCATGTTGTTGGCTGGAAGGCAGCCGCATTCGCCTGCAGGGAGAAGCCATGAGCCTGGACCGAACGCCCGCCGTCAACCCCTACGACTACCTCCCGCCGGTGCCGCGGTTCGCTTTGGCGAGCACAGACATCAGCGAGGGCGAAACCGTCCCCCTGGTCCACACTCATTCGATGGTGGGCGGAGGCAACGAATCGCCCGCGCTTTCATGGGCCGGATTCCCCTCTGAAACAAGGAGTTTCGCGGTCACGTGTTTTGACCCCGATGCCCCGACACCGTCGGGCTTCTGGCACTGGGTCGTTGTCGACCTGCCCGCCACCTCGACCTCGCTGGCACGCGGCGCGGGCGAATCCGACGTCACGCTGCCCGGCGGATTCCACGCGAGCTCGGACTTCGGCACCCCCAACTACGGGGGATGTGCACCGCCTGCGGGCGACGGTCCGCACCGCTATTACTTCGTCGTGCACGCCCTTGACGTCGAGAGCCTGGGGGTCGACGCATCGGCGAGTCCCGCGATGGTGAGCTTCAACCTGGTGTTCCACACGTTGGCTCGCGCGATCCTCGTCTCGACTTTCGAGCTCTGAGATGTGGCGCGCAAAGCGTCGATCTCGCTCGGCGCAGTGGATCGCGCTCAAGACCCCTGGAAGTGCGGATTGAAGATCAGCCCCACGATGCTCCCGTCCGGAGACCTCACCGTGGCGGTGACTATGCCTTCGCCCACATCAGTTGCAGCCGTATGGATCGCGGCCCCGGCGGCCACTGCCTGTGCAACCGCACTCGGCACGTCGTCAACACCCCAGTAGAGGAGGGCGCCGTCGACAGGATCAGCCGTGGGGAGCAACCCGAGTTCATATCCGGCAACCTCGAACCCGACATAGAAGGGCTGATCGAAGTACGGACGCTGACCGAGCAGGCTGCTCCACCATGTCGTCGCCGCAGCCAGATCGGGGGCTGGGTAGATGACGGTCCGCAGGCCTTTCAGGGCAAGACTCATGCCAGAAATGCTGCCACAGTTATGGCGATCGGGGCGGTGCTGTGAGGAACTCGGGTATGAGCGGGTGACGTGCGCGCGGCGGTCGCGGTAGAGCGTCGGTGGCGAGTCAGCGCGCGAGTCCCGGATACGTGAGCCCAATGTGACGGCGCACCTCATCGAGGGTCTCCATGATCGAGATCGACTCCATCAGTGGCATGACAGGTGACTCCGTCAGGCCCGCGCGCAGGCACCGCCCCACCTCGGCAGCTTCGTACCAGAGGCCGTGGCCCACGCGGGGGGCGGCCACGCGCTCGACGCTTCCATCGCGGCCGATGATCGAAAATGCGCTCGCGTTGTAGAAGTTTCCCTCGATCTCGATACGCGCCTCGGTACCGGAGATCAGCGCAAGAGAGGGCGTGGTTGCCCGCAGCGTCGTGGTGATCACTGCATGGCGCCCAGCGTCATCGCTGAGGATCATCGAGGTTTGAGCGTCGACGCCCGTCGTAGTCGGGTCGCTCACTGCCGTGATTCTGGTCGGAGAGCCCAGCACCATCGATGCGAAGGACACCGGGTAGATCCCGAGGTCGAGAAGGGCTCCGCCACCGAGTTCGCCATTGAATAGGCGATGCTCGACGTCATGGGGGAACCACTGGCCGAGCTCCGCCGTGACGAGCACGAGTTCGCCCAGGCGGCCGGAGGCGATGACCTCGCGAATCGCGACGAAGCTCGGCAGGAACCTCGTCCACATCGCCTCCATGAGAAACGTCCCGCGCGCTCGTGATGCGGTGACGAGAGCGCGTGCCTGTGTCGCGTCCATCGTGAACGGCTTCTCGACCAGCACGGCCTTGCCCGCTTCGATCGCGAGCATCGCGACGTCGTGGTGGAAGGGGTGCGGGGTGGCGACGTAGACGACGTCAACGTCAGGGTCCTCGACAAGATCTACGTAGGAGCCATGACGCCGCTCGATCCCCCACCGATCAGCGAAAGCATCGGAGGCGCCGGGCACGCGAGCCCCTACGGCCACCACAGAGTGACCAGGCGCGTGGACAAGATCACCACAGAACGCCGACGCGATATCACCCGCCCCGAGAATCCCCCATCGAATCGTCGCGCTTATCCCGCCCATGTCGCCCATGTCGCCCATGTCGTCATCCAACCCCCAACTGCCCCCCTATTTCGCGGTGAATGTGCCCTGGGCGGCGCTAGAGGCCTTTCAACTTCCCCACTGTGTCCACAGGCGTCTCCCTGTGGACACAGTGGGGAAGCCTGGCGGCCCCTAAGGCCGCCCAGGGCACATTCACCGGAAAGGGGCGGGGGTTAGCGGGGGGAGTGGGGGTGGCGGGGGACGTGACCCATGCGGCCGGATTGGAAGTCGTCGACGGCTTGGCGGAGTTCCTGCTGGGTGTTCATGACGAACGGCCCCATCCACGCGATCGGCTCGCGCAGGGGGAGGCCGCCGAGCAGGATCACGTCGAGGGCGGGGGTGTGGCCGTCCTGGGTGCCGTCAGCTGCGATCGTCAGGCTGCCGCCCTGGTTGAAAACGGCGAGCTGCCCGTGGCGGATCGGCCTTTTCTCCGCACCTACAGTGCCGCGCCCGGAGAGCGCATAGGCCAACGCGTTGAAGTCGCGGCGCCACGGAATCGTCATGGACGCACCGGGGCTGATCGTGGCGTGAACCATCGTCATCGGCGTGTGTGTCGAGCCTGGGCCTACATGGCCCCCGAGGTCGCCGGCGATGATGCGCAGCAGCGCACCCCCGTCGTCGGAGGATGCCAGCACCACACCGGAGGCCCGCAGGTCCTGGTAGCGCGGAGCCGACATCTTCGCGACGCGAGGCAGGTTGACCCACAGTTGCAAACCGTGGAACAACCCGCCCGACATCACGAGCTTCTCCGGCGGAGCCTCGATGTGAAGAAGCCCGGAACCCGCTGTCATCCACTGGGTATCACCATTGGAGATCTCACCGCCGCCGCCATGGGAGTCCTGATGGATGAACGTGCCATCGAT